>ERZ1370068.3075-contig-2199_pt1 | contig 17836 bp, 22 predicted proteins | sample MGYA00561227_ERZ1370068 | MGnify/ENA primary metagenome ERZ1370068 (study PRJEB38410, sample SAMEA6850437) | metagenome | study: Metagenomic assessment of the ecological functions of the soil: analysis of the soil microbiota associated with the...
CCAAGTTACGTATTGCTAAGGGCACAATTTTTTTCTTTGGCAATCGTTACTTGCGCTTCCATGATGCCAGTCGAGAAATCATCGCCGCCGGATGGCAAACCGCTTTCGGTCTTGGTTTTGTGTCGGCTGTATTCGACAACATCCCACTTACCACTTACCGCTCTCGCGCCAAAGCAAGGCGGCTACGATTGGGGTTTTTTAGCCTATGCTGTTGGCCTTGGCGGGTTCAATGATTTGTTCCGGGTCTTCTGCGGGAGTCGCCTTTGGCCAATATGTAATCCAGCCGAGGTCGGTCGTTCTTTGGCTTCCGCTCACGGCTGGCCCGCCGCTGCTTATGCTCACATCGGATTTTTTGTGATGTCCTTGCTGCTCGGCTGGCATCCTGACCCGGACCATCGGAACCATGACGCGAATGCTCATGTGCTCGGATCGCAGCCATGAACTTTGACGCTTCGCAACGTGATCATTCTGGTCTATTTTATCGGCAATGCGCTTACTTATCGCCATTTTCGTGCGCTTGCTTGCGGGCTGCGGCCGCGCCTGTTGCGCGCTTGTGGTCGAGCGCTGCGCCGGCGACCAGCGTCGTGCCGATGAATTTGCGTCGTGTCAGCATGATGGTCCTCCCTGATGGCGCCGCTCTTTGGCGGCGTTTCGTCGTTGGAATACCGTAACCTGGGCACGGCAAAGGGGCAATCCCGGTCCTCGCCACCATCGCTCTGTGCGCGCCTTCGCGCGTCGTCCACGCTGGCTCAATCCCATCGAGCCATTGCCGAACTTGCCGGGTCGCAGAAAGTCCTCTGCGACCATGGCTCAACTCGCCATGCCGAATTCTCGTGAGATAGGCGGCCTTGGACGCAGCCACTCGCTGAGCTTCGACCAGCGTCGCCGGCCCGAGACGTTGCGCACCGCGATGGCGACGGCCTTCTTCTGCCCGACCAGCACGACCAGCCGCTTGCCGCGCGTGACGCCGGTGTAGAGAAGGTTCCGCTGCAGCATGGCGTAATGCTGGGTGAGCACCGGGATGATCACGGCGGAATATTCCGAGCCCTGGCTCTTGTGAATGGTTGCCGCGTAAGCGGGCACCAGCATGTCGAGCTCGCCAAACCCGTAAGTAACGGACCGACCGTCAAAGCTCGCAACGAGCTCACCCGCGCTGGCGTCGACGCCGTCGATATAGCCAATGTCGCCGTTGTAGACCTCCCTTGTCGTAATCGTTCTCGACCTGCATGACCTTGTCGCCAGGGGCGAAGGTCCAACCGAAACCGCTCCACCTTTTGATCGCCGGCGGGATTGAGTGCGGCCTGCAGCTCAATGTTCAACGACCGTGCGCCCGCGCCGCCGCGGTTCATCGGACACAGCACCTGGATGTCACGGATGGGATCGAGCCCAAACCGTTTCGGGATCCGCGTTTTCACGAGTTCGATGATGCGGACGACGGCGGTCTCGGGGTCGTCTGCCTGCACAAAGTAGAAGTCGCTCTCGGCTTCGGGCGGGCTGAGATCGGGGATCGAGCCCTGGTTGATGCGATGGGCAGTGGTGATGATGCGGCTTTGGGCGGCCTGCCGGAACACTTCAGTAAGGCGCACCACCGGTACGGCGCCCGATGAGATAACGTCGGCCAGTATTTGGCCGGGTCCGACCGAAGGAAGCTGGTCGATGTCGCCAACGATCAACAGGGCGGCCTTGTTCGGCACCGCCTTCATGAGCGCTTGCATCAGCATGACATCGACCATGGAGGTCTCGTCGACGACCAGGAGGTCACAGTCGAGCGGGTTATCCTCGCCGCGCTTGAAGCCGCCACTCTTGGGATCGACCTCCAGCAGCCGATGGATGGTCTTGGCCTCGAACCCGGTCGCTTCGGTCATACGCTTGGCCGCGCGGCCGGTCGGCGCGCACAGCAGAATGTTAGTGCCCTTTGCCGCGAGGATGCGCAGGATGGCTTTGACGATGGTGGTTTTCCCGACGCCAGGGCCGCCGGTCATGACCAGCACCTTGGACATCAATGCGAGCCGGATCGCGGCGACCTGGCTTTCGGCGAGGGCAAGCCCGATACGCCCTTCGATCCACGGCAGGGCCTTGTCCGGGTCGATCCAGGGCCAAGGCAGGGTGCCGTTCGCCAGCCGCGTCAGCCGCTCGGCGATGGTGCGTTCCGCGCGATGCAGACCGGCCAGAAAGACACAGGGCGTTTCTCCAACTCGGTCGGCGACCACCGCGCCTTCCTGAAGCTCGAGATCGAGCGCCGTCTGGACCAGTTGTTGCGGCACCTCGAGGAGCTTCTCGGCCAGCGGTAACAGCTCTTCGGTCGGCAGGCCGCAATGTCCCTCATCCATGGCCTCGGTCAGCGCATAGGATATTCCCGCGCGCACACGGATCATCGCCGTCTTCTCGATGCCGAGCTTCATGGCGATCGCGTCGGCAGTCTTGAAGCCGATGCCGCGGATATCGCGTGCCAGGCGATACGGGTTCTCGGTCATGACCTGGATGGCGTCGGAACCATAGGTCTTGAAAATCCGCACCGCCCGCGCCGTGCCGACACCGTGGCTGTGCAGGAACACCATGATTTCCCGCACGGCCTTCTGTTCGGCCCAGGAGGCGAGAATGCTCGCAGCGCGAACCGGCCCGATGCCGTTCACCTCACGCAGCCGGTCCGGCGTCGCCTCGATGACGTCGAACACCTTCTCGCCAAAGGCGCGCACGAGCTTCTTTGCATAAACCGGGCCCACACCCCGGATCATGCCGGACGAGAGGTATTTCTCGATGCCGTCGGCCGAGATCGGGGCAGCGAGGTGCGCAGAAACCGCGCTTTGAACTGCTGGCCGTGGGTGCGGTCATTGATCCATTCACCGGAGGCCGTGATCCACTCGCCGGCCGCAATGGTTGCGGCGTGACCAACAACGGTGACGATATCACGGTGGCCGCGCGCCTTGGCGCGCAGGACGCAAAAGCCATTTTCAACATTGTGATAGGTGACGCGCTCGATCAATCCCGCCAACACCTCATGGGTTAATGGTTCTGGTTGCGCGCTCATGACAGCTGGTTGCTCGTTACCTGCTTCGGTCGCTGCGCCCGCCAGTCCCATGGCATGTCGAAATCTCCAGACCAGATGTTGAGCCGACGTTTTCGGGCGGCGTCCTCGTCGGCGACATAATTCCGCGAATATCGCCGGAACGCGACCGCCCAGCCATTGGCGACCATCCAGCGGTTCAGGTCTTCGCTTCCCTTGAAGCACACGGCAACAACGCGATGGTAGCGATCGATGTCGCGAGGCTCACAGCGAATGGTCGCGCGTCCAATCCGGTCGGACAAGGCCAAGCTTCCCTGCTGTCCACAACGCCAGTGCTCGCCGGAAGACCGAACGCAAAGCTGCCCACCCTCGGGGGCGTCGATGCCGAAGAGACGAATCCGCTGGCCGTGAATCTCAATGGTGTCGCCGTCGATGACCGAGGCGACACCAACTATCTCGGCACCCCGAGCAGGGCAGATGCCGCCACCAATAGGGATGCAACAAATATTGCGATTCGCATGAATGTTCTCGCGATGTTCAGGTCGCCCAACGCCAGAGGCCCAGCACGTTGACGACGGTAAATATGCCTTGAAGCACCACCAGACTTGGCTCGCGCTGGATTAGCCCGATTCCGCACCACAAGGCGGACGACACAAGAAAAAGCGCAAAACCGTACACCAACAATCCCGAGATTGAGCGCCACCAGAATCGCTCCAGCCACGCCCGTTGCGGTGCCGATCCATTTTGCGGCAGTGAGCACGATCGGGATCATCAGAATCGCTTCGCCGCCCACACGACCCGGCCGATGATGTTCACTTCCTCCGCATTGCGCTCGTAGGTCTGATATTCGGGGTTGAGCGACTTGATGATGACCTTGGTCGGCTCCGAATGCGGCACATGCTCGATGCGTTTGGCGACAATGCCCATGCCGTCCCAGATCACGAAGATCCCGGGCGGCGCCGGCACGCGCCGGCTGGTGTCGACCATGATGCGATCCCCGCTCGACAACAGCGGCTCCATCGAGTCACCATCGATGGTGACGATGTGCAGATCCTCGGCGCGAGCGCGGAACTCGTGACAGAATCACGTTGTCGGGGAAAAGCCATGTTTCCTTAGCCTCCTCGAGCCCCTCGTTGAGCGCTCCCGGCCCGGCTGAGGCGCGCACGTCGATCTCGGTAATGGGCGAGAAGCCCACCGCTGACCGCCGCGGACGCTTGCGGGCGTCGCCATCCGTTTGCTCGTCGTGCTCTTCCTCCCCCGCGAGGCCGGTTTGCGCGGCGGCACCTCCGGATGGCGCAGCTCGCGGTCGTTGACGCCGAGATGCTTGGCGAGCGACTCACGCACATCCTCGGGCAGAATCTTCGGCGTGCCGCGATAGATGAACTGATGCACGTAGGCGGCGTTCTTGCCGCAAGCGAGCGAGGCTTTCTTGAGGTCGGTGCCGGTGCGCTCGATTCGTTCGAGGACCCGCAGCCGGATCGGATCGAGGTCCATGGGGGTGCTAACTCCTTGATTCATCGATGTTGGAAATTACCAATTTCTTTCGTTGACGCCGTCACTGCATATCGCTTTTATCCATCCTATGGCAAGAACATTTAGTGAACATTTTGCCGGACGGGTCGAGGCGTTCCTGAGCGCCTCCGGCTTCAAACCGACCGAATTCGGCCGGCAAGCCATTGGGGATGCGGCGTTTATCCTAAATCTGCGCCGTGGCCGATCGCCCACGCTGGCCACCGCCGACAAGGTCCTGGCCTTCATCGAGGAATTGGAGGCTGGCGAACTAGCGGCGGCACGCGATAGGAGGAAAAATGACTATTTTTGCAATCGGCTACCCCAGTCATGGGGCGCCCGATGACCGCGGAGCATGGCAGCACGCCCGCGTACCGCCCGTGGAACAGCCGCTGGATCGGCGCACATTACGCGCCTTGATGGGGACCGCGGCCTATTACGCAAGACGCGTCGCGCGCACCATGGTGCTCAGCGAAGTGGACCGCGAAGACGTCGAGCAGGACATTCTGCTCGCGCTCATTGAGCGCCGGCGTTTCTTTGATCCGGCGCGCGGCGTCTGGTCGTCGTTTGCCGACTTGGTTGCGCGGCAGGCTGCGCAGGCGATCGCCGACAGGATCGGTCACGAGCGCCGGCTGCGCGGTGACGCATTCGATGCAGCCGATCGCAATCGTGACCCCGTTGTCAGGACGCAGACAGCGAAGTCGCGGCCGACCCGATCGAGCGGGCGTGGCTTGCGGCGGCTTTGGTCCGATTTTGCGCCGTGCTGCCAAACGAGTTGGTGATCGTCACAGCATTGGCGCTGCGCGAGGATGGCGACCTCGCTGAAGCGCAGCGGCAATCCGGGCTCTCAAGCAGCGAGTTCTACCGGCGTTTGCGTGAAATTCGCTACCGCATGATCTGCGTCGGCATCGTGCGTAGGCCGCCGAGCTTCGGCGTGGGCGGGGACTCGTCCGCCGGTCAACCCCACCCAAGGACCTCCTGGGAAAAACAGCCCCTCGATCGCTACTAAGGGGATGAGAACCCGCCAAAGGCGCCTTGAGCAGAAATAGCCGAAGGCCCGGCCGGCGCACTCAAAGAACCAATCCCGATCATCACGGCTGCACCGCCCCGGGCAGCCGAACGAAGGAGCTATGTCCAATGTGGCACCGAACCCCATCGACCGCCATGCCTGTTGTGCCGATTGCCCGCTTCGCGGTCCCCTCGACGAGAACGGCTTCGTCGATTGGATCGTCGACGCCGATCCCGGCGACAAGATTGCCTATTACCGCGGTCTTCTTGCGCACGACCGAATGCCGAGCGGCAAGGTACTCGACCCGCGGGCACGGGCAGAGCTCCACGCCGTCGCCCGGCGCGTGATGGTCCTCGCCGGCCAAGGCCTCGTGCTTCCCGTGCAGAAGCGGATCGGGTCCGAGGATTTTCTCTACATCGCCGTGAAGGCGCTGCCGCGCCGCGTCGCGGGCCCCTGCTGGCTTTCGGCTCCAATGCCAATTCCCACCGATGCCAACAATTCCAACTCGTCCGAGCCTGCGCCCATGGCGCTCGCAGCTTGAGGAGACCCACATGTCCGAATTCGCCATCCTGACCGAGCATATCCGCCATCTCGACGTTGATGCTGTCGCGGCGCTCACCGTCCCGGAGCTCGCCTGCATCATGGACGATCTCGGCGTGCAAAAAGCAGCTCTCCGTCGCATCGAGGACAAGCTCGAAGCCGCGCTTGAGCAACGCTACGGCGCCCGCGCCCGGCAGTGCCGCGCGCAGGCCGGCAAAGACACCGGCACCGTGCGGTTCGAGGACAACGGCTTTCTGGTCATCGCGGACCTGCCGAAGCGAGTGAAGTGGGACCAGGACAAACTCCAACACGCCGTCGAGATCATCCGCTCGGGCTGGGGCGATGACCCCGCCGATTACGTGAAGACCAAACTCGATGTCTCGGAAGCGGCGTTTGCCAACTGGCCACGGCCGGTGCGCGAGCTGTTCATGCCGGCCCGCACCGTCGAGACCGCCAAACCCAAATTCCAGATCCAAATGAAGGACCAAGCGTGATGGCCATTACTCTTGCCTCTCAAATCCACGACTTCGCCTCTCGCCGCCGCGGATTCTGATCCACGGAGTTGCCGGATCCGGGCAAGTCCACCTTTGCTTCGCATAGCGAGAAATCCGTCTTCGTCCTCACCGAGGACGGCCTCGGCGTGCTCAAGGTGAACGCACTTTCCGCTGGCGCGTTCCTTCGACGATGTCATGGGGGCGCTCGCCGCGCTCTACAGCGAGCCGCACGACTACAAGACCGTGGTGGTCGACAGCGTCGACTGGCTCGAGCCGCTGGTCTGGGCAGCGCGCCTGCAAGGACAACGGCTGGGGCTCGATCGAGGAGCCGGGCTACGGCAAGGGCTACGTCGCCGCGCTCGATCTGTGGCGGCAGTATCTCGACGGGCTCAACGCGCTGCGCGACGAGCGCGGCATGACGGTGATCCAGATCGCGCACACCGACATCAAGCGCTTCGACAGCCCCGAGCACGAGCCCTACGACCGCTACGTCATCAAGCTGCATGCGCGCGCCGCGGCGCTGCTGCAGGAGCATTCCGATGTCGTGCTGTTCGCCAACTACCGCATCAGCACGGTGAAGTCCGACGTCGGCTTCAACAAGAAGGTGACCCGCGCGCTCGGGAGCGGCGAGCGGGTGCTCTACACCGCCGAGCGCCCCGCCTTCCTCGCCAAGAACCGCTACGGCCTGCCCGACGTGCTGCCGCTCGACTGGCAGGCCTTCGCCGCGGCCATGCCGCAACCCTGATGCCATCAGAACAGGAGACCTTCCATGGCTAATCTCGGAACTACCTTCGATGCCACCAACATCGAGCCGGTCAAGGCGCTATGAGGTGCTGCCGCCCGGCAAATACCTCGCCCAGATCGTCAATAGCGAAACGCGCGTCACCAAGGACGGCGCCGGCCAGTACCTGCAGGCTCGAAATCGATGTGCTGGACGGGCCCTACAAGGGCCGCAAGCTGTTCGACCGGCTCAACCTGGTCAATGCCAATCCGGTGACCGTTGAGATCGCGCAACGCACGCTGTCGGCGATCTGCCACGCCACCGGCCGCATGCAGGTGCAGGACAGCGAGGAGCTGCACCTGATCCCTTTCATTGCCGACGTGCAGGTGCTAGCCGCCGAAGAACGGCTACGGCGAAAGCAACAAGGTGCGCTACCTGCCGCTCAGATGGCGGGCCAAGCAAGCAGCCGCCGCAACCGGCGCGCACCGCGCCGCCGCCGCAGCCCCAGCCCGCCAGCCCCGGCTTTCACATTGGCGCCCTGGAAGCGCCAGGCGTGAGTGTCAACCCAGAGCGACACCGCCGCCGGCACGTCGGCAAAACATGAACGGCGGCGGTGCCTTGCCCAGGATATCGCGGAGACACCCATGGACAACACCATCATACGGCAATTGCCTGCGATCCGCAGCGAAGTGCGCGCCCGGATCGCCGCCATCGACGACAACATCGCCTCCATCCGCACGCAACTCGCAACGCACGATCTGCAGCGACAGGCGCTGCACAAACCGATCGACACCAACTGGTTCCACCGTGCCAAGACCGCGCTGCGCCATCTGCAACGCGAGCGGGGCGAACTGTTCGCGCATTTGGCCACGCTGCCCAAAGCCACCGATGCGCTCGAAGGACCACGTGATCGCCGTGCTGCGCGAGCGCCACGACGAGGCCGAGCTGGGCGGACGTCATGGACGAGGCGCACCGGCGCCTCGAGGGGAGGTGCTGTGATGGCCGCCCTGCCGCCACCTCCTACGCCGACGCTGTCGGCGATCTATGCGGCCTACGAAGCCGCCCGCGGCGAGCGGCTTCCGCGTGAGCATCTCGGTGCCTCGCTGATCGGCAAGAACTGCGAGCGCGCGCTCTGGTTCGACTTCCGCTGGGTGACGCGCGGCGCAGTTTCCCGGCCGCATTCTCCGACTGTTCGAGACCGGCCAGCTGGAAGAGGCGCGGCTCGTGCGCAACCTGCGCGCCACCGGCGCCACCGTACTCGATCTCGATCCCGAGACCGGCCGGCAATGGCAGGTCGTGGCGCATGGCGGGCATTTCGGCGGCTCGCTCGATGCCGTCGCGATCGGGCTCAAGGAAGCGCCAAAGACCTGGCACGTGGTCGAGTTCAAGACGCACTCGGCCAAGAGCTTCCGCGAACTCGTAGCCAAGGGCGTCGCGCTCGCCAAGCCGCAGCATTGGGCGCAGATGCAGATCTACATGCACCTGACCGGCATCACCCGGGCGCTGTATGTGGCGGTGTGCAAGGACACCGACGACCTGCACATCGAGCGGGTGCGCGCCGATGCCGAGGCGGCCGGCCGCCTCATGGAGAAAGCCCGCCGGATCATTGAAGCCAAGCGCCCGCCGGCTCGCATCGCCGAGGATCCCGCCTGGTGGGAGTGCCGGTTCTGCGATCACCACGCTGTCTGCCATGACGGCGGCGCCGCCGCCATCACCTGCCGTTCCTGCCTGCACGCAACGCCGGTCGAGGGTGGCTGGCATTGCGCGCGTTTCGATCACGCGCTCGATCGCGCGGCACAGCGCAACGCCTGCCCCAAGCACCTGTTCGTTCCCGACCTTGTGCCGGGAGAAGTCACCGACGCGGGCGACGACCATGTCGTCTACCGCATGGGTGATGGCACGACCTGGGTCAACGGAGAGGTGAACTGCACCGAAGAGGTGGTGCCATGAGCGCTCCGCGGAATTTGAGTGGCTCAAGGTTCGGTCGCCTGACTGTGCTGTGCGATAGCGGCAAGCGCACCATGAGAGGGCAGATCATCTGGACGTGTCGCTGCGACTGTGGATGCCAGCATGAGGGTAGCAGGCTAACAACTTGGTCAGCGGTTCGGTCCGGTCCTGCGGTTGCCTAGCCAGAGAGTTGTCATCGATGCGGCGCCGCGCGGCCCGCAAGCCACCACGGCTTTGTCGGCACCCGTTCTGCTCCGCGACCATAGAAAAGGGCGCCAACGGATTTTGCGGCATGCATGCCCAGACGATCCGTCGATATGGCGACCCAGACTACATGACGCCGGTCAATGTGTGGCGTGCAAACAATCGCGCTGCCCAGGTCCGGCGCTTCCCAACAGTAAAGCCAACAACATACCGAAAGTTCTTCGGGCGTCATGAACATAGGGCGGTAGCTGAGGCCATGATCGGCCGACGGCTTCGTCGTGATGAGCACGTCCATCACGAAGGACGAGAACAGACAGAACAACACGATCGAGAACCTTCAAGTGCTTCCCGCGCGGGAACATGCGGCAGCTCACGCAACCCAGAGGAGGCGCAACAAATGCTGACGCTTCGTCCTTATCAACGCGCTGCAATTGCCGCCATCTACGATTATTACAGCCGCCATTCCGGCCACTGTTGTGTCGTGATGCCGACGGCCTCGGGCAAGAGCGTCGTTCTTGCTGCCTTCGTTCAGGGCGTGCTGCAGCAATGGGCCGACCAGCGCATCCTGATCGTCACCCATGTGCGCGAGCTGATCGCGCAGAATTACGCCGAGATGATCGGGCTGTGGCCCGACGCACCGGCCGGCATCTATTCGGCGGGACTGTGCAAGCGCGAGATCGGCGCGCACGTGCTGTTCGCCGGCATCCAGTCGATCCACCGGCGCGCCTACGATGTGCAGCAGTGCGATCTGGTGCTGATCGACGAGGCGCACCTGATCGCGCGCTCATCCGACACCATGTACCGGCGCTTCCTCGACACGCTCGCGCGGATCAATCCACAGCTCAAGGTGATCGGCTTTCACCGCCACACCCTATCGGCTCGACAGCGGCATGCTGCACCAGGGCGACGAGCGGCTGTTCACCGACATCGCCTACGAGGTCTCGATCCGCGATCTGATCGATCAGGGCTATCTCTGCCCGCTGATCAGCAAGGCGACGGAGGTCGAGCTCGACGTCGGCGGTGTCGGCAGCCGCGGCGGCGAGTTCATCGCCGGGCAACTGCAGGCCGCCGTCGATAGAGGGTCGATCACCAAAGCCGCCATCGACGAGGTGATGGCCTATGGCGAGGGCCGACGCTCCTGGCTGGTCTTCTGCTCAGGCGTCGCGCATGCAACTCACGTCGCGGAGGAAATCCGCGAGCGCGGCGTCTCGTGCGCTACCATCTTCGGCGACACGCCCACGGCCGAGCGCGACCGCATCATCGACGCCTTCAAGCGCGGCGAGATCAGGGCGCTCGCCTCGATGGGCGTGCTCACCACCGGCTTCAACGCGCCGGCGGTCGATCTGATCGCGATGCTGCGCCCGACCAAATCGGCCGGCCTCTACGTGCAGATGGCCGGCCGCGGCACGCAGCTCGCGCCCGGCAAGGACAACTGCCTGGTGCTCGACTTCGCCGGCAACGTCGCCCGGCACGGGCCGGTCGATGCTCGTTACGCCGAAGACAGCCGAGCGAGGCCGAGGGCGCGCCGCCCACCAAGGTCTGCCCGGACTGCAACAGCATCCTGGCGGCGGCAGTCCGCCACTGCCCGGTTTGTGGACATCAGTTCCAGCCGCCCGAGGTGAAGGTTGCCGCCACCGCCACCACGCTGGCGATCCTGTCCATCGTGCGGCCGCAGTGGGTGGCGGTGTCCGGCATGACCTTCAGACGGCACGAGAAGCCCGGCAAGCCGCCGTCGCTGCGCGTCGATTATCGCTGCGGGCTCGTTCGCCACAGCGAATGGATTTGCTTCGAGCACACCGGCTACGCCCGCGAGAAGGCCGCCGCCTGGTGGCGCGCGCGCAGCACCGCGCCGGTACCCGACACTATCACGGCGGCGCTGGCGGCGAGCGACGTGCTGCCTACACCCACCGCGATCGAGGTGCGGCCGAGCGGCCGCTTCACCGAAATCATGAACTACAGGTTCGACTCATGCGACACCTCGGCTTTGACCTCTGCGCCGTCTGCCATCGTCAAGCGCGCGGCTTCGGCTGGTTCAACGCCAACCTATCCATCGGCAATCCCGGACGCGACCAAAGCTACCGCCAGCTCTGCTCACGCATCTGCCAGGACCTCTGTCACCGGAGGCGCGGCATGATCGATCCAACCCCGAACGAACGCGCCGCGATGGCGAATGGCGGCGTCATGGCCGGCGAGTATCTCGACAGCCTCGGCAAGACCGATCTTGCGCAACTGAGCGTCGATGAGTGGCACACGCTCATCGACGTCATCGTCACCGGCTATTGCGACCATCTGCGCGATCTCGCCGGCCACGACCGCGACCGTCTGCACAACATGGAGGACACCATGCCGCCGTTCTGAACCGCCCGACAACCACCAGGCTCCCCGGCGGGGAGCGGCGCTTGCCCAGCGCGCGCGTCCCCGCCGTTCCACCGACCGACATTGCATTTGGACCCAACCCCATGTTCCACCCCATCACGAGGCGCACGCAATGTCGCTCGATCCACAAGCTACCCATGAGCCCCCGACCGTCGTGGTTGAGGGCGTTATCTACCGCCTACCATTCGTCGATCTACTGCCGCCGCTCGGTGATACCGAACTCGAAGCGCTGCGCGCCGACATCGCCGAGCGGCAGGCCGTCATCGTGCCGATCGTCATCGACGAGGCGCGCAACGTCATCGACGGTGCCAACCGGCTGCGCATCGCCGCCGGTCTTGGCATCCGCAAAGTGCCGGTCGAGATCCGCGTCGGCCTCAGCGACGCCGACAAGCAGCAGCTGGCCGAAGACCTCAACCTGCACCGCCGGCATCTGACCCGCGAGCAGATGCGGCTGTTCGTCGAACGGCGGCTGGTGCGCAAGCCTGAGCAAAGCGATCGGCAGGATCGCCGCCGAACTGGGGTCGATCACAAGACCGTTGCCGCCGTTCGCCGTGCGCAGGCGAGGCAACTGGCGGGAAATTCCCCAGTTGCACAAAGCCGTCGGCGCCGATGGTAAAGCTCGTCCCGCCCGCCGTCTCGCCGTGGTGCGCGGGGTGGGCCTGCGTCAGGCCGCCCGCGTCGCCGACATGGCGGCCGACATCGCCAGCGCCGCGGCAGTCTGATCCGCAGACGCACGGCCGGCTGCTCGACGCCATCCGCCGCACCGGCCAGGTCGGCGGCGCCCACCGTAATCTCATGGTCAGCCGCCGTGCCGCACGAGATCGCGGCCGAGCCGCCGCCACTGCCGGACGGCCGGTTCCGCGTCATCGTCGCCGATCCGCCGTGGAAGTATGACGCGCGCGCCGACGACCCCTCGCATCGCGCTGCCAATCCGTATCCGCAGATGTCGCTGGAGGACATCTGCACTCTGCCGTGATCGATCACGCCCACGATGAGGCCGTGCTCTGGCTGTGGACCACCAACAGCCACATGCGCGATGCCTTCTCGGTGCTCGACGCCTGGGGCTTCCGGCATCGCACCATCCTCACCTGGGCCAAGGACCGCATGGGCACCGGCGACTGGCTGCGCGGCCAGACCGAGCATTGCCTGATGGCGGTGCGCGGCCGGCCCACCGTGACGCTCACGAGCCAAACCACGCTGCTGCACGCGCCGATGCGTGAGCACAGCCGGAAGCCCGACGAATTCTACGCCCTGGTCGAGAGCCTCTGCCCGGCGCCCGCGCAACGGCCGGCTCGAGCTGTTCGCCCGCGAGGCCCGGCCCGGCTGGATCGCCGCCGGCGCCGAGGTCGGCAAGTTCCGGGAGGGATGCCTGATGCAGACCTTCGCCCAACGCCTGCAATTCGGCCGCTCCGCCGAGGAGCGCGTCGCCCGCGTGCTGCAGCACCGCTACGGCTGCTACGTGGTGCCGGCCTATGACTACAGCGCCGGCGACAAGGCGCCCAAGCTGCAAGGCGCCTTCCGCGGCTACGTCGTGCCCGATCTCGATGTCTCCAAGGACGGCGCGCGCAGCTGGGTCGAGGTCAAGGCCAAGACCAACGCCGGCAGTCCGACCCGGCTCACCGGCCAGGTCGAGCACGGCTTCTCGTGGCGGCTGTTCCAGCAGTACCGCACCGTGCAGCAGATCACCGGCACGCCGGTGTTCATCATCATCCTGGAGGTGCTCACCGGCGACATTCTCTACCAGTCGCTCGACGCGCTCGATGAGGTCAAACGCGTCTACGACGGCGACAAGATGGATCGCGGCGGCACGGTGTTCTTCCCGCGCGCGAGCTTTGCGTACCTCTGCAACATCCAGGAGGCCGCGCAATGACGAGCTTCATGGATCGATACGGCGCGCGCCTCATCGCCAACGGCTATCCGATCATCCCCGATCCAGCCCGGCACCAAGAAGCCCGGCTGCCATCGCGGTGGCGGCTGGCGCGATTATCCGGATTGGACCCGGCACGCCGCGCGCGCCACCACCGAGCTCGAGCTGGCGCAGTGGCGCGCGCTGGCCCGACGCCGGCATCGGCATCGTCGGCGGCGCCGTCGCCGCCAGTCGACATCGACATCGCCGATGATGCCGAGCTCGCGCATCGCATCGAGCAGCTGGCGCGCGAGCGGCTGGGCGACACGCCGGCGCTGCGCATCGGGCGGCGCGCCCAAGCGGCTGCTGGTCTACCGCACCGTGGCGCCGTTCAAGGGCATCAAGCGGCATCCGCTGGAGGTGCTCTGCCTCGGCCAGCAGTTCGTCGCCTATGCGATTCATCCCGTCACCGGCCGCCCGTACGAGTGGCCGGAAGAGAAGCCTGGCCGATCTCGATCTTGCGCAGCCTGCCGGCGATCGATGAGGCGACAGGCGCGGGCGTTTCTCGACGAGGCCATCGCGCTGCTGCCGGAGCAGCTCAGGCCCGCATGGCTTCTAGCATGCGGCGAAGCCCGCGCCGGCCATGCCCAGCAGGGCACGCCGGAGGCGGTGCGCGCGGCGCTCGCCTGCATCCCGAACGCCGATCTCGATTACGACAGCTGGGTGCGCATCGGCATGGCGCTCAAGGGCGCCATCGGCGACGGCCGGCGCGGACATGTTCGCCGCCTGGTCGGCGCAGTCGGCCAAGAACGATCCCGCCTTCACCGCCAAGACCTGGGCCGGCTTCAAGCCCAAGCGCATCGGCGCCGGCACGCTCTATCACCACGCCATCGAGCGCGGATGGAAGCCCGATCCGGCACTGGTGCTCGATGGCTCGGCGCCGCGCGACGCCGGTGCATCCGGCGGCAGGGTTGCTGGCGAAGGTGCAGAGCGATCCGGACGCGCCGATGCCGCCGCGACTCAGCTCGTGCTGCCGCCGCAGCCTGCGCTCGATCGCCTCGATGGCGTGCTCGGCCTCATGGTCGAGCATATCCTCGCGACCGCAATACGTCCCCAGCCATGGCTCGCGGTGGGCGCGGCGCTTGCGGTGCTGGGCGCGCTGATGGGGCGCAAGGTGTGCACGCCCACCAATCTGCGCTCCAACCTCTATGTGCTCGGCATCGCCGAGAGCGGCGGCGGCAAGGATCATGCCCGCAAGGCGATCAAGGAAATCCTGGTGCGCACCGGCCTCTCGCATCATCTCGGCGGCGAGCGGCTTGGATCCGGCGCCGGGCTGATCACCGCGCTGGTGCGCCAGCCGGCCGCGCTGTTCCAGATCGACGAGTTCGGACGGTTCCTCGCCAATGTGGTCGACAAGCGCCGCGCGCCCAAATACCTGTCCGAAATCTGGGACCTGTTCACCGAACTGGCGACCAGCTCCAGCGACGACTTTCTTCGGCGCCGAATACGCCGATCAGATCGAGCGCCCGCGCCAGGACATCATCCAGCCCTGCGCCTGCGTACACGGCGTCAGCGCGCCGGGGCCGTTCTGGGGCGCGCTGAGCGCCGGCTCGCTGGAGGATGGCAGCCTGGCGCGGTTCCTGGTGTTCCGCAGCGAGGACGATATCCCCGATCGCAATCGTCGCGCCGGCGCGCTGTCCGATTTGCCGGATGAGCTCCTCGCCGGAGTGCAGGCGGTGGCCACGGTTGGCGCGAGCCAGGCCGCCGGCAATCTCGTGGCCTTCGGTGGGCCGAATGTGCGGCCCTCGCCGCTCACCGTGCCGGTGGACGAGGATGCACTCGCCATCTTTGACGCCCTCGACGAGGACATGACCCGCCGCCAGCGCATCGCCGTCGGCACCGAGCAGAGCGCCGTGCTCGCGCGGGTGTGGGAGAACACCGCCAAGGTCGCGCTGGTCAAGGCGGTGAGCGCCAATCCGGCGGAGCCCGTCATCCGTGGTGTCGACGCGCAGTGGGCGCGCGAGGTTGTCGATCACTGCGTCGCGACGCTCCTGATCCAGGCCGTGCGGCATCTCGCGGACAATGAGATCGAGCGTTTCCACAAACGCATGATCGAAATCATCCGCGCTGCAGGCAGCAAAGGCATCACGCGGAACGAGACTGACTCGGCGGACGCAGTTCATCGAGCCCAAGCTACGCCGCGAGATTCTGCTGACGCTGATCGAAAGTGAGCAGGTTGTCGTGACGGTCGGTCCAGCAGCGCGGCCGCCCAGACGACCATCTATCGGCTCGCCGATGTGGGCGCCGAGCCTTTCATCAAACGTCATCGCTTCGTCAATTGACGCCAAACAGCAGCCAACGCCATGAAACAATTGAACGAAATTAGTTTCGTCATTTCGTCAAGCAAATGAAGCGTCCCAGAGTCCACCTGGGGACCATGATCGTGATCGAGGGGAGCCTTCGGGAGTCCATTGATATAATGATGAAAGTAATAATAATTATATATATCAGATACTTATGCCCTATTCCCAATCGTCAAAGTTTCGTCAAAACGTCTTTTGACGGAATGACGAGAAGTCGCCGATCTGACACATGGCTCCATCCCGGAGTTCGGGCGAGAGCCGCAGGCGTCGGCCGAACGCCGAACGACGCCCGTTCCCGCTCGTAGCTCCGAGGCGGTAGCCACTCAACGCACACAGCCGCCGGCGTCGCGGTGTTAAATTGTCAGCGCAGAGCTGAGCCGGACCTGACCGAACCCTCTTGGTTCGGGCGAGCGCCGCATCCTCGGCCGGATGCCGAATTCGCCCCGACCGCTCGAACCTCGAGGAGGTCATCATGTCTGCCTTCCACGCGCAGCAGCGCCGGAGTTCCTCGCGCACTCGATCTCGGCACCACCACCGGCTACGCGATTGCCGCCGCGCGACGGCGCCATCGCCAGCGGCGCCGTGTCGTTCAAGCCGAGCCGCTACGACGGCGGCGGCGTTCGCTACCTGCGATTCCGCGCCTGGCTCGACAGCGTCGCCAACGATGCCGGCGGCATCGGCGTCATCCACTACGAAGAAATCAGGAGACATCGTCGGCACCGACGCCGCGCACGTTTATGGCGGCCTGCTCGCAACGCTGACCGCCGTGGTGCGAGGAGCGTGGCGATCGCCTACCAGGGCGTCCCCGTCGGCACGATCAAGCGGTTCATCGCCGGCAAGGGCAACGCCGACAAGGACGCGGTCATCGCTGCGGTCCGCGCGCGCGGATTCGCACCTGCCGACGACAACGAGGCCGACGCACTCGCCATCCTGCTGTGGGCGATCGAGACGCAGGGAGGCGTGCGATGACGCGGACGCGACTTCCCGATCGCCGCGCCGCCGAGACCGTTGCAGCTCGAGCACGACGGCACGCGCTTCATGGTGACGATCGGATTCTATCCGGACGGACGGCCCGGCGAGGTGTTCACCCATGGCGCGCGCAGTGGCTCCAGCTCTCGATGCGCTCCTGGCCGATGCCTGCGTCGTGGTCTCCTGCCTGATCCAGCACGGCGTCGAGCCGCGCGACATTGCGAGCAGCATGGGCCGGCTCGGCAACGCTGAGCCTGCCTCGATCATCGGCGCGGTGATCGATCTCGCAGCGGCCATGAGCCAGGCCCCTCAAGCTACGGTGGAGGCCCACACATGACCGGCGAACAGATGCTTCACAGCGCCGCTCGCCTGGTGGAGGACCGGCGCAAATCCTATGGCGATCCGGCCGCCTCGATGGCTGCAATCGCGGCACGCTGGTCAGCTCACCCTCGGCCAGCCGGTCACGCCCGCCCAGGTGGCGCTCTGCCTGATCGACCTCAAGCTCGCGCGGCTCGCGCATGACCCGGCGCAGCTTCGACTCAATTCGAGACGTTGCGGGTTACGCCGCCGTTCTGCGCGAGGTCGTGCGATGAGGTGGACACCCAAAGGCTACGGCGGAACGCGACGCCCTCCCGAAGATGTCAAGCGCGATGGCTGGCGCGAGCAGGGCCTGCTTGCCGTCTCGATTGATGACCAGCGGCTCACTTGGCCCGAGCGCGAGTTCATCCGCCAGCATCGGCGAGAAGCTCTACGGCGGTCGTACGTCAAACCAGTCAACAAAACCGCCGCCCCTAGGGCGACGCCACGGCGGAGCCGACGATCAAGAAGCAGGAAACCGAGCGAGCAATGCATGG
>ERZ1370068.8482-contig-7331_pt1 | contig 17830 bp, 21 predicted proteins | sample MGYA00561227_ERZ1370068 | MGnify/ENA primary metagenome ERZ1370068 (study PRJEB38410, sample SAMEA6850437) | metagenome | study: Metagenomic assessment of the ecological functions of the soil: analysis of the soil microbiota associated with the...
CCAGGCGGGGAACGCATCCCGAAAGCCGCGACGCGTATCGAATCGTTCGCGCCAGCCGTCGACATTGCGCCGCGATGACGCACCAGTATCTGCATTCACGATTGTTCAGATCCTGAAAGCGCTCAACCACGGAGGACACTCTGGACACAGAGGAAAGCGTAAGACAGGATCGCTTCCTCCGTGTCCTCTGTGTCCACCGTGGTGGATAGTGGATGATGAAAGACGCCACTCAAGTCGGGATCGGCGGGCCGGTCGGCTCCGGCAAGACGGCGCTCGTCGACGCGCTGTGCAAGCGCGATGCGCGACGAGCTACCAGCTCGGCGGTGATCACCAACGACATCTTCACGCGCGAGGACATGGAGTTCCTCGTGCGCAGCGAGGCGCTGTCCGCCGACCGCATCATCGGCGTGCAGACCGGCGGCTGTCCGCACACCGCGATCCGCGAGGACGCGTCGATGAACTTCGACGCGCTCGACGAGCTGACCGCGCGCCATCCCGACCTCGACCTCGTCTTTCTCGAGAGCGGCGGCGACAACCTCGCCGCGAGCTTCAGCCCGGAGCTGGTCGGACGCGTCGATCTACGTGATCGACGTCGTCGGGCGGCGACAAGATTCCGCGCAAGGGCGGGCCCGGCGTCACGCGATCCGATCTGCTCGTCATCAACAAGATCGATCTCGCGCCGCACGTCGGCGCCGACCTCGACGTCATGGCGCGCGACTCGAAGACGATGCGCGGCGATCGCCCGTTCGTGTTCACCAACCTCAAGACGCGGCGACAGGCGTGCCGGACGTGATCGCGTGGATCCAGCGCGAGCTGCTCTGACGAATCTGGGTAATTGAGTAATCTGGTAATCGGGTAATTGATTGAAGGATTGGATGCGCGCGCAATTGCCCAATCAATTACCCGATTACCCAATTACCCGATTACCCGATTCGCGTGCGCCCGTCGGCCGATCGGCCGCGCGCGCGCGCCTCGAGCTGGTCTTCGAGCGCCGCCGCGGGCGCACCGTCCTCGCGCACTCGTACGCCGAGCCGCCGTTTCGCGTCGGGCCGCTGCTTCGAGATCGACGACGCGGCCTACATGATCCTCGTCTGCACCGGCGCCGGCGTCTTCGCCGGCGATACGCTGCGGCAGTCGGTGCGCGTCGCCGGCGGCGCGCGCGTCGTGCTGACGTCGCAGTCGGCGCTGCAGGCTGCACCCGCGGCCGCGGCGGCTGCCGCGACGATTCATCGCACGACTACATCGTCGAGGACGACGCGCGAGCTGCAGTGCCACTGGGATCCGCTGATCCCGTTCGCCGGCGCACGCCTCGAGCAGCGGTTCGACCTCAGCCTCGCCGACTCGAGCCGGCTGTAGCTGGAGCGACGCGCTGATGGCCGGGCGCGTGAGCCGCGGCGAAGCCTGGCGCGTTCGAGTCGCTCGCGCACGAGCTCCGCGTGCGCATCGGCGGCGGCGCTCGCGTATCTCGAGCGCTACACGCTCGCGCCCGCCGGCCGCGTCGTCGCGGCCCCTGGGTGGCGGGCGCGCGCGCTACCTTCGCGACGGCCATCGTCCATCACGACGCGGCCACGAGCGACGCGGCGGAGGCGCTGCAGCCTGCCCGCTGAAGCGGTGCCTGCCTGCGGGCCGGATTCAGCGCGGCCCGGACCGCTCGACGTGACTCGGCGTCGATCTCATCCAGTCGAAGACGATCGTCGGCCGCATCCTCGCCGCCGACGGCGCGCCGTTCGCCGCCGCCCGGGCGGCGTTTCACGGCGCTGGCGCTCGCACTCGATCTTTGGTGCCGCCGGCGCGGGTCGGCCGCAAGTAAAATGAACGGGCCACGACCCACACCAGACTGCATCCTTCTCGTCGCCGTCGCTGTCGGCGTTTGTCGCCCCTGTCCTCGCGCAGCCCTCGGCGGCCGGCGAGTGGAAGGTCAACTTCGTCGTCCCGACCGGGGACCAAGTTCGTCAACATGGTCATCAATCAGCGAAGACGACGCTGCTCCGGGCACGGTCATCAACGAGGACGGCGAGAGTTCCGCTTGACCGGGCACCGATCATCGACGATCAGGTCACCGTCGATCTGGACCGTGCCGAAGACGGGCAAGCTGATGGAAATCACCATGAAGGGCAAGCTGGCCGGCAACGTGATCACCGGCACCGCGAAGCTCTGGGCAACGTCGGCGAAGGCTCGCTGACCGCCCGCCGCGATGCCGAGGCGCAACCGCGTTAAGATGCGCGATGTCCCCGCGCGAGCCGCCCGCTTCACCCTTGCAGGGCCGATGTCATGACTCAGTCGAGATGCACCGTTCTGGCGCTCGCCGTTGTCGATCTGCACGCACCCGCGTCTCGCGCAGAGCGCCGTCCGCACATCGGCCGGCGACTGGGACGTCACCGATTCAGTCGCCGCAGGGCACGAACACCGGTGCTCGTCACCATCAAGCAGGACGGCGACAAGGTCAACGGCCTGTTCAAGTCGCCGCTCGGCGAAGCTGCCGTTCGCCGGCACGCTCGATCGGCAGCGAACTGAAATTCAACTTCACGTTTCCCGTCGACGGGCAGCCGCTCGTGATCACGATGACCGGCAAGGTCGACGGCGACGCGATCGCCGGCAAGGCCGACTTCGGCGGCTTCGCCGAGAGGCGACTGGAGCGCGAAGCGGTCGGCGACGAACGCCCGACGGCCGCGCCAGCATCGCCGCACGACGACCGCGAGCGCCGACGGCCACGACCAGCATCGACTCGGCGACGACGACCGTGCGGCGGCTTCGGCGGCAAATGGGACGTGCTGCTGAAGACGCCCGGCGGCGAGTTTCCGGCGAACGCCACGCTCACCGACGACGGCGGGCAAGCTGTCCGGGCACGTTCGGAAGCCAGATGGGCGAGAGTGCCCGGTCGACCGGCACGGTCGACGGCAAGGCGCTGAAGATCACGATGGTCGCGCAAACGCCGCAGGGCACCATGACGGTCGATGCTGACCGGCGACCTCGACGGCGACTCGATCGTCAACGGCAAGGCCGAGATCGCAGGCATGGGACAGATGGAATGGACCGCCAAGCGCGTCAAGCAATAGCGCTCGGCGACCCTGACTGGCGCATCGCTGACTGGTTCGCCTGTTCGTCGGCGCGCAGCCGGCGCGCAGACGCCGCATCAAGCTCGCGCACACTCGTGCCGACAGGTTCGATCTGGGACAGAACCTGAAGCAGATGGGCGAGGAGTGGAAGCAGGCGACCGAGCGGCCGCGTCGACGCTCACCGTGTACGCCGGCGGTCACGCAGGGCGACGAGTCGACCGTCCTGCGCAAGATGCGCCTCGACGCGCTGCAGGCGGCGGCGTTCACTGGCCGTCGGCCTCGGCATGATCGATCCGGCCGTTCAACGTCTTCAACGTCCCGTTCTTCTTCGACGTCGTACGACGAGGCTGAACTACGTCATCGAGAAGCTGACGCCGACGCTCGCGCAAGCGCGATCGAGGCGAAAGGCTTCATCCTGCTCAACTGGGGACACGGCGGCTGGACGCAGGTGTTCACGAAGAAGCCGGTGCACGACCGGTCGCCGACATGAAGCAAGTCAAGCTCTGGACGTCGGCCGGCAACGATCGCATGGTGCAGTGGTTCAAGGCCAACGGCTTCGAGCCGCGCGCGATGGCGACGACCGACATCACCGACCAGGCTGACCACCGGGATGATCGACGGGCTGCCGACGACGCCGCTCGCCGCGATCGCTGTTCCAGTGGTGCCGGCAGACGCCGTACATGCTCGAGCTCGGCCTCGCGCCGATCGTCGGCGCGGGCGTGATCACGAAGAAGGCGTGGAAGGCGATTCCCGAGGCCGACCGCGCGAAGCTGCTCGACCGCCGCCGACGGCGTCGAGAAGCGCCTGCAGGTCGAAGTGCCGAAGCTGGACGCCAACGCCGTCGCGACGATGACGAAGAGCGGGCTGACGGTGACCAAGGCCGACCGGCCCCGAGTGGCGCGCGCAGCTCGACAACCTGGCCAAGAACGATGCGCGGCGAGCATGGTGCCGCCCGGACATCTTCGACCTCGCATCCAAGGCCCGCGACGAGTTCCGCAAGAGAAGCCGCCTCGACGAAGAAGTGACACGGCCGCGGCGCTCGGCCTGTTCCTCCTGTTCCAGCTGGTCGTTGCGCTGGTGCTCGCGGAAGGCCTGCTGCTGCGTGATCTGCACCATCCCGCCGCGTGGTATCCGGCGGGGCTCCAGAACTTTCTCCGCACCGAATATTTCTTCCGCCGGCGCATCGTCCAGATGGACGAACGGACCGCAGTGCGACCCGGAGCTGTTCTACAGCTGCAGCCCGGCGCGTTCACATTCTCGAACCCCGAGTTCTCGACGCAGTTCATCGTCAACCGTCTGAGGGGTCAGGGACAATCAGCGGTCGCTGGAGCAGCCGGAGATCGTCGTCGTCGGCGATTCTATGCGATGGGATGGGGCGTGCAGCAGGACGAGGCTTTCCCGAGCTGCTCGAGCGTCGCACCGGCCGCCTCGTGCTGAACGCGGCGGTCTCGTCATGCGGCACGGTGCGGGAGCGGCGCATGCTCGATCGGATCGACCTGAGCCGCGCCGCGTACGCTCGTCGTGCAGTGCGCGCCGAACGATTTCGCCGAGAACGACGAGTTCAGAAACATGGCAACCGCTGCATCGCGAGCAGCCGCGGGGGGACTGGCTGGCGGCGATCGCGCAACAGCAGGACGCACGAGCGAGCTGCTGGCCGTTCCGGATGGTCTACGACACGGTGGTCTGGATCAAGCGAGGCATCACCGGCTGGCCGAGGGCGGCTTCCGAGCCGTCGCACGTATCCGGCCGAGGAAGCGGCCGCGCTCTTTGTCAACGCGCTGATGCATGCCTCGCCGACGAGGATCTCCAGCCGCGCTTCAGATCGTCGTCATGGACGTCGATGCGGACCCAGCCTTCATCCACGCCCTCGATCCGCGCTGCGCCGCGCGGAGTCTTATCCCCATGCATCCGCAGCCTGCGCGTCGTCGATCTGTCACAACGCCTGACGCCGGCCATGCACTACGTGCTCGACGATCACCTCAACGCCCGAGGGCATCAGGCGATCGCGGATGCGCTCATTGGCATAGTCGATCGATAGGGCGGCCTTGATCCCGATTCCGGTCAATCTGAATCCGCAATCAACGTCTGCAATCTGAAGATCAGCAATCTGCAATTTCAGCCGCTTCTCGATACAGCCGCAGCTGTTCCTGGACCTGCGCCACAAGCGCGGTCTTGCCCGCGGCGGTCGCCTGCCGCCTCCGGCGATCGTCGCCTCGCCGATCGCGCTCCGCCGAACCGCCCGGCCGCCGCCAGCGCGCGCCCGAGGTTGAATGCGCTTCGGGATACACCGGCCGGAGGCGCAGCGACTTCCTGCAGGTGCGGCATCGACGCGGCGGACTCGCCGTACGCCGAGCAGGACCGCGCCGAGGTTGTTCTGCGCTTCGGCGTTGGACGGCCCCGAGTCGCGACCGCGCGCTCGTAGTGGCGCGCGCGCCTCGTCGACCCGCCCTCCGCCACGCGCAGGCTGCCGAGATTGTTGTGCGCGCAGCGAATATGCCGGGTCGAGCCGCATGGCCGCTCTCATACTCGCGCGCGGCGTCGGCCGTCCGGCCAGCGCGCCTCGAGCGCCACGCCGACGTTGTAGCGCGCCGCGCGCCGATTGCGGCTGCAGGCGGCGCACCACCGCGAAATGGTCCAGGCGCGCTCGCGGCTGGTCCGAGCTCGAGGTCAGAGCTGCGGCCGCGTCGTTGCGCAGGTCGGCGTAGTCGGGCTCGCGCGCGATCAGGGCCTCGCAGCCGACCGACGTCCTCCGACGGCCATCTTGCGCCGGACGTCGCGGCCGAGTCGCGCGCGATCCGTCGTCCGATCGCGTCATCACCTGATCCAGACGTCGGCCATCTCGTCCGACGATCGCCATCCCCACGGCACGCGCTCGCGGCGGGTGCTCGGATTGCGCGGGTTGGCGTCTCGAGTTGTCGAAGACGTACTCCATCTCGATCGCGTCGCCGGCCGGCACCCAGAACGGCGTCGCGTAGCGGTGCTGATCCTGCCAGTTGAAGTCCCAGTTGCTGGATCAGAATCAGCGGACGGCGCGCGCCGTCCGGAAGCGTCGCCCACGCGCTGACGCTCGCGCGCGCGGTAGTGCGCGTGCGGCTGGATGCGCGCGGATCTCGGCGTCCACCGGCAGCACGTACGAGTCGGCGACGCGGTAGTCGCCGCGGCGCCGGCGGGAATGTCGAGGTTCTGCCGGCCCAGCCGCACGATGCGTCGGCGTGTCGCGTCGGCGGCGGCGTCGGCGAACGTACAGGCCGATCGACGGCCGGACGCGCTCCGGTCTTGCCGGTCGGCCGCACGTGCAGCTGCACGACGAGATCGTTGCCGGCGTCGAGGCGCCAGGCGAGATCGTTCGACGCGAGCGGCGGCGCCTGTCCGCGGCGTCCAGCCGAGGAAGTGGCCGTCGGGGTAGTCGGCGGAGTGCAGGATCGCGCCTTCGTAGCCCGGGCGCCGGATCGGCCTCGTCGAGCGCCGCGACGCCGGCGTCGGATCGATCCGGATGTTCGCGTGGTGCACGGCGCGGCTGCCCGGCCGGAACTCGAAGCCGCGCACGTATCGCGGCGTCGACACCCGGGGACCGCGACGACGAAGTTGCGGAAGACATCGGTGCCGTCGGCGCGCAGCGTGTAGTCGGGCAGCGTCGACGACGAGATCCGGGCTCGCCGAGCTGCCATCCGACGCTCCAGCGCGGGCGGCGGCGGAGATCCGACGCGGTTCCCCTCGAGGCGTCCCGTGCTTCGCCCAGCGTTCGATCGTCACGATCTGCGCGTCGGTCGAGCCGCCGCTCGCCGACGAAGCTCGCCGAACCCCGGCTTCCGGTTTCCACGGCGGCATGATAGCGCTCGTCGTGACCGGCGGCGATCTGCGCCGCGCGCTGGCGCGCGCTCGTCGTAGGTGAGCAGGCTGAACGGCGCGGGCCGTCCGGCCGATGGCAGGTCGCGCACTGGCTGTAGAGGATCGGGCGCGATGTCGCTGGCGAACGTCACCGGCGGCTGCGGCACGCGCGACGCGCCGCTCGCGGGCCGCTGCCGGCCGGCCGGCAGCCAGGCCGTCGACGAGGATGCGCGGAGCGCATGTCGAGCCATCTTCATGGTTTTGGATAGCGCTGCGAGCGAACAGGTCGAAAGTATATCGTCGCGCCGCTTGACGACCGCTGATCAGGGGCGTATTTGCGCTCTGACCGTCTTCATACCGGTCGCGCAGCCTTCATTCGTCACTCGTAGCACGTTTCCCGGCGTCCGGACGTCGCGACAGATCCAGGAGGGGTTATGCGCAGGACTCGCGTAGCGGGCTGATGCTGGCTGGTCGTTTTCGCGGTGCTGTTGCCGGCGCCGGCGTTCGCGCAGGCGACGCGGGATCGCCGGCGGTCGTGAGAGACACGACCGGGGCCGTGATGCCGGGCGTCACCGTCGAAGCCAGCAGCCCCGCGCTGATCGAACGGGTGCGAACGGTCACCACCGACGCGCAGGGCCAGTACAAGATCGTCGATCTGCGGCCCGGCACCTACACGGTCACGTTCACGCTGCCCGGATTCTCCACGCGTCAAGCGCGAAGGGATCGAGCTGCCGGCGCACGTTCACGGCGACGGTCAACGCCGACCTGCGCGTCGGCGCGCTCGAGGAGACGGTCACCGTCACCGGCGCCAGCCCGGTCGTCGACATCCAGAACGTGCATCAAGCGGCAGGTCGTGGCGCAAGGACACGATCGACGCGATGCCGACGTCGAAGAACTGGTCGACGATCGGCGTGATGACGGTCGGCGTCAGCAGCAACCAGAACGACGTCGGCGGATCGGCGGGCGAGCACCAGAACCAGCTGAAGGCGCACGGCGGATCGTTCAACGATCGCCTGGTGCAGCTCGACGGCCTGATGAACGCCAACATGGCGTGCAACTACTCGTGCACCGGCATCTCGACCAACGACGCGTCGACGCAGGAGCTGAGCTACGAGTTCGGCGCGATCTCCGCCGAAGTCGCCGGCGGCGGCGTGCGCGTGAACATCATCCCGAAGGACGGCGGCAACCGCTTCAGCGGCTCAGGCTTCTTCAACTTCGCGAACGACGCGCTGCAGGGCAACAACGTCGACGATGCGCTGCGCAGCGCAGGGCGTCGACGACCGCCGACAGCATCCTGAAGATTCACGACGCGAGCGGCGCGTTCGGCGGCCCGCTGAAGAAGGACACGCTGTGGTTCTGGACCGCGCACCGCTACTGGGGCTACGAGCAGATCCGCACCAACACGTTCTACGAGAAGCAACCCGTTCGACTTCGTGTTCGACGCCGGATCCGATCGCGGCCCGGGCACCGAGACGCAGCGCAACGTGCAGCGACGACATCCGCCTGACGTGGCAGATGAGCCCGAAGAACAAGCTGTCGGGCTACTTCAGCTATCGCGCCGCGCAACGACCGAGCACTGGACGCTGGCCAGCACGCTGCAGCCCGACGCGTCGAACCTGCAGAACCTGCCGATGAACAACTTCGAGACCGCTGACGTTCCGCTCGACGCTGTCGCTCGAAGCTGCTGTTCGAGGCGGCGATGGGCAACACGACCGAGACCTGGACGCGCGAGCCGGTCGAGGATTCGGACGACGTCGCACGGGCTATCCGGTGACCGAGCTGAACACCGGCATCAGCTTCCGCGCCTACCCGGCGAACTTCTCGAGCAACTACACCTCGCTGCGCTCGTATCGCAGCTCGCTGACCTACGTCACCGGCTCGCACGCGTTCAAGGTCGGGCATGACGCTGCAGGAAGGGCCCGCCGATCACCGACGTCTGTACCAACAAGGACACGTTCGCTCACCGTGCGCAACGGCCAGCCGTTCCAGGTCACGCGTGCGCACGACGCCGTACACCGACGCACGAACGGCTGGTCGCCGATCTCGGCGTCTACGCGCAGGACACCTGGACGATCAAGCGGCTGACGGTGAACGCCGGCCTGCGCTGGGACTACCTGAACAACAAGGTCGGCGCGCAGGACGCGCCGGGCGGCACCTGGATCGGCCCGCGGCATTTCGACGAGCTGAGCGACGTGCCGAACTTCAAGCGACCTGTCGCCGCGCCTCGGCGTCGCCTACGACCTGTTCGGCAACGGCAAGACCGCGCTCGAAGGCGACGCTCAGCCGCTACGTCCAGACGTCGACGGTCGGCTTCGCGCGGCTGCTCAATCCGCTCAACACGTCGGTCAACACGGCGACGCGGCCGTGGAACGCGCGACGCCAACGGCGACGGCATCCCGCAGGTCTCCGAGCTCGGCGCGCTGAGCAACAACGCGCTTCGGCCAGGTGAGCATCGCGACGCGCTACGATCCCGAAACCGATCCACGGCTTCGACAACCGCCGCAACAACTGGGAAGTGTCGGCGACGGTGTCGCACGAGCTGATGTCGCGCGTCGTCGGCGGAGCTGTCGTATTTCCGCCGCGCGCAGGGACACTTCACGACGACCGACAACCTCGACGTCGCGCCGACCGACTTCCAGCCGTACTGCGTCACCGCGCCGAGCGATCCGCGGCTGCCCAACGGCGGCGGCAACCAGATCTGCGGCCTCTACGACATCGCGCCGACCAAGTTCGGCGTCGCGACCAACAACCTCGTCACCTTCGTCGACAACTACGGCGAAGCAGACCGAGGTGTTCAACGGCGTCGACTTCGCGGTGAACGCGCGGATCCGCTCGCGACCTGTTCGTCACCGGCGGCTTCGCGACCGGCAACACGCATTTCAACAGCTGCGACGCGTTCGTCGACAACCCGCGGACCGACTTCGGCATCTCCGCGGCAGCGCCGGCGCCGGCGTCGCGCCCGACGCCGGCACCGGGCTGGTCTTCAACTACTGCGATTTCGACACCAGCTGGCTGACGCCAGGTGAAGGCGACCGGCTCGTACACGCTGCCGTGGCAGCAGATCCAGATCGGCGGCGTGCTGCAGAACCTGCCGGGCCAGCAGATGCTGGCGCAGCTGGAACATCACGCAGGCCGACGCCGCGACCGGGACGCTCGGCCGGCGCGCTGTCGGGCGGCGCGAACACGTCGCGCGTCGTGCCGCTGATCAAGCCGGGCACGATGTCACGCCGCGGCGGACGCAGCTCGACCTGCGCGTGTCGAAGAACTTCAGCCTGCAGCGGGTCGCGGCGGCTGCAGGTGATGGCCGACATCTTCAACGCGTTCAACTCGAACGCCGCGGTCGGCGCGACGTCGAACGCCGGCGAGCCGCCGGCGGCGATCAACACGACGCTACGGCGTCCGGCGTGGCTGCGGCCGCTGAACATCCTGCAGGCGCGCTACGTGAAGTTCGGCGCGCAGCTGGCGTTCTGAGGCACGGACGAGCGCGACGTGTGAACGCGAGATCGCTAGAGCCCGCAGAGAAATTCCTGGTGTTTCTCCGATCTCTGCGGTGCTATCTGATTCGTGAAACCAGCTGTAGGCAGGACCCGCATTTCAGAGCACAATATCTGTTCCGGGCAGTGTGTCTTTCAAGGAGTGTGTTCGATGGGGGTTCGTGCCGACGATCGGCTGGACATGTCGCCTTGCCGCAGGCGTCATCTGCCGCATGGGTCTGGACGCAGCGGCCGCGGCCGCGGTTCCGGCCGAAGTGACCTTCACGAAGCACATCGCGCCCATCCTGCAGCGCAGCTGCGAGAACTGCCATCGGCCGGACGGCGTGGCGCCGATGTCGCTCGTCACCTACGAGGACGTGCGGCCGTGGGCGCGCGCCATCAAGCAGCGCACCGGCATCGGCCCGAAGGCCGGCGTGATGCCGCCGTGGTACGTCGAGAAGAACATCGGCATCCAGAAGTTCCACAACGATCCGTCGCTGAGCGACGACGAGATCGCGACGATCGCGAAGTGGGCCGACAGCGGCGCGCCGCGCGGCAACCCGGCCGACATGCCGCCGCCGAGGCGTACGCCGACGACACGCGCGTGGGCGATCGGCACGCCGGATCTCGATCGTCAAGACGCAGGAGCTCGACGGTGAAGGGCAACGCGCCCGACTGGTGGGGCGAGATTCCGAGCGTCCCGACCGGCCTCACCGAAGATCGCTACGTCGCGGCGCTCGAGATCAAGGAAGTCAACGACGTCGATCGCAACGCCGGCAGCAGCCGCGCGACGGTCGGCGGCCGCTTCGTGTTCCACCACATGATCTGGCGCACGCAGGTGCTCGACGCGCAAGACGGACCAGCGCAGGATCCGCTCGCGATCTTCACCGACGAAGAAGCCGTGAACTGGCCGGTGCACGAAGTCGGCCGCAACGCCGACTTCTTCGATCCGAAGTCGGCGCGGCTGCTGAAGGCCGGCTCGAGCATCGTCTCCGACTCGGTCCACCTCCACTCGAACGGCCGCGACACGAAGGCGCACCTCGAGATCGGCTTCAAGCTCGATGCCGAAGGGCTACAAGCCGACCTACAAGCGCGCGGTCTTCGGCCTCGGCAACGGCGTCGACATCGACATCAAGGCGATGGAAGCCGAACCAGCAGCTCCACGCCTACACGGTGCTGCAGCAGAACACCAAGATCATCTCGTTCGAGCCGCACCTGCACGCGCCGGGCGCGCGGATGTGCCTCGAGGCGATCTGGGGCTACAACATCCAGACGCTCAACTGCGTCGGCTACGACCACAACTGGGTGCGCGGCTACGACTACACCGACGACTCGGCGCCGCTGCTGCCGAAGGGCACCATCCTCCACATCGTCGGCTACATGGACAACTCGCCGACCAACAAGAACGTGCCCGACCCGCGCAACTGGCAGGGCTCGGGCAACCGCTCGGTCGCGAACATGTTCATCGACCTCGGCATGCGCGTCGCGCTCACCGACGAGCAGTTCCAGGAGGAGATGGCCAAGCGCCGCGAGCAGCTGCACCTGACCAAGAACGACAACGTCATCGGCTGCCCGCTGTGCCTCGGTGACGCCGGCGCCGCGCGCGAAGACGACCGGAGGACCGCAGCAGTGAACGCGGTTGCGGCGAGCATCGATGCTGCGTGTCTTCTGGTCGCCTCGGTGTCGCTGCTGTTGCGATTCGTGCTCGGCGCGCAGCCGCGCAGTCGCTGACCTACACGAAGGGCAGAACGTCGCGCCGGCGTACGAGGGCTGGGAGCAGGCGTCCGACGGCACGCAAGTACTTCCTGTTCGGGTACATGAACCGGAACTGGGAAGAGGAGATCGACGTCCCGGTCGGCCCCGACAACGGCTTCAACGTCGGCGGCGCCGACCAGGGGCAGCCGACGCACTTCCTGCCGCGCCGCAACCGGTTCGTCTTCCGCGTGAACGTGCCGAGCGGCTTCACCGAGAAGGACGAGCTCGATCTGGACGCTCACGACCCACGGCAAGACCGAGAAGGCCTACGCCACGCTGCGGCCCGACTACATCGTCGACGACGTGGTGAAGGCGTCGGAGACCGGCGCGCTCGGCGCCGGCACGAGCAGCCCGGAGGTGCGCGTCGAACAAGCCGCCGGCGGTCAGGATCGAGGAGGTCAAGGCGCGCAACGTGAAGGTCGGCGAGCCGCTGACGCTGGTCGCCGAGGTCAAGGACGACGGCATCCCGAAGCCGCGCGACCTGGCGCGCGTGGCCGCGGCGCACGGGCGCAGGCCGCGGCGCCCGCCGCGACCAGGCGCGCGCCGGCTGCGCGCCGGCGCGCGCCGTCGCCGAGAATCCCGGCGATGTCGCCGCCGACGCGGATCACGGTCGGCAAGAACCTCGGGCTGCACGTCTCGTGGTTCGTCTATCGCGGGCCCGGCGACGGTGACGTTCGATCCGCCGCAGGTCAAGGCGTGGGAAGACACGCGCGCCGGCGCGAACTCGCCGTGGGCGCCGCTGTGGGCCGCGCCGAAGCTGCCCGAGGACGGCAAGCTGCCGGTCAGCGTGACCTTCTGACACGCCGGGCACCTACGTGCTCCGCTGCCGGCGCCGACGACGGCGCGCTCGTCGCGGACGAGGACGTCACGATCGTCGTCGTCCGCTGACGCTCGGCGCCGTGGCCTTGCAACAATTCAGCGTGAAAGTAGCATAAGATTCGGCCACCAGTTCGGTCATCGCAGAAGGAGTCGAGCCATCATGCGTCGTGTCGTGTTCACTGCATTCCTGCATCGCGTTGCATCGCGCTTGTCTGACCGTCGCCGGTTCGGCGCGCAGAATCCGGGCGGCAGCGCCGAGGCGAAGAAGATGAAGAACCCGGTGGCGTCGATCGCCGGAGTCGATCAAGGCCGGGCAGGCGGCGTTCCAGAAGAACTGCCGCTTCTGCCACGGCGCCGAGGCCAAGGGCAACGGCCCGATGGCGCCGGAAGGCACCCACCCGTCGGACCTCACCGACGACAAAGTGGGATCGCGGCTCGACCGACGGCGAGATCTTCGTCGTCATCCGCGACGGCGCCGGCCCGAAGTTCGACATGAAGGGCTACAAGAGCAAGATGACCGAGACCGGAGATCTGGAACGTCGTGAACTACCTCCGGAGCCTGCAGGCGAAGTAATGCGGGCGTCGGCGATGGCAGGCCTCAGGGCTGCGCTACGCGATGCTGGCTGTCAGCGCAGCTGTTCGGGCCGCCTGCCCTGGCGCTGCTGCTGCGTGCCCGTCGCCGCGCTGCGGCGCGCCGCCGCCGCATCGCCTCGCGACGATCTTCACGCCGGCGCACCGGACGATGGGCGAAGCGGCGCGCGCATTCTTCGCGATCCAGTCCGAAGGCCGAACAGCCGATCCCGTTTCCGCACAAGACCGCACATCGCCAAGAAGGCGGTATGCGCCGACTGCCACGAGAGCGTCGAAAAGGGGCCGATCGCCGGCATCCCGAGCGTGAAGACCTGCATGATCTGCCACAGCCAGATCGCGACCGATCGTCCGCTGATCAAGCAGGTCACCGGCTACTCGGAGAAGGGCGTCGAGATTCCGTGGCAGCGGGTCTACGGCTTCACGCGCGAGGCGCACGTGCGCTTCAACCACGCGCCGCACATCCGCGCCAGCGTCGACTGCGCGACGTGCCACGGCGACGTCGGCGAAGCAGACGGTCGCCGAGCGCGTCGGTCGATCACAGCATGGGGTTCTGCGTGAACTGTCACCGCGAGAAGAAGGCGCCGAACGACTGTCTGACATGCCACTACTGATCGGTGAGCAGGGGGCAGGTAGGTCGGTGGGTCCGATAGGTCGGGGAGCAGGTAGGCGGGTGGATCGGTGGTCGAGTCGGTGACGCAGACAGGGCGGATCGGTGGACAGGTGACGGCAGCTTCGCCTAGCGGACCAACAGACCTCCGACCAGCGCTCGACGCTATGGACCGACGCGACTTCATCAAGCTGACGGCGGTCACCGGCACCAGCGCCACGCTCGCGGGCTGCGGCAACCCGGAGCATCAGCTCATTCGCTTCGTCCCGGACGAGGATCTCGTGCCCGGCGTGGCCGAGTGGAAGCCGAGCGTGTGCCCGATGTGCGCGCGCCGGCTGCGGCGCTGACCGTGCGCGTGATGGAAGCCGACGTCGAGACCGTCCGCAACGGCCAGGCCGGCGTCGTGAAGATGGGCGTCGCCAAGAAGCTCGAAGGGCGAGCCGGACGCATCCGATCAGCCACGGCGGCCTGTGCGCGCGCGGGCAGGCGGCGATTCAGGTCACCTATCACCCCGATCGGCTGACGCAGCCGATGAAGCGCAGCGGCGCGCGCGGCGCCGGCGAGTTCAAGCCGATCACGCTGGGACGAGGCGATCGCGCGAGCTGACCGGCGCAGCTCGACGCGCTCGGCGCGGCCGGCGATCAGAAGTCGCTCGCGTACCTGACGCGGCCGCGCCGCGGCCGCCGGCTCGGCGCTGGCCGCGGAGTTCCTCGAACGGCTTCGGCGCGCCGGCGCCGATCGCCTTCGAGCTGTTCGGCGACGAGGTGCTGCGCCGCGCCAACGCGATCAGCTTCGGCCACGAGCAGCTGCCGACGATCGATCTCGCGCGCGCGCGCTTCGTCGATCGCGTTCGGCGCCGACTTCCTCGGCACCTGGAACTCGCCGGTCGCGCAGAGCGCCGCGCTACGGCGCGATGCGGCAGGGGCGGCCGGCGCATGCGCGGCGCGTTCGTGCAGGTCGAGTCGCGCATGTCGCTGACCGGCGCCAACGCCGACGAGTGGGTGCCGGTCAAGCCGGGCACCGAAGGCGTGCTCGCGCTCGGCCTGGCGCACGTGATCATCGCGAGCAAGCTGCGGCCGGCGACGCGGCGGGCGCGCCGCGGCGGTCGATCGACGGCTGGTCGGGCGGCCTGCGCCGACTACGCGCCGGCGAAGGTCGAGCAGATCACCGGCGTCGCCGGCGAAGCGCGTCGAGCGTCTGGCGCGCGAGCTCGCCGAGCAGCGGCCGGCGGTCGCGCGTCATCGGCGGCGCGCCGCTGGCGCACACCAACGGCCTGTTCACCGCGCTCGCGGTCAACGCGCTCAACGAGCTGCTCGGCGCGGTCGGGCAGCCCGGCGGCATGTTCTTCACGCCGCAGCGGCGTCCAGCCCTCAGCCCGCAGCGCTCAGCGGCTGACGCAGCGCTCGCCGTCCGCGAAGGTCCTGCTGCTCGACGACGCGAACCCGGTCTTCGGCACGCCGAAGGCGCTGGAAGGTGCGCGAGGCGCTCGACGACGGTGCCGTTCATCGTCAGCTTCGGCAGCTTCATCGACGACACCAGCGCGCTCGCGGATCTGATTCTGCCCGGACCACTCGTTCCTCGAGTCGTGGGTCGACAGCACGCCGGAATCGGGATCGATCGAAGCCGGTGACGACGGTCGCCGGTCCGGTGATGAAGCCGCTCTGCACAGACGCGCGCGACGCGCGGACGTGCTGATCGAGGTCGCGGGCAAGCTGAAGTCGCCGATCGCGCTGCCGTGGAAGACGCGCGGAAGAGGTGGCGAACTCGAAGCCGGACGGCGCCGCGACCAGTCGTGCAATCCGTCAGTCGCAGCGACTCACGCGAATCGCAGCATACGACGGCGCCGTAGCGTCGAGCGCCGTCTTCGACGGCGACGCGTCGCAGTATCCGTTCCACTTCCTGCCGTATCCGTCGCAGGCAGTTCGGCGACGGCTCGGCGGCGCACCTGCCGTGGCTGCAGGAGATGCCCGATCCGCTGACCTCGGCGATGTGGAGCAGCTGGGTCGAGATCAACCCGCAGACCGCCGGCGCGGCTGCAGCATCGCGCAGGGCGATCGTCGTCGAGGTCGACGTCGCCGCACGGGCGCCGTGCGCGCGCCGGCGATGATCTTCCCGGGCATCGCGCCCGACGTGCGTCGCGATGCCGGTCGGCCAGGGGCACGAGACGTTCACGCGCTACGCGAGCGAGCGCGGCGCGAACCCGATCGCGATCCTCGCGCCGCTGACCGAGCCGGAAACCGGCGCGCTGGCCTGGGCGGCGACGCGCGTGAAGATCGCGCGCGTCGGCGATCCGCGACGGCAGCCTGATCATGTTTGCGGGCGAGATGCGCGAGCATCCGCACGAGCACGAGACGCGGTGAGGAGTTAAGAACTAGGAATTCAGGACTCGGAAGGCATTCGAGATTCACCGAGTCCGGCAGCCTATGGCTTCGAGCTTGAAGTTGAACTGATGGCGCACAAGTGGGGACTGGCGGTCGATCTGGATCGCTGCACGGGATGCGGCGCGTGCGTGACCGCGTGCCACGCCGAGAACAACATCCCGACCGTCGGCGCCGAGCAGGCGGCGCGCGGGCGCGCGATGCACTGGATCCGCGTCGAGCGCTACTGGGAAGGCGACTTCCCCGACGTGCGGCTGAAGTTCCGGCCGGTGATGTGCCAGCAGTGCGACGCGGCGCCGTGCGAGCCGGTCTGCCCGACCTACGCCAGCCATCACACCGAGGACGGCCTGAACGCGCAGGTCTACAACCGCTGCATCGGCACGCGCTACTGCGCCAACGCGTGCCCGTACAACGTCCGCTTCTTCGACTTCTTCAACCCGCAGTGGCCCAAGCCGCTGCACCTGCAGCTGAACCCGGACGTCTCGGTCCGCGAAGTCGGCGTGATGGAGAAGTGCACGTTCTGCGTGCAGCGGATCAGCGCCGCGCAGATCGACGCCAAGGCCGAACAAGCGCGAGCTCGAAGGACGGCGACGTCAAGCCGGCCTGCGTGCAGGTCGTGCCCGGCGACGGCGCTGGTCTTCGGCGATCTCAACGATCCCGAGAGCGAGGTCGTCGCGGCTGTCGCGGTCGCCGCGCGGCGAGCAAGCTGCTCGAGGATCTCGGCACGCTGCCCAACGTCACCTATCTCGACGCGGCAGACCGAGGCATGAGCGACGATGCGCGAGCCGCCGGCAAGCTGACGCGACGACCTGCTGCGCCCGCTGCTGCAGACGTCGTGGCGCTTCTACGCTGCTCGTCGCGTTCCTCGGCGGCATCGTCGCGACTGGGCCTCGGCACCTGGGCCTACCAGATGTACCACGGCTTCGGCATGACCGGCATCAACAGCCCGATCTTCTGGGCGTTCTACATCACGAACTTCGTGTTCTGGATCGGCATCAGCCACGCCGGCACGCTGATCTCCGCGATCCTGCGGCTGGTCGAACGCCGGCTGGCGGCGGCCGGTGACGCGCTGCGCCGAGGTGATCACCGCGTTCGCGCTGATGATCGGCGCGCTGTTCCCGATCATCCATCTCGGCCGGCCGTGGCTGTTCTTCTGGCTGATGCCGTATCCGAGCAGCCGGCATGATCTGGCCGAACTTCCGCTCGCCGCTGGTCTGGGACTTCTTCGCGATCACGCACCTACCTGACCGGCAGCGTGCTGTTCCTGTTCCTGCCGATGATCCCGGACTTCGCGCGGTCCGCGACCGCACACGACAACCAGCG
>ERZ1370068.8917-contig-7733_pt1 | contig 17823 bp, 23 predicted proteins | sample MGYA00561227_ERZ1370068 | MGnify/ENA primary metagenome ERZ1370068 (study PRJEB38410, sample SAMEA6850437) | metagenome | study: Metagenomic assessment of the ecological functions of the soil: analysis of the soil microbiota associated with the...
GAGGTTACCGTCAAGTGATCGAGAGACGACTGGCGGAGCCGTGGCGCGAGGGTGAGGATAGATTCACTTCTCAAGCGCGTGCGATATGAATGTCGCCTTGCGAAGAATGCTCCGAAGTAAGTCGTTTGAAAACCTGCGGAGCAGGTGACAGTAAAGCCTGGGGCGTGAGCCCCAGGACGACGAACGAAAGATCCTCAAGCCCACGGAGTGGGCGGCAGCTTGCAAGAATCCCTACTCGACAAGCATCGGAATGACAATTGTTTTCTTTGATCGACAGGACGAATCTAACCCGCTGAACAATGCAACCATTGATCAGGCATCCGATCTGGTGAAAGTTTTTGATGGCTCCCAGACTCGAGACCCCTTCTTCTGCGAGCTTGTCGGTGAAAACGGTTTCAATCTGTTGCTGGGCCTTGGAAGCACCTGCAGTTGCGCCCAGTATAACCGCGGCGACGGAAGTGCCCCATACCTCCTGGCAGTGCTTCCTGGGGAAATCCGAGAAGGTCAGACAGAGTTTCTAATGGGGACACCCTAACGCCAGTTCCAATGCGCTATTGCACTCCTTTCGATGTTGCTAAGCGGGTGGCAGTCCACTTTTGCAAACCGGAGACCAAAGCCCCTTGGTTTCCTGGGAAGAGATTTAACACTTGGGGGCGGGGCGCTACAACTCGAGGATCATTGGCGATGAATAATTGTTGGCTTGACAGATTGTAAGCTTCAGGACGACGAACCAAAGTCACATCAAGCCCGCGGAGTGGGCGGCAGCTTGCAAGAATTTTTACTCGACAAGCATGGTAGCGTCGATGAATGTCCGACTCTTACACCAATCTTCTCTATCACATCGTTTTCTCAACGAAGGATCGCCGTCCATTAATCACACCTGAATATGAAGTCAGACTTTATGACTACATCGGTGGAACCCTTCGGGGAGCTGGCGGCATTTCGTTGGAACTCAACGGGACAGAAGATCACGTTCACTTGTTAGCTAAGCTTCGGCCCGATCGCGCGCTGTCTGACGTGCTGAGAGATCTAAAAGCCAACGCCACGGGATGGATGCATGAGGTTTTTCCTGAGCTGAAGGATTTTTCGTGGCAACGCGGGTATGGAGCGTTCACCGTGAGCCAATCAAATGTTGAGGAGGTGCGGCGATATATCGCGAAGCAGAAAGAACATCATCAAAGGGTTTCGTTTCGGGATGAGTTCATTCAATTCTTACGAGCAAACGGAATTGAATACGATGAGAGGTTTATTTGATCGGCTGTCGCCGCTCCGCGGGCTTACACCTCTGGTTGGGAGCGGTCCCGGGGCTTACGCCCCAGGCTTTATGCTTCGTGCGCTCCGCGCACTCCGCAGCACTCCACGTTAATCAGGCTCTGGCGGACGAGGCGGGGAATCTACCCGGTCGCTACCGCTCGCGGTACTGACTCCTGTGCGCAGGTGTCTAGTGATTCCATCACGCTGCCGGCGGTGGCGTCGGTGTTGAACTTGTGCTCGGCGACGGCGTGCGGCGTGGGGCGCGTTCGGTATGACTGGCGCTGGTCCATTCCGCTAACACTGCCGGATTGTTCGCGTACTTGTTGCGCACGATCGCGTCGAGCTTGCGGACGATTTCGATGCCTCTCGCTATGGCGTCATCGATCGCGGCGCTGGCGGCGACGTGACTACCGACTCCGCTTGATTGATCGCTGATGGCGCTCTCGAGTGCTGCGATGTCGGCTTGTAAGTCTTCGAGAAAATCCGCGGGTAATTCGTGCGCGATGAATTGAGTCTTCAAAGGCGTTGCGTCAGCGTGAAAAGCGCGCGCCACGTTGATCAATTGTGAATCGTTATTGCCGCGCGGCATGCGAAACTTGTTTTCGATGCCCGGGACCTCGTCGGCCATCGCTCGGGCAGTTCGGTTGATTGCTTCGAGAGCATCTCGTAGAGACTCACGTCCCTGAGATCGAGTCTGTGTGCCTTGCCGGGCGTCGCCTCGGGCTGAGACCTCTGACATGGCGTGACCGTCGATTTCGGCCACCACTGCGCGGAGGGCGTCGAATTGTTGTTGGCCCAAACTGCCGGTGGCAAAATCGTTCGTATGCGCCTCGCCAAAATCGCAAACGCGGACGAACTTCTGTCGGTTTCTGGTTTCGTTGTCGTTCATTTCGGAAAACCTCCTTTTGAGGAAAAGCCTGGTTAAAGGTTTTCACTGACGATCGTAGGAGATCGAAGTGAGTTAATTACGACCCGGAAATACGGTTTTCTCCCTTAACGAAGCTGGGATGGGACGAAAACCATGAGAAACGGGCGGATTCTAGCACGATTTCTGCAAGGAGCGCAAGATCTATTGGTTTTGCGGGTGTTTTTGGAGATTTGCCGCCAAAACTTCAAGGTTTTCGGGCTGTACGCGGAGGTTTTGCGGGTGCACGCGGGCTTCTGCAGCTGCACGCGGAGGTTCTGCGAGTGTACGTGGAGCCTTTGCAGATGCACTTGAGGGTTTCGCGTATGTACGTGCCGGGTTTGCGCGCGCACGCCAAGGCTTTGAGCGTGTACGCGGAGATTTAACAGTTAATCGGCGAGAGTTTCGAAGCGAACGCCATGAGTTTGTCGCCGTACGAGAAGCGTCGCTTCCGAAACCTGCGGAGCAGGTGACAGCGTAAAGCCTGGGGCGTGAGCCCCAGGTACGACGAACCCCACAATCACCGAGCCCGCGGAGCGGGCGGCAGCTTGCAAGAATTTTTCCTCGACACGTGTGGTAGCGTCGATGGATGTCCGACTCTTACACCAATCTTCTTTATCACATTGTTTTTTCGACTAAGGATCGCCGCCCATTGATTACGCCGGAGTATGAACTCAGGCTTTATGATTACGTAGGCGGGACTCTTCGGCGAGCTGGCGCCATTTCGTTGGAACTCAACGGGACAGAAGATCACCTTCACTTGTTAGCTAAGCTGCGGCCTGACCGCGCGCTGTCTGACGTTCTCCGAGATCTAAAAGCCAACGCCACGGGATGGATGCACGAGGTGTTTCCTGAGCTGAAGGACTTTTCGTGGCAACGAGGGTATGGGGCGTTCACCGTGAGCCAATCAAATGTTGAGGAGGTGCGGCGATATATCGCGAAGCAGAAAGAACATCATCAAAGAGTTTCGTTTCGGGATGAGTTCATTCAATTCTTACGAGCAAACGGAATTGAATATGATGAGAGGTTTATTTGATCGGCTGTCGCCCGCTCCGCGGGCTTACACCTCTGGTTGGGAGCGGTCCTGGGGCTTACGCCCCAGGCTTTACGCTGTCGCTCCGCTTCGCGAGCTTTATTTTTGTTGGGACGCAGTCCCGGGGCTTACGCCCCAGGCTTTACGCTGTCGCTTCGCTTCGCGAGCTTTATTTTTGTTGAGATCGCGGTCCTGGGGCTCACGCCCCAGGCTTTACGCTGTCATTGGCTCCGCGGGCTTGGGGATTTTTCTTTGATAACCGTCTCGGCGAACCGCTCCATCTCTTCCAGCTGAGGGCTGCATTGCAGCAATAACAGATCGACGCCGGCGGCTTCGAACTCGCCGATGCGATCGGCGACCTGCTGCGGCGTGCCGACCAGACCCGGAACGCAACCCGCGATTCGAAACCGAATAGTCTTCGAGCGAAACCTGCTGCTCCAGTTTCGTGCCGGCCAGCCATTGATGATAGTTGGCATAGCCCGCAGCGGATTGTTTGACGTTGGTGATGCGCGCCAGCTCGCGCTGAGCTTCGGCTTCCGTCGACCTGACGATCGCGTACGCCGCCACGCCAAATGTCATGGGCGGCCGATTCAGACGCTCGCGCCGCTCAGACAGGTCCGCGATCTTCTCGCGCACGCGGGCCGGATGGTCGCCGTGCATCACGTATGCGTCGCACAGCCGGGCGATCATTGCCTTCGCGGCCTCTGACTCGCCGCCGGCATAAATCATCGGGCGCGGATGAGTGCGTGGCTTGGGCTGCATGACGACATCATCAACTGTGTAGTAGTTGCCGCTGAAGGAAAAGTGGTCCTGATGCCACATTCGGTCGATGATCTCGAGCCACTCAGTTGTGCGCGCGTAGCGATCGTCATGCTGCTCGAAATGCACACCGTACTTTCTGGCTTCGTCCGCCCACCACGAAGAAACGACGTTGAGCGAGAGGCGGCCGCCGCCGCCGATGTGATCGATGTTGGCGGCTTGCTTTGCCAGCAGCGCCGGCTGATGAAACGTGGGACGGACCGCGACCATCAATTCCAGCCGGCTGGTGACGGCCGCGAGGGCGGCCGCGGTCGACCAGGCGTCGAGCGATGGCGCGTCGACTCCTTTGATGTCGTTGAGATTCAGTTCGGCGATCAGCGTCAGGTCGTATCCGATCTCTTCGCTGCGCCGCGCCAGACGGCTGTTATATTCCCACGTCGCTTCCATCTGTTCGTCATCGACGTTTCTTAACCAACCGCCGAAAACTGGTAGCCAGTAACCGTAGCGCATTTGTTTGCCTCCGTCTTCCAGAAAATCAACCAGCCGCGCGTGTGGATCGAATCCAATTACCCGCGGCGCGTCCGCCACAAAATTTGAAAGGGCATTGATGTCGTAATAGAGCAGCGACCCGTCGCGATCGTCGATGATGTATTCGACCCCGCCGACATCGATTTGCGCGGCCGCAACGATTCGCTCGACGGCGTCGATCACTTCCGCCGGCGGTGTGTAGCCTTCGACCTGAAGTCCGCTTTTCGGCGCGTCGATCGGACAAGCCAGGCGCGTCAACTCGACGCCATCGGTGGTTTGGCAAATGTCCGCCGGACAAAGATTGAAGCTCTCACCCGAAGTGAAGACCCTGATGCCGTAAAGATACCGGCCGCCCAGGGTCTCGACGCGCGTGATGTGACCGTCGCGGGCGGGAACGAATTCCTGCACCAGCGCGGTCTGATCGATTCCGAGATCAATCGTGCCGGCTTGCACTGCGTGGGCGAGTGATTCGCGCGAGTCGTAGCGCACCACACCGGCGCCGCTGCCGCCTATGTTGGCTTTCACCACAATTGGAAAGCGGAGGTCTCGCGCGGCGGAAAGCGCCTGCGACGCATGGTTGATTACGCGCGCGCGGGGATATGGGAGACCGAGCGAGCGGAGCAGCGAAAGTTGCAGCGCCTTTGAGGTTTCGATGGTGAAAGCCGCCCGGTTGTTAATCACCCGCATGCCCAGCGCGTTCGAGATGGGCGAGATAGCTCAGCGTGTAGAAGATGCCCTGTCCATGACCACGCAGATGAGCTGAAGGGCTCATGCGGTTAAAGAGGAGGCTGAACTCGTCTCAGTCTCGTCGGGGTCGTATTGATGTTGCGCAGCCTGCTATCTGCAGATAGGATGTGCTGCGACGATCGAGTTCCGCGAACAGCAGACGGAACCAGTCCGGATGTTCGTAAAAGATGGCAATTGGTTTGGTTTCAATGGTCATGTTGTCTCCCTGTGCGATCGGGTTGGCGCCAAAGAAAAAGGCCGCTCGATTGAGCGGCCTCGGTGATTACTGCAAAAAGATTAAAGTCAGTCTATTTCGCGCAATTGAGTCCGCTCGGTCGATGGCCGATTACAACAACACATACAAGCGCAGCAGCACGGATTGACACCGCAGCAGCTCGCATTGCTAGTGGTTGTGAAATTCATCAGCTATTACCAGGGACGGAAGGGAAGGTACTTGATTCAATATCCGATGTCAATATCTTGATGAAGCTCCGAGCTGCTGCGCCGACATTGTGGGTTGGCGTTTGGTCTGATCGTCGACCATCTACTCGCGCAGAGGGTTCTGATCTTCTGTTGCCGGGGGGGCGCTTTCTGTCTTCAGCAAATTAAGTCGTTACCTGAATAGCCTGCCACCCTCTTTTCGGGTAGCCCTGGAAAAATTAAGTTGTTAGGGCTCGACTCGAGTCGGCACTCTGTTTTAGCATTCGTATCGCTACCCAGTTCCAGAGGAGGTTGACTCTCATGCAGCCGCTGAAAGCGCGTCAGGTCAGGATAGTCCCGGGGCTTACCTACGGCTCGCCCAAGGAAGTTTGGGGATTTCGTACCAAACCCACGCGGGGCCGGCCCGAACGCGTCGCGCAAACTTTCCTCGAGACCAACGAAGAGCTGCTCGGGCTCCGGGGCCTGCGCCTGCGGCACGCGCGGATCCTCGAAAGCCTCGGAGCACACCACGTCATTCATCAGCAGCGGCTCAAAGGCCTGCCGATTCATCGCGCCTATGCGACGGTGCATATGGATCGCAAAGGGCGGGTCTATTTGGTGAAGAATCGCGCGGTGCCCAAGGAATTGCTCGAGGCTTCGGCCGATTTCCAGATTGCCGCGGTTAAAGCGCGCCGCATCGCGCTGCGCTGTGTGATCAAAAAGAAGAAGAGTGTCGCAAAAGGTACTTGAGACGGAAAAATGTGGTTTCCGTTGAAATCAAAACTGCGTCCGGCGTATCGGGTTCGGCTGCAAAACTTAAAACCGCGCGGCGATTGGCTCGTGTTTGTCGATGGCGCCACCGGCATGATCCTGCGCAAGTACGACAATCTGTCTCAGCGCACCGTGGTGGCCGACCTGTTCGACCCCAATCCGGTCGTCACCCTGCGCGGGACGAAGCTGCTGCTTCTTGACGGAGAGGCGCAGGCAGTTCCGCAAGCCGCGTACACCCGGGTGAAGTTGCGCGATCTCAATAGCGGCCCCTTCCTCGATGGTCGTCGCGTCAATACCAGCCTGACCAGGCGCCGCGTGCGCCGGACAAATCGCACATTCATTTTTGGCGACGATTTCAACAGCGACCGGCCGGCATTTGAAGAAGTCATGGCTTACTACCACATCAACGAAGCCATTGCTTACCTGGAGTCGCTCGGTTACCGCGGCCGGCGCGCGATATTTACCGAGCCACTTCCGGTCGACGCGAACGGAACTCAAGAGGACAATGCCTGGTACAGCCCCCATGAACGGAGCTTGACGTTCGGTCTCGGCGGCATCGACGAGGCCGAAGACGCCGAAATCATTCTTCATGAATTGGGTCACGCGATTCAGGACGCTATCTGTCCCGGCTTTGGCCAGTCACCCCAGGCGTCGGCCATGGGTGAAGGTTTCGGCGACTATTTTGCCGTCAGCTACTTTGCGGAGAAAAGATTCACCGTTTGTTGACGGCCTTTGCCAGTTGGGATGGGATTCTGGATAACGACCTGCAACCGCCGCGCGTGCGGATGTTGGATGAGCCGTTGAGCTACGAGTCGTTCGATCATTCGGACGGAGCCGACGAACACGATAACGGCCAGATCTGGTCTGCAACGTTGTGGGAGATTCGCACAGCCCTGGGTCGCACCGTCGCCGATCCGATCATCATTGAGAGCCACTTTCAGTTGGATGGCTTCACGACTTTCGCTCGTGGGGCGCGGGCCATTATCAATGCCGATCACAATCTCAATCGCGGCGCTCACGTGGCGCGGTTGCAGATGATCTTCAATCGGAGAGGGATTGGGCCGGTGGAATAGCGTTTATATCCTGGCAGCGGTGTTGATAGTTGAAGCAGGGGCCCGCTTTAAAGGCTGCCGTCGCAAGATCTGTCCCCAGCCAGACTTAGCCTGGGGCTGCGTTCTCTTCCGCGACTAAAACAACTGGAACTTGATCGTCAGGTACTTCTTCGGGTTCTGGCGGAAGTCGTAGAGCAGCTTCACGCCTTCTGACGAGAACTGGTTCACGTTGTTATAGAGCGAGTCGTCGGTGAGCAGCTTGCCGATGGTGCCTTCGCCGCGTTGGGCGTTGGCTACGACATTGTCAATTCGCGCGGTGGTCGTATTGAAGCGGGCAATCGCCGTGCGGGCGTCGTTGTAAATCGCTTCATCCTTGACCAGTTTGCCGAGCGTGCCGTTTCCGGCGTTCACGCCGGCGATGATCTGATCGATGCTGTCCATCGAATGGTTCACGCGATCGGCAATGCTATTGATCTTGTTGTACACCTCGTCGCTCGAGAAGAATTTCCCGGCGCTGCCGCGACCGGCGCGCAGATCCTCAGACAACTTTTTCAGGTTTGCAGCGACGTCGTTAGCGTTATTGTAAAGCGTCTCGTCGTAAACGAATTTGCCGGCTGAGCCTTTTCCGCTCTTAATCTGTCGCGCCAGATCTTCCGCGTCCTGAATCGTCGCGTTCAGGTTGTTGTAGAGCGATTCATCATTGAACAGGCGCCCGACGGTGCCCTTGCCGTCGCGCACGTTCTTCACGATGTCGTTCATCTGATCGGACAGCTTGCTTAACTTCTCAGCCAGTTCCGTACCGCGAGTCGCGAGGTCGCTCATGGTGCTGCCAGCCGTTGCCGGCAGCAGGAAATTCTCGGTCACCGGCTGGCCCAAAGGCGTGCCCGGCGTGATATTCACAATCATTTCGCTGCCCAGAATGCTGGGCGAAGCCTGCTGCGCGGTTGAGTCGGTGCGAATTCGATCAGTCGCCGGAATGCCGTCGATTTTGTTGTCGATCGTCAGAAACGCTTCAATCTTTTGCGGATTCGGGCCGGTGCCGACTTCGGACGGGCTGAGCAGGCGCAGATGATCGACCTTGCCGATTTTCACGCCAGCCAGCTTGACGTCTGAGCCCTCGCGCAAGCCGTTAGCGTCAGCGAACCGCGCCCGCAGGTGCAGGTGACTCTTAAAAGGATTGAGCTCGCCGGAGGCGTTCAGCAGCAGAACGACAAGCACCGCGAGAGCGATGAAAACAAGCAAGCCAACCCGCAGCTCGCTCATTCCAATATTTTTGGTTGATTTTGGCATGGCAACACCTGCAATTTGCGATTTGTGATTCGGGATTTGCGATTAGAGATCTAAAATCGGCAATCGCAAATCGACAATAAATCTAGTGTCCTCTGAGAAATTTGTGAATGTACGGGTCGTCGGCTTTTCGCAACGTCTCGTCCGTACCGCTGAAAATGATCTGACCGTCGCGCATCATCAGCACCTTGCTGTTAATCAGGCAGAGCTTCTCGCCTTCCTTCTCAAAGATAACTTCGCCTGCTTCATTGACCACTGCATATTCTGAAGTCAGGTACTCGAGATTGTTCATCTCGTGCGTCACAAAGATCGACGAGACATCCTCCAGGTCGCGCAGCTTCATGGCCAACTCGCATATTGTGCGTGCGGTCGGCGGGTCAAGACCGGCCGTCGGCTCGTCGAACATGACAATCTTTGGGTCGCCGACCAGGGCGCGGGCAATCCCCACGCGCCGGCGCATACCACCTGACAGTTCCGAGGGCATTTTGTCGATGGCGTCTTCGAGATTGACGAACCGCAACATGCGCCGGACCTCGCCTTCGACTTCCTCTTCCGGAACGCCCTGCTCGTGCAGCTTGAAAGCCACGTTCTCATAGACTGAAAGCGAGTCGAACAAGGCGCCTTCCTGAAAGATCATGCCGATCTTCCTGCGCACCCGCATCATCTGGACTTCGTTGTAGTCGGTGATGTCTTCGCCATCAACCAGAATCTGCCCGCTGTCGGGTTTGAGCAGACCGAGCACCAATTTAATCGTGGTTGACTTGCCGCAGCCCGATCCGCCCAGGATGATTTTGGTCTCGCCCTTCATCACTTTGAAACTCAGATCATTGAGAATCTTGCGATCGTCGAAGATCATCGTCACGTTGCGGAACTCAATTGCGGGAATTTCCCGAGCGGTATCGTCAACTTCGCGAAAAGTCGATTCCGCGGCGCGCTCGCTGACTTGATTGTCATTGGCTTGATCGATTGCAGACTGCGTCATCATGTGGTTGTACCTAGAAAGAGTTGAAGCGCCTTCGCCAGGAAGAAGTCCGTGATAATGACAATGATAGAAGCCGTGACCACCGCGGAAGTTGTCGAACGCCCCACACCCACTGTGCCGCCTTCGGTCTTCAATCCCTTATGACAAGCGATGGTGCCCATCGAGGAATGCAAAGACCAGCGGTTTGATGATTCCGCCGACGATATCGTCGGTGGTGATGCCATCTCTCACGGAATTAATGAACATGGAAGAAGGCAGACCGTAGAGCCAGGTCGAGACCGCCCAGCCGCCGCCAATGCCCATCACGTCGGTGATCAGAGTCAAAAGCGGCAAGGTGACCACCAGCGCGAGAATTCGCGGCGCCACCAGTTTGCGAACCGGATCGGTTCCCAGAGCGCGCATGGCGTCGATCTGTTCCGAAACGACCATCGAGCCGAGTTCAGCCGAAATCGCTGAGACGACTCGTCCCGTGACCATCAAAGCGCTCAAGACCGGGCCGAGTTCACGAACCAGTGAAATGGAAACCAGGTACCCGAGTTGATCGACTGCGCCGTACGAAGCCAGTGTCTGATAGGTCTGCAGCGTCAGCACGCCGCCCGTAAAGAAGCCAGTCAGAATAATTATGGTCAAGCGATCCAACGCCGATGTAGTCCATCTGGGCGATCGCTTCCGGAACGTAGTGGGGCTTTCGGAAGATTCCCGCGCGCGGCCTGAGCCGCAAGCACGGACATCTCCTGAAGGTCTAAAAGAAAGCGAAGGATGATGTTCATCCGAGTATCCAATAATTATTTTAAAGAGAGCTTGCCCGGAATCCGCGGTGGCGACTGGCTGTTAAAGAGAACTGCCGTCCGGCAAACACGCATCGATGGCTCGAAATCTCGTCCGCCAGGGCGTTGCGAGCTTATTTTCAACAGAGCGGCCTATAATGCGCAGAACCATCCGTTTACGTCAAGGTTACGTTTGTTATGGGTGGGTGGCGATTTTCGGCTGATGCGGCCAGCGTAGTGTGTTTCCCCAGGGCTTTTTCTGCTCGGATAAAGTCCAGCCCGACATTACTAATGAGGCGATTGGCGAGTTGGCTCCTGCGCTCACGGCCTGGGGAGATTGAGCGTAAAAGAGCCGGCCCAACAAGATCGAGCCGGCTGCAAAGATGATGGATGAGGTAAGGCTAAGGCTTTGTCGGTGGTTTTCGTAACGCCCGACGCTGGGCCGGGGTTAATTGCAGCCCTTGCTGCTGTCGTTGATTAAGACCGTTAGGCGACCCCTGTTGGCCCTGTTGGCGTTCGCGGCCGCAAGGCCATATTCCGCTGGCGCATTTCCCGCAGTCTGGTGCGCTGCTCAGGCGTCAGCACCTGCAGAATCCTGGCTTCAGTTACCGAGCGCAGGCGGATCGTATTGGCCTGAGCGTCGGCGACTTCCCTTGAACGTTGCGCGATCAAGCTTTCATTCGGAGTAGGCGACTCGATGGCTTCGCCTAAAGCCCGCTGCGCCAGTCGCAGCCCTTGACTGCCGCCTGGCGCTGATCTTTAAGCTCAAAGTAAATGTCGCGGACTTTTTGAATTTGCTCCGGTGTCAGATTCAAGGGCCGAAGATCGGACATTTGGTTTGGGAGAGATCCGGCGTTTGAACTTGCGCCGGAGAGGGCTCGGCGTTGAGTTGTCTGCGCATCAACTGCGCCGCAGAGGCCAAATAACACGACTGCCGCTGCCAGCACTGTGAGCTTCATCGATGTGATATCGCGTTTCATTTGATTACCATCCTAGTCCATCATCGCCCCAAATTCATTGATTTGGTAGATCCGAGATCACGAAAGGCAGTTCTTCATCGTCGGCGCCGGGAATCAAGCGCAAATCAGCCGCCAACTGTTCACGCTCCTCTTGCGTCAAGCCTTTGATCCGCGGCCTGGTCGATCGGTGCTCAGTCGCAACACCGGTACGCGGCGATGGCGCCGTAGCGACTGTTTCTTTCGACGGCTGAGAAACTGGCGCCAATTTCTGCTGCGCTGCCTCGACCCTGGCCTGGGCCACGGCTCGATCTAAATCCGATTGAGTAAACCGCGGCACGTCGGAACCGTTTACAACCGTTGCCTGCCTTTTGCCAACTGCGAGAAACTGCGAAAACCAGCAGCGCGCAAAGCAGCAAACCGGCAAAAGCCGTCACCCCGCGCAACCACAGCGGAGATACATTGAAGAATTCGCGCAGCGCTGCCAGTGCGGAGAGCTTTCGTCCGTGACTTACGAACGCCGTCGAATGAACAGCCGGCTCCGTCACGATTGCTGCCGGAGTGAACGACGTGCCCAACGCTTCATTTCGCCAACCGAGAATCGATTCATGCACCTGACTAAACATTCCGAAACTCGTTTCGGCAGGCGTCGCATTGTTGCAGGTGAGCGCGAAAATCGCTCGCCTCGGGTTCATCGGCTTCGCCGTAAAGGTAAGTGACCAGGTCTTCGGCCCGATGACAAACTGGTCGTTGATTTAAGTCTTGCATCTGAAATCTCTCCTCGATCAAATAGCGCGGCTGTCGCCGAATTTTTGCAGGCGCATCTGCAATTGTCTGAGCGCGGTGTAAAGCCGGCTCTTGACCGTGCTGAGCGGAATATCGAGAGCGTCGGCGATCTCCTGAAAGGTCAGCTCTTCAAATTCCTTCATCACTACCACCTGTCGCAAATCAGGCGGCAGCGTGCCGACCGCGCGGCGAACCGCCTGGGTTCGCTCGAGCGCCTCGGCATTTCGCGCGGGCGACGCATCAACCGGTAAAGCAAAGACTGCGGCATTCTTTTCGGCTTCATCCTCCAACCCCGTTTCGCTGCGAACCTTGGCCCGGCGTTGACGGGTGATGCACTGGTTCACCGCAATGCGATGCAGCCACGAAGAAACCCTGGCCTCGCCGCGAAACCCGCGCAGATTTCGAAACGCAGCGAGAAAAGTCTCCTGCGTCGCGTCGCGCGCGTCTTCTTCGCGGCCGAGCATGCCAAACGAAAGGGCGAAAGATCCGCCGCTCCCAGCGACGCACAATTTCGCCGAACGCCTCCGGATCGCCCGACAGCGCGCGTTCAACCATTTGCTCGTCGTTCGTGGCCGTTTCCATCTGGTCTGTGCTCGCGCCAGCCGCGGGCATCCAAATGTCGCGCGCAACAACCCGCGCAGTCAATCCTTTAGACGCTTGCTGTCATCAGCGAGTCTGCAAAAAACGCCGCCAATCGCCCCAATCCATAGTACGAAAGCCGAAAAACGGCGTCGGCTTAGGTGGTTTACAAAGCTTGCCCTTTGTTGCTAACTCGCAGCTATTTCAGCAGTTAAAAATTGGTCAAACCCGTTGACACTGCTATGACGTCTAACCACTAATCTACATGGGGCCGAACATCGAAGGTCGGCCCCGAAATCTGTCTCGCATATCACCTTCCCCTGTCCAAGTGCTGGAATCATTAGGTCGAATCCGTCTTCTGTATGTCGTGCTGGCAGTTCTGCTGTTGGTCGGCCTGCTGCCATTAACCCTCGCCGGAACCCTGCTTTCACGGCGCACCGCCGAGGAACTGCGCGCCATTGAAGGCCGTTACCAGGCCCAGCTTGTGCGGGACAAAGCCCGCCAGATTGAGCTCTACGGTCAGCGCTATCGCGACGTCGTGAGTCGGTCTGGCGCGGGCCTTTGAAATCACCGGTGGCAGACCGGTTCGCAGTTGATTCCGGTTACGACCTCCGTTTGCAGCGGAGTCTTCAGGACGATCCCAACTTGATCGCCCTGGCTATCTGCCCGGTGCGAGGCGAAGTGCATCGCGCTTTTCAATTCGATTTGATCAAACGGGAAGAGGTGGACCAGCGCGTCGGCGACGTCCTGGCGAAAATGAGCGGTCGAGGTGTGATTATCAGCCGGCCCCAGATCATTCGCTCAGGACAGGAAATGGGATTGACGATCGCGGCCCCGGTGATGAACGGGGAAGAGATCGTAGCCGCGGTGGTAGCGGTCGTCTCGTTTCAGGAAGTCTTCAAGAGCGCTGCAGCAAACGTCCGCGAAGAGCACGCGCGAAATGCTGGATGCCGGCCTGCCGGTGGTATTCGTCGTTGATCAAAACGGGAAAGCCGTGGCGCATCCTGACGCTGCCATAGCCTTTTCCGAGCGACCGATGACGGATTTGAAAGTGGTTCAGGACTGGCTTGAGACCGGCGCCCAGGTGCAATCGGCGTTAGCGCCGTTCACCCTTGAGCGGGATGGTCGGGTGACGCCGATGCTGGGTTCGTATGCGACGGTGGAACTCGATCGCACTTCAATGCTGGGTGTGATCGCCATTCAGGACGAGAGCGCTGCGTTGGCGTCTGTGGGTGAGATGCGCAACCAGGTTTTGTTTGTGAGCCTGATCGCGGCAATCCTGGCGCTCGTCATCGGGTTCTTTTTGCGGACCAATTGACTCGTCCGGTAACCGAGTTGGCGGCCGGCGCGCAACGAATTGCGGCCGGGGATTTCTCTCGACGGGTGAAAGTACTGGGCCGGACAGAGTTGGGCGAACTCGGTTCATCGTTCAATCAGATGACGGACCAGATCGAAAGGTTCGTTGGCGACCTGCAACGTTCGGCCGAAGCAGAACCGTGAACTGTTCCTGGGCACCGTTAAGGCATTGGCCGCAGCGATCGACGGCAAGGATCCGTATACCCGCGGCCATTCCGAACGGGTTTCGCGATTCTCAGTGGCCACCGCTCAGGCTCTGGGCCTCGACGAAGATGAGATTGAAAAGATCCGCGTCAGCGCTTTGCTGCACGACGTCGGAAAAATCGGCATCGACGATCGAGTGTTGAAGAAGCCGGCGGCTTTGACTGACGATGAGTTCGAGATCATGAAGACCCACCCGCAAAAGGATTCAAGATCATGTCGCAGATTCCGGCGATGCGCGACTTCCTGCCCGGCATGTACATGCATCACGAGATGATCAACGGCGAAGGTTATCCGCAGGGTCTCCAGGGCGAACAGATTCCCATGCAGGCGCGCATCGTTTCGGTTGCGGACACGTTTGATGCCATGACGACCGAGCGGCCTTATCAAAGGGCCATGGAGTTGTCGGCAGCTTTGACGCGGCTGAAGAGTTTCGTCGGCACGCGTTACGACGCGCGGGTGGTGGCCGCTTTTGTGGCCGCTTGTGAAGCAGGAAAAATCAGGCCCGGCGTCTCCCGCGTGACCCGCCAGCAAAGCGAGTTTGCCGCAGTTCAACCATTGCCGGTATTGCCCACACCCGATTCGGTTCTGGCCGTTAGTTAGAACAGTTTGCCACGCGGGCTGGACAGCCTGCGTTACATCTCGCGGCGCATCGCTTTTGTGGCGGTGCGCCGCTTCTGCTTATAATCGCCTCAGAATTCTGCATTCAATTTAGATCGGAGTATTGATGGCTTTCTGGCGAAGGAAAAAGGATGAGTTTGTCTCGTTGGGGTTGAATCGCGCTGCGGATGAAGCGGCACCGCAGCTTCCGCCTGAGCCCCAGCCGCCAGTGGCCGCCAGTGGCCCAGCCAGTGGAAAGCCCCATTGCGCGCGCAAGCCGAACCCGTCACAGCCAGCCGCGCCATGGCAGACGTCGGTCCTTGGTCTGGACCTCTCAATTGAGCAATTACAAGCCCGCGAGGCCGCGCTCGAACAGGAGCTTTCAGCCCGATTCCGGCGCGCGGTGGCGGCCACTCGCGAGTCTTTGTCCGAGAAGATCGACACCGTTTTGCCGGCGCCAAGAAGATCGATGCCGAATTGCTGGACGAGCTGGAAGAGGCTTTGATCGCTGCTGACATCGGCGTACCCACAACGATGCACGTACTCGAAACGGTGCGCCGCGGCATCAGCCGTAAAGAAATTGATGACATCGAAAAACTAAAGCAGTCGATCAAGTCTGAGTTGTTGTCGATTCTGCACGCCTCAGAGAAGCAGGGCGTCGCATCGGAAGCCAGCGTGCCGGAAGACATTGCGCCATACGTAATGATGATCGTCGGGGTGAATGGTGTCGGCAAAACTACCACGATTGGAAAGCTGGCCCAGAGAATCAAAGCTGAGGGCAACGACGTGTTGATTTGCGCTGCCGACACATTTCGCGCCGCCGCTTCGGATCAGCTGGCAATCTGGGCCGAGCGAACCGGCGTGCCTCTGATTCAGCAGAAGGAGGGAACTGATCCCGGCGGCCGTTCTGTTCGACTCAATGAAAGCGGCGAAGGCCCGCGGCTCAGATGTGCTGATTGTCGATACGGCCGGGCGTCTGCATAACAAATCAAATTTGATGGCCGAATTGGAAAAGATGAAGCGCGTGGCCGGCCGCGAAGTCGAAGGCGCGCCGCATGAGACTTTGCTCGTCGTCGATGCGGTGACCGGACAGAACGGATTGGAGCAGGCGCGACAGTTTCTCAAGGTGGCCGGCGTCACCGGAATAGTTTTGACCAAGCTCGACGGCACAGCGAAGGGCGGCATCGCGGTCGCGATCGCCAAAGAACTCGGCCTGCCGATTCGTTATGCGGGGATCGGCGAGAAGGTGGATGATCTGGTCGTCTTCGATCCTGAGCAGTACGTGAATAGTCTGTTTAATTGAGCTGCGACAATCAACGTCACACAGAGTCAGTACCATCCGCGTCGGCGGATGGGTTAGAAGTGCCTATAGATGACCATGGATCCATCTGCTGACGCAGATGGTACTGACTTCAAACTCTTGACACATTCTACTGAAATAGATCGCCAAATGATGGCTCGGGCGCTGGAACTTGCGGCGCAGGGCGTCGGTCAGGTAAGCCCCGGTCCACTGGTCGGTACCGTTATCGTCGACGTACGAGGCGAAATCGCCGGCGAAGGTTTTTATCTCTACGATCACATCAAACACGCTGAGACCCTGGCTCTGGAACAGGCCGGTGAACGTGCTCGCGGCGGCACCGCTTATGTTTCGCTGGAGCCGCACGCCCACCAGGGACGCACGCCGCCATGCACGGATGCGCTAATCAAAGCCGGAATCAAACGCGTAGTAGCGCCTATCGAAGATCCGAACCCAAAGGTTTCAGGTCGTGGCTTTGCGCATTTACGCGCAGCCGGGATTGAAGTTTGCACAGGCATTATGGCTGACGAAGCAACCCGTTTGAACGAAGCATACATTCATTTCATGCGCACGGGCCGGCCCTTCGTTCAATTGAAGATGGCAGTTTCGTTGGACGGGAAAGTTGCGACGAGTTCGCGGCGATTCACGTTGGATAACCGGAGAACTCGCGCGTGCCCAGGTGCATGAAATGCGTCATCAAGCAGATGCCATAATGATTGGTGGCCGCACCGCTCGCACCGACGATCCACTGCTAACCGATCGCTCTGGCAAGCAGCGTCGTTGTCCGCTGGTGCGAGTGGTAATCGAGCAATTCCTGTGTCTTTCACCTGAGTCGCAACTTGCCCAAACTACGGGCGCCGGCCCGGTGATAATCTTTGCGAGCGAAGAGCCGGAAGCTGATGCTGCCGAAACGCTAAAGTCGCGGGGCGTTGAAGTGGTCATGCAAAGTCCCGCGCTCGACCTGAGCACTGTGCTCGAAGAGTTGAGGCCAGCGATCAATTCAAAGCGTGCTGGTCGAAGGTGGACCGTTACTCGCAGGGTTGTTGATCGAAGCGGGTCTGGTGAACAAAGTGACTTTCTTTGTGGCGCCGGTGATCATTGGCGGCCAGGATGCGCCGTCAGCCGTCGGCGGCTCCGGCGCCGAAAGATCGCGGACGCCCTGCAACTCGAAAGGCTTGATATCAAGCAGCACGGACGTGACGTCGAAATCACTGGCTATCCCGCCAGACCGCCGCAGGAGTAGTTGAATCATCAGCGAGGTGGAATTTTGTTTTCCGAGGGCCAAAAACGGACGATTCCCAAACGCCGCTTCGGCCAAAACTTTCTAACCGACAAGAACGTCGTCAATCGAATCATTTCCGCAGTCAGCCCGCAGCCCGACGAGGCCATCGTTGAGATAGGTCCGGGCCGTGGCGCAATGACTTCGCGCCTGGCCGAAACGGCGGGCCGGGTGATTGCTGTCGAATTCGATCGTGATTTGGTCGCGCAACTGCGAGGAAAGTTTTCCGGCTCGGCAAATGTGCAACTGATCGAGGCCGATGCGTTAGCGATAGATTTCTGTGAAG
>ERZ1370068.9779-contig-8531_pt1 | contig 17822 bp, 21 predicted proteins | sample MGYA00561227_ERZ1370068 | MGnify/ENA primary metagenome ERZ1370068 (study PRJEB38410, sample SAMEA6850437) | metagenome | study: Metagenomic assessment of the ecological functions of the soil: analysis of the soil microbiota associated with the...
GCGCTAACGCCGCCATGGCAACGGCGATAGTTGTCAGTGTTAATAGCTTTTTCACATTGCCTCTGTATGACTTGCTTACCAGTCCCCCAGGGCCGCGGTGCCCATTGGCCCAAACCCACCAAACTGCTGAACTTCGATGTGTGTTGGGTCCGGCGGTCTCTAATGTAGGGTAGAGACTGTCCCTGTATCAGCTGTTGACCGGGTTGACCACCGGCTTGACCCCGCTGGCTTGCTAACCACGCTGGTGCCGGCATCGACAGCTGGACATTAATGCCAGGACCGCACCGATACTGGCGATGACTTGTTAATGTTATTAGTTTTTTCATATGCTTTGATTTTTGTAGGGTTGGTTGATTTTTTGGGTGTATTGAAAATTACATGCGTTGCTGGTTGGCTGGCCTCGGTGAGCCGCGATGGCCTTCTTATGCTGCGTTGAATTGGGCTTGTTTTCGCGACGTAGATCTTGTCCTTCGTCGCCAGTGGGAAACACGTAATACAGCTTCCCGTTGTAATGTCACGGCCGAGACACCTGCCCTGGGTAAGTCCACTGACCGCCTGTTGCTGCTTGGGGTCCGTGACCGTTATGACCTTAAAGCCCGACTGCGAGAGCAAGGCCTCTTTCTTGGCGACTTCACCTCCGCCTGCGCCAGTCGTGTCTGGCACGCTGCGCATATTAGCGCCAGGACCGCGCCGATACTGGCGATACCTGTTAGTGTTAATAGTTTTTCATGTTTTTCCTTTAAGTGTGTTGTTCTGTGCTTTTAGCTTCTAGCAAAAAATTGGAGATTGAGTTCAAGACATTAATTTTCATCGCCGGCCCCTGAACCCGCCGCCGCCACCGCCAAATCCGCCAACCGCCAAATCCGCCGCCGCCAAAGCGATCACCGCCGCCAAATCCCCGCCGCCACCGAATCGATCACCCCCAAATCCGCCGCCACCGCCAGAGCGATCAAAGCCGCCGCCCTGAAAGCCCTGGAAACGCTGGCTCGAAAAATCACCACGCGACCGGTTCTGAGCCTCGCGGTCCAAATCACCGAATCCGCCTCCACCGCCGGACCGATCGAAACCGCTTCCCCTGAACGGTCGGCGCCGCCCCACGCTGCGCTGCTCGATCCTCGCTACTCGCTGCTGACGACCGCTGCTGATAACTCTCGCTCGCTGTCCGTTGCTGGCTATTTTCTGCCCCTTGCCAGTTAGGCTGGGGCTTATTTACAGAGTTCCAGCTTCCATTATCGTATTTCTGCCAGCCGTTACCCGTGTTCTTGTAAACGTTGCCATCGTGCCCGGCATACATATTGCCGCTGGCAGTTTTACCAACCGCACTGTTTCCCCACTTCGTGCTCGAAGCGGCCACTTTTCCTCCCTGCGAATCAGCGGCGCCCGCCACCGTTCCATTCGCGGTTGAGTAATGGCCCATGGTAGCGCTCTGGTTTCCTCGCGACACGTAGGAGCTACCCCACTGAGCGTTCGGGCTCGAACCCTGTCTGGTCTGAGCATAGGTGCCGGTGTACGGGTTATATGCCTGTGCTGCGCTTCTGCTCCCATAAGGGGTCGAAACCCTAGCGCCTCGCGCATAAGTGCCGGTGTAAGGATTGTAACCGGCACCGCGCGTCGCCGATCCGTATGGGCCATAAGCAGTCTGTTTCCATCCGTACGCTCCCGTGGCAGAGTCATAGTAAGGCGTTGGATAATGATAACCGTAGCCCCCGTAATAGGCGCCACAGTATGTTCCCGGGTAGGGATAGTAGTAGCCACCATAACAATATGGCGGCCACCAATAGCCACTCCCATCGGCAAGAGATCGCTCCTGCGGCGGCGCCCAGGATGAATGTGCCTAAATATCCTGCTGTGTAGCTGGCTGTAACCGTGCCATCCGGATTCGCGGTTTGGGTGACATAGGTCACGTTATAAACTGGCGAGCTCGACGGAATCGTGTAGATCTCCTGCGGAACCGACGTGCACGTCGTCCATGGCCCGTCGGATTAGGAGACATGAACCACACGCCCTGGAGACAAAGGTAGTAAGACGTCTCCAACCTTGATCACCTTGTCGGCAGTGTTCGTGGCGTATTCCATCGATGTCCCCTTGATTGGCTCAAACTTTGGATCACCGGCATAGTCAACCTTAACCTTAGCTGCCGCTTCCTTCGGGTTGACCGTCATCGTTGTCGGAACCTGCGCCAGCAAAACCGCATCTTTCGCTTCCTCGGTCCCGGAACTGAAGCAAGTATTGCTGAAGCAGGACTGCTCAGCGGAATTTTGGCGAAGTCAGGAGGAAGATCCGGCGTCGCGTAAGTCCAGGAGCCCTGTTGCAGATCAGTCGTCCGGAACCATCGGCCCGCAGTCAAATAGTAAAATTGCTGCGTCGGCGTAAAGACGAACACGACGCTGTTTGTGTTCGTCGCGTACTGAAGCTGCGTGTCCGGAATTTGCGCGTAAACGGGCTGACCATCGAAGAGAATGACTTCGGCCGGCTTATCGCTGTAAAAAACGGCTGGCGTAACGCCTCCGGATTTAGCGGGTGGCGGGATAAATTTTTGAGCGCGCTCCATTGTTTATCCTGCGGCACCTTGGACATATCCGGCGGCAGCTTCTTCGTGGCCGACCACTGACCCTCAAGGCTACTGCCGTCAGCCATTGCTGACCAACCGCGAGGTAGTAAGTGGAATTCCCGAGTCGAAAAACAGTGGCCACTGTGTGTTAACGACGAACTTCAAATTCGTGTTCGGAACTTCCGAAAGGACAGGCTCGCCATTCACGCTCAACAAAATCGACGGCCGGTAACCGACAAAAATCTTGGGCGGATCGTTGTTCAATTGCGCGCCGGCCGGCGCTCTCCTTCTTCGGCGTGGACGCGATCAAAGAATGCAAAGAGATTGAGAAGGTCGATGGGACAAATGTTTTAAACAATTGCTCCATCTTTTCCTGCAGTGGCTTTATCCAATGAAGGAAAATAGGTGCCTGTAACCTGCGGATTCGTGATGATGGCGACCTTGGCGACGTTGTCTACGTCCGTGTTTCCCTTCATTTCCACCACGCCCACTACTGTCTTTGCCGCCCTTGGGCGTAAGCGAAACCGCCATTCGCCAGCTCAAGTCCTGGAAGTTCTTCCAGTCATCCACCTGCGGTTGATAAATGATGAGCCGGGTGCCGTTGCTGTATTTTTCGCGCGGCCAGCTCGAATCGCTCGACTGGTCGGATCCTGCGTGGATTGCGCTGCCGCTGGCTTTCAAACGGCGAAGTAAAGAGCGCCGCCGATTACGATCACGCATTGGAGCAAAGAAGTGTTAAGCAATTTCATAGAGGTCGGATCGATCGTGATCATGCCACGCCACTGCAATGGCAGTCGCTATAGGACTTTAGGGCAATATGCAGGGTAGTGTTCGCCGGTTGTGCGGTCCCATGGTGTTTGTTCCGCCTTCCTCTGGCCAAGGGGAGAGGACTAAGGTGAGGGGTTTGAGCCCTCCAGGACGGCACCACTCGCTGGGAGCAACCCTCACCCTCCTCGCCTCTCCCTGTGCGCCGAAGGGAGAGGCGAGCACCTTATGAGTGCCATCCACCAACTGACAATGCACTAACACTACCGGCGAGACCTCTTCGGCCCGGCGCGCTCATTTGCTCTCAAAGGGAAAATTACCTTCCAATCGTTCTTCATGCTGATGACGGTCCAGCCGTTCTTCTTCGCCTCGTCGTAGAGCGCCTGCGTGAAGGTGCCGACCTTGGTGTCGGGCAGGCCTTGCGCCGGGCCGTAGGCGTACTCGCGCTTCGCGTCGTCGTGCAGCACGAGCATCGCGAGCCGCGCGCCGTCGCCCGCCTTGGTGTATTCGAGCATCTGCCGGTCGCCGGTCGAGTTGCCGAACGCGGCGTAGGGCCGGCGGCCGATCATCAGGTGGATGCCTTCGGGCTTGCCGGCGTTGTTGTCGTTGAGCAGCAGCTTCGGCTCCTTGGTCAGGAACGGCTTGCCGTCCTTGTCGTAGCCGTACTTCGTCCCGCCCGCGGTGCCGACGACCTGCTCGGGCGGAATGCCGTAGGTCTGCTCGGCATACACGCGCACGAAGTCCTGGCCGCCGCCGGTGACGATGTAGGTCTTGTAGCCGTTGGCGCGCAGATACTTCAGCACCTCCTGCATCGGCAGATAGGTCAGCTCGGTGTAGGGCCGCTTCCAGCGCGGATGCTTGGCCTCCGCGAGCCACTTCTTCGCCTCGGCCTTGAACGTCGTCGACCGACATGCCGGTGAGCGTGGCGGCGAGGATCTTCTCGAGGTCGTCCATCGTCAGCTTCGCCATCGCCTCGCGGTTGCCGTGAGCAGTTCAGCACGGTCTTGAACGGCTCGACCTTCGCCAGCTCCGGCTTCGCCTTGACCAGCGCCGGCACGCGCTCGAGGCAATACATCACCTGCGTGTACATCGGATGCTCGACCCACAGCGTGCCGTCCTGATCGAACGTGGCAATGCGCTCCTCGGGCGGCACGAACTGCGGGCTGCCTTGCGTCGTGGTCGCCTTGCACGAACTCGACGATGGCTTGTTTGGCCGGGCCGTCGTTCCACGAGGGAAGCGGGTCCTGGGCGGGACGCAAGACTCAGACCAACGCAGGCAGCGCGACGGTAATGGGTGATGATTTTAGCAACGTTTGGGTTTCATGCTTGATCTCGGCTGTGTTTAACTCGTTTCATCCTGATTCGAAGCAATCCTTTCTCTCAGAAACCCTTACCCCGGCGGCGGGTTTGGCCCGAAGAATAACCAGCGTAGTATCTTTCTCTGCCTATGACACGCGCACGGAGTCCCGTGCCGCATGCACATGCCAGGATCAGGCAATAACAGAATCGGGATCTCCTCCACTCAGAAATGCGGCCACACCATTTCCGCGAACAATCTTTGTGATTGCCAGCGGCCAAACTGCCCGCTTGCCGCCAAAAATCGATAAGATCGTTCCAAATAGTGAATGAGGGTGGCACAAGGCGCAGATCACCGTCTTCCACGCTGATGTTGTCAGCCAGTGGCCTATTCGGGTAGCGATTGATCGTCGGCACCATGTCCGCGATCACACACCGCCCTGCCGAGAATCAGCGACGCTACTGGAATCGAGGCGTGGATACAGGGCTTGAGCTCCGACGCCTGTGGCGATCAACACGCGAATAAACGTGACAAGTGTAGCGCGACGAAAAGAAGATCGTCGGCGGAAGCAATCTTGAAGAATTCTTCCTTCAGTTTTTCGAATATTTTGTGGCATGCGCAGCTGAGTGTAGTTGCTGCATTGCTCCACCACGATTAGCTAATTCGATGATGCCAGAGTAGGCGGCGGCTCGTCGCAGCCCGCGCGCCATGAAAAGTGATTTACTGTTACTGGCCGGTGCCTTTGGCTCGCCGCTTCCGCCTGTGGCCATCTTTTTCGCCATCTCCGCTTTCACGGCGTCAAGGTTGAAGCTCGCGCCCCGCTGCATCGGCGGGTAATCGAGGAAGGTCTGGAGTTCCTTGCCCATCACCTGCTGGACGAACACGAAGCGCCAGAATTGGAACTTGAACCAATCGAAGTATTGCTGCGCGCCTTCTTTCGTCCCATTGTTGGGCCAGCCCTGGCGCTCGAACGGATCGAGGCGCAGGTTGATCAGGTAGGGCACGTCCACGTGCGTCTTTTCACCGAGCCAGCCGTCGGGCTGGTCGATGAAGCGATACTTGTAGTCGTCGATGCGCACCGCGCCGACGGTGCTTTCGCCGAGGTAGAAGATTTCGTGACGCGTCGGACGGACCTTTGCCGGTGATGGCGGCCATCTGGTCGTAGCCGTCCAGATGGTTCTTGTAAGTCCGGTCGCCGAGCTTCACGCCCTTCAGCAACTGGTCGGTGATGTTCGGGTTGCCGGCGGCAGCGAGGAAGGTCGGGAACCAGTCCAGGCCGGAGAAGATGCCGTTCTGCACCGAGTCCGCCGGCACGTGGCCGGGCCAGCGCAGGATGCACGGCACGCGGAAGCCGCCTTCCATGACCGTCCCTTTGCACTGCGCGAACGGCGTCGTGCCGCCATCGGGCCAGGTGAAGAGTTCGGTGCCGTTGTCGGTGGTGAAGACGACGATGGTGTTGTCGTCCACGCCCATGTCCTTGAGCTTCTGCATCACCAAACCGATGTCGTCATCGAGCTGGGCCATGCCGGCTTCTTCTTCCGACCAGCCATTCTCCGAGTTGCGCATCTTCTCATACTTGTCCGAGAGATGCGTGACGATGTGCATGCGCGTCGGGTTGAGCCAGCAGAAGAACGGCTTGCCGTCCGTCTTGGCCTTGTCGATGAACTTCAAGGCGAGGTCGCGGATCTCGTCGTCCACGGTCTCCATCCGCTTCGGGATAGAGCGTGCCGGCGTCCTCGATCTTCTGCTTGCCGATCTTGCCCCAGCGCGGCATCTCGGTGGCGTCGTCCGTGTCGGTGGCCCAGCTATGGACCATGTTGCGCGGGCCGACGACTTGTTCAGCAGGTTCTGCGGATAGTTGGGATGCGCCGGGTCTTCCATCGCGTCCAGGTGATAGAGGTAGCCGAAGAACTCGTCGAAGCCGTGGACGGTGGGCAGGAACTCATTCGAGATCGCCCAGGTGGTTCTTGCCGAACTGGCCGGTGGCGTAGCCCTGCGCTTTGAGCGCGGTGGCGATCGTGCAAGCCTCCGCCGGCATGCCGATCTTGGCACCCGCCTGGCCGACCGTGGTCATGCCGGTGCGGATCGGCAGCTCGCCCGTGATGAAGTTCGCGCGACCCGCCGTGCAGCTCGCCTCGGCGTAGTAGTCGGTGAACAGCATGCCTTCCTTGGCCATCTTGTCGAGGTTCGGCGTTCGCCCGGCCATCATGCCGCGATGGTAGGCGCCGATGTTCCACATGCCGATGTCATCGCCCATGATGAAGAGGATGTTGGGTTTCTTGTCTTGCTGCCTGGGCTGGGGCGACCGCGCTAAAAAGCGCAGCGCGTGGCCATAAGCAGCGACAAGCCGTTGTAACTTAAGTTTCGTTTCATTTTGGGTTTCTTGTTATTTGGTTTTGGGTTTGTTCTCATGATTCTTCTCCGATCGTGCTTGGCTATGTCTATTTGCTGAGGCGAAGCGGGCGGCCCGTTTCGAGCCGCCCGCCGTCGTCATCAATCCTGGGATGGCGATCGACTATTCGCTCGGGTGGTCCTTGGTCATCTCCCGCACCTGATCGAGCACCTGTTCGAGGTTGTAGCTCGCCGCCAACTGGAGCGGCGGGTAAGTCGACGTAGGACATGAGTTCCTTCTGCCACAGGAGCTGGCCGATGGGCAGGAGGTTCCAGTCATACAGATACGCCGTGCTCGGCGCGGCGAGGGCGCCGCCGATCGACAACGCGCCCTTCTGTTCTGCCCCGACGTTATTCTCGAACGGATCGCGCATGATGTTCTGGATCTGAGTCCAGTGGTAGGTCATCGGCCGGATCAAGTGCATCGAGCGCCGGTCGAGCCCATCATGGTGTAGTAGAACTTCCAGTTCTTGTAGCGCACCGCCGAGGGAGGCGGCCCTGGTAGTAGAAGAAGGTATCGCGATTCGACTTCTCCGACTTTCCGGTGAGGTAGTCGATCTGGTTGAACCCATCGAGCTTGGTCTTCACGATGCCCTGGTACTTGCCCGCCATGATCTGCTTGTTCAGTTCGTCGCCCTTGGGGCCGCCGGCGATTTCCACGAACGTGGGCAGCCAGTCCAGCGAGGCGAACATCTCCTTGAAGATCGTGCCCGGCTTGATGACGCCCGGCCAGCGGATGACGCACGGAGCGCGCATGCCGCCTTCCCAGGTGGTCAGCTTTCCGGCTTTGAACGGGGTGACGCCGCCGTCCGGGAAGGTTTGAACCTCGGCGCCGTTGTCGGTGGTGAAGACGACGATGGTGTTGTCGAGCTGGCCCATGTCTTCGAGCTTCTTGAGGACGAGGCCGATGTTGTCGTCCATCTGCTTCATGCCGGCTTCGTTGATGCCCCAGTCCTTGCCGCCCTTGGTCGCCGAGCATGTCCAGATACTTCTGCGACAGCACGGTCGTGATGTGCATGCGGGCCGGGTTGTACCAGACGAAGAACGGCTTGTTGGTCTTCTTGGGATCGTTGCGGTCGAGGAAGTCGATCGACGTGGGAGGAGATTTCCTCGTCCACCGTCTTCGAGCGCTCGAGCGTGAGCGGGCCTTCATCCTTGCCCGTCTGGTTCTTGGCCGTGCCGTCGGAGGACTTCATCCAGAGGACCGGGCGCGGCGGCGTCAGTGCAGGTGCCGGTCTTCGGGTCAACACCGCCCGGTGGGTTCGGGATGCCGGGGATCGGAATCGTTCTTGCACGGCGGCACGACGGCCTGCTCGGTCGGGCTGCTTGTTGATGTCCGGGAAGCTCACCTGCTGCATCGCGTCCAGGTGATAGAGGTAGCCCCAGAACTCCTGGAAGCCGTGCGCCGTCGGCAGTGAATCGGGATGGTCGCCCAGGTGGTTCTTGCCGAACTCGCCGGTGGTGTAGCCCAGATCGAGCAGGAACTTGGCGAGCGCCGGCGTGCCGGGCCGCAGATACGAAATGGCGCCCGGCAACTGCGGCAGGACCATGCCCGCGCGCGTACGGATGCATGCCGGTGAAGAAGGCGCGTGCGCCCGGCGGTGCAGCTCGACTCGGCGTAGTAGTGCATGAACATGCCGCCTTCGTTGCGCGATGCGGTCGATGTTGGGTGTTTCCCCGACCATCAGGCCGCGGTGATAGCAGCTCGGCTGCATCCAGCCGATGTCATCGCCCATGATGAACAGGATATTGGGTTTCTTGTCTTGCGCCTGAGCCGGAGCGACCGCGCTGAAAAGCGCAGCCGTGGCTATAAGCAGCGACAAGCCGTTATGGATTAAGTTTCGTTTCATTTTAGTTTACTGTTGTTATTTGGTTTTGCGTGTGTTGAGGGATAGTCGAATTAAGTGGTGACTCATGAAATTCATAGTCGTGTCTTCCTTGCGTTGATTGGTCGTCTCGACGGTGAAGTCGCCGGGTGCCGCACACGCTAAGCAACCAACGCGCGTTTCACAGTCGACCTGAGACCTAGCCTCCGGCACCGGGCACGGATTGCAGCTGCTTCGGATCGATCCAGGGCACCGGGTTCTTCGGATGCTGAAGGTTCGGAATCTGAGTCGCTGGAGGCGCCGCCCGGATATCGTTGGATGCTCGGATAGTCCACGATCGACTTGTCGAACTCGATGAGCGACCGGATAGATCAGCGCCAAGGCCCAGCCGTTGTCCGTGCCCGCATACTTGCCCGGCGATGACTGACGGCACGCGCGTGCGACACCGCGCCGTTGAAGGTCATGTCGTATTTCTCGAACGGATCCATGGTGAGGTTGTACATCGCGCCGATCGCGCCCAGGTTCTGCTGTCGGCGCCGAGCCACGTGTCCTTGGCGGTGTAGAGATATTTCCACGCGATGTTGACGTCATGGGTTCTTGGGATCGCCACCGATGTCGGCGCGCGACGCCCATGAAGTTCTCGCCATCGATGTAGATCCACGAGTCGCGGGCGGAGTGCTTCGCCTTGCCGAGGATGTAGGCGCTGTTGTCGATGCTGTCGAAGTAGATCGGCTTGCCGTTGTTGTCCATCCATCTCGCCGTGCGGCGGCGGCGTGAGGCCGACCATCGGTGGCGAGCGTCGCCCAGCAGTCGATGTGCGACATCATTTCGTCGTACTTCGCGCCGGCCGGAATCGTGCCCGGCCACCACATGATGCCCGGCACGCGCCAGCCGCCTTCAAACGCCGTGCCTTTCTCGCCGCGGAACGGCGTGGTGCCGGCGTCGGGATAGGCATCCTGCCAGGCGCCGTTGTCGGCCGTCACGATGACGATCGTGTCGGGCGCCTCCGCGCGGATGGCATCCATGATCCGGCCGATGTTGTCGTCGAGTTCCAGCATCGAATCCGAGTAGTCGCCCGAGGTGCGACTTGCCCGCGAACTGCGGCGCGGGATTGTTCGGGTTGTGCATCTTCATGAAGTTGACGTCCATGAAGAACGGCTTGTCGTCCTTGGCGTGCTGCTTGATGTATTCGATGGCGTAATCGGCCTGCCGGACTGTCGAAGTCGGCCAGATAGTCCCAGGTGATGATGCCGGTCCTCCTGCGCCGGTTGGCCGGCCACGCCTTCCCACTCGTACATGTTCACGACGTCGAAGTACATCCTTCGTTGAACTCGGCGTTGTACGACGGGAACCACGGATGGAACCACGTCGATGGTGTCGCTGTAGGTGTAGACGCCCGGGTAGTAGGCGCCGAAGTGACTTCATCTCGTCGAAGCCGTGCTCGATCGGATAGGCGTCCGGCTTGTCGCCCAGATGCCATTTGCCGGAGAAGTAGGTCGAGTAGCCGTTCTTCTTGAAGAACTCGGCGATCGTCGGCGTTTCCTTGCGCAGAGCGTTCTCGATCGCCCGGCGCGACCACGATCGAGAGCGCCGAGCGGATCGGAATGCGCCCGGTGATGAACGAGGCGCGGCCCGCCGTGCAACTCGCCTGGCCGTACCAGCTCGTGAACATCGCGCCTTCCTTGGCGATGCGGTCGATGTTCGGCGTCGGATGGCCGAGGGCCTTGCCGCCGCCAGATATGCAACCGAAGTCGCTCCAGCCGGTGTCGTCCGTCATCAGCATGACGATGTTGGGCTTCTGTCCGCCGCCTGAGCTACGGCGACCGCACCGAAAACCGCAGCCGTGGCTATAAGGCCAGCGACAAGCCGGTATGGATTAAGTTTCGTTTCATTTTGGTTTCATTGTTGTTGTTACTGGTTTTGCGTCTGTGGAGGGATAGTTGAGGTCAATTGCAGATTCCTGAAGTTTACGGAATCTTGCACTCTAAAACCGCCCAACGCCACCTATCCGTCCTACCCCTACCCCATAACCCATTCGTCCCCAGCCAACTCCCCAGCCACCCCATGCACCCCACTGCATTGCTGCGTCCTGATACATCTCAGCAGTTTGGAGGTTCTCTTGTGCAAGCTGCCTTTGAGCGCGCATTTGTTGGTAAGCCTGATACTCGTGCGGTCCACCCACATAGACCAGGTTCTGAGGCGGGTCCGCGACAATGTAGTAGGTTCTCCCGTTTTTTGGATCGTGGCTACCTGGCCAGTTTGAAGTTGTTGGAGCTTTTGCTGTTGCGCGGCCGTCTTGGGGGTAATCGTCTTAAAGCCGGCGGCTACGAGCATGTTCGCTTTGTCCTGTGGAATGGTCGCTGTGGTGGCGCACCCAGCCATCAACGCTAACAGAGCGATGACGCTGATCATGTTGAATGAGGTTCGTATTTGTTTCATGATTCTGGTTCCTTCCAGTTGATTTGATTTTGATCTGTCGATTCGACGGTCACTCGCAAGCACGCGCAGACCAACCGATTCGCCCTTCGGTCTCGTCGCGAGACTAGTGCCATCGAACGCACATTGTGCGGCTCGCGCGCGTCTTACCGAACAGTTGGACTTTGGTCGTGCTACGCTTGCCGGCAGTGCGTCGAGGACAACGCGCCGCAGCTCGTAGCGCCAAAGGCGGCGTATGTCGGGAGCGTTCTACACGAATTCAGCCTTGCGGTCTGAAGCAGCAGCGCAGTCCCGTGATTTATCTGCTGGTTCTTGCAGCATTGAGAAACCAGCGCGAGCTGCCAGGCGTTCAGCTGATGGCAAAGCTTGCGGACGATCGCCCTACTAAGACTGAAAGCCACCAAACCGGAAGTGACTCTGCATTTTCGCTTGTTTCTGATTGTAGTGAGCCGCAAAATTCAGGCACCTCGAATGCTACAACAACCGTGCATCGGTTCAGATGCGAGGCAGCAGCACCAGCAATTGCCAAAGCGGCAGGCAGAGCAACAGGCAGGCAAGAATCATAAAAACGACGCGAACGGTCTTGAAACGAAAGCGCTGTCCAATGGCCGTAATCAAAAGCACAGTAGCGAGGAGAACGGTGATGCGCACATACTGGTCTCCGGTCTCTCCCGATTTTGTGCCCTGGTCAGCCACCTCTGCGGCTTGTTTATTCAAACCAAGGAACTGCTCGTGCTTGGCGTTGTGATACTCGGGCATGAAGATCGGGCCCGGAGGCGCTTGCGCGTTGTTGAAAGGATCTGTGCTCATCCAGGCTGCGAATGCGGTGCGGTACTCGTCGCGAAAGCGCCGCTCAAAGAACTCCGCGGCCTCTTCCTTACCGTCCAGCTTGGCGGCGAGCCAACTGTTGAAGGTATCGCTGTCGTAGATCCGCTCCTGTCCTGCCAGGGTGGCAAGGCCTTCAGCAGTAACCCGGAGCCGACTCGCCTCGGCGTAATTGTTCCGCGCGCATTCCAGCCCACTTTGCTGCCTGATACCCGCTCCATGCAGTGGCCACGGCGACCAGGGCGAGGATCAGCGCCTCGATAATTTCAATCGCTTCAAAACGGGACCTGAGAAGTAGCACCGTTCTCGCGCACTTGGTTTAGTTTTCTAATTACATAGCCTAGCGGTCCAACCGACTCTAGCATAGCCAAACTATTTGCACGGAAATCACACCTGACTACTGAGAGTCGCCCGGCATCAGGTGTTCGTCGATCCGTCTTGAGCTCGACGGAATCAAATGTCCGTCCTGATCGAAGCTGAGCAGGATGACCCAATTGTAGACCGCACCGGGCCATTTGCCATTCGGCAGAAAGGTTTCGGGGTTTGCTCCCAATGCACCGAGCAGAGCCGGAATGTATGGGTGACGCCAACAGATCAGAATCACTTTTCCCTGCTGGTTCGCACGCAAGTCAGCCGCCAGGTCAGCCGACTGATTGTTGCCAAAACGCGTATCGATTTTCAATTTTGCTGCCTTTGCAAATGGTTCCATCGTTAGACGCGGCCGGTGACTCTTCTTTGAGTCTTTAGCGGCAAAAATGACGGTCGGGTTCCAGCCGCTTGGAATCGACGGTGAAATTTAGGAAGTAATTCTTGTATGCTTCGGCCCGCTCCTGGCCGAGCGGCGAGATACCGTCGCCGCTGTCGGCGTCTTCCGCATGACGAATAATCAGCACGACAGCATCTTTCGGTCCATCTTGTGCATGCGCTGCGAATATCAGCGCGAACGCAAAAATGACCGCGATGAAGAGGCGCCTGATGCATGAACGTCATCGTTGATGTGCGTGGGATGAATGTCAATATGCGCGTTAGCGACGAGATCCAATACGAGGGCAGTTTCTTACGGCTTTAGCGCCAAAGGCGCGTCTTCATGCAAGCCTGGGGCAGCGCCCCAGGGATCCGATGTCTCAAAGAAACGCCAGCGCTGAAAGCGCGATTCAGTTCAGCGTGGCTTCTCAATCCCAGACATATCGCTCGTCGAAATCAACGCCGATGCCTGCGTAGCAACTCCGCGGTATTCATCTCCTGAAAGGTGCGAGTGCGATGGTGTTCTTGTTGGCGTATCTACGCACTGAACGTGGACCTCGCCTCTCCCTTTGCCAAAGGAGAGGATGAAGGTGAGGGATTGTTTTGCTGTCGCTCCTCGAGTGCGAACCAGATTGCTCGCAAGACGCTATCGAGCTCTTGGCGAACCTGATGATTCCAGAATCGCAACACAATGACTCCATGGCGGGCGAGGAATTCCGACCGCGTGCGATCGCGAATTTGGCCTGCACGATAATTATGTCCACCGCCGTCTAACTCGATAGCCAGCTTTGCGCTGGGACAATAGAAATCCAAGACGTAATCTTCGAACGGATGCTGCCGGCGAAATTTGTAGCCTGCGAAATTTCGGTTCCGTAAGTGTCGCCAAAGAATACGTTCAGGCTGCGTCGCCTTCTTCGCAGCAATCGAGCGCGATCCACGACGATTGATTCTAACTGTCAACGCCGTCTTCTGAAAAGCCGTTTTCGAATGCCCTCACCTCAATCCTCTCCCGCTAGCGGGAGGAGGCGGAGCGCTCGGCAATGACTTTGAGAACCGCTGCACGATGTAAGAACCGACGAGGAGTCGCGCGTCCGCCAGCTCGCCGGCTTTTCAACAAAGCCAGATGATGTGAAGGATGACCTTGCTGAGCGATTGAGGCATGGCGCGAATGATGATCGGACTGGTGCCGGAAGTGAATCGCGCTTTCAGCGCTAATTAAATTTTCTTTACCAGACCCTGGGGCGCTGCCCCAGGCTGACCATGAATGCTGCGCCTTTGGCGCTAAAACAACTACCCGAAAGCGTTTCGCGGGGCAATCGGTGAATCAAGCGCGCTTACACCACATCAACTGCGATCTTGGAAACCTGGTTCTTACGCAGCTTCGACCCTCACTTCGTGCTCCAAACGCGTCGGGTCCACTCCACTTGGGAGTACAGGAGAAATACCATGCGTCCTTTGTCCTCGTAAAGTGAGGAGCTTTGCAGCCTGCACTTATGTGAAACAAGCAGGGACTGCACGGCATCGAAGACGGGCTTTGGATCTTCGGTGTCGTCGAGTCGAATTCTGACCCGGCAGCTCGAGTGCGAATCCAGCCAGAACATGAGTAACCAGCTAAAGCCGGTAACGAACACTGCCATCGCCCATGATCCCATGCCGCACGCGAGCCCGACTACCACGACCATGATCGCTTTGCCGGTGAGTTTCGGATTGTCGAGCACGGTCCGAAATCGCAAGAGCGCGCCGATGCCGAAGATGACAAAGGCGAGCGTTTGGCTGGTTCCGCTCAGTTCAGCGACGACCGCGCCGACCACGCCAAGGAGTATGAGCGCCTTGCGTTCCTCGAAATCCGCCAGTGGATCCGCGAGTGACGCGCGACGCGGATGCCATGCGATTGCGAACGCACAGCCGACCGCCAGAGCTAAGACTGAGGAAGAGTCGCAGAATGAATGCAGGATGCGCGAACTGTTCGACACTTTTCTGGATCGACACCCACGAATTGCCCTTGGGATCGATTCCTCCAGTGGCTCCCGCCTTGGCCATCTCTTCCGCGGGGTTAGCGCCGAATGCTGCCGAGGACAACACGCATACAAGGGCAATGACAGCGACGACCGCGATTGCGCGCAGCGCCCGTCCGAGATGGCGATTCGAGGAGCGTCCAATAAGAATTACGTTCGACGTGTTCATTTCTCGCTGGAGTCTATCTTTTCTCGTTAGCCGTAAGCTGACGCCAATTTTGCGCCAGCGCACGGCTATCTCCAGCACGCTACTGCGAGATTGACCGACCCGACAAGCTAAACTTTCCTATTTAATAGGTTGGCACCGTCTGACCCTGGTTCCTCACCAAAGCCAAATTCCCTCCCGACCAGCCTGCGGTATAGGAATAGGTCTGCCCAGCTTGTACGTGTCAGGGTTTTTCGCGCCGGACGCGTCACCGGTCTGATTGGGATCAACCCGGGCGATAATGACGTGCTGGCCTGCCGGCAAGTAGCCACTGTAGCTTCGGCCCTCGGTAAAGCTTCCCACATCCTTGCCATCAACAGACACGACAAGGCTGAGATCGCTCCCGAAGTTTGCGACCCGGTTAATGAGCAAATGACCTGAATTCGGCGGTATTGGCGCGGTCGGCCTGGTTCGTTGCGCACCCGGTGAAGATCAGGCCGGCACAAGCCAGACTGACGATGTAAATGATTGAACTATATTTTTCATGTTTTGGACTCCTTTCGTTTAAATGCGCGCCCATCGTGTTCCTCAAAGATTCGCACTGTCAATAAGACTTTAGGGCTATACTCGTTTTCGAGTCGTTAGACCGGAATCGCATCTCGAAGAACGCTGCCGTGCGCGTTTCACAACCGACGCGAGTCCCTTACTTCACTAACTCAATCTCGCTCGGCCGCCGGGTCTTGTCGAAGAACGACTCCTTCTGGCTGTGGAGGCGCAGAAATATCCTACACCGTCAGTGCTTCGACTGGAACGCCAAGCCACTTCGCGGCGGCGGCGCGTTCCGTAAACAGCGAAACATGCAGTGGCGAATGGTCAGTCAACATGGCGTGCAATTTTGGGTAGTGGGCGGTGTCGGGGCTCGTGACGTAGAACGCCGTCTTGACCGGCGGATGCGACTCAAAGGCGAGGCGGCGGTGCAGCGCGATGTGAAAGACGAACCTGAAATTGAGATCGACCGCGTCGAGCGCCGATAAGTCTGCGAACCGGTTGAACGGCTTTTGAGCTCTTTCTTCGGCAGCCTCGACAAACGCGACGATTTCATTCACGAGTGCCTGGTCCAGAATGCCGTGCGGCTTCCAGACCATGAGCGACAACTCTTTGCGGAACAGAACGTGGGCGGGAAGTTTCAAGTCACCTCATTGGCTTTCTTGTTTGGAGTTCGCTTTGTGGAAACGGTCCTTTCGCCAGCGTGGATACGGCCCACGCGTTTCACGAGCGCGGTGTTACTATTTCACCTTCACGATGCCCGGCGGTTTCCAGGTGCCTTCGCCGGGCGGCAGGATCGAAGGCGGCTTCCGTCTTCGGCCAGTAGAGGCGCATGACCAGATAGATCGGGTCGTTGGGCGCGGGCAGCCAGTTGGCTTCCTTGTCCGCGCCGGGCGAATCTTTCTGGATGTAGAGCGTCAGCGAGCCGTCCGCGTTCTTCTTCATGTTCGGCAGCATCGGCGAGTTGATGAGGTAGCGATTGATCGGGTTCTTGATCAGGAACTGGCGTCTTGCCGTCATACATCGTCACCGACCAGAAGGCGTTCACCGGCGGGAACTGCCCGGCTGGGAAAGTGAGCGTGTAGTTGTGCTTGCTGCCGTCGAGCGGCTCGCCATCGGCCAGCGTCTTGGTCATGGGATACGTCGCCTCGACCGCGTCGTTGCCGTAGATGCCGGCCTTGGCGCGCCGCGGCGCGCAGCAACCAGTTGCCGTTGAAGAAGGCGCGGTCGCCGAAGAAGCGAGCCGATCTTCCAGCCGTTGATGATCTTTCTCGCCGGCGACGAGATACTGCTCGATCTTCGCTTCGCCCGCCTTCATGCCTTCAACCACCGCGGCCTTCTGCTCGGGCGAGAGCGCTTGAAGTCGAAGGTCTTTCCCGCGCCGATGCCGATGCGCGCGAGCTTTGTCGCGGATCTCCTTCTCTTCCGGCCCGGCGGAGCGAACTGCAGCGCAGAAGTCGAGGTAGTCGAAGAAGCTCGGTCTTGACCAGTTCCTTGTTGATCTTCGGGAAATTGATCGCCGGCGCGGCCGGCGGCGCGGGTTGCTTGAGGTAGGCGGAGAGCGGCTGCACCTTGTAGCCGGCCTGGACCTTCGACCACGTTCGGCATGTCGTCCGGATTGAAGAGCTGCGTGCGGTAGACCGCCAGCGAGAACTGCGTGGTGGAACGGAACACCTTCTTGATGCCCGGCGGGCGTCTCGCCTTTCCAGTCGGGTCCGACGACCATGTAGTCGCCGGCCTCGTTGCCGGTGGCGCGGCTGCCGATGTAGCCGTAGTTGAAGGTGTTGCCGTCGTCAGAGCTGCACCGAGTAATAGCGCGCTTTCTCCACCGCCGGGACCGAGAGCACCATCGGTTCGGCGCGCAGGTCCATCCAGACGAACGAATAGGGCGTGTCGCTGTTGGGCGTGACAATCGCCGTGTCCTTGTAGGTGAAGACGCGGGCCTCGTTCTTGATCTGGTTGAACGGCGCCTTGTACTGGCCGGAGTTCTTGTCCACGGCATACTCGTACATGACCGCCGTAGTTCATCACGATCGGCAGGCCGTAGATGAACCCTTCTTCGGCGATGGCTTTGGTTTCGGCGGGAGTGATGTCCGCAGCGCGGACGGTGGTGAGCGTCGCGCTGCCGGTCAGAATGGTTACAGCAATGGCACCGGCTAACGCCGCGCTAATGAATGGCGCTTTGGTTGTTCTCATAGTTCCTTTCACCATGCCGCTTTGCGGTTTGGTCGTCTATAGAACCTGCGGCAATAGCGCAGCACACGCAACCGGAACGGCATAC
>ERZ1370068.6065-contig-5062_pt1 | contig 17817 bp, 19 predicted proteins | sample MGYA00561227_ERZ1370068 | MGnify/ENA primary metagenome ERZ1370068 (study PRJEB38410, sample SAMEA6850437) | metagenome | study: Metagenomic assessment of the ecological functions of the soil: analysis of the soil microbiota associated with the...
CCGCAAAGACCGATGCAGATCGCATGCAGCAGAAGGTACTACAAGAAGCCCACCTCAGCCGGCAACCGCCGCATCCGCAACATCTGCGTCTACTGCGGCTCGAACGTCGGCACCAACCCGGCATACGCCACGGCCGCGCGCCAGCTCGGCCAGACGCATGGCCGAGGCAGGGCATCGGCCTCGTTTACGGCGGCGGCGGGCTGGGCCTGATGGGCGAGCTGGCCCTCGCGGTGCTGGCGCACGGCGGCCGCGTCACCGGGCATCATCCCGGCCTTCCTCTCCGAGAAGGAGCGCATGCTGCGCGACGTGACCGAGCTGATCGTCGTCGACGACATGCACCAGCGCAAGAAGCTGATGTTCGACAAGTCCGACGCCTTCGTGGCGCTGCCCGGCGGTATCGGCACGCTGGAGGAGCTGGTCGAGCAGCTGACCTGGGCCCAGCTCGGCCGCCACACCAAGCCGATCGTGCTGGTCAGACATCGACGGCTTCTGGGCACCGCTGCTGGCCCTCCTGCGCCACATGAGCGAGGAGGCCTTCATCCGCCTCGACACCGGACGTTGCGCTTCGCCACGGTCGACAGATCGCGCCGAGGAGGTGGTCCCCTGCCATCCTCGCCGCCGCCGCGCCCCGCGACGAGGCCGCCGCCGAGACGGTATTGGCTGTGAAGTTCTAGCCCACCTTCCACTCGATGGGATCGGCGCGCTATCGGTCCTGGGTTAGAGAGCCGTCAGTTTGCTTCGAGGCAAGCCGTCGGAGGCAGTGCCGATTAATCGCGGTCATCGCCACCGACGCGCCTGATCCGAATAATACGACATCCAAGCCCACCAATTTGAACACCGTGGTCGTCCTGCATTAACGCTACCGCAAGTCGCATGCCCTAGAGTTCGCCCCAGCAGGGGGCATCGGCGTGTTGACGCGTCTATCACGCACCGAAAGCCGCATGAATCGTTAAGTTTTGCGTCGGTGCGGGAAATGAGCCGCTCATCGAGTTTGCGTGCGCGCGATGCTTTGCCTCGAGGGCGAAGCCATGCAGGCGCCGTCGGATCGGTCCCCCATCGAAATTCATACGCTGGGCAAGCCCACCCTCGAGACAGCTTCGCCGCTCGCCGGCCTCGATGCGGCCGGCCGCATCGCCGTGCTCAGCGAGGCGTTCCAGCCGCAGGCGGAGCCGGACACCGAGTCCGAGCCTGTCGCCAAGGCAGGCGCGAAATTCGCAAAGCAACTCTGGTCGCAGCATCGCCGCGTGCTCAAGACCGCGATCGGTCTCGTCGTCGTCGTGGCGGCCGGCTGGTTGCCGGTGCGTGCGCTCCTGAAACGACCAGCACCGAAGCGGTCATCAACGCGCGGCTGATCACCTTGCGCGCACCGATCGAAGGCCAGGTCGGGCGCCTGGGCGCGATAACCGTCGGAACCGAGCTCCAACCCGGCGCGGTGCTGCGTCGGCATCGTCAACCCGCGCGCCGAACGCGGCCGGCTCGACGATCTGCGCCGGCTCATCGATCAGCTCGAGGGCGAGAACGAGGTGCCAAATCGTCCGGCGCGACGATCTTCAAGGCCCTGCACGACGGGCTCGCCGCTCAGACCACGCGCCTTTCAGACGGGCCGCATCGACCAGCTCGAGGCCCGCGTCGCCGAGCTCAGGAGCGAGTTTGCCGCCGCCGACGCTCGGCGCATGGAGGCCGAGACGGCGCTCGCGCGCACGCAGGCGCTGGCCGACAGCGGGACGTCGAGCAAGGTGATGCTCGAGAGGGCGCAAGCGCGATGCGACCGTCGCCACGGAAACCCTGACGGCACTGGGCCATCGCCTGAGCGGCGTTGGAGGTCGAGCTCTCGGCCCTGCGCAAGGGCGTCTACATCGGCGACAACTACAACGACCGGCCGCAATCGCTGCAGCGCGCCGACGAGGTCGGGCTGAAGCTGAGCGAGGCGACCGCCGACATCAGCCATCGCGAAGCCCGCCTCGCCACGCCTGCGCGCCGAGCTTGCCGGCGAGAAGGATCGCTACGCCGAGCGCGGCCGCCGCCACGCTGGTTGCGCCGGTGCGCGGCAGCATCTGGGAAATCATGACGGCGCCGGGCGAGACGGTGGTGCGCGGGCAGGATCTCGTGCGCGTGCTCGATTGCTCCGGCGTGGTCGTCACGGCGACGGTCGGCGAGACGGCCTACAACCAGCTGCGCATCGGCGACGCCGCCCGCTTCCGCTTCCGCGGCGCCAGCACCGACTACCAGGGGCGGATCGTCGGCTTGACGGGCGTCGCCACGGCGCCCGCCAACCTCGCCATCCAACCGTCGGCGCTCGCCAAGGAGCCCTATCGCGTGACGGTCGCGCTGCCCGAGCTTGCGCGAGCCGAGAGAGTGCAACGTCGGCCGCACCGGCCGCGTGACCTTCGGCAAGTGAGACCCTACGCCGTGCCTGTCCTGCTCGAGACCTTGGCGCCCGGCATTCTGGTGATCGGAGCGGCCTGGGTCGTGCTGCCGTGGCTGCGCGCCGACGACGAGCGTGCGCGCGCCGCCATGGTCGCCGTCATGGTGGCGCTGGATGTGGCGCTACATGCTGTGGCGCTGGCTGGTGACGCTGCCGCCCGCCGGCCTCACTCTCGACTTCGCTGTCGGCCTGATCTTCGTCGCTGGTCGAGACGCTGATGATCGCCGGCAGCACCGTGAGCCTCGTGCTTCTGGCCCGCCTCGAGCGACCGCTCCCCGATGCCGACCGCAACGCCGCCTGGCTCGAGGCGCTGCGCCCGCTGCCGCTCGTCGACGTCTTCATCTGCACCTACAACGAGGAGGAGGCGATCCTGGAGCGCACCATCATCGGCGCGCTGTCCATGGATTACGCGCGCTATCGCGTCTGGGTGCTCGACGACGGCCGGCGCGCCTGGCTGGAGGCGCTGTGCCAGCGCCTGGGCTCGGGCTACCTGACGCGGCCCGACAACGCCCATGCCAAGGCCGGCAACATCAACAACGGGCTGCGCCACGTCGCCAGCCTGCCGAGCCGCCCGACTTCATCGCGCATCCTGGATGCCGACTTCGTGCCGATGCCGCAGTTCCTGCGCCGCGCGCTCAGCCTGTTCCGCGAGGACGACGTCGGCATCGTGCAGACGCCGCAGCATTTCATCAATCCCGACCCGTTGCAGACCAATCTGTCGATGGCGCGCGTCTGGCCCGACGAGCAGCGCTATTTCTTCGACGTGGTGATGGCCTCGAAGGACGCGTGGGGCGCCGCCTTCTGCTGCGGCACGTCCTCCGTCATTCGCTTCCCTGTGCTGCAGCAGATCGGCGGCTTTCCGACCGACTCCGGTGACCGAGGACTACCTGGTCACGCTCAAGATGAAGGCGGCGGGCTTCCGCACCGTCTATCTCAACGAGCGGCTGTCGCTCGGCCTCGCCCCGGAGGGGCTGAAGGAGTACGTCACGCAGAGGAGCCGCTGGGCGCTGGGCTTTGCCCAGATCTGCCGCGGCCCGCTGGGTCCCTTGCGCCGGCGCAACGGCCTGACGCTCGTCGATCGCATCAGCCTGATCGAGGCCTTCCTCTACTGGTCCGCCAACTACTCCTTCCGCCTGCTCGGCATCATCGTTCCCATCCTCTACTGGCTCTTCAACGTGCACGCCGTGCAGGCCGACGTCGCCCAGACGCTGGTCTACTATCTGCCGCACTTCATGGCCCAGATCGCCATCATGGGCTGGATGACGCAGGGCCGCGTGATGCCGGTGATGTCCGACGTGACCCAGCTGCTCGCCGCCTCGCAGATCGTCACAGGCCGTGGCGCACGGGCTGATCAAGCCGAAGGGCCACAAGTTCCGCGTCACGGCCAAGGGCGGCGACCGCAGCCGGCGGCTTCGTGCAATGGCCGCTGCTGAAGGTGTTCCTCGTCTACTCTCGCGCTCACCGTCGCCGGCGTCGTTTGGGCGTTCGTGCTCGAGGACGGCAAGCAAGCTGCGCGACTCAGCGCGCTGTGCCTGTTCTGGAGCTGGTACAACATCCTCGTCCTGACGATCGCCTGCGTGGTGTGCGTCGAGCAGCCGCGCCTGCGCGCCTCCGAGCGGCTGCCCACGGGCGATGCGCGCCATCGTGCACGCCGGCAGCGACGCCTTCGCGTGTCGCATCCTCGATATCTCGCTCGGCGGTGCACGCGGCTCGCCGGTCACGGCGCCGGGAAACCCGGGACCATCGTCACAGTCGCGCTCGACAGCCTTCGTCTACCGGGAAGGATCGTGCGCTGCAGCCGACAACGAGTTCGCGATCCACTTCGACGAGGCCGGCAGCGGGCGTGCCGACCTCATCCGGTCTCATCTACTCGGGGCGCTACTCGGCCACCGTGCCGCGCATCGAGCCGGCACGCGTGGCTGCCGCCGTGCTAGGCCGCGTGATGCGCTGAGACATCGCGAAAGGTGAAAAACCCCGATTGCCCTCCCGAGGCTCTTGCATTGCGGCTGGTGAGGTCGTGCCGCTCTGTAATCGAGCCGTTGATCCAGTCCTGCAGCTGCTTCTTCTGCGCCAGCGCGCCGACGCGCTCGGCAACGCTTCTTGCCGCCCTTGAAGATCATCAGCGTCGGCATGGCCTGGATGCGATACTTCTGCGTGACTGTCCGGGTTCTGCGTCGACGTCGAGCTTGGCCACCTTGACCTTGCCCTTCATCTCGGCGGCCACCTGCTCGAGCGCCGGCGCCATGGCCTTGCACGGCCCGCACCACTCGGCGAAGAAATCGACGACCACGGGCTCGGCCGACTGCAGCACTTCCTTGTCGAAGTCGGCATCCGACACGGACGAGGCGTCGCTGCCACCGCGCATTGGATCGGTCTCCTTGGGTGCATGGCCACTGGCGGACGGTGAGGAATCGCTGCCGCGGAACGTAGGGAGGCACCCCTCAGGCGTCAAGGCTGGCCGGGTCGAGCTGCCAGAGCCGCTGCTGCTAGGCATCGAGCATGGCACCCGCGGAATCTCCATGATTCGCGGGCCGTCGGTCCACAGAATGGCGGCCCTGACACGGCAGCTGGGGAAAATGCGCGCCACGGCCAGCCGGTAGGCGGCGAGTTGCAGCAGGTAGGCCTCCGCAACCTGAGCCGCGTCGTCGGGCGGCGGCCGGTTGGTCTTGTAGTCGACGATCAGCATCGATCGAGTCCGCGCACCAGGCGGTCGATCTTGCCGGCCAGCCGCAGCGCCGGCCGCGGCCTCGCGGCCGCGGCACCTCGGCGACGATCGCCACCTCGGCGCGGCTCTCGGGCCGAACAGCGGCGCGAACGCCGGGTCGCGCAGGACGGCCAGCGTCTCCGCCACGATGCTCTTGCGCACGCGGGCCGGCAGCTGCGCGGCGCGGCTGGCGACGAACGCCTTCGGCCGCCGCGGCCCAGCGCTGCCTGCGGCAGCGCCGGCAGATGCTCGAGCAGCGCGTGGGTCAGGGTGCCGCGCAGGAAGCGGCGCGTCGTCGGCCAGCGCCGACGGGCGGCAGGATCGGCGGCTCGGCCAGGCGCGCTGGCGCGGCTGCGCTCGGCGGCTCGCGCCTCGCATCGCTCTCGAGCGGCGCGAGGCGCGATGGGGCCAGCGGCACCGTGATCAGCGGCTCGCGCGGCGCCGGCGTGCTGGCCCAGGCCGGCAGCGGCGCAGTGCCGACTGACAGCCGGCGCGCGCCCTGTGCTTGGCCTCGGGCTTGGCGGTCTGCGCGCTGGCGATGCGCCACGACGGCGCGGCCGTCGGCGAGTCGTCACCTCGCTGCAGCCTGTCCGCCGAGCCCGTCGCGGATCAGATTGTACCAGCAGTCCGCGGCGGCGCGTTGCGCGCCTTCGAAGCCCGCCACATACAGCCGGTCGCGCGCGCGCGTCAGGGCCACGTAGAGCAGGCGGTTGCGCTCCTCCGCCTCGGCGCGCGCGATCGCGCGCCTTGCGCCTGCTGCACGACGCTCGAGCTCGCTCGGTGCCCTTGACCGGCCACAGGAACGGCGGCGGCGTGCCTGCCGGCCGCTCGGCGTCGTCGAGCATGAGCAGGCCGCCGGGCTGCCGCGCCGACCGCGTCGAGCAGGTGTCGGGCAGGAACACGATGGGCGCCTCCAGGCCCTTGGCGCCGTGCACGGTCATGACGCGCACCTCGTCGCGGCCCTGCTCCATGTCGCGCTTGATCTCGCGGCTGCCCTCGCGCAGCCAGCCAGGAAGCCCTGCAGCGACGGCGGCGCGCCGTCGTCGTAGGCCAGCGCCAGGTTGAGGAACTCGTCGATGGCGTCGGCCGCCTCGGCGCCGAGCCGCGCCAGCATGCGGCGCGCGCATGTCGTCCGCGTCGAGCAGGCCGGCGTAGAACTCGAACGGCGGCAGCCGCTCGGCCCGCGCGCGCCAGCGCTGCAGCGTCTCGGCGCGCGCTTGGCGAGCGCGCGCTCGGCGGCGGCGCGCGCGAACAGCGCCTGCCACAGCGAGCCCTTGCCGCTCGGGCGCAAGCGCCAGCAGGTCGTCGTCGTCGAGGCCGAACAGCGGCGACTTGAGCACGCGCGGCCAGCGCCAGGTCGTCCTCCGGCAGGCAGCAGGAAATCGCCGAGCGCGATCAGGTCCTGCACGGCGATCTGCTCGATCAGCATCAGCCGGTCGGCGCCCGCGACGCTTGATGCCGCGCGCCTTCAGCGCCGAGATCATGGCCGGCGCGAACGGCGTGCGCTTGCGCACCAGGATCAGGATGTCGCCGGCGCGGATCGGGCGGTCCTCCGACGCCAGCATCTCGCGCCGACTCGAGCCAGCCGTCGATGGTCTGGGCGATGCGCGCCGCCAGCCGCACCGCCGGCGAGGGCGTCGCCTCCGGCCAGCGGCGACCAGGGCTCGGCGCGGCTCGGCCTGCTCGTGCTTCTCGGTCGGCCAGATCTCGACCAGCCCGGCGTGGCCGGCGCGATGCGGCGACATGCCGGATCGGCGTCGCCGGCGAGGTCACGCCGGGCGTGCGCTCGCGGCTCGGCGAAGATGCGGTCGACCGCGGCCAGCAGCGGCTCGACGGCGCGGAACGACAAGTTCAGCGGCACGCGGCGCCACGGCAGCCGCGCCGCGCTCGGCGCGCTGCGGCGAACGCCGTCGCCCATCGGCGGCGAACATGCGTGGGCGCCGCGCCCTGGAAGCTGTAGATCGACTGCTTCTCGTCGCCGACGGCGAACAGCGTGCGCGCCACGTCGCTGGCGCCGCTGCCCGGAGAAGAACTCCTCGGCCAGCGCGCGGATCACCTGCCACTGCACCGGGCTCGTGTCCTGCGCCTCGTCGACCAGGATGTGGTCGAGCCCGCCGTCGAGCTTGTAGAGCACCCACTCGACCGCCGCCGGAGAGCGCGAGCAGGCTTGCGGCCTTGGCCGACCAGGTCGTCGAAGTCGAGCGCCGCGCGCCGCGCCTTGGCCTCGCCGTAGCGCTGCATGCACGTCGTTGCCGAGCCGCAGCAGCGCCATGCGTCGCATCGAGCCAGCAGCCGCTTGTGCGCTCGCTGTGCAGCGGCGACGAATCGCCCTGCGCGCTGCATGCAGCAACGGCGGCGGCATCGGCGTGCTCGCGTCGCGAGCGCCTTGGTCAGGAGCGCCTTGCGCGGCTCGCCTGCCTGGTCGAGGAAGACAGCTCGGCGAGCGCCTCGATGCGGCCGGCTGGCCGAGCCGGCGGCGATGGCCGCACTGCAGGCGCTCGGCCGCCTTGACGTCGCTGGTCGAGCCGGATGCCAGGACGTCGCGCAGGCCGGCGCAGCTCAGCATCGGGCAGCAGCGCTCGGCGAGCTTCTCGACTCGTCGCTCGAGGCTAGCGCCGGCGGCGAGCCCGAGCGCCGCGCGGTAGATCTTCGCCGCCTCGATGAACCGCGTCGCGATCGTCGTCGATCGAGGCGCAGCGGCCGCGGCCAGCCACTCGCGCTCGCGCAGCGCCTCGGCGCAGCAGCTGTCGAAATTCGTCGTCGGCGGCGTAGGCCACGGCCGTCTGCGAGCGCGCCGGCGAGCGGCGCGCCCGGCTTGCGGCCGTGGCCTCGGCCAGCATCGCGTCGGCGGCCTCGTCCAGCAGGGCGTCGCGCTCGTGCTCGTCGAGGATGGCGAAGCCCGGCGGCACGCCGGCCTCCAGCGGAAAGCGCTGCAGCAGCCGCTCGCAGAAGGCGTGGATGGTCTGCACCTTGAGCCCGCCCGGCGTCTCGATGGCGATGGCGAACAGCTGGCGCGCCCGCTGCATCTCCTCGGCCGACGTCGGCGGGCGGTCCGAGCAGCTCGGCGAGCTTGCCCTTCAGCTCCGCGTCGCGTCGCCGTCACCCACTCGGCCAGCCGCGCGAACACGCGCTTCGACATCTCGGCGGCCGCGGCCTTGGTGTAGGTGAGCGCCAGGATGCGCTCGGGCGGCGTTGCCGGCCAGCAGCAGGCGCAGCACGCGCATGGTCAGCACGTGCGTCTTGCCGGTGCCGGCGTTGGCGCTGACCCAGGCCGAGGTCGCCGGGTCGGCGGCGGCCGCCTGGCTGCGCTGCGTCTCGCTCCAGACGCGTCGTCGCGCTCCTTCCAGCTTGACTTGCCAAGAAGAGGCCCATCGCCTACACCTCCTCGATCGGTCTCGGCCGACCATTCCGCCACGCGGGCGAGATGGGCGTAGTCGTCGTAGCGATAGTTGAAGCGGGCCCGCCGCAGCGCGCGATAGGGCGTGGCCTCGTCGTCGAAGGCGGCGATCAGCCGCACGAGGCCCTCGCGCGCCTCTGCGCGCAGCCGCGGCGACGTCGTCGATCTTCGAGCGGGCACTCCTGGCCCGGCGGCTCGCCGCCGGAGGCCGAGATGTAGCGCAAGCGCCGCGACCTGGGCCGCCGCAGATGCCCGCTGAAGCCGCCCGCCGCGGCGATTGCCGCCTCCAGCGGCAGCTGCGGCGCTCGCCCTGCGTGGCGCGGCTCGGCAAGGTCCTTGACGTTGCCGCCGGTCTTGTAGTCGGTGATGACGATGCCCGCCGTCGCCGACATCGATGCGGTCGGCGCGCGCCGTGAGCGTGAAGGGGCCGGCGGCGCCAGCGCAGCACGATGGCGCCCTCCACCTCGGCCAGCGTCTGGTCCACGCCGCCGCGGCGCGCGCGCTCGGTCTCGGCGAACCAGGCGGCGAAGCGGGCAAAGCGCGGCGCCCAGAAGGCGGCGACGCGCGGCGAGCCGGTGAGCTCCGCCAGCGCCGTCTTGGCGAAGGCGACGAGCTCGGCACGGATGTCGTCCGGCAGCTGCTCCGGGAAGCGCTGCGCGAAGCGGCCGAGCGCGTCGTGCACGATCTGGCCGCGCAGCGCCGCGTCGGGCTGGCGGCCCAGCATGGGCAGCGGCCTCGAGCCCCAGGATGCGCTGGGCGAAGACGGCGTAGGGGTTGGCGATCCACTTCTCGATCGTCGTGACGCTGAGCTGGCGCGGCCGCGAGCGCGAGCGCCGGGCGCGGCTCGGGCGCCCGCACGGGCCGCGCCGGGCCGGCCAGCGCATTGCGCGCCTGCGCCCAGGCGAGCCACGGCCGATCCGGCCTGCGCGGCATGGCCGAGGCCCGCCAGCAGCGCCTGCAGCCGCAGCAGCCAGCGCGAGGGCACCGTCGGCACGCCGTCGATCTTGGCGGCGCGCGTGAGATAGACTTGGGCCGACGCCCAGCAGCGAGCGTGAAGATGTGCGCCGCATCGCCGATGCGCTCCTCCGGCGCCGGCAAGCCCGAGCGCCTGCCGCATCGGCCGGTTGAGCCAGGGGCCGGGGTCGGCGGCCTGCGGCCAGGTGCCCTCGTTGAGGCGAGCCGAGGATCACCACGTCGGGCTGCTGCAGGCGCGACTCGTAGGGCTCCCAGATGGAAATGCGCGGATGCGTCGGCCCGCGCGGCCGGATCGCTCTCGTCGGCGACGAGGCTGCGATAGAACTCGGGATAGTCGGCCGCGCGCCATGTCCGGCGCCGGCACGTCTCCGTCGAGCGAGCGTGGCGAAGAACTTCGAGCGCCTGCTCGCCGGCCTCGCCCTGCCACGAGCGCCGGCCTGCCCGTCGCTGCTCGGGCGTGGCCAGCGCCTGCGGCCGCCTCGACATGGGCCTCGGCGATCGTGCACAGGCTGCCGACTTGGCCGAGGACTGAAACAGCTCCTCCAGCGGCGCGAAGACGCCGGCCCGAGCTCGTCGCACCAGCTTGCGCGCCGCCTGCCAATCGTCGGCGCTCAGGCTGCGGACCGCCGCGATGCCGGCGCTTGCCGTCGCGCAGGTCGGCCTGCGCCCGCTCCAGCGCCGCCGCCGACGCCGTCCAGCCCCTCGCCGAAGTAGGGCGTGCGGAAGGCCGCCAGCTCGAGCGCGCGCACGGCCGCGCCGCAGCTCTCGGCCGGCCATGCCGAGCCGGCAGCAGCGGATGCTTCAGCAGCGAGACCAGCGCCACCGGCTCGAAGCGCTTCGCCGCGGCCTCGAGCGACGAGATCGAGGAACGCGCCGACGGCGGTCTTGGCGAACGGCTGGCCGGCCGAGTCATCGACGCGCAAGTCCCCACGCCGCGAGCCTGAGCGGCCACGCGGCGCGCCAGCGCGCGGTCGGGCGTCACCAGCGCCGCCGTCCTGCCCGGGCGTCTCCGACCACCTCGCGCAGGATGAGCGCGATCGCCTCCGCCTCGTCCTCGGCGCTGGGCGCCTCCAGGACGGCGACGCCGGCCACAGCGCCTGCGCCATGTCCTTGCTTGCTGGCGCTCGGCAATGAACTGATGCCAGCGCTCGGTCGTGCGCGCCGGCCGCATGGCCTCGCTCACCAGGCGCCGCGCGCTGGCGCTCGCGCCGGCGTCGGCGTCGGGCCCGGCAGCGGCAGCACGTCCTCGCGCCGCACGCTCCAGCGCATCGAGCAGCTTCTTGAGGCCGAACTGCGGGTGCTCGGGATGCGCCGGCACGATCGCGTTCCAGCTCTCCTCGTCGAGCGTCTGGTCGAGCCCCGGCAGCACCAGGGCGCCGTTGGGCAGGCCGGCCACGACCCGCAGCAGCTCCGTCACCGCCGGGCACGCTGCTCATCACGCCGGCAACGATCACCGGCGCGTCGGGCGGCGTCTCGCGCCACTGCTCGCCTGCGCCAGCACCAGCTGCTTGTCGCGCTGCATCTTCGAGACCGGCGTCCTGCTCGGCAGATGCGCCGGCCAGCGCTCGGTGACGATCCTCAGGAACGCCGAGCGTCGTCTCCCAGTGCTGCCGCAGACGTGTCGGGCACCAGCGCCTGCATCCGCGCGTAGTCGACGTCCTCGATCTCCATCGCGTCCATCAGCCGCGCCAGCTCGCGCGCCAGCCTGGCCGCCTGCGCCGGCGGTGCGTGCGGCCGTCGGCCTGTATGCGGCGATATCGGCCTCCGGCCCGCGCCGCCGCGCTCGGCCTCCGCCCAGCGCTGCACCAGCGCGGCCAGCAGCCAGCTGGCGCTCGATCTCGCCGATGGCCGGCGCGAACCTCGCCCGCCGCCGCCTGCAAGTCGACGCGCTGGTGAACAGCGTCGGTCCTCGCCCGAGCCGATGATGGGCCGGATCTTCGGCAGCAGCAGCGCGCGCGCCGCCCGCCGCCGCGAGGAACGCCTCCTGCAGCGCCCGCGTCGCCCGCCGCGTCGGCAGCAGCAAGGTCGTGTCGGCGAGCTGCATCGGGCCGGGCCGCGCCCGCCCGGCGACCGGCAGGTTGCCTGCCAGCAGCGCCTCGGCCAGCGCCGTCAGGAACGGCCGGCCCGGCGGCACCGTGTAGATGCGCCGCGCCGGCCGCACGGCCGTCGGCCCTTCTCTTTCTCTCAGCTTCGAAGAACACCGCTCAGGCACCGCTCGGCTTCCGCCAGCGCGTCCGGCGAGCCGACATGCATCCACACGCCATCCATGCGCATCGCCGTAAGCGCGGCCCGCGGCGATCGCCCGGCTCCACACCAGGTTGAGCGAGAAGGCGCCGTCCGGGCTGCCGTCGAACAGGCGCGGATGCGCCACCGACACGCCCGTGAACGCGAACGGCACCAGCTCCTGCTCGACCTCGCTGGCGGCGGATGCGCCCGTCGCTTTCCAGCGCGAAGTCGCCGCGCCCCTGGTAGCCGTGGCTCGCCGAGGCGAGCGCCAGCAGCATCAGGCAATCCATGCGCGCATCGTCCCAGGCGGCCAGCGAGGCGCAGCCAGGTTGGAGCCCACGCCCTCGATCCACACCGAGTCGGCGTTGTGGATCAAGAAGGCACCGGGTCCGAGCCGCGGCAAGGCCTTCTTGACGCCGCCGCCGGTGTCGAGCAGGGCCGCCCGCTCGTCGGAGATCTCGATGCCGGGCGCCTGCCGCCTCTGCAGGTGCTGCTCGATCAGGTCGGCCTTGTAATGCACATTGACGACGGCGCGCTCGATGCCGGCCGCGGCCAGGCGATCGAGCGCGTGGTCGATGAGCGCCTTGCCGTCGCAGCTGCACCAGCGGCTTGGGCAGGCCATTGGCGGCGTGGCGCCATGCGCTTGCCGAGGCCGGCGCTCAGCACCATCGCCGTAGTTCAACGTGCCGGCCATCCCCGCGATCCCTGCCTCCGCCCTCAGCCGCAGCAGGTCTTCACGCCGCGCAAGTCTAGCGGGAAGTGCCGGTCGTACCACGCCTGCGAGGCGGCGAGGCTCGGCGCGCACGCAGGTTGCGCTCAAGATATCCCCAGGTGCGCGGAATATGCTGCAGATACTGCGGCTTGCCGTCCCGCTTCAGCAGCCGCAGCCCAGAGCCCCAGGAGGCGCGTGTTGCGCTGGGCGCCGAAGTCGGCATAGGCCGCCGCGAACGCCGCGCGGTCGAAAGCCGGCTCGCGCGCTGCGATCTCGGCGCAGTAGTAGGCGAAGAGCTCCGCCTCCAGCTCCTCCGGCACGGTCACGCGCGCATCCTGCAGCAGCGACACGAGATCGAAGGCGAAGTGCTCGTTGAGCGCGTCCTGGAAGTCGATGATGCCGACCCTGGCGACGCCGCTGCGCTCGGGCAGCCAGATCAGGTTGGGCGAGTGATAGTCGCGCAGGAACCAGCCGCCGGGCAGCGCGAGCAGGCGGTCGAGCACGGGCGCCCACAGCGCGCTGAACTCGGCGCGCACGCCTCGGCGGCGCAGGGTCGCCCTTGAGCGCCGGCCAATACCAGTCGAGCAGCAGCTCGATCTCGATCTCGAACGCAGCGCGGTCGCGCCGCGGCAGCATGTAGCCGCTGCCGTCCGGGAGCGGCAGGCTCGCCGGCACCGGCACGCCGCGCAGACCTGATCAGCGCATCGACCGCGGCCCGCCACAGCTCGGCCTGCGATGCGCCGCGCGGCAAGTCTCGCGCGCCGAACGCCCGGTCGCCCAGGTCCTCGACCAGCAGCATGCCCTTGTCGAGATCGAACGCCGCCACCGCCGGCGCGCTCAAGCCGGCATGCCTCAGCACGGCGCCGATGGCCACGAACGGGCGCACCATGTTCTCGGCCAGATGGGCGATGCGGCTGTAGGACTTGCCGTCGCGGATCGGCGGACCGTCGGGCTGGCGCGGGCGCATCCATCAGCAGCACCGTGTCCGCCACGCGCCAAGAGGCGCGCGTAGCTGCGCGTCGAGGCGTCGCCCTGCAGATAGGCGATGCGGGCGCCGCGCCAGCGCGGCTGGCCGATCGAGGAAGGCCATCAGCTCGTCGATGCGCCGCACGCTGGCAGCCGGCGCTGCCGAGGCCGCGCACCGTCATGCGGCGTATCGCCGGATCGGCCGTCTCGGCGAGCTCGATCTCGTAGCGGCTGCCGCCGGCAGCAGCTGCCGGCGCGCGCTCCGGCCACTCGACGATCGCCGCGCCGTTCTCCGGCCGCCTCCTCGAGCCCAGCTCGCGCGCCTCCTCGGCGCGAGGCGAGGCGATAGAAGTCGAAGTGCGTGACGGTCAGCCGCGGCGTCTCGTAGACCTGGCTGCAGCGAGAAGGTCGGGCTCGGCACCTCGGCGCGCCGGCTCGCCCAGCAGGGCGGCGATCAGCGCGCGCGCCAGCGTGGTCTTGCCGGCGCCCAGCTCGCCGCGTCAGCGCGATCGACGTCGCCGCGGACGGATCTTGAGCGCCAGCAGCTCGGCCAGCCGGACGACGCCGGCCTCATCGAGGTCGCGCGTCCACTGCGGCGCTCATGCACGGGCGGCCTCGGGTGCCGGCTCTGGTGGCGCACGCCGCTCTCGGGAAAGCGCACGGTGACGCGGGTGCCCTGGCCGGGCTCGGACTCGAGCGACATGGCGCCGCCGTGCAGCTCCACCAGGCTCTTGACGATCGACAGCCCGAGGCCGGCGCCGCGGTGCTTGGAGCCCTGGCTGCGGCTCTCGAAACGCTCGAGCACGCGCTGCTGCTGGTCCTTGGGGATGCCGACGCCCTTGTCCTCGACGGTGAACGCCATCATGCCGGCCTCGCGCCACACAGCTGACGCTGATGGTGTCGGCCGGCTTGGAGAAGCCGATGGCATTGGCGAGCAGATTGTAGAGCACCTGCCGAACCCGGGCCTCGTCGGCGATGAATTCCACCGCATCCTCGGCGATGCGGATGTCGAGATTGAGGCGTGCGCGGCTGGCGCGGTCGCGCACGCCGAGCACGGCCGTGTCGACCACGCCGGCGACCTTGACCGGCGCCAGCTTCAGCTCCAGCGCCCCGGCATCGATGGTGGCGAGATCGAGGATGTCGTTGATGATGGCGAGCAGCGTGCGCGAGGAGGCCGAGATGTCGTTCAGGTACTCGCGCTGCTTGCTGTTGAGCTCGCCGGTGCGCGGGCTTGAGAGCAGCTCGCTGAAGCCGATGATGTTGGTGAGCGGGGTCCTGAGCTCGTAGGACACGTGGCTGATGAACTGGCTCTTGAGCCGGTCGGCCGCCACCAGCGCCTCGTTGCGCTCGATCAGGGTCTGCTCGTAGCGCTTGGTGTCGGTGACGTCGACGAAGGTGATGAGCGTCGCGCCGTCCGGCAGCGGCGACGACGGCAAAGTCGATGACGCTCTGGTCGGGCCGCATCATCTGCCCCGCCACCGGCTGGCGGCGGTCGGAGATGCCGGTGACGGCCCGGCTGATGCGCGCCCAGGTGGCCATGTCGTCGTAGAGCGCTGCTGCACTGGTCGATGATCTTGTCGATGTGCGGCCCTTCGCTTCAGCGTGCTGCGCGAGAGGCGCCAGATCTGCAGCGACCGCCGAGTTGAAGAGCTTCAGGCGCCCGTCGGTGGCGAACACGGCGACGCCCTCCTTCAGGCTGTCGAGGGTCTCGCGCTGCACGTCGATGAGGGCATTGTAGCGGCTCTCGAGCGCGAAGCGCTCGGTGGCGTCGTCGTAGAGATAGGTGAGCCCGCCGTCGGGGCGCTGCGCCGAGACCACATGGATGGTGCGGCCGTCGAGCAGGTGCCACCAGTCCTCGTACTCGGTGCCGGTCTTGTAGCCGGCCAGGATCTTGGCCTTCCAGTCGCGGTAGTTCACCACCTCCGGCAGGCGCGACAGCTCGCGCAGGCGGTCGAGCAGCTCGCCGTCGGACGGCTTGGTGGCGAGCCAGTCGGCGTCGAGCTGCCACAGCGCGCGATAGGCCTCGTTGAAGAACGTCAGGCGCTGGTCGGGGCCGAAGATGGCGACGCCGGTGGCCACCCGGTCGAGCGTGCGCTCGTAGGCCGCCACGTGGCGCACCAGCTCGCCCTGCGCCGTCTCCAGCGCCGCCACGTCGATGGCCGCGCCGACGCTGGCGCCCTCGAGCGGGATGACGACGACGTCGTGCGCCTTGCGCGCGCCGCCGCTGATGAGGTGCACGCGCTCGCGGTAGGGTATGCCCTTGGCCAGCGCCGCGCCGACTGCCTCGCGCTGGCGCATCTCCAGCAGCTCGATCTGGCGCTCGCGCACCTCCTTCTCGCTGCCGGCCTCGACGGCCTTCGCGTAGGCCTCGTTGACCCATTGCGATGCGCCCGTCCGGCATCGCGGAACCAAGCCGGCATCGGCAGCGCGTTGAGCAGCGTGCGCCCGGCCAGCGTATCGCGCACCAGCTGGCGGTGCTGATCGAGGATCCGGGCGAGGTCGCGCTTGCGCCCGGCGACGTCGCGCAGCCGCAGGATGGCCCGTCCGCCGGCCGCCCGCCCGTCCGCCTCGACATGGCCGCCAGCCGCCGTCTTCAGCAGCGAGCTGAACGGCCGGCCGTCGGCGAACAGCGCGTCGAGGCCGTCTCTTGAGCTCCTGGGCCGAGGCGAGGTCGAGCCATTGGCCGAACTTCAGGCAGCTCGGCGTGCTGCTGCGGCAGGCCGGCGATGCCGGCCAGCGTATGCGCCATCACGCGCACGCCCTGGCCCTGCTCCCAGAACACCAGCACCTGCGGCTCGGCCTTGATGATGGCCTCGGCGGTGAGCAGGTTCTTGCGCAGCTCGGCCGTCTCCTCGGCGTCGCCGCGCACCGGCGCGGCACCGGCGGCGCAGTGCTGCGATAGGCGATCGCGCGGCGACCGCGCCGGCGCCGCAGGCGCCATGGCAATGAGGAATGCAGAGCGCGCCCGCGCCGAAAGCGGAATCGCTGCCGCCATCGGCGATGGCCACCACCAGCGCGGCCACGACGAAGAAGCTCGCCAGCAGGAGGAGAGCGACCTCCCTGCGCGGCTTGCCCAAGTTGCTCTCTAGAGTCTGCCCGCCACATCGGTCCGATCGATTGGGCCGACCCGCAATCAGGCTTACGCGAGACCAGAAGCCTCGAGCGCGAGGACCTCGCTCACGTTAACGAGATCGTTAAGCATTATGGGAGCTTGGCTGCGCGTGGCCAGAGCGCGCGAGCACCGGCCGCAGCGCAACGAGAGCGCGAGCCGCGGCTGGGGCCGCGCCTCGCGCTGGATCGTGACGTATACCGGTACGGCTGCACTACCTCAGGTAGGGGCAGAGCCGCTTTTCGCCCGAATAGGTCGTGTAGAGGCCCGTGCGCCACTCGAACGAGCGGAAATTCTGCGCGCAGACGGCGCGCGGATCGCCGGCATAGCTGGAGGGGTAGTAGTACGGGCCGTCGTAGGCATAGTCGTCGTAGTAGTAGCCGCGCCGCGGCCGATAGGCCTCGTTGGCGATGATGGTGCCGATCACGACGCCGGCGCCGAGCCCGAGCCACGGGCCCGGTCCCCAGCCGCGCCGGTGGCGGCGACCGATACCCCCACTGGACCTGGGTGACGGCACTCGCTTCGGACTTTGCCCAGCGGCGAGGTTGTCGGTGCAGCCGGGCGGCTTCGGCCGGGCGCGATGGCGAAGGCCAGTGCCAGAGCGCCGACTCGGCAATAGCTTGCATGCTGTGACATGAGCAAACTCCTCTTGCGTGGTTTTGCTTGGGAGCACTTCCCCCGTATCGGGGAGGCCTCGGCATGACCCGCATCGTGAACGTTGCGAGGCCAGACGCTCCGTCGAGCAATCCGTTCCGCCTACACCGAATCGTGTGGCGAAGGTGGGACATAGCGGGCAGTCGGCGGGCGACCGCAGCCCGTTTCCTGCGGCATTCCATGCACAGGCGCATGGGTTGCTGCGCCCCGTTGCCCATGCTATGCGCGGGGCTCGAGAATGGGTGCCGGCGGCATCGCCGCGCAGGCCCGTTTTGCGTGACCCGGCCGATCGCGGCGCCGACGAGCGATTCTCTGTTTGTTCCCGGGCGAGAGCTTCACGTGGCAACCGACGATCCGATGATGGCGAGCATGGCGGGGCGCTATGCCGCCGCGCTCTTCGAGCTTGCCAAGGACCAGCGGCAACTCGCGCGAGGTCGAGCGCGATCTCGCCTCGTTTCGGAGAGATGTTCGACGACAGCGCAGGACCTGCGCCGCCTGGTGCTGCAGCCCGGTGATCTCGGCCGACGACCAGGCCAAGGCGCTGGCTGCGCATCCTCGCCAAGGCCGGCATCGCCGGGCCTGACCGCCAACTTCCTCAGGCTGATCGCCAGGGAACCGGCGCCTGTTCGCCGTCGCCGACATGATGAAG
>ERZ1370068.7802-contig-6698_pt1 | contig 17814 bp, 17 predicted proteins | sample MGYA00561227_ERZ1370068 | MGnify/ENA primary metagenome ERZ1370068 (study PRJEB38410, sample SAMEA6850437) | metagenome | study: Metagenomic assessment of the ecological functions of the soil: analysis of the soil microbiota associated with the...
GGCGCGCTGCAGGAACGGCTGGCCGACGCTGGGCGGCGAGCTCATCGTCGAGGCGCTCGGCGCGCTCGCCAAGGCACGCTCGCCGGCCGAGCGCAGCCCGAGGCCGGCGTCACCTACGCCGCAAGATCACGCAAGGCCGAGGCGACGATCGACTGGCGCGCGCCGGCGGCCGACGATCGAGCGGCCGCCTGCGCGCCTTCGATCCGGCGCCGGGGGCGCGCAGCGTCGCTCGGCCGGCGAGACGATCACCTGCTGGCGCGGCGTCGTTCGCCCAGGCGGCGGCAGCGGCCGGGCGAGGTCGTCGCCGTCGACGGCGGCGCGCTCACGGTCGCCTGCGGCGAGGGCCGCCTGCGCGCTGACCGAGCTGCAGCGCGCCGGCGGCCGGCGCATGGCGGCCGAGGCGCTCCTGCGCGGCTGGACGCCGCCGGTCGGCGCGGTCTTCGAGCCGGCGCCCGACCCTCGGCGCGATGCCCGAAGGCCGATTGAACTTCGCCGCGCCGCACGCCATCTTCGCTGGCGACGCCTTCGAGCGCGTCAAACCTGAGAGGCCCGCGCATGTTCAACCTGCTCAAGACCGCCGTCCTGATGGCGGCGATCACCGCCCTGTTCATGGCCGTCGGCGCCTTCATCGGCGGCCAGCGGGGCATGATGATCGCGCTCGCTCGTCGCCGTCGGCCTCAACTTCTTCAGCTACTGGTTCTCCGACAAGCTGGTGCTGAAGATGTACAACGCGCAGGAGGTCGACGCGACCTCGGCGCCGCAGTTCTATTCGCATGATCGCCGAGCTCGCGCAGCGCGCCGGCTGCCGATGCCGCGCGTCTACGTCATCGAAGAGGCGGCGCCGAACGCGTTCGCGACCGGCCGCAATCCGAGCACGCCGCGGTCGCCGGCGACCACCGGGATCATGCACGGTGCTGAGCGGCAGCGAGCTGCGCGCCGTGATGGCGCACGAGCTGGCGCACGTGCTGCACCGCGACATCCTGATCATCGACGATCAGCGCGACCATGGCCGGCGCGATCTCGATGCTCGCCAACTTCGCGATGTTCTTCGGCGGCCGCGACAGCGAAGGCCGTCCCGGCCAACCCGATCGCCGGCCTCGCCGGTGGCGCTGCTCGCGCCGCTCGCCGCGAGCCTGATCCAGATGGCGATCAGCCGGGCGCGCGAGTTCGAGGCCGACCGCGGCGGCGCCGAGATCTCGGGCGACCCGCAGCTCGCTCGCCTCGGCGCTCGCAGAAGATCCACGCCTACGCGCGCGGCACGCCGCTGATCGCCGCCGAGCGCAATCCGGCGACGGCGCAGATGATGATCATGAACCCGCTCCACGGCGGCGGCACTGCACGGCGCTGCTTCTCGACCCACCCGTCGACCGAGGAGCGGGTCGCGCGCCTGCCTGGCGATGGCGCGATGCCGCTGATCGGGCGAGCGGCGGGCTCGGCGCCGGCGCGCCCTGGCCAGCGGGCTCAACCGCGCGCGCCGGCGGCCGAAATAGCAGGCGAACTCCGTCGTCCGCCATGCGCGCTCCGCCCTCGCCTTCGTTCTCGCCCTTTCGTCGCCGTCCTGCTCGCCGGCTGCGACATGCTCGGCATCGAGTCGGCCGAGAAGATCGCCGCCGCGCGCGAGGCCGACGGCAAGGCGATCGGCTGCGGCCTGCCGCCACGCCGGCCGGGCGATCGAGGACTGCTTACGCGATCTACAAGAAGGCCGACCGCGCCGCCGTCTTCGCCGGCTGGCGCGACATGAACGACTACATGCGCGAGAACAAGATCGAGCCGGTCCCGCCGCAACTCGCGCGCGCAGGCCAAGGCGCGCCGCCGACAGCCGCGCTGACGCAGTCGTGCGCCCGCGCCGGCGCGCTCGGTCGCGCGCAGCGCTCACGCGCCTCGCTCACGGCCCGCCGTCGACTTCTCGAACTCGCCGACGACGACCCGCTCGCCGCGCTCGCTCTTGACGCGGATCGTCGTGCGCCGGTCCTGCTGCGCCGGCGTGCCGAAGCCGCTCGAGAGCCACAGCATCAGGCCGGTGCCGGTGGTCAGCACCTGCTGGCGGTGGCCGAAGAAGTTCGCCTCGACGCGGTACTTGCCCGGCTTGGCGACTTGAGCGCGAACTCCTCCGGACCGTAGCCGCCGGTCGCGTCGCGCGTGATCGCGCCGCCCTGGTACGAGATGTTGTGGCCGTAGTAGACCTCCTCGCCGTTCGGGTCGATCACGTGCAGGTCGACGTCGGTGTTGGTCGGCGTCCCAGGCGAGGACGACGCGCAACGTCGAGCGGCAGGTGCTTGAGCAGGCGCGGCGTCGATCGCCGTCGACGTCGACCGGCCCGGCCGTCGCGGCGCGCCTTGTCGACGACCGCGTTGAGCTCGGCGAGCGCGATCAGGTCGATGTCGGCGAAAGCGCGCGTCCCACGCGCCGGTGACGACCGCGTACAGGCGGTCGACCGCCGCCTGCGCCTGGCCGGCATCGGCGAGCGCGAGGCCGAGGTCGCGGTGCGACTGCGGCTCGTTCGGCGCGAGCTCGAGCACGCGCTCGAAGATCGGCACGGCGGCCGCCGTCTCGCCGGCCTGCTGCAGGCGGTAGGCGAGCAGGCGCAGCACCTGGCGGTTCTGCAGGTCGAGCTCGGCGAGGTTGGAGAGCGCGCGCAGGCCTTGAGCGCGGCTGTCGCGGTCGCCTTGGCGAGGAAGAACTCGGCGGCGTCGAGGAAGAAGCCGACGCTCGTCTCGTTCATGGCGGCGCTCGTCGAGGTAGATGCGCGTCCACTCGTCGGGGCGCGCGGCCTGCAGGCGCTGGAGCGCGGCGCTGCGCGTTCGCGGCCGGCGTGACGGCGATCGCGATGGTGGCCGCCGCGCGGGTTGTCGCTGGCTCGCCGATCGTCTTGCGCGGCCGCCGCCGGCGCGCTCGGCGCGTCGGCGCGGCCTGCCGATGCGCCGGCGGCGGCGCGGCCGGTGCCGGCATCGCGCTCGGCGCACGCATCGTCGCGCGCTCGTCGCTTGCTGCTGTCGCGCAGCTCCGATCGCTGCGCTGGCGCCGCCTGCTCGTCGCGGCGCTGCGAGCATGCGCGCCGCACGGTCGCGTTCGCGCGCTTCCGACTTGGCGATCTCGCAGCGGCGCCGGCACGTCGCCCTTCGGGAAGTCGCGGTTCCACCAGGCGACGCGCGCCTCGAAGCGGCGCACGACCTGGGCCAGCCGCGCGGCGTCGCTCTGCGACCCGGCGCTTGCGCTGTCTCGCCGCGATCCGGTCGTAGGCGGCGCGCAGCTCGGCGGCGGCTCGATCTCGTTGCGCACGTAGTCGTCGATCAGCTCGAGGACGAGCAGCGAGGTCTCGCGCGTCGCCAGGCCGAAGCGCTTGCCGATCTCGCGGATGCGGACCTTGTTCGTCGCGCGCCTCGCCTTCGAGCGAGGCGAGCGTCAGGCGCGCCCACTGCACAGCCGGCGAGCTGCGAGGGTTGCGGCCGGCCTGGACCGGCACGACGCGCGTCGTCATCGCGCCGCTCGCGTCGCGCACGCGCACCGTGACCTCGGCAGCGTCGCGCGGTCAGCACGCCGGCGACGACGAGCCTGCCCGCACGCCGCGCTCTGCGACTGGACGACGAGCTCGCGCGCGCGAGCGCGCTCAGGCCGGCGAGACTCGCTGCCGCGGCGCAGCAGCGCGCTGATCGCGCCTCGCGCGTGGTCAGTCGCCGAGGTCGATGCTGCGCCCTCCCGTCGCGTCGGCGAGCGCCTGCAGCGCGCGCCGGGTCGCTACTCGTCGGCGCTGCTGATCGCGTACACCGGCACCGGAAACGCGAGCCGCCACGGCGCGCCGTAGTTCGCGAGGCCGTCGCTGAACCAGAGCGCCTCGGCCGAGACGCCGTCGTGGCGCACCGCGCCGAGGTTGCTTGCGCCGTCGTAGACCGTCGTCTCGAGCGCGCGGCGCAGCGCCGTCCAGTCGCCGCCGCGCACCTCGAAGCGGATCGGCGCGCGCGGCGACGTCGGCGACGCGAACCAGCGTGACGCTGGTGTCGCGCACCGCGGCGAAGTAGGAATCGAGCAGCGCGAGCTCGCGGTCGATCCGCCGCTGCGCGTCCCGAGCCCGGACGCGTCCCAGACGATCTGCACGCGCTGCGGCAGCGGCCGCGGCGCGCGTGCGCTGCGGCACCGGCAGCTCGAGCGTGAAGTAGCTCTCGCCGTCGCGTTCGCTCGGTCGCGACGGCGGCGCCCTGGCTGCGCCGTCGACAGGCCTGACCACGACCGGCTCCTTCGGCAGCACCGCGTCGCTGCGCAGCGAGCGCGGGCGACGAAGCCGCCGCGCGGATCGCGCTCGAAGCGCAGACCGAGCGGCAGGAGACGGCACTCAGCTCGGGCGCACTCGTCGCGCCCGGGACGTGCAGCGAGAGCGCGAACTGCTGACGCGCTCGGCGTACGCGAGCGGCATCCGCAGCCGGCTCGGCGCCGGCTCGACGATGCGCAGCTCGACCGTGCGCGTCTTGCCCGGCATGAGCGGATAGATGCGCAGCTCGTAGTTGTTGCCGATCGTCGTCTGCAGCAGGCCTGGGTCGACGCGGCGGCGCGCGATGTCCTCGAACACCTGCTGCGCACGCGCCTTCTCGACCGGCACTGCGGCGCGCAGCTTGCCGTCGACGTCGAGCGCGAAGCCCGCTCACGACCTGCCCCGGCGGCGAGCGGGAACTGGAGCTTGCCCTCGAGCGCGCGCGAGTTCGGATTGAAGAACACCATCTGCACGCGTCGTCGCCGGCGGCGCCGCCGGCGACCTCGACGTCGATGCTGCAGCGACGTCGATCGCGGATCGGCTGCTCGGCGCCCGTCGACCCGCAGCACCGGCGCACGCCAGGCGACCTGCGGCGCGCGACGACCGGAGGCGCGCGATTGCGCGCAGCGCGATCGCGCCGGCCCAGCGAGGCGACGCCGAGGAGCGACGCGGAGCGACCGCGTGACGGCAAGGAAGGACTGGCTGGCAGGCATGGCGCGATCTCCGTGGGCGGCTCAGAGCGGTGCGCGCGGCCGGACCCTCCGTGAAACGTGCCGCGCGCAGGTTCGGGGTGAAATGCGGGGACGCGTCGGAGGGCGAACGTAAAATGCGCGACCTTTCGCCGCTGAATGAACGTCCTCCGCTTTGCAGATCTCGTCGCCGCCGGCCGGGTGGCGGGGCAGTCGCGTCTTCATCCGCGCCGACCTCAACGTTCCGCAGGACGACGCCGGCCAGCATCACCGGAAGACACGCGCATCCGCGCGTCGCTCGCCGTGCATCGAGATGGCGCTCGGCGCCGGCGCCGCGGTGATGGTGACCTCGCACCTCGGCCGGCCGACCGAAGGCGAGCCGAAGCCCGAGGACTCGCTCGCGCCGGTCGCGGCGCGCCTCGGCGAGCTGCTCGGCCGCGCGCGTGCCGCTCGCGCACGAGCTGGGTCGGATGGCGTCGACGTCCGCGCCGGGCGAGATCGTCGTGCTCGAGAACTGCCGCCTCAACAAGGGCGAGAAGAAGAACGACCCGGCGCTGGCGAGGAAGATGGCGGCGCTCTGCGATGTCTACGTCAACGACGCGTTCGGCACCGCGCACCGCGCCGAGGCGACCACCTACGGCATCGCCGAGTTCGCGCCGATCGCCTGCGCGGGCCCGCTGCTCGCCGCCGAGATCGACGCGATCACGAAGGCGCTCGCCGACGCCGAAGCGGCCGCTGGTCGCGATCGTCGCCGGCAGCAAGGTCTCGACCAAGCTGCTGGTCCTGCAGAGCCTGGCGAAGAACGTCGACCGGCTGATCGTCGGCGGCGGCATCGCCAACACCTTCCTGCTCGCCGAGGGCTCGCCGATCGGCAAGAGCCTGGCCGAGCCGGCGCTCGTCGGCGAAGCGCGCGCGGTGATCGCGGCGATGCGGGCGCGCGGCGCCGAGGTGCCGCTGCCGGTCGACGTCGTCGTCGCGCGCGAGTTCAAGACGCCGACGCGGCGGCGACGACCAAGGACGTCGGCGACGTGCGCGCCGACGAGCTGATCCTCGACATCGGCCCGAAGAGCGCCGAGCGCGCTCGCCCGAGCTGCTGCAGTCGGCGGGAACGATCGTCTGGAACGGCCCGGTCGGCGTGTTCGAGTTCGACGCCTTCGCGCACGGCACCGAGACGGTCGCGCGCGCGATCGCCCGCGTCGCCGGCGTACAGCCTCGCCGGCGGCGGCGACACGCCTGGCGGCGATCGCCAAGTACGGCATCGCCGAACGACATCGACTACATCTCGACCGGCGGCGGTGCCTTCCTCGAGGTGCTCGAGGGCAAGACGCTGCCGGCGCTCGAGATCCTCGAGCGCGCGCACGCGAGAGCCGGGCCGGCGCATGAGCGATTCCATCGGTCCCGCGCGCCACCAAGATCGTCGCCACGCTCGGGCCTCGCGTCGAGCAGCGCCGAGGTGCTCGAGCGGATGATCCGCGCCGGCGTCGACGTGATGCGGCTCAACTTCTCGCACGGCACGGCGCAGGACCACATCGACCGCGCCGACGCTGATCCGCGAGGTCGCCAAGAAGGTCGGCAAGGAGGTCGCGATCATGGCCGACCTGCAGGGGCCGAAGATCCGCGTCGGCAAGATCGAAGGCGGCAAGACGATGCTCGAGCCGGGTACCAAGCTCGTCCTCGACGCGGCGCTCGACCGAGCTCGGCACGAGCGACGCGCGTCGGCCTCGACTACAAGGAGCTGCCGCGCGACGTCCGTCCGGGCGACACGCTGCTCCTCAACGACGGGCTGCTGCGCCTGACGGTCGACGCGGTGCAGCGGCGAGGAAGTGCACACGACGGTCGTCGTCGGCGGCGAGCTGTCGAACAACAAGGGCATCAACAAGGCCGGCGGCGGCCTCGACCGCGCCGGCGCTGACCGCCAAGGACATGGAGGACATCAAGACCGCGATGGTCGTTCCAGTGCGAGTACCTCGCGGTGAGCTTCCCGAAGAGCGCGACCGACATGGAGATGGCGCGCCAGCTCGGCAACGTCGCCGGCGAGAAGTGGCGCCACAAGCCGCAGCTGATCGCCAAGATCGAGCGCAGCGAGGCGATCCCGGCGCTCGAGTCGATCCTGAAGGCGTCGGACGGGATCATGGTCGCGCGCGGCGACCTCGCGGTCGAGGTCGGCAACGCGGCGGTGCCGGCGCTGCAGAAGCGGATGATCAAGATGGCGCGCGAGATGGACCGCGTCGTCATCACCGCGACGCAGATGATGGAGTCGATGATCGTCAACCCGGTGCCGACGCGCGCCGAGGTGAGCGACGTCGCCAACGCCGTGCTCGACGGCACCGACGCGGTGATGCTGTCGGCCGAGACGGCGGCGGGCCGCTACCCGGTCGAGACGGTCGAGATGCATGGCGGCGATCTGCGTCGAGGCCGAGCGCGCCGAGGAGATCTCGCTCGACGCCGGCTTCACCAACAAGACATTCGGCCGGATCGACCAGTCGATCGCGATGGCGGCGCTCTTCACCGCCTACCACCTCGGCTGCAAGGCGATCCTCGCGCTCACCGAATCGGGCTCGACCGCGCTCTGGATGAGCCGGCAGAAGATCCACGTGCCGATCTTCGGCCTCACCTCGCAGATCAAGAGCCAGCGGCGGATGGCGATGTACCGCAACGTCACGCCGATGCTGATGCCGCAGCTTCGACGACCGCGACACGGCGCTCCAGCACGCCGAGCAGCTGCTCGTCGACGCCGGCGTCCTGAAGCCCGGCGACACCTACGGCATCACCTGCGGCGAGCCGATGGGCTATCCCGGCGGGACCAACATGCTGAAGGTCGTCGCGCGTCGGCTGACGCGCGCGAGGGGAAGCGACATCGCCGTGACGAAGACCGCGTCTCCCGGCCTGACGATCGACGACGTGCGCGCCGCCGCCGAGCGGGTGCGCGGCGAGGTCGGCGAGACTCCGTGCCTGGCGTCGCGAACGCTGTCGCAGATCTGCGGCTGCGAGGTCTTCCTGAAGTTCGAGAACCTGCAGTTCACCGCCTCGTTCAGGAGCGCGGCGCGCTCAACAAGATGGCGCAGCTGACCGCCGCCGAGCGCGCGCGCGGCGTGCTCGCGGTCTCGGCCGGCAACCACGCGCAGGCGGTCGCGTACCACGCGCGAGCGGATGGGCATCGCGGCGACGATCGTCATGCCGCGCTTCGCGTCGACGCGTGAAGGTCGAGAACACGCGCGGCTTCGGCGCCGAGGTCGTGCTCGAAGGCGACACCTTCGAGGACGCGCGCGCTCGGCCTGCAGCTCGCCGCCGAGCGCGGCTACACGCTCGTCCATCCGTTACGACGACCTCGCGGTGATCGCCGGCCAGGCACGGTCGCGCCTCGAGATGCTCGCGCAGCAGCCGGCGATCGACACCCTGGTCGTCGCGATCGGCGGCGGCGGGCTGATCGCCGGGCATGGCGACGGCGGCGCGAGGCGCTCCGGCCCGACCTGCGCAGGTCGTCGGCGTGCAGACCGAGCGCTTCCCGGCGGCGTGGAACGCGATGCACGACGGCCACCGCGAGTGCCGCCAGGCGACGATCGCCGACGGCATCGGCGTCAAGTCGCCCGGGCGCGCTGACGCTGCCGCTGATCCGCGCGCTCGTCGACGACGTCGTCCTGGTCTGCGAAGACGACATCGAGCAGGCGATCCTGATGCTGCTCGAGATCGAGAAGACGGTGGTCGAAGGCGCCGGCGCGGTCGGCCTCGCGGCGCTGATGAAGGAGCCGCGCGCGCTTCGCCGGCACGCAAGGTCGGGCTCGTGCTCTGCGGCGGCAACATCGAGCCGCTGGTGCTGGCCGAGATCATCGAGCGCGGCATGGTCAAGTCGGGCCGGCTCGCGCGCCTGCGCCTCGACGTGCGCGACGTGCCCGGCGCGCTCGCCGACGTCGCCGCGCTGCTCGGCCGCCTCGGCGCCAACATCGACGAGGTGCAGCACCAGCGCGCGTTCACGCTCGCTCTCGGTCGAGCGCGTGCAGATCGAGGTCGTCGTGCAGACGCGCGGCGTCGGCGCACATCGAGGCAGATCCTCGCGGCGATGCGCGCCGAGGGCTACGACGCCGAGCGCGTTGGCTGAGAGCCGCGGGCGTTGGTGCGCAGGGAGCCGAGCGCGCGGCTTCTCTTGACTTCTGTCGATTGAGCGGGCCGGACCGCCGCAGTCGGAAAGCGGAGCATCGCCGCCCGGCCGCGCCTTTGCGCGCTCGGTCAGTGGGCGCGTTGACCGGCCACGCCCTTGCGCGCTCAGTCCTGGGTGCGATGCAGGCCGTGCACCTCCTTCGCGCCGGCTCGCTGCAGCCTGGGCACCTTCCTGGAGTCAACACCTAGGGCGACTCGATTCTGGCGTCTGCCGCATCGCGCGCGCAGAGCTGCCAGGTCGTAGGCGATCTTGAGCGCGCCGCAGCCGACCAGCGGCAGCGCGAGCCAGCCGGCGGCGAGGAGCGCGCCGCTCAGGGTCAGGGCTGAGCGCGGCGGCGAGGCTGCGCGGCACCGCCGTGAAGCTCGCCGCCGCCGGTCGCTCGGCCGGCGTGACCACCGCCATCACGTAGGCCGTGCGCGTCGGCACGTCCATCTGCGACGAGCGCGCTGCGCACGAAGAGCAGCGCGAGCGCGAGCGGCAGAGCTCGGCGCCCAGCGCGGCCAGCGACGAGGCAGACGTTGGCCGGGATGTGCGTGAAGACCATCGTGTTGAGCAGGCCGATGCGACGCGCGACGCGCGGCGCGGCGAGCTGCAGACGCGGCGCTCAGCAGCCCGGTCCAGAAGAAGAACGCGCCGGCCTGCGCGAGCGAGAGGCCGAAGCGCTCGAGCAGCCAGAGCGACATCAGCGAGTTGACGACCAGGCCGCCGGCGAAGGCGTCGACGCTGAACAGCGCGGCGAGCCGGACGACGATGCGCGCGCGACGGGCCGAGCGGCGCGGGCGGCGGCGCCGTCGGGCGCATCGTCGGCCGCCGGCGCGCGGCAGGCGCCGGTAGAGCTACCAGACGAGCAGCGCCGATCGCGCCGTAGAGCGACGAACATCGCGCGCAGCGCGATCGACGTCGCGACGCCGCCGCGGCCGACCAGCGTCGCGGGCACGGCGGCGGCGAGCGCGCCGAGCGCCGCGCGACACGCGCCGAGCACGGCTGTAGCGCGCGAACAGCGCGCGTGCGCGCGTGGCCGCTGCGCCGCGCGCGCCAGGCGCGCGTGCTCGAGCGGCAGGAAGACGCTGACGTCGCCCGAGCTCGGATTGAGCGTGCCGACGAAGGCGACGACCAGCAGGGGCCAGAACGACGCGAAGGCCGGCGAAGCCGACGCCGGTCGGCGCCATCAGCAGCGCGGCGCCGCGCAGCAGGCGCGGCTCGGCCGGACGCGATGGCCCCAGGCGCCGACGGCGAGCGTCGCGAGCGCCGAGCCGAGCATCGTCGCCGTGCTGACGACGCCGACCTCGAGCGTGCCGAGGCCGATCGCGAGCAGGTAGGCCGGCAGCAGGACCGCCATGTAGCCGTCGGCGAACGCGCGCAGCGCGCGCGGCCGGCGAGCAGCGGCCACGCGCCGCGGCGTCGGCGCCGGCCGGAACGCAGCCAGGCGAATTGTCTCGAGCTCGACATCGATGCGTATCGTGACTCTACATCGATGTATGCGAAATTCGATCTACGGATGGACGACTGGCCGACGGCGTCGCCGTGGCTGCTCTCCTCGTCGTCTCGCTGCCGACGGCGAGCGCGACGGCGCGCATGCGGATCTGGCGCGCGCTGAAGGCGCTCGGCTGCGTCGCGCTGCGCGACGGCGCCTACCTGCTGCCGGCCGGCGGCAGCGATCGTGAGCAGGCGCTGCAGGAGCTCGGCCGACGAGTGCATGCGCGAGGGCGGCAGCGCCTGGCTGATGAGCGGTCGGCCGCGCGCGGCGGCGACGAAGCTGCCGCCTACCGCCAGCTGTTCGACCGCAGCGGCGACTACGCCGAGCTGCGCCAGCGCCTGGAAGGCGCGAACCGCGGACTCGCGTCGCTCGCGCCGGCCGAGCTCGCGCGCCTGCAGACGAAGCTGCAGCGCGAGCTCGACGCCGTCCGCGCGATCGACTTCTTTCCGGACGAGGCGAGCGTCGAGGCCGAAGCCGCCTGGGCTCGAGTTCGCGCAGCGCATCGACGGCCTGCTCGCCCCGGACGAGCCGCACGAGACGACGGCGGCGTGCCGCGCCTCGACGCCGCGCGACTACCAGGGGCCGCACCTGGGCGACGCGGCGGCGCCTCGTGGGTCGACCGCGTCGCCAGCGCCTGGCTGATCCGCCGCTTCATCGACCCGGAGGCGCGCTTCCGCTGGCTCGCGCAAGCCGCGCCGATTGCCCGAAGAGCGCGCTCGGCTTCGACTTCGACGGCGCGACCTTCACGCCACGTCGGCGATCGCGTCACCTTCGAGACGCTGATGGCGAGCTTCGGCCTCGAGGACGACCCGGCGCTGCGCGCGCCTCGCCGCGCATCGTCCACGCGCTCGACGTCGGCGGCGAGCCGGTTGCCCGAGGCGAGCGGCTTCGAGGCGGTGATGGCCGGCGCGCGCGAGCGCCTGCGCGACGACGACGCGCTGCTCGCGGAGATGAGCGCGGTGCTCGATTCCGCTGTACGCGCACTTTTCGCCGACGCGCAACCGCGCGGCGAACGGCCGCAGCCTGCTACGCATCCAGAAGGAGTCCAGACCATGAAACCCGCCTCCATCGGTCGTCGCCGATGCGTCGATCGCTGTCGACGAGCCGTCGCCGCGCCAGGCGGTCGACTTCGACGCCGACGCGGTCGGCGCGCGCGCCCGCGAGCTGGACCTGCGGCGTCACCGGACGCGGCAGCGCCGCGCTGGGAGGTGGCCGAAGACGCCGGGCGCGCCGAGCGCGCGCCAACGTGCTGCAGCCAGTCGGGAAGCGGCACCTTCCCGTGGTGCGTCAAGGCCGGCACCGCGATCGGCGACGGCTGTCGTCGAGGTCAAGTTCAAGCCGATCTCGGGCAGCGAGGACCAGGCCGGCGGCGTCGTCTGGCGCTGGAAGGACGGCGACAACTACTACGTCGCGCGCGCCAACGCGCTCGAGAACAACGTCTCGCTCTACTACACCGAACGCGGCAGCCGCAAGACGCATCAAGTACGTCGACGCGCCGGTCGGGCACCGGCCAGTGGCACACGCTGCGCGTCGAGTTCTCGCGGACGCGGATCGCGCGTGCGCTCGACGGCAAGCGCTACATCGACGTCGACGACAGCCACATCGCCGGACCCGGCGCGGTCGGCGTCTGGACCAAGGCGGACAGCGTCACCTCATTCCGACGATTTCGCCTGACGGACGGCGGGGCGCTGATGCTGCTCCGGCGGCGATGCGCGACCAGGCCCCGCCATCGCGCGCGACATCGCGCAGTCCAGCGGCATCGCGGGCTCGGCGAGAAAGGCGGCAACGCGTCGGTTGAACGCGGCGGCTTCCGTGATCGGCCCGAGGTGTCCCAGCCCCGGCAGCTTCGTCGCGCTGCCGGCGGGCATCGGGTACCCTGGCGCAGCAGCTCGCCGAGACGCCGCGTCTGTCGCTGCCACCGTCCTGCTGCCTGTGATGAGGAAAGAGCTTCTTCGCGGCATCGCGAGCCGCTGCAGCTCGCCGGGTCGACGCCCGGTGCCGGCAGGCAAAGCGCCTCGAAGCGCAGCAGCACGGTCGGCATCCGTCTCGGCGATCGCGCCCCCGCCGCGCCGGCGCCATGCGGTCGAACCCGCCGCGTCCCGACCACAGAACTCGACGAACTGCCGCGCTGCTCTGACCGGCTCGGTGCGGGCGCGCAGGCAGTCTGCGGATCACGCCGGCGAGCGCAGCGCACGTCGCGCGCCGGCATAGCTCCCAGGCGTCTTCTCCTCCTCGACCAGGGTGCGGAACAGCACCGGCTCTGTAGGCGACCACGCTCTTCACGCGCCCGGGCTGCAGCGCGTCGCGACCTTGAGCGCGACTCGCGCCGCCGTAGGAGTGGCCGACGAGGTGCGCCGACCTCGGCGTCGGCGTAAAGCAGGCGGCGCGGACGAGCGCGGCGGTCGTCGGCGAGCGTGAACGCGGCGACTCGCCGTGCCACGCCGGGGCCGGCGCCGTGGCCGTGCAGGTCGAGCGCATGGACGCGGTAGCGCCCGGCCAAGGCGGCGGCGAGCGCGTCCCACTGGCGTGCCGACGCGGCGCTCGAGCGCAGCAGTGACGACGGTCTCGCGCCGCTCGTCCGTCGAAGAGGCGACGTGCATCGACATCTCCTCAGCTCGCCGCGTGGGCCATGATCGGCGCCAGCGCAGCACCGATCCGGTCCATCTGCGCCGGCGTCGTCAGCGCCTTCAGCACCTCCGCGAAGCGCGGCTCCTGCGCGCCGGTGGCGATGTACTGCCAGCGGTAGGCCTGTCAGCAGCGACGTCGTGGACGGATGCCTCGCTCGGCGGCCGACAAGGCGCGTCCGACGTTCGGCGATGAAGTAGTCGGCGTCGGCCTCGGCCTGCATCTGGCACGATGCCGTCGACCGCGCCGACGAGGTCGATCAGGTCGCTCACGCCCTGCTCGCGCTCGGCCGCCGAGCAGCGCGCGTGCTCGCGCCGCCACTCGAGCTCGTCGAGGATCGCGTGCTGCGACTCTTCCTTCCAGTGGAACAGGAAGACGTCCTTCCACAGCGGCCGAGAGCTCGGTGTCGGGCTCGATGCTCGACGCGGTAGTGCGCCTGCGAGAACAGCTCGATGTCGAGCGTCAGCGCGAGCACCGGCCCAGGTCGACTTGCTGAGCACTGCGCCGGCGACGTCGTTGGGCTCGCGGCATGAAGCGATAGCCGGCCGGCATGCCGCTCGGCGGCCATCGCTCGAGGCGGCGGAACAGCTCCTGGTGCTTCGAGCTCCTCGTCGGTCAGGCGCACCAGCGCCTCGAGCGCGACCTGGTCGCCGAGCCAGTGGCCTTCGCTGATCTCGAGCATCTTGGCGCCGATGAAGCGCTCGACCAGGCGCGAACATGTTGGCGTAGGTGCGGCCCTGGATCTGCGAGCAGGAAGCGCGCCTCGTCGGCCGTCAGGAACGGCAGCTGCGTCGATCTTCGACAGGCCGTCGGGCATGAACTTCTTGGCCGAAGTCGAAGCTGCGGCCGCGGATGACGTCGCGGTCGATGTCCCAGCGGATCGCGCTTGCTGACGCCTCGATGCAGCGCGCGTAGCGCGAGCGGTGTCCAGGCGGTCGCGGCGGACCGGGAGGCGGCGCAGGTTTCTCGAGAGTGGCTTGCATGGGGCCTTCGCGGTGATGGGGACGAGGCGCACTGTGCGCAACCCCGCGTTCCGCGAGCGTTCCGCGCCGCCGCGCAGGTGGTGCGTGCCGGCCAGCTGCGGCGCGCGCAACGCCGCGATCAGCGCTGCGTGGCCGGCGTCGCTCTCGCCGACGAAGCGGCGCGGCGAGCTCGGCCGGATCGATCGCGACCGCGTGCGCGGCGCCGCCCGGGGGCGATGGCCGCTAGCGAGCCGGGCGCGCGTCTGCTCGCGGTCCGACTCCGCCACTCTCGGGTGCCTCGGCGATCGACGCCAGCAGGGCACGCCCGATCCCATCCTCGCCGCGCGCGAGCAGCGAGCTCGGCGAGACAGGCGATCCCGTTAATCTGGAGCGGGCGTCGCTGGATGTCGTCCGCGATCTTTCAGCGCGGCGACGAGCCTCTCGTTCGCCGCCTGAGATGATTGCCCCGCCGCAGCGCCGAGCGCACGAGCAGCATGCCGATCGATGCTGCGTCGCCGCGGTAGCCCGCCGCGGTGGCGAGCTCGAGCGCGCGTGTGCCATGCGTCTCCGCCGCTTCCGGGTCGCCGCGCAGCGGCGCCAGCTCGGTCAGATTGCCTTGGGCGAGAGCGCGCGTCGAGGTGAGGCCGTGGCGGTCGCCGAGCGCGAAGCGCCTCGCGCGCGTGCACCTCGACGGGCGTCGAGCTGCGCCGCGGTCGAGATTGAGCGCCGCGAGGTTGTTCAGGCAGAGCGCGACGCTCGCGAGCGTCGCCCAGGCGCCGATGCTGCGCCAGCGATTCGAGCAGCGAGAGGCGCAGCGCCGCGTCGCAATCGCCGCGCGACTTCTCGACCAGCGCCAGATTGTCCAGCACCGCGGCGGCTTGGTTCGGGTCGCGACTGGCCGGCGCCTGGTGCAGCGCCGCGCTCGTAGTGATGTTTCGCTTCGTCGAGCATTCCCTGGCGCCAAAGGCCTCGCACGCGCCGAGCACCATGAGTGCCTGGGGCGGCTCGTGGTCGCGCTCGTCACCGCGCCGCGTCAGCGCCAGCGCGCTCGTCGCGCTCGCTTCGGCGTCGGCGTGGCGGTCCATGCGGTACTCGAGATGGGCGCGGGCGGCGACGAGGCGGGCGCGCAGGCCATCGCCAGTGCTCGCCGCGCCGCCGCTCTCGATCGGCTCGATCGCCTCGCTCAGCCATGGCGTGACCTTCCTGCCGGTGGCCGCGGTGATCGCAGAAGTTGAGCAGCGTCCCGAGGCTCTCCGCGAGCATGTCGCCGCGGTTCGCACGGATCGCCCAGCGCCAGGCGACGCGACAGTTCTCGAGCTCGCTCTCGATCTGCTCGAGGGCGGCGAAGTCCGCGACCGAACGCCGCAGCTGCGCCATCAGGCGATGGAAGTGCAACCCGTGCGCCCGCTCGGAGGTCGTGACGCGCCGCGTCGTCGCCCAGGCGCTGGCCGGCGAGATGCTGCACCGAGCGGATGCAGCGACAGCCGCGCGCCGTCCTTGCGCAGCAGCGACTTGTCGGCGAGCGCGCCGAGCACCGGCAGCGACGCCCCGGCGACGGCACGCGCCGACCTCGGCGCTGAAGCCGCCGCGGAAGATCGCCAGCCGCGCCAGCGCCTCGCGCTCGCGTCGGGCCGAGCATCGACCACGATTGCTCGAAGACGACGCTCGATGCTGGCGTGGCGCGGCAGGATGGCGCGGGTCGGCGGCGCTGCAGCAGCTCGCTGCCCTGGCGCAGCTCGGCGGCGATCGCGTCGCACGAGAGCACGCGCGTCCACGCCGCGGCGAGCTCGAGGGCGAGCGGCAGGCCCCTCGACCTGGCGGCAGATGTCGGCGATCGCCGCCGCCTTCGACCGACGGCACGAGGCCGGGCTCGACGCGTTGCGCGCGCCTGCACGAACAGGCGCACGGCGTCGAACGACTCGGCGCGGTCCGAGGTCCTCGCGGATCGGGGAACGGCAGGCCTTCGAGCGGCAGCGAGCATGCTCCGGCCGCAAGCGCAGGCCGCACGCCGCGAGGTGACCACGATGCTTCAGCGCCGGGCATGCGCCTGCAGCAGGCTGGTCGAGCACGGCGACGCGGCCGCCGGCTGAGCTGCTCGAAGTTGTCGAGCACGAGCAGCAGCCTCGCGCGCACGCAGGAAGTCGACCAGCGCATCGAACGGGATCGGCCGTCGCCCCGGCGGCGAGCTGCCGACGCTCTTGCGCGACGATCCGGCCGGCCGAGCTGCGTGCGGCGCGCCGATGTCCTCGGAGCGCGACGAACCATGCGCCGTCGGCGAAGCGCGGCGCCAGCTCGTGCGAGCGCGCGGCGCGCGAGGCCGCGTCTTGCCGACGCCGCCGGGGCCGACCAGCGTGAGCAGGCGGCAGCCGTCGCGGCCGATCTTGTCGGCGATGCGCCCGCAGCTCGACCGCGCGGCCGATGAAGTCGTCGCTCGCGACGGGCGAGGCAGCTGGTCGCCCGCGCGCGGCGCCGATCGCGACGGTTGCCGTGCGACCAGCGCGTCGTGCAGCGCCCGCAGCTGCTGCGCCCGGCGCCAGGCCGAGCTCGTCGGAGCAGCCGTTCGCGCGAACTCGCGATAGACCTGGCGTGCCCGCGCGGCCTGCCCGCTCTGCGCCAGCGCCGGCGAGGTGCTGCCTGCATGGCCGACCTCGTCGAGCGGATCGGCGGCCGAGCAGCTGCGCCGAGAGCTCGATGCCGCCGCCGGATCGCAGGCCGCCCTCGATGCGCGAGCACCGCCGTGCGCCAGGCGACGCGCAGGCGGTCGCGCTCGAAGCCGAGCCAGCTCGTCCACGCTTTCGCTGGCGTCGTCGTCGAAGCCTTGCGAGCAGCTCGCCGCGGCGCAGCGCGAGCGCGTCGTCGAGGCGGCCGCTCGCGCGAGCGCCGAGGTCGAAGGCGAAGACGTCGGTGTCGGCGCTCGAGCGCAGCGCGCCGCCCTGCTGCTCGAGCGGCGCGGGCCATGGAAACGCCGCGAAGCCGGAACAGCGCCTTGCGCAGGTTGGTCGAACGCGAGCTTGGCTGGCTGCTCGGGCCAGAGCAGCGCGGCGAGCCTCGGCGCGGCAGCACCCACGGTGCGCTTCAGCGCCAGGAACGACGAGCAGCTGCGAGCGCTCGACCGGCAGGGGCGAACGAGGCGCTGCCATCGTCGAGCGTCGGTGCGCCGAACAGCCTGAGCGTCGCCGTCATGGGCATGCGTTCCGCGCCGGCGGCGCAGAACGGTCATGCAACGCACCACAGGCGAAGCTTCGCTCGACCGGTGGCGCTCGTCGCCCCGGCCTTGCTCAGAGAACTCATGACCTCGAGACTGGTGACCGCACTGCCGCTCGCCGTTGCGCTGTTCGGCAGGCATAATCGGCAATGGCGGTCGTCTTCGCCCGCTCCGCCGCCCGGAACCGGCCGCGCACCTGATCGCGGCACTGCACTGCCTGCCAAACGGCCACCGCGGGCTCCCGGAGCACAAAGGTGAGCACTTCTGGTCGACGACGGCGCAATAACATCGACCAAGGTCCGGCTCGTGCTGCGGATAACGCGGCGATGACGCTACGCCGCCGCACCCTGCTCATCGCCTCCAATGCACCTCTCCAGTGCCGACAATGCCGCTGGATGGCAGCGACCCGCGCCGCGTCGCCGACGACGCCAGCAATACGTAACTGAACGAAGCGCTG
>ERZ1370068.3671-contig-2774_pt1 | contig 17810 bp, 16 predicted proteins | sample MGYA00561227_ERZ1370068 | MGnify/ENA primary metagenome ERZ1370068 (study PRJEB38410, sample SAMEA6850437) | metagenome | study: Metagenomic assessment of the ecological functions of the soil: analysis of the soil microbiota associated with the...
GCTCCACGCCTGCGACGGGCACCCGCGCGGCGCGTGCGGCGCGTCGCCGTCGAAGATCTCGGAGATCGTCCCGAGGCCGGCCTCGAGAAGATGCGGGGCCAGCCCTTCGATCGCCTTGCGCGCCTTGGCCTTGCCGATCGCGCCGTTGGTCTTGACGAGCGCGTCGGCGTAGGGACCGAGGAGCCACGACCAGACGGTGCCCTGGTGGTACGACGGCGTCCGCGCGACGCGGACCGCCTTCGTAGCGGCCGCGGTAGGACGGATCGTCGGGCGACAGAGCTGCGCAGCCCGTACGGCGTCAGGAGCTTCTCTTCGACGACCGCGAGGACGGCCCGCGCCTTGTCCTTCGGGAGAAGCGGATGGGGAAGCGAGAGCGCGAAGATCTGATTCGGCCGGATCGAGGCGTCCTTGCGATCGCCGTCGACGACGTCGAACAGGCACGAGGCTTCGTCGTTCCAGAAGACCTCGACGAACCGCTCCTTCACCCGCTTCGCGCGCGCCGAGCGAGGCTCGCGCTCTCGGCGCGCTGCCCGGCGCGCTTCTCGAGATCCGCCAGGATGCAACAGCGCGTTGTACCAGAGCGCCTGGACCTCGACCGGCTTCCCGTAGCCGCGGCGTGACGACCCAGTCGCCGACTTTCGCGTCCATCCACGTGAGCTGCGCGCCCGGCTCGCCCGCGCGCAGCAGGCCCGTCGTCGTCGACCCGGATGCCGTAGCGCGTGCCGCGCTCGTGCCAGCGCGACGATGTCCTCGAAGACCGGCAGCAGCTCGCCGAGCACGAACGCCTCGTCGCCCGGACGCTTCGAGGTAGCGGTGCGCCGCGACGAAAACCACAGCGTCGCATCGACGGTGTTGTACTCGGGGCGCTCGCCCGCTTCGGGGAAACGGTTGGGGAGCATCCCGGCGTCCACGGATCGCGCGAACGCGCGCAGGATCTTCTTCGGCGTCGTCGTGGCGCCCGGTGGCGAGGCACAACGCCCGGGAGCGCGATCATCGTGTCCCGCCCCCAATCGGAAAACCACGGGTATCCGGCGACGATCGTGCGCAGGTCCTCGCCGCGCCGAACGACGAAGGCGTCGGCGGCGAGCGCCAGCGTCCGCAGCGCGCCGTCGTCCGGCGGTCGACGCGCGTCCGCGACGGCCTTCCGCCGCGCGCGCTCGCTTCGCGACCAGGGCCAGCGGATCGCGGCCGGCGACCTCTGCCGTCGAGACGATCACGCCGAAGCGCTCGCCCTTCGCGAGCTGCCGGCGGAACGCGCCGTAGCAGAACAGGTCCTCGTGCGCGTCGAGCCCGCGCGCGCTGCTCTTCCGGCGTACTCGAATCCGGAAGTACCAGTCGGGCTTGGCGTCGAATCCGGCGGCCGCCAGCTGGAGGAACAGCTCAGGCGCGCCGTCGTACGGCTTTGCACGGAACACGCCGTCCTTGAACGACGCGTTGGCGAAGCGGATCGCGCCGTTGGCGCGCTGCAGCGCGTGGTAGTCGCGGTAGGCGATCAGCGGGCGCAGCTCGAGCGTGAACGGCGCCGGCGCTTCGAGGACCTCGTAGAGGACGACGGTCGTGTTCTCGCCGTGGATCGCGGCGATCGTCTTCTTGAGCGTGCACGCCGCCGGCCTCGTAGACGAACGTCGGCATCGGGTCGAGCGCGAAGCTCGAGAGCGAGCTCGTAGCCGTCGCGGGTGCACCGCGCCGGCGTAGCGGTTGGTGTCCAGCTCGAAGCGCTGCGTCGCCGTCGACCACCGTCTCCGCGCAGCTTGGACAGCAGCACCATGCGCCCGACCGGCGGTCGCGTCGCCGCCACCGAGCAGCCCGTGGTAGCGGCGCGTGTGGCAGCCCGCGATCGTGCCCGAGGCCCAGCCGCCGAGGCCGTTGGCCTCGAGCCACTCGCGGCTCGCGGCTTGTTCGAGATCGTGGGTGACCGTGGCGTCGAACGAGATCGGCATCATGTTCCTTTCACATCGTCACGATACGGTGACGGAGTGCGAAGGAATAGCCACTTTCGCGCGACTTCGCCAGATCCTCGACGAACTTCGCGACGGTCGCGGTCCATCCCGTTTGGTGCGATGCGCCGACGCCGCGGCCCGTCTCGCCGTGGAAGTACTCGTAGAACAACAGGAGGTCCTTCCAGTGCGGGTCGTCCGCGTAGCGCGCGTCGTCCGCGTGGCACGGACGGCGCCCGCTTCGGTCCGCGAGAGAAGATCGACGCGAGGCGTGACGACAGCTCGTGGGCGACCTCCTTGAAGCGTCATCTCGTTTCCGGAGCCGGTCGGGCAGGCGCACCTTCAGCGAGTCGCCGTAGAAGTGGTGGTAGCGCTCGAGCGCCTCGACGATCAGGAAGTTGATCGGGAACCAGATCGGCCCGCGCCAGTTCGAGTTGCCGCCGAACAGGGCCGTCGTGGATTCCGCGGGGTCGTAGTCCACGCGGAATTCCTCGCCGTTCACGTGGAGCACGTACGGCTTGTCCCGGTGGACGCGCGAGATCGAGCGCAGGCCGAACGGGGAGAGGAACTCGTTCTCGTCGAGCAGGTAGTGCAGGACCCGAACGAGCCGTTCACGCGTCGGGAGCGCCAGGAGCATCCTCACCTCCCGGCCCTTCTCCATGAAGCTCAGCTGCTTCGCGAGGTCCCGGCGGTTCTCGAGGAACCACTTCAGGCGCTTCTGAACCCCGGGAGCTTGTCGACCTGCTCCGGAGTCGAGCACCTCGACGGCGATCAGCGGGATCGCCCCGACCAGCGAGCGCACCTTGAGCGGGCATCGAGCGTCCGTCCACGTGAAGCTGGTCGTAGTAGAAGCCGTCCTCCTCGTCCCAGAGCCCGGTGCCGCCCAGCGTGTTCATCGCGTCGGCGATCGCCACGAAGTGCTCGAAGAACTTCGACGCGACGTCCTCCGTGGCCGGGTTCTCCCGCGAGCAGCTCGAGCGCGATCGACATCATCGTGGTCGCGTAGAAGGCCATCCAGGCGGTGCCGTCGGCTTGCTCGAGCCGGCCGCCCGTGGGAAGCGGCTTCGAGCGGTCGAAGACGCCGATGTTGTCGAGACCGAGGAAGCCTCCGGAGAACAGATGCTTCCCTTCGGAGTCCTTCCGGTTCACCCACCAGGTGAAGTTGATGATCAGCTTCTGGAAGACCCGCGAGAGGAAGACGCGATCGCGCAGTCCCGCGCGCGCCGGTCATCTTGTACACGCGCCACGCGGCCCAGGCGTGCACCGGCGGGTTGACGTCGGAGAAGGCGAATTCGTAGGCGGGGATCTGTCCGTTCGGATGCATGTACCACTCGCGCAGCAGCAGCACGAGCTGCTCCTTGGCGAACTGCGGGTCGATCCGCGCGAACGGGATCATGTGGAACGCGAGGTCCCACGCGGCGTACCAGGGGTACTCCCACGGCATCGGGCATCGAGATGACGTCGCGGTTGTAGAGGTGCCTCCAGTCCGCGTTGCGGCCGCGCAGGCGCTCCGGCGGCGGCGGTGGCTGGCCGGGATCGCCGTCGAGCCAATCCTTCACGACGTAGTGGTAGAACTGCTTCGACCACAAGAGGCCCGCGTAGGCCTGGCGCATGACGCGTCGCTCATCGGCGGTGCGCCGCGCGGCATCCCTGCGTCGTAGAACTCGATCGGCCTCGCGGATGCGCTCTGGCGAAGCACGGCATCGAAGCCGGCCCCCGAGCGCCGCCGCGTCGGCGACATCGCCCGACGGCTTCCGTCGAGGCGCAGCTTGAGCACGATCTCGCCGCGGGCCGGACACGTCGACGACGTAGTGCGGCGCGGCCTTCGTGCCGATCGCGCTCGGGTTCACCGCGTCGCGATTTCCGTGAACGACGTACTCGTGGAACGCGTCCTTGACGTACGGCGACGCGGGTTCGACGCCGTAGTGGCGCCGCGTATTCGTCTCGTTCTCGGTGAAGAGGACGCGCGGGCGTCGCTCCCGAGGGACGCATCGCCAAAGCCAGCCGGTAGGTGCCGAGCGAGGCGTGGCCGGCCTCGATCGCGCCGTCCGTTCGCCGAGCGCGAGGCGCGGCTTGACCCACGATCCTTCGCTCGTCGCGCCCGCGCTCCACGTGTTGCGCGCCCAGAGCGTGGGGAGCACGTGAAGCGTCGCCGCCTCGGGACCGCGATTGGCGACGGTGATCCGGACGAGAATGTCGTTCTCGCCCGCTTTCGCGTACTCGACGAACACGTCGAAGTAGCGGTCGCCGTCGAACACGCCGGTGTCGATCAGCTCGTACTCGGGATCCAGCCTGCCGCGCCTGCGGTTTTCTTCGACGAGGCGGGCGTACGGGTATTCCGGCCTGCGGGTACTTGTAGAGCGCCTTCATGTACGAGTGGGTCGGCGTGGAGTCGAGGTAGTAGTAGCACTCCTTGACGTCCTCGCCGTGGTTCCCCTCGGGGCCCGTCAATCCGAACAGGCGCTCCTTCAGGATCGGATCCTTGCCGTTCCACAGGGCGAGAGCGAAGCACAGGCGGCACTCGCGGTCGGTGATGCCCAGCAACCCGTCCTCGCCCCAGCGATAGGCGCGGCTGCGGGCGTGATCGTGCGGGAAGAAGTTCCAGCAATCGCCGTACGGCGAGTAGTCCTCCCGCACCGTCCCCCACTGGCGCTCGGAGAGGTAGCGGCCCCAGCGCTTCCAGTTCTTCTCGACGCTTCGCGTCCTGGACGAGGCGCCTCGCCTCCGGGGATTTCGGCCTCGAATGCGTCGAGCGCGGCTTCGATCGGGTCGAGGTCGGACACGGCGTCGTCCTCTCGCTGGCGCGACGTCCTAGACGTTGCGCCAGCTCGCGCCCGTCCCGCTTCAGAAGATCGTCGGCGGCGGACGGACCCCAACTGGCCCGCGGTGTAGTTCGGGAAATCGCGCGGCGGGATCGAGCCCCACACGTCGAGGATCGGCGTCGCGATGCGCCACGCGGCCTCGACCGTGTCGGCGCGGTGGAAGAGCGTCGTGTCGCCGGTCATGCGCGTCGTAGAGCAGGCGCTCGTAGCCCGGTCGCCTTGTCGGACGGGCCCGAAATCGGAGTAGTTGAAGTCGAGGTTCACCTGCGTCAGGTTCATGGTCGCGCCCGGGCGCTTCGCCTTGATCTCGATCGTGATCCCCTCCTCGGGCTGGATCGACAGGATGAGCCGGTTCGGCTCGAGGTCCTGGATCTGGATCTTCCCGAACGCGAGCAGAGGCGGCTTGCGGAACTGGATGACGATCTCGGTGACGTGCTTGGCGAGGCGCTTCCCGATCGCAGGTAGAACGGCACGCCCGCCCATCGCCAGTTGTCCACGTCGAGCTTCAACGCGCCGAAGGTCTCCGTCGCCGACGTCGCGCGCGACCGAAGGCTCCGCGCGGTACGCGGGGAGCTTCTGTCCGTCGACGAACCCCTCGCCGTATTGGCCGCGCACCGTCCGCTGGAGGATCTCCTCCGGCTGCATCGGCCGGATCGCGTTCAGCACCTTGACCTTCTCGTCGCGCACCGGGGCCGCGTCGAACGACGAGGGCGGCTCCATCGCGACGAGGGACAGAAGCTGGAACATGTGATTCTGGATCATGTCCCTGCAGCACGCCCGCGGACTCGTAGTAGCCGCCACGGCCTTCGACACCCAGGGTCTCGGCGACCGTGATCTGCACGTGGTCGATGTAGCGGCGATTCCAGATCGGCTCGAAGATCCCGTTCGCGAACCGGAACGCGAGGATGTTCTGAACGGTCTCCTTGCCGAGGTAGTGATCGATCCGGTAGATCTGGCTCTCGGACAGGGCGGACTTCAGGTCGCGGTTCAGCGCCTTCGCCGAGTCGAGGTCGCGGCCGAACGGCTTCTCGACGATGAATCGCCGCCAGCGCGCGCGGCTCGTCGGCGAGGCCCGCGGCGGAGCACTGCTTGACGATCGGCGAGAAGGTCGTGGGCGGGGTGGCGAGGTAGAACAGGACGTTTCCCTGCGTCTTGTGGCGCGCCTCGACGTCCTTGAGCATGTCGCCGAGCCAGCCGTATCCGGCCGGCTGGTCGAAGTCGAATCCCACGTAGTAGAGCCGGGTCGCCAGGTCCTGCCAGATCCCGTCGTCGACCTCCGCGGTCGCGAACTCCTTCAGGTCGGCGCCCATGCGCGCGACGAAGTCCTCGCGTTTCATCTCCTTCCGGCCGACGCCGATGATGGCGACGTCTTTCGGCAGGAGCCCGTAGCGGCGCAGGTTGTAGAGCGCGGGGAGGAGCTTGCGGCGGGTCAGGTCGCCGCTGGCGCCGAAGATCACGATGGCGCACGGATCGCCCGGACGCTCTCCCGTCTTCGCTTTTTCGTCGTTCACGCGGGGGAGTCACCGCAGCGGAACTCCGTTAGGCTCCGGTTCGACGCGCTGGGATACGATCGTTCGATGCAGCCCGGAGCGTGGACGTCGCCGGCCGCTTGGACCCGTGGACTTCTCCCAGGGCCGCCGTCGGGCTTCTCGTCGCCTTGGCGGTGCCGCTCTTCTTCGTGAAGCTCGGTGCGGCGGGATTGGTCGATCCCGACGAGCCGTACTACGCCGTTCCGGCGCTGGAGATGCTCAAGTCGGGGACCTGGTCGGTCCCGATCTTCCGCGGCCAACCGTGGTTCTGACAAGCCGGTCCTGTTCTATTGATGATCCTGGCGGCGTACAAGGCGTTCGGCGTCTCGGAGTGGGCCGCGCGCCTCGGCTCGGCGCTCGCGGGACTGGGCGGCGCGGTCGCGCTCGCGACGCTGGCTCCGCGCGGCTTGAGGCGGCGGCGGCGCGCACATCCTCGCGGCGATCGTTCTCGCGACCTCGTTGGAATACGCGTTCCTCTCGCGCTCCGCGGTCACGGACATGACCCCTGACGCTGTTTCTGACGCTGGGGTTCTCGCGGTGGCGCGCCACCTCGAGACCGGCGGCCGACTTTGAGCCGTGCTGGGCCGGGGGCGGCGTTCGGCCTGGCCGCGCTGGCCAAAGGTCCGGTCGGCCGTGCATCGTGCCGCGCGGTCGCGCTTGCCGGCTACGGCCTGGCGACACGCCGCCGCGAGCATGCTCGCGCGGACGCTCGCCGCCGCGACGCGTGGGCTTCGTCGGCGACGGCGGCTCCCTGGTACGCCTACATGGTCGCCGCCCATCGCGATCTGGTCGTCGACGCTTTCCTCGGCGAGGAAAACCTCGGCCGCTTCGTCAACCCCGAGCACCGGCAGTTCCCGCTCTTCTACGTCGCGGTGCTCGCCGCTCGGGCTGCTGCCGTGGTCCGCGGCGCTTCCCGCCGGCCTCGCCCGCGCATTCCGCGCGGCCATCGGACGGCGACGACCGTCACGGAGCATCGCCCGGCCCGGTCGTTCGCGCTGGCCTGGTTCGCCGCGGTCGTCGGGGTGTTCTCGCTGTCGGCGAGCAAGCTCGCGACCTACATCCTTCCAGCGTTCCCGGCGGCGGCGTTCCTGATCGCGGACTACTGGTGCCAGGCGCTGAGACCGCGTCGCGCAGGCGAGCGTGTCCGTTCGGGACCGCTCGCGATTGCCCGTGGCGGGCGCTGCGATCTCGATGGCGACCGCGGCCGCGATTCTCGTTCGCGCGGAGCGGGCGGTTCACGGTCGCGGGACCCGTGGTCTACGGTTTGGCGGCGGTGCTGGTCGTGGCGGCGCTGGCCGCGCTCGCAGCCGTTCGCTTCCGTCGGCTGGCGATCTTCGCCGACGGTTCAAGCGGTCTCGACCGTGGGCGTTCGTCCTGGTCTTCGTCGTGTTTGGCTGGCCTGGCCTCGAGGCGTCCGGAGTCGACGAAGACGCTCGTGCGGCGCTTGGAGGCGGGTGGACTGGCGCAGCGAGCTCGCCGGCGCGTACCGCGTCCCCGACGTCAGCCTCGATTTCTACTCTGGGACGGGCGTTGGCGAGAGAATCCGACGCCGGCGGACTTGCGCGGCGCGTGCTTGACGCGATCCGGGAAGACTGTGGGTCGTGCGCGCGGACGAGGTCGAAGCGACTGGCCGCGCGCGAACCTCTAACGATTGTCCGCGTCATGACGGTGTCGCGGCGGGCGGTCGTGCGACTGTCGCCTCCTGGGCCCGACGACGGGCGAAAGGACGGAATGTGAGCCTGATCCGATCGAACACGAGGCCCTTCGGCACATTGATCCTCCCCGTGTACAACGCGGAGCGCTTCCTCGGAGAGAGCGCTGCGCGACGTTCACGATTGGCTCACCCGCCGGGCGGAGCCCTGGGAGCTCATCCCTCGTCGACGATGGGTCGCGCGACGCCCTCACCCTGGATCCTCGACGCGTTCTGCAGGGCGCACGCGGGACGACTCGATCCATGTCCTGCGCTTCAACGCGAACCACGGGCAAGGGGATTCGCGGTGCGCGTCGGCCTGACCGCGCGACGGGAGACGTCGCGGTCTTCACCGACTGCGATCTGGCCTACCCGTTGGCGAATATCGACGGAATCCTCGGCCGCATCGCCGACGGGGCGGACGCCGCGATCGCGTGCCGGGTCTCCCGAAGAGCACCTATCTGATCAGCCCCAGTTTCTTTCGTACCTGTTCACCGCGCCACGTCATGGGCCGCGTCTTCAACGCGATCAGCCGAGCCGTCGCGGTGCCCCGCTGCTCGACACCCAGGCTGGACTCAAGGGGTTTCGCACCGCGATCGGTCAAGCCTGCTGTTGTCGCGCCTGCGCTTGGATGGGTTCTCCTTCGACGTGGAGCTCCTGCGCGGGCTGATCGACCGCGGCGCGCGGATCGACGAGGTGCCCGTGGCGTTTCGCTACGACAGCGAGCCCTCCACCGTGAATCTTCACGTTGGACGCGTTGCGGATGGCGCGTGATCTGATCCGCGTGCGGTGGCGCTCGATGCGGGGCCTCTACGCGATCGAAAGCGCACCGCGGCGCGTGATCATCCACGCCGACGACTATGGACTGGCGCCCGGGATCAACCGGGCCGTCGAGGACGGGCTCCAATCGGGCGCGCTCCACAGCGCCTCGATCCTGTTGGGAGGCCAGGACGCGCAAGGCCGCCCTCGCTTGGGCCGCCTCCGCATCCCCAGTTCGACTTCGGCGTCCACCTCAATCTCACTCACGGACGTCCGGTTCTCCCCGCCTCGTCGCGTCCCTTCCCTCGTGGGCGGTGACGGTCGCTTCCGTCCCCTCGCGCCGTTCTTCACGCGTTTCATCCTGGGGCGGGTCGCGCTGCCGGAGATCGCCGCCGAGTGGCGAGCGCAGATCGCCGCGGCGCGCGGCGCCGGCGTGCGCATCAGCCATCTCGACAGCCATCAGCACGTGCATCTGATCCCGAGTGTCTTCCGAGGCGTGGCCGCGAGGTTGGCCACCGAGGAGCGCGTTTCGTCTGCGCGCGATGGACGGCCCGATCGCCGCGGAAGCGACGCGCGCCGAACCTCAAGGGGATCGCGCTGGCGGTCGCGACCCGCCTCGAGCGTCGGGCGCCGCTTCCGGCATCTCATCGCGGCGCGCGGCGCGGGTGTGCTCTTCGGGATCACGCGACGCTCGGCGCACTGCGTGCGGCGCTGCAAGGCGCGCGTCCGGGAGAGACGATCGAGCTCGTCGTTCACCCCGGATTCTCGGATGCGGCGCTCGAGGCGTCCGGCGATCGGCTATCAAGACAGGCCGTGACGACGAGCGGGCGCTCCTTCGCAGCCGAGGAAACCCGATCCTGGATCCGTCTCAGCGGTTTCCGGCCGTCGGACTTCAGGACGGGTCCCGGGGTCGCTTCCGGCAACCTCCGACCGGTGGACTGCCCACCGCTCGGACCAGGACTTGAAGGCCTCGACCTTCGGGCGTTCTGCGCGCACCACCGCGCGACGTCCGGGTCTCCGGTCGCCCGGCGGACCGCGTAGGCCAACGTTTCCATGTGGCCCGCCGCCCGGACCTCGTCGAAGTAGTCGAGGACGAACGGCCGCCAGAACAGTCGCCGGCCGTCTGCCGGCCCTGAGGGCCGAAACGAGACGGAGCGAGGTGTCCAGGGCGTAGGCGAAGAAGCCGGCGTCGGATGTGCTCGCCCACGACGCGTCGCGCCTTAGAGCGGCGAGCAACGCGAGCCCTTTGGCCTCCGCTTTCTCGGAGGCGCTCGAAGGCGAGACTTCGGCGGCCCCTTCGAAGAGCACTTGCCAGAGCTCGGCCGGCGACCTCCTTCGAGCGCGCTTCGTCGGTCTCGAGCGTCAGCGAGCGCACGTACGCCGCGAACGCCCGACCAGGCGCGCCGGTCGCCGACAGCGCGTCGCCCAGCGCGCGCCACAGCGCCGCATCGTACGGAGAGCGCTTGATGCAGCCTTCGAGCTCGACCACCGCCTCGTCCAGCCGGCCCAACCCTTCGAGGCTGAGCGCATGCTGGACCCTGAGGGCCGGCGAGTCGGGCCACGGCGGCGAGGCCGTCGCTGAAGATCGCTTCCGATTTTTCCGCTTGGCGCAATCGGCCGTAGGCCCCGCCCACGATCAAGTACAGATCGGCGGGGGCATCTTTCTGTTCGGCGAGGAGCGTCTCGCCCACGTGCGCGGCTTCGCGGTAATCGCCCACGGCATAGAGCGAGAGCGCGAGCCCGTAGATGAACTTGAGGGTTGCGCGGGTCGATCTCGCGAATCTGCTCGAGCAGGGCGATCGCCTCGCGATGATTCCCCGTCTCCTGCAGGCGCGACGCGGCGATGAGCCGATCCGACGGCTCGTTGTCCGCCCGAGACGGCGGCGCCGAGCGCGTCGCGGCGAGGAGGACGGCTCCCGCGAGTCTCGAACCCACGACGCGCATCCTCGACCCTCCGTAAGCCGCCTGAAATCTGCGTTCCAGCGCCGACCGAAACGCCAGTCCATCTATAATCGGGCGGTCTTCTCTCGATTTATCCTTATGAACCGGCACATTTTCCTCGCCCTCCTGCTCGCCGCGCCCACGGCCACGCGTCGGCCATGTCCGCGAGCTCATCGCAAAGGACCAGTGGAAGGAGGCTCTTGCGCGAGGCCCGCGTCGTCGCTGCGGAATCCCGCCGGGCCCGACGCGGCCGCCGCGCTCGGCGAGGCGCTCTACCGCGCCGGGCTGATCGACGACGCGCGGGGAGCTTCTGGCGCCGATCGCCGCTAACGACGACGCGCCGGCGCGGGCGCTGGCCCAGCTAGGGCTCGTGCGCGCGGCGCAGGGAAGGGACGGCGAAGCGATCGCATTGATGGAGCGCGCGGTCGCGAACGGCCCCGCAGGATCCGTGGGTCGTCTATCGGGCATCGGGCGCGGCTCGCACCCGCGCGCGCGCGATCGAGCTGCTCAGAGACGTATCTCCAAACCGCGCCCGGCGACGATCCCGATCGCCTCGAAGGGGCGCGCGGGGACGATCCGGCTCGACAACGGCGCTCGGCGAGCGGAAGGTCTGGGTCCGGTCGCGCAGCCCCGAGCGTCTCGAGGTGCCGCTGACGCCCCTGGCCGGGACCGGCGGCGGATACTTCGTCGAGGCGACGATCTGGCGAACGCGGAAGAAGATCCGCCTCCTCCTCGACACCGGGAGCACCGGACTTTTCGTCGTGGAGCGCGCGGTCAAGAAAGGCGGCCTCGCTCCGCTGTCGCCGAGAGACGGTCTTCGCGGGCGGCGGCGAGGGCACGCACATCGTCACGCGCGAGGTTGCTCGCGACGTCTCGCCATCGGCGGACTCGAGTTCGCCGGACGCGCTCGTCACGACGACGAAGGACGAGTTCGATCCGCAGGGACGGATCCACGGCGTGTTGGGGCTCAACGTCTTTTCCGGATACCGCGTCACGCTGGACCTCGCGAGGAGCGACGGCTGATCCTCGAGCCGTGCGGCGACGACGCGGCCGGGGCGCCCGTACTGGGACGTCGGCGGACAGATGCTCGTCGGCGCGTCCGCCGTCGCGCGGCCCGACGGGCTCTTCCTATTCGACACCGGCGCGAGCACGATCGATGATGGCGCGCTCGTTCGTCGATCGCGTCCCGGGCGCGCAAGTCGACAGGCGCGCGACGGCGTCCGCACGTACGGCGGGAACGTCGCGCGGCGCTGTCGTCGGTGCGCGGCGTCAAGCTGCGATTCCTCGACCTCGAAGGGCGACGGGTCCACGGTCTTCACGTCGGATCTGACGCAGCGCAGCCGCCTGGGAGGCGTCGAGGTCTCGGGCTTTCTCGGACTGGACCTGCTCGACGGAACGACGATCGTGGTCGACACCCGCGCGCGCAGCGTCGCGGTCGCCGCCGCGGCAGCAAGGAACTGACGCGATGTCGCCGCGGCACTGCCTCGAGCGGCTTCGCCCAGCCGACGGCCCGCCGCTACGACGCGGTCCTGCGACTTGCGCGCGAAGTGCGACGCCGCTCGCATCCGATCGCGCGGACCGATCCTCCCCGCGCGCTCCTGGTCGGCGGATACGTGCGCGACGCTGCTGCTCGGCAGGCGCGACGACGGACGCCGACGTCGAGATCTACGGCGTCCCTCGGGATCACGCTCGAGGCCTTGGTCGACGCGGATGTTCCCGGGGCGCGTCAACACCGTCGGCAGATCGCTTCGGCGTCCTCAAGGTTCATCTCGCACCCGGGATCGACCTGGACGTCGCCGCTTCCGCGCAGCGATTCGAAAACGGGGCCGGGCACCGCGGCTTCGCCGTGCAGGGCGACCCGTTCCTCGACTTCGCCGAGGCGTCGCGCCGCCGGGATTTCACGGTGAACGCCTCGCGCTGCGACTCCGTTGACCGGAGAGATCCTGGACGCTCACGGGCGGTCTCGACGATCTCGCGAGCCGGTACGCTGCGCGCGGTCGACCCGCGCACGTTTCCCGAAGATCCGCTTCGCGTCTGGCGCGCTTTCCAGTTCGCCGCCCGCCTCGACTTCGGGCTCGAGCCCGGAGACGCTTCGCGCTCCTCGACGGACGATGGTCGGCCGCGGGAGAGCTCGCGGAGCTGTCCCAGGAGCGCGTCACCGACGAGATCAGAGAAGCTCCTCGCCGCGAGACCGGCCGTCGGTCGGTCTGGCCTTGGCGGCGCGCGACCGGAGCGATCGCGCGCGTCGTTCCCCGAGCTCGAAGCGCTGGCCGCGACTCCCCAGGATCCGGAGTGGCATCCCGAGGGAGACGTCTGGGTGCACACCTGATGGTGGTCGACGAGGCGGCGGCCGTGGCGCCGCCGCGGCACCTGGGGCCTCATGCGGCCAAGAGCCCTCTGCACGTCGTGCTCGGCGCGCTGCTCCACGATCTCGGGAAAGGCCACGACGACCGAGCCGCACGCTCAAGGACGGGCGGCGCGCATCGTCTCCCCGCGTCACGAGGCTGCCGGAGAGGCTCTCGCGCGCGCCGTGCTTTCACGCCTGACGTTCGGCGACGAGGCCGAGCGCGCGGTCCTCGCGATCGTTCGCTGGCATCTTTCCCCGGCTCCCTCTTCTACGCGCTTGAGCGAGGCGAGCTGGACGAGCGCTCGTACGCGAACGCCGTACGGAAGGTGCTGAAGCGCATCCACCCGGTGCGCTGGCAGGCACTCGTCGCGGCGTGCGAAGGGGATTGGCGCGGCCGCGCGATCGAAGGCGTCGGCTCGATGCGCTTCGATCCCGGCCTGCGCTTCGCGGAGGCCGATCGCGGCGCGCAGCTCGACGTCGCTCCCGCAACGCCGCTGATCCAAGGGCGTGACGTGCTCGGCGCTCGGGTGGCGCCGGGCCCGAGGTCGGTCGGCTGTTGCGCGCGGTCGAAGCAAGCGCGCGATCGCGGGCGAGATCGAGGAGTCGCGACTGAGGCGCTCGCGCTTCTACGCCCGCTCGTCGCGAGGAATTAGGGTCGCCGATACCGCGGTGCACCGGCGACCCTGGCGGGGAACTTCCTGCTGCGGACCACTCCAAACAACGTTTCGGCCGACCGAAACACCTGTGAGCATAGAGTTACCCGTACGGAGATCCTGCGCCTATACCCCAATTGGGTGAGAAACGCCATTTTTTCACAATTATGTAAGGAAGGATCGTCAGGGGGGCGGGTTACACCCCATAGGGGCCATCGCAGGCCAGGCGTAGCGTTCCCGGCGAGTGGCAGCGCCCATGCCGAAACTGGCCGCAGCACACCGAATCCTCAGTGGGCGGAGGACGACGGCCGATAGCGCGAAGGCGGCCTCTGCGGCATTCGGCGCTACCTCGCGAGATGGGCGTGACCCCGCTTCTCGGCGAGAGGGAAGAGGTCGCGCTCGCGCGCCGGCTCCGGCGCTCGCGGTCGGCGATCGCCCGGCTGGCGATGACGCTGCCTCGAGAGTGCCGCGAGTTCGTCCTGGCTCAGGACGCGTCGGACCGAAACGCGGCGCCGGCTGGCCGCTCAAGGACATGGAGTCGTTTTCGGCAATCTCGTCCGATACGCCGCCGAGCATCCGGACCCCGAGATCGCCGGGGTGCTCGTCCAGGTCCAGCTAGCACAAGTCCGCTCTGGACGAAGTCGCGGGACGGCCTGATCCTGGCCAACCTCCGCTTCGTCGTGCACATCGCGAAGAAGTACGCGAAGAGCGGGCTGCCCTTCAGTGGATCTCATCCAGGAAGGGAACCTCGGGCTGCTGCGGGCCGTGGAGAAGTTCGAGCACGAGCGCGGCCACAAGTTCTCGACCTACGCATTCTGGTGGATCAAGCAGGGCGTCGAGCGGGGGATCGCGGACAAGCTCGCGGACGATCCGGATTCCCGAGCACGTGAACGACTCGACATGCGGCAAGTCGGATTGGCGTCGCGCGATCTCTGCCCAGCAGCCTCGGCAGGACGGCGACGCCACGACGAGATCGCGACGCAGCTGAACGTGCCGGTGAGGCGCCGTCGATGATGCGCTCTCGGTCGTGCGCGAGCCGATGCCGCTCGAGGGCGACGACGGCGATCGCGAGGCACTACGACGTGACGAACGTCCGTCGCCCGACGCGCAAGCGCCGTCGCCGTTTCATGACGCCGCGCAGCGTCAGATCGAGCAGCGCGTCGAGTCGGTCCTCCGGGAGCTCAACGCCCGCGAAGAGGCGGTCGTCCGGATGCGCTTCGGGATCGGCCGCGAAGCCGCGCGAACGCTCGAGCAGATCGGCGAGCGGCTGCGCCTGTCTCGCGAGCGCGTGCGCCAGATCGAAGCTCGCCCTGGCGAAGATCAAGGCTTCGCCCGTTTGCCGCGATCTGGCCGAGTTGTTCGGCGTCGGTGAAACGCGAGTGCTTCCGGGACGACCGGAACTCGCTGCGTCTCAGCCTGACTCGACGTCGTGGGTCAAGGCACGCGCCTGACGAGGTCGGATTGCCGCCGCGCCCCGGTCTTGACGAAGACGCGTTTCAGGTGCGTTCGGCGCGGTGTTGTCGGGAGATGCCGATCGCCACGGCCGCCTGCCGTAGCGACATCCCGCCGACGATCCGTGACGCGAGCCCGGCCTCTGCCGGGACTCAGACGGTAGCCTCTCTGGTGAACACCCGCGAAGGGCGCGGCGGCCTGGCGTTCCGGCTGTTCGATCAGCACGACGACGCGGGCCGAACGGGACGCCGGGAAGAGTCCCGGTGACGCCGGTCGGTGCGACCATCGCCGTCGAGCGGACGGCGGCCCGCCGGGCGCGGCAGGGAGACGGCGCCGCCGTGTTGCAGGAAACGGCCGGAGTCGACGGCCGCGGCGCCGAAGATCATCTGTTGGCAGCTGGACCTCGGCGCGCGTCGTCGTAGGCCACGAGAACGCCGCGCTCGAGCCGCAGTCCGTCGCCCGCATTCCACGATCTTGCGCGCCGTGTGAGTTCATCTCGACGAGGCGGCATCGCCGATCGAGGAAGATGACGGCGAGCGGCATGCGCTCGAAGCGCGCTGGAGACGGCGTGCCGCCCGCTTGAACCGACTCGAGGCGCTCCTGGATGCGTATGGCCTGGATGAGGTGCGGCGTCACGGCTTCGAGGATGCGGCGCTGCGCGTCGCCGAACGGCCGGGCGCGGTGCGGCCGGCCGGCCGAAAGACCGACAAGCGGCTCCGGATCGGCCGTCAGCACGGCGCGGATCGAGTACCGAACGTCGAGCGGCCGGAGGAAGCCGAGGTAGAACTCCGAGCGCAGCAGGATCTCGTCGTGACACATCTGCTCACCCGTCAGGATCGCGCCCGGCTTCAGCAGGCGCGCGCCGTGGTGCACCCAGACGTTGCGCGTGCGCGTAGTACGTCTCGTACCCGCGCAGGTCCGGCGGCGTCTTGACGCCCCAAGCGCCGACGGTGGTCGGCGGGCTCGACGTCGCCGGCGCGGGCGTGGACGTGCACCGCCGCGATGGTCGCCGCCAGCTTGAGGCCGATCTTCTCGAGGACGGAGTCCAGTGCTCGTGCTCGGTCGTCGCTCGGTAGATGAGCGCGACGACCTCGTCCGAGCTCTTTCCGCGGCCAGGCACTTGTCGCGGCCACCCCCGGGAACGACTTTACGGCGGGCCCGTCACTTCGTCCAGCGGTCCAGCCAGTCGAGCACGGTGTCGTGCCAGAGGATGCTGTTCTGCGGCTTCAGGCACCCAGTGGTTCTCGTCGGGGAAGTAGAGGAGCTTGCTGAGGGATGCCCCGGCGCTGCAGCGCGGTGAACGTGCGCGAAGCCGCCGGTCTCGACGACGCGGTAAGTCCTTCGCGCCGTGGATCACGAGCATCGGCGTCTTCCAGTTCTTGACGAAGTCGATCGGGTTGTGCTTCGCGTAGCCCTGCGGGTTCTCCCAGGGCGTGCCGCCGTGCTCCCACTCGGGGAACCACAGCTCCTCGGTGGCGAAGTAGGCGAAGCGCTCGTCGAGATTGCCGTCGTGCGCTGACGAGGCACTTGAAGCGGTCGGGCCAGTTGCCCGCGATCCAGTTGATCATGTAGCCGCCGTAGCTGCGCGCCGAGCGCGGCGACGCTGCTCGCCGTCCATCCACGGGTACTTCGCGAGCGCGGCGTCGAGCCCCTTCTTCAGGTCCTCGAGCGGCTTGCCGCCCCAGTCGCCGTTGATCGCGTCGGTGAACGCCTGGCCGTAGCCGGTCGAGCCGTGGAAGTCGATCATGACCGCGGCGTAGCCGCGCGCCCGCGTAGGCCTGCGGGTTCCAGCGGTAGTGGAAGTCGTTGCCGAACGAGCCTTGCGGCCCGCCGTGGATCAGGAACGCGACCGGGTATTTCTTCGCGGGATCGAAATCCACCGGCTTCACGATGCACGCCGTAGACGGTGTCGCCGCCCGCTCCCTTGAACGTGAACTGCTCGGGCTCGCCCGACGCGGATCGAGGCGAACGCGCTCGTCGTTGATCGACGTGACGGTCCTTGCGATCGCCGCCGTCGGCCTGCAGAGCAGTACTGAATCTCCGCCGGTCCTTTCAAGCTGTCGAGAGCAGGAAGACGTGCGGCCCCGACGAGCCTGCGGCGACGTGCGCGTGCCCCTTGCCCCACACCGTCCGCGCCTTGCCGGTGGCGGCATCGACGGCGAAGAGCGCGTGCTGGCCCAGATCGTCCGCCGTGCAGTAGATCTCTCTGCCCGTCGGCCGACCACACCGGCGCGGACGGCGAGCGATCCCAGCCCTCGGTCAGCACGCGCTCCTGCCGTCGGGCCAGGAGCGGAGCACGATGCGGAATCGGTCGCTTTCGTACCCGGGACGCTTCATCGCGAGATACGCGAGCGTCTTGCCGTCGGGCGAGAACGCCGGGAACGAGTCCCATGCGGGATTGGCCTTCGTCAGATTCTTGGGCGGAGCGGAGCCGTCGATCGGTGCGAGGAACAGGTCGAAGTTGGTCGACCACGCTTCCTCGCGCCCCACGTCGCGCGCGGCGAAGACGATCGCCGGTGCCATCGGCGTGAATGTGTACTCCTCGATCCCGCCGAACGGCTTCGACGGCGCGTCGGCGTCCATCGCGTTCATCACGTCGACGCGGCTCGCCTCCGGCGACCGCCATCACGAAGAGATGGGAGCGGCGGCCGTCAGCAATACGTAACTGAACGAAGTACAT
>ERZ1370068.706-contig-10646_pt1 | contig 17804 bp, 26 predicted proteins | sample MGYA00561227_ERZ1370068 | MGnify/ENA primary metagenome ERZ1370068 (study PRJEB38410, sample SAMEA6850437) | metagenome | study: Metagenomic assessment of the ecological functions of the soil: analysis of the soil microbiota associated with the...
GATTGACACGCTGAGCGGCTGCGCCGACCACACCATCCGAGCGCGCGGCGCTCGACCTGAGAGTCAGCCGCGCCGGATCCACTGCCGCAGGAGAGGTCGACCGCGTTGATCTCGAACGCTTCGATGGCGCGCGCTGATTTGAACGTGCGATTGAAGATGATGTGCGTCGGCGCTGGCCTGACCGCGTGGCGCCACCCGAAGCCGCCGGAGCTCCTGGCATTCTGGATGATTTATGAAGATTTACCGACCGGGGAAGCAGCCGACGAGGCTACCGTGAGCGCCGACTTCGCTGCGCGGCTCGCGATCACGCCGACGCCGCCGACTGCCCATGCAGCCAGAGTTCTGTCGCGCGCCAGCTGTCATCGGTCGACGAGCACCGTGGCGGAGATCCAGCCATGATGACGCGCGCCAGCGCCGATCAGATTTTTGATGTCGCGGCGCCTTCGCTGGACGCAGCTTTCAGTTCAGTAGTTCGCGCTGCAGATCAGGCAAGCCGCCGTTCGCATTGCTGGTCAGGTTGATGCCGCCGCCAGCGTCGATATGTTCTTCGCTCATGCCCAGCCCATCGTCGTGCACCCGATGATGGTGGCCGTCGCACGAGCGCCGATCGGGATCCGCCCGTTGCCGACCTTGCGCCAAAGCCGCGCGGATCGTTCTAATCGGTATGGATAAGCATGCCGCATCGAGATATCGTCGAGCTGCCCTGAGCGCAACTGTTTGTCCAATTCGAGTTGTATCAATCGCGTGAATTTCTGATGTCGAGGTACTCGTCGACTCGATTCGAGTTCCTCGCGAAGCGTCACGAAGTGATCGGTGCTGCGCATCAGACGCCGGAGCAGGCCGGACAGCTTGGTGATCAGCATCCGGGCCGTTTCCGGCTGCGTGCGGATGAGCGACGAGATCGACGCCAGCGTGTTGAACAGGAAGTGCGGGTTGATCTGGCTGGCGAGCGCCTCGATCTTCGCCGCGAGCAGCAGCTTCTCCTGCTCCTCGCAGCCGATGCTCGATGCGCGCGTTGTTCCAGATCTTGATTGGCGTCGCCACGCGACGAGCACCGTCGCGAGGAGCACGACGACGATCAGCCACGGCGAGCCGGGCGGGTCGCCGTGCAGCGAAGAACAGCCGATGATGTCGCTCCAGCGCAGCCGAGGCCCTGGCGCAGCGAGTTCGAGCGCGATCGGCGCGACGCAGCAGCACGACCTGCCAGTCGACCTGCAGCGTCCGCATCATCTGCCACGCGCGGCGAGGCAGCGTCGTGAAGACGAACGGCGAGAAATGCCAGATCGATTCCTTGGGGCACAGCTCGCGCAGGCCGCCGCCGGCGAATCCGCAGCCGACCGCGAAGGGCAGCGCGGCCCACTCGCCGTTGCCGAGCGGCGGCAGGCCGACCATGGCGCCGACCACGGCGCCGGCGTACGGCCCGGCGATCAGGCCGGCGAGGAACGAGCCTTCGAGCGTCGAGGTCGGCGGCGTTGTAGTCCCAGAAGCAGGCGGCCGACGACGCCGGCGGTCAGCGGAATGCCGAGGCGAGCGCGAACGTCAGGCGGTCGGGCCAGGCGCGGCGCTCGAAGATCAGGATGTGCCGGAAGCGGCGGTAGCGCACCAGCATCGTCGCCAGAGCGCCGCCATCGACGGCGAGCTTGACGACCAGCGTCGTCAGCAGCACCTGCTCGACGGCAGAGTACTGCGGGCCTGACATCGATTTACATTGATCTTATCGGCCGGGTAAACTGAGGGCAATGGCTGTGATTCGCCCGTTCCTCATCGGGTTTGCGACCACGCTTCAAGCATCTCTTCCAGCAAGCCGATCACGGTGAACTACCCGGACCAGAAGTTCCCGATGTTCCCGAAATTCCGCGGCAAGCAGGTGCTGATGCGCGACGAGAACGGCCTCGAGAAGTGCGTCGCGTGCGGCCTGTGCTCGGTCGCGTGCCCGGCCGACGCGATCTATCTCGAAGCCGGCCGAAAACGACGGCACCGTGCAGGCCGGCCCGCGCTACGCCTCGGTCTACCAGATTCACAAGACGCGCTGCATCTTCTGCGGCTACTGCGAGGAAGCCTGCCCGGTCGGCGCGATCTTCATGGGCAAGGACTACGAGCTGGCGGTCTACAGCAAGGACGATTTCGTCTGGGACAAGGCAGGACCTGCTCGTGCCGGCCGCCGAGCATCCGGCGGCACTCGCGGCCGCAGGGCAGGTAAGGCGGGTGGGCAGGTAGGGCAGGTAGGCTGAGTTTCGCTCCCGACCCGCCGACTTACCCGGCCGACCAGCCCTACCCGCCCCACCTGCCCCACTGATGCAGATCGGCGCCCTCGGCGACATCCACGGCGCGTTCGACACGGTTCAGCACGATCATGCAGCGGCACGCCGACGTGCCGCTCTGGGTGTGCGTCGGCGACGTGGCCAGCAACGACGGCGAGTACTTCACGCCGGTGGCGCCGTTGTATTTCATCAAGGGGAACAACGAGGACTTCGACGTGATTGCGGCGGCGGCTCGCCGGCCAGCCGCCCGCGCCGACGCTGCACTATCTGCCGAACGGCGGGCCGCATCTGGTCGGCCCGTGGCGCGTCGCGGCGCTCGGCGGCACCTTCGCGCCGAGCTGGTATCAACACGCCGGCGGCGGCGCTGCCGCCGATCCAAGGGGCGCAAGTCGGCGGCGGCATCGCTGAAGCTGGGCAAGAGCCGCGACGACAAGCGCCGGCACTTCGTGCGCGACGAAGTGGTGGCGTGCAAGGCGCTGTCGAGCATCGATCTGCTTCCTGACCCATGAGGCGCCGCGCCCGTTCTATCCGGCGGGACGGCGCATCGACGCGGGCAAGACGGTGCTGAACGATGTGCTCGCCGCGATGAAGCCGCGGCTGCACCTGTTCGGCCACCACCACGAGTTCACCGATTCGATGCGGCACGACGTCCGCTCGATCGGCCTCGACGTCGTCACCAAGTCTGCACGCTGCTGGTCGAACGCCGAGACCTTCAAGACGGAACGGCTGGACACCTGAAAATCGGGTAATCTGGTCATCTGGTAATTGGGTAATTGAGATTGCCGGATTGACAGTCCATTGCCCAATCAACTCACCCGATTACCCGATTACCAATTACCCGATTCACCGCGATGCTTCAAGCCATTTCTGAGGCCCTTGACGAGCGGGTGCCTCGTCTGCGACGGCGCGATGGGCACGATGCTCTACGCCAAGGGCGTCTTCATCAACAAGAGCTTCGACGCGCTGAACGTCACGCAGCCGGATCTGGTCGCCGAGGTGCATCAGGAATACGTCCGCGCCGGCGCGGACATCATCGAAACCAACACGTTCGGCGCCAACCGCATCAAGCTCGGATCGTTCGGCATGGCGGACAAGCTGCACGCCATCAACGCGCAGGGGCGCGAAGATCGCGCGGCACGCGGCCCGCGAGCAGACCTACGTCGCGGGCGCGATCGGCCCGCTCGGGCATCCGCATCGAGCCGTGGGCAAGACCGGCGTCGACGAGGCGCGGAGATACTTCCGCGAGCAGGCGGCAGGCGCTGCGTCGGACGGCGGCGTCGATCTGTTCGTGCTCGAGACGTTCCGCGACCTGAGCGAGATCTGCGCCGCGATCGACGCCGGTCCGCGCCGTGTCCGACAAGCCGATCGTCGCGCAGATGACGACCAGAAGAGGACGGCCACACGCTCGACGGGACGCCGCCGGAGCGCTTCACGCCGGAGCTCGAGGCGCGCGGCGCGTCGGTCGGTCGGCGTGAACTGCGCCGTCGGATCCGGCGCCGATGCTCGACACGATCGAGCGCATGGAAGCCGTGACCGGGCTCGCAGCTGTCGGCGCAGCCCAACGCCGGCAAGCCGCGCGACGTCGAAGGGCGCAACATCTACCTCTGCTCGCCCGGAGTACATGGCGTCGTACGCCCGGCGCTTCATCCTGCACCGCGTGCGGATCGTCGGTGGCTGCTGCGGCACCGACGCCGGAGCACATCCGCCAGATCAAGACCGCGGTGCGCAGCGTGGCGCCGGCGGTGATCAGCGACTCACGCCGGCGCAGTCGTCAGTCGTCAGACGTCAGTCGTCGGTCACGGGTCATCAGTCATCAGTCACATCCGACGCGCAGACTGGCGACCCGCGACTGATGACTGACGACTGGCGACGGGCGACTGTTGTCGCTCGCGAGCACAAGTCGCGGCTGTCTCAGGCGCTAGCCGGCGGCGCGTTCGTGACCGCGGTGGAACTGGTGCCGCCGCGCGGCTTTCAAACCGAGCCGATCGTCGATCGCGCACGGCGGTTGAAAGCCGGCGGAGTGGACGTCATCAGTGTTCCCGACGGCCAGCGTGCCGGCGCGCGTCTCAGTGCCCTGGCGCTGGCGCTCCTGATCGAACAGCAGGCCGGTATCGAGACCATCCTCCAGTACGCCTGTCGCGATCGCAACCTGATCGGTATCCAGTCCGACCTGCTCGGCGCCCATGCCGATCGGGCTGCGAAACCTCATGCTCATCACCGGCGATCCGGGCCGCGTCGGCGACTACCCGGACGCCACGGCCGTGTTCGACGTCGATTCGATCGGGCTCACGCAACGTCGTGTCGCGGCTGAACCATGGAAGCGACGTCGGCGGGCAGGCGATCGGCGCGCCGACGGCGTTTCACATCGGCGTGTCGATCAACCCGGCCGCGCACAACGTCGACGAGGAGCTCCGCCGGTTCGACTACAAGGTCGAGGCGGGCGCCGAGTTCGTCATCGACGCGGCCGGTGTTCGACGTCGCCGCGTTCGAGCGGCTGCTCAAGCGCATCGAACATGCGCGCGGCTGCCGGTCATCGCCGGCGTGTTTCCGTTCGAAAGCGCCCGCAACGCCGAATTCATGGCCAACGAGGTGCCGGGCGTCCGCGTGCCCGACGCGCTCATCGACCGGATGCGCCGCGCCGACGGCGCCGACGGCTGCAACGGGCGAGAGGCGTCGCCATCGCGCGCGCGCATCGCGCTCGAGCTGCGGCCGGCGGTCCAGGGCGTGCTGGTGTCCACTCCGGCGGGCGACACCGACGCCGCGCTCGCGGTCCTCGATGGACTTCGGTAGCGATGGGATGTATAGTCGCGAGGCTGTTCCAGGTTGACCGGCACGCGGATTGAATGTTCTCTCCGGTGTCCCGCGGCTGACAGCCTTTGCCGAGACAACTGATGGCCTTATTCGAGCGGCCGCGCACGGACGAAAGCGAAGATATCCTGGGATCGGACGCCGGGACGCGAGCGTTGTCGGTGACGGTCGTCGACAACGATTTCTCGCGCGTCTACGAGAATCTCGCCTGGGTTTACGACTTCACGTTCGGTCCGGCGCTCCACCCCGGCCGCGTCAGACGCGATTCGACCGGATGAACATCAGGCCCGGCGACCGCGTGCTCGAGGTCGGCGTCGGCACCGGGATCAACGCCGCGCTGTATCCCGCGCGACTGTTCCGGTCACCGGCATCGATCTTTCGTCGTGCGATGCTCGAGAAAGCGCCACGAGCGCATCGCGCGAGAAGGGTGTCCGGAACGTCCGCCTCATGGAGATGGACGCCGCGAACCTGAAGTTCGCCGGATGACACGTTCGACATCGTCTACGCGCCGTATGTGATCAGCGTCGTGCCGGATCCGGTCGCCGTCGCGCGCGAGATGCGCCGCGTCTGCCGGCCGGGCGGGCGCATCGTCATCCTCAACCACTTCCGCAGCTCGAACGCCGTCGGCGCGTGGATGGAACGGATCATCGCGCCGGGCGCGAAATACCTCGGCTTCAAATCGGACCTCGATCTGCCGGCGTTCTCGTGCAGGCGGGCCTCAGCGCCCGATCTCGATCGAGAAGGTCAACGTCGCCGCGGATCTGGAGTCTGGTGACTTGCGTAAAAGCTGTAGGACGTTGCCCACTAACCCCCAACCCCTAACCCTACGGCAGGCCCCGAAGGGCTCCTCGATCGACGGGCTCTGCGGCGTGAACAGCTCGGCGCCGTTCTCCGGTGATGTGCATGTCGTCCTCGAGCCGCACGCCGAACTCGCCGCGAATGTAGATGCCCGGCTCGTCGCTGAACACCATTCCCGCCTGCAGCTTCAGCGTTCTGATCCCAGCCGTACATGTTGTTCTTCACGAGGTACGGCCACTCGTGACCGTCCATCCCCATGCCGTGTCCGAGGCGGTGCGAGCAAGTACTTGAACCCGGGTCCGTAGCCGCGCGTCCACCACCACCTTGCGGCCCGCGGCGTCGATCGCCTCGAGCGGGACGCCGGGCCGCGCCGCCTTCAGCGCCGCGGTTTGCGCCTGGTGGACGATGTCGAAGACCTTCTTCATCTTGTCGGTGGCTTTGCCGAGGACGAAGCGTGCGCGTGATGTCGGACTGATAGCCCTCCACCGTGCACCCGTCGTCGATCATGATGATCGTGCCTTCGCGGATCGTCTGCGGCGTCAATCGAGCCGTGCGGCAGCGCGGTGTACTCGCCGACCTGGATGCTGGCGAAGCCGGGGAAGCCGAGACGTCCGTAGCGCGGCGTTGATCAGCGAGCCGACCTGGGTTTGCGTCATGCCGGGCTGGAGCGCCTTGATAGACCGCTTCGTAACACTTCAGCGTGGCCTCGCACGCGAGGCGCATCAGCTCGACCTCGTGCGCGTCCTTGATCATGCGGCTGCCGGCGGTGACCGGCGTCGCGCTCGCGACCTTGAGCGCCGGCGCCGCGAAGCGCGATGCTGTCGGCGAACACGAACTTCGTCGTCTCTTCGACGCCGATCCGGCCCGGCGGCGATGCCGCGGTCCTTGAGTCCCTGCGCAACGCGCTCGAACGGGCTTTCGTCTTCCTCGCCACGTCGCCACGTCGGTGTGCGCCAGCGGTCCGATCGCGAGCTGCTCGCGCGCGCGGTCCTCTTCGAAGGCCGGACACACGACGTACGGGTTGCCTGACGCGGGATGACGACCGCGAACAGCCGCTCGCTGCCGCCCCAGCGCATGCCGGTGAAGTAGACCAGCGAGGTGCCGCCGGCGAGGACGATCGCGTCGAGCTTCTGCTCGGCCATCAGCTTCTTCGCCCGCTCGATTGCGCCCGCGCCGCTCGTCGACCGTGATCGGCTTGGCGCGATCGCGCATCGAGGTCAGCGCCATGATGCTCGGCGGCAGCGGCCCGGCGGATTCGAGCGGCTCCGCGTCCGCGCTGCGCGGAGAGGGCGCGACCGAGCAGACGCATGCAGGCGCGGCGGTCAGCGAGAGAAAGTGACGGCGAGACAGCATCGGCATCTCCTCAGAATCGAAAACGAAAGTCCTCCGCCCGACGCGTGTGCCGCCGACGTCGAAGTCGCGAGTGGGATCGGAGAACGTGTCGAAATGCAGCGTGGCCCGCGAGATGACGACCGCCGCCCCGACGCCCATGTGCGCCGTCAGCAGGCGCGTCACGTCGGCGCCCACGTTGAAGCCGCAAGCCCGACGAGGAGTGGCGCTTCGCGACCGCGGTGTTGAAGGTGGCCGTGTCGTACGGGATAGGTCTCCGTTGATCTTGATGTCCTCGACCAGGTCCTGTTCGACCTGGAAGAACGACGGACCGCCCGACAGCAGGATCGTCCCAGCCGGCGCCGACGGGCGCGATGAACACGACCTTGCCATGAAATCCCGTCTCGAGCCGCGAGAGATTGCTCGCCGTGCCTGACACCTTGCGCACGCGATCGAAGAAGAAGGGATGCGGCACCTGGGCGTCCACCGTGACGTTGCCGCCCTTCTCGAATTTCGAGAACGAGCCGCCGACCGCCAGGTTGTGCAGTGATGCGGACGCCTCCGCCGACCTCGAACTCGCGCGCGCCCTTCCCACGCGTAATAGTATCGTTTGCACCGTGGCCGGCTCGACGAAGGTCAGCGGATGGGTGGTGATGTCGAACGCGGTCGACGTGGCCTGGAGTCCCAGGTTCACATCGACGTACCCGGTCTCGCGCGCGGGTGGACACAGACCGCGTGACGCGGCCCGGAGGGAGGCTGTGCGTGGGCGACGGACGCAGCCAGCGCCACGAGCCACGTGAGGGAGAGCGTGAGTGTTCGCATGTGCTCTCCTGCCTTATCGGGCGCCGCCAGGTTGATCCGTGTCGACGATGCCGAGACCGCTCGTCCCGCAGCGTCGACGGGCCGTTGAGCGTGAACTCCGCGCCGCCCGACTCCTGACCGCCGAGGCTGACACAGAAATATGAGCAGGCGTCGGTCTGGGCGTTGACGGTTTGCCCGCCCGGTCCGCACTCGATGAAGGTCTGCGCGAACGCGGCGGCCGAGTTCGAGGTCCCGGACGTGAAGCGGCCGTCGCTGCCGATGATCGTCGTCTGGACCGGCGCCGCCTGCCCCGTCGAAGAGACTCAACGTCCAGTTCGTGACGCGGAGGTTACTGGATCCGGCCGACGGCGGTAGTGGCGATGAGCCAGTTCGGCCGCGGGAGTGCCGGCTGACTGTAGCTCGTCGTTCTGAAACCTGGGTTCGGGTTCGGGCCCAAGCGCCACCGTGTCGGGAGCGTGCGGTCCGTGACACCGACCGCATCCCACGCCTGCGTTATCGCTCGTTCGGCGGGGCTGCTGGTGCCGAACAGATCGCGCGACGCCTGGATCGTCGCCGCCGCGCGTCAGCGCGAACGTGGAGTTCTCGACGGCATGAGGACGGTCAGCGCGCGGAAGAACGCTCGTTCGATCTGATCGCGGTTGTTCGGGCCGACGCCCTGCACGGTCCGGCCCGACGTGCGGTTCGTGCCCCCTTCGATCGCCAGAAAATAGGCGTGGCTCGGCGATCGTCGCGTTGAAGTGCGCGATCGCCGCCGATGATGCGGCTGGTGTAGTGGTCGGGATCGTCGCAGCGCCGCGGATTCGGCGAGGTTGCGGAATCGCAAACGCGCCCGTCGGCACGCTGAGATCCTTGCCGATCGACGTAGTCGGCCTTGAGCTGGGTCGAGCCCGGCGGCAGGAAGAAGAACGACGCGCCAACGCCGAACATGTCCGGAGAAGGCTCTCGTTGAGCGCTCCAGCCTCGCTGAGCTCGAAGCCGTTCAATCTGCTGGTCGCCGCCGTCGACCGCCATGCGTGAGCTCGTGCGCGACGACGTCGAGCGCCGCGGAGAAGGGCTTGACGTCGATCCCCGGTCCTGACGAAGTTGAGCGGCGCGCCCTCGCCGAACGAACTACCGCGCTGCGGCCGTCCGTGCCGCAGGTCGGGCAGAAGAACGCGTTGAGGTAGAAGAGGCCGACGACGTCCCCCGGTTGGAAGAAGATGTCGGCGCGGTTGACCGGATGCGTGATCACATGAATGCGCAGTTCGCGATCGTCGATGCCGTGGCGGCCGAAGCGCTTGAACAGATAGTCGTAGTACCAGCCCGCGTAGACGTGCGCGTCGACGACGGTCGGGTCGGTCCAGTCGTTGTCCGAATCGCTCGCGATGTCGGATGTGCCGAGCACCGTGAGCCGGTTGAGCACGCTGTTCGTGCGCGACAGGCTGCCCTTCATGTCGAACGTGGTGATCGCGCTGGGACGCAGGCCCGTCGTCGGTGACGAACGTGCCGGACACCGACTTGGTGCTGACCTTCTTGTCGTCGCCGTAGGTGCCCTTGCCCTTGCCCGACCTCGGTGATGTAACTCGCTGTGCTTCCGCAGGACGGTCGGCGCTGTTGGCGTCGATGAAGACGTTGAAGATTTGCCGTGCCGAACGCCTGGCCGCGGTAGGCGAGGTGGTAGCCGTCCGAGAGCGGCAGGATCACCAGCTCGACCGGCGGTCCGACCGGTTCGCCGCTGACGGCGCTGTTGATGGCGGCGCGCGCCTCGCCGGCGCGTGAGGCGCGCGCGTCGTGTCGATGTCCGATGCCGCTGTGGAGCATGCCGAACAGGGAGACCGTGCCGTCAGGGGCAGAGCTGGCGCGTCAGATCGCCGCCGACGATCCTGACGCCACGGTAATACTGATCGAGCCGTTCGTGCCGGCGTCGGGGTGATCCGCGTCCTCATCGCGTCGCGCACCCGCAAGTCGCGAGCTCCGCAGCATCTGATCGACTTGCGCGTCGAACGTCCGGAGCGAGCCGTCGCCATCTCGTGTCGCCGCAACCGCGATCGGCCGCGCCTGCGATACAGCCGGCGTCTGTCCGTGCATGTCGCTGGCGATCAGTGCATGCCACACACCAGCGCCAGGGTCCAAGTCCGCACGAATACCTCCTGAAACCGTTCGGTGGAAGAGCTTCTGGCATGTTACTGCGGAACGTGACCTCGCACCAGCGACGCGAGGTGACAGAGTGGCGCTAACTCGAGCTGGCGCGACGGCAGCGCGATGGCGAGTGTTTCCTCGAGCGTCTGAACCGGAACGAACGTCATGTGCGCTCTCAGTTCCGGCGGCAAGCTCGGCGAGGTCCGGCTTCGTTGCGCGCCGGCAGGATGAAGTCTTGATGCCGTGGCGCCGCGCGGCGAGCGCCTTCTCGCGGATTCCGCCGACCGGCAGCACGAGGCCGCTCAGCGTGATCTCTCCGGTCATCGCGACGTCTTCGCGCACCGGTCTGGTTTCTGCAGCGCCGAGACGATCGCGGTCGCCATCGTGACGCCCGCCGACGGTCCGTCCTTGGGAATCGCGCCGGCCGGCACGTGGACGTGCAGGTCGGACGTGTCGATGAAGTCTCGCGCGAGATGTCCGAGATCGCCGGCCTCGCGCGCGGATGTGGCTGACCGCCGCGCGCGCCGACTCCTGCATCACGCTGCCGAGCTGGCCGGTCAGGATGAGGTTCTGATGGCCGGACGGCAGGAGCCGCGCTTCGATGAACAGGACGTCGCCGCCGGTCTCGGTCCACGCCAGCCCGGTCGCGACGCCGGGACGCGACACGCGAAACGCCTGCTCGCGCGTGGAAGCGCGGCGGGCCGAGATAGTCCGGCACCGATGCCGCGGTCACTGAACCGGCATCGGTTGCAGCGGCGTGTCGCGTCGGTTCCGCCGGCACGCCGGCGACCCGCGCCGCAATCTTGCGCGCGACCGCGCCGATCTGGCGCTCGAGATTGCGCGACGCCGCGCTTCGCGCGTGTAGTCGCTGGTGATGCGCCGGATCGCCGTCGTCGTCGAACTCGACCACGGCCGGCGTCGAGCCCGTGCTCCTCGAGCTGCCGCGCGAATCAGGTACCGGCGAGCGATGTGCAGCTTCTCTTCTTCGCTGTAGCCGCTCAGCGAGATGATCTCCATCCGGTCGAGCAGCGCCGGGTGGATCGTGCCCGAGCTGGTTCGGCGGTGGCGATGAACAGCACGCGCGACAGATCGATGTTGATCTCGAGATAGTGGTCGCGGAACGAGTGGTTCTGCGCCGGAGTCGAGCACCTCGAGCAGCGCCGCCGCCGGGTCGCCCTGGAACCCGGCGGAGATCTTGTCGATCTCGTCGAGCATGAACACCGGGTTCATCGCGCCCGCCTGTTTCAGCGCCTGGACGATGCGGCCGGGGATGGCGCCGATGTAGGTGCGGCGGTGGCCGCGGATCTCCGCTTCGTCGCGGACGCCGCCGAGCGAGATGCGGACGAACTTGCGGTTCATCGCGCGCGCGATCGACTGGCCGAGCGACGTCTTGCCGACGCCCGGCGGCCCGACGAAGCACAGGATCGGTCCCTTGATCTGCGCCGTCGGCGTTGTGTCCGCGTCTTCAAGCTGCTGAACCGCCAGATACTCGACGATGCGTTCCTTGACCTTGTCGAGATCGTAGTGGTCCGTCGTCGAGCACCTGCGCGCGCCGACCACCGGATCGAGCCGATCCTCCGTCGTCGTCGACCACGGGACGTCGAGCACCCAGTCGAGGTAGGTGCGGATCATCTGATACTCGGGCGAGGCCGGCGTCATGCGCTCGAGGCGATCGATTTCGCGCGCGGCGACCGGCGGCCACGGCCTCGGGCAGGTTCGCGGCCATCGACGCCGCGCGCGCAGCTCGCTGAATTTCGGTCTTGTCGCCTTCGCCGAGCTCGTCCTGGATCGCCTTGAGCTGCTGGCGCAGGTAGTACTGCGCGCTGCGCGTCGCGTCATCTCCTGCTGCGCGGCCGATTCGATCTTGCTCTTCATCTCGAGCAGACGCGATCTCGCGGCTCAGGGCCGTCGAGACGGCCTGCAGCTTCGCGCGTGCAGATCGTTCGACTCGAGGATCTGCTGCTTCTCGTCGGCCTTGCATGTCGAGCAGGCTGGCCAGCAGATACGCGAGCGCGCAGCGGATCGTCGATGCCCAGCACCAGCCCGCGCAGCTCCTGCGACAGTCCGCTCGACACCGCGAGCGCGCGGTCGATCAGTTCCTGCAGGCGCCGCACGTGCGCATCGACCTCCAGCGAGCCGGCCGTCTCGTCGGGCAGCGGTGCGACCGTCGCCCGCAAGCCCCGCGCCGGACCGCGCCACCTGATCGGCCTTCGCCCGCGTCAGGCCCTCGACGACGATGTGGAGTCCGCCGCCGGCAGCCTTCGCCATCTGGCGGATCGCGGCGATCGTGCCGATGGTCCGCAGGTCGCCGGGGTCAGGCTCGTCGTTGTCGGTCGTCTGCAGCGTGAGGAACAGCAGGCGGTCGCCGGTCAGCGCGCGGTTGACCGACTCGACCGACAGCAGCGCGATTGATCGCGAGCGGCTGGACCGTGAGCGGAAAGACCACTGGTCTGCCGGAGCGCGAGCACCGGCAGGCCCGGGCACGGAGGCGCCGAATCAGTCGCTCGGTCTGGCTGCGCGGCAAGTCTCGGTGGCCATTTGCGCGGCACACGCATAGCCTACCTACCCGCCTCAGCAGCCATTACCACGCCCTACCTGCCCTGTTATGATCAGACGATGGGACGAACGGGACTTCTTCAACAGCCGCAACGAAACGCGCAACGACAGAGCTGTCGTGCCCGCGCTGCAAGCGATAGTCCCAGCGAATGCATCAGGATGCGCTGGGTCGTGAGGACCTGGAAGGACAGACTGTATCTGCCGCGGCGCGGATGCCGCGCGATCGCGCTGTACGCGAAGCTGCGCGACTACATGATCCCGCGTCGGCAGATTCAGTCACGTCACGCAGACGTGCGGCTTAAGCAAGTTCAGAGCATCCCCTCGCGCAGCGTGCTGATGGTGTTCACCGAGGAGTGGCGTGCTGGCGGCCGACAGCCGCCCACGCAGTGGGGCGCGGCGACCGAGGACTCGCTGCTTCAACCGGTAAGAAGAGCAGTCGACAGTCGAGCAGTCGAGGGTCTACAGTGCGACCGTTGACTGAAATCGACCGTTGACTGCGATCGCCAGACCAGTTACCGACTGTTGACCCGGTAAACCCTTTTCAATACAGTGTAAGGCGAGCGCGCGCCACCGGGCACTGGCGCATGTAACGGTCGGCGGTCCTCGCCGAAGCTCTGCCTTCAGCGACCGTTCCTCCCATGGCGCCGCCACGATCAAATAGAGCGGAACTGACCGTGGCGGAACGCGAGTCGATCGCCGGTCATGTGGCTCACCCCGGAAGACGCCCATATCAGAATCCATCCGGAGATAAATCGGATGGCGCACCAGCTTCAAGCCGACGGGCCTGCAGATTCGCGTAGTGCGCGCGTCGGTACCCTGATGTGGCCTGCCTGCAAAGGCGCGGCCTCGGGCCTGCTGCCTCGAATGCCGGCAAGCTCGAGCGGATCGAGGCGCGCGACGGCGCCGTAATGAACCAGACGCCGTGGCGATCTGGACGAGCCGCCAGAGCGACAGTCCCAGCGCCCGCTGACGCGATACACCTTGCCGCCGCGATCGCATTGCCAGAGTGAGGCAGACCGCAATCAGGAGAAGACTCGCAATCCAGACGTACTGGATCGGAGAGGCGCTGCGGAATGGCCGACATGCGCCGCTTGACGTCGGCGCGTGCGAAGACGCTGGCGATGCGACGCGAACGCCGTGAAGAGAATCGTGTCGAATGATCGACGGCCAGCCAACCGGACCATGGCTGGCGATCGGCCCAGCGCGAGCGCGGCCGCCACCACCCCACAGCGCGAGCGAGCCGACCCGGCGCGCGCCGACCCGTTTAAAGACCAGCGCTCGAACCGGGTCATGGGTCTCATATGATAAAAGCAACACTGACGTCGCGCATCGTCATCACCGGCATCGGCGTCGTGTCGCCGTTCGGCGTCGGCCGCGAAGCGGTTCTGGGATCACGTCAGCCGCGGCTGCAGCGGCACGCGCGCGATCACGCGAGTTCGACGCGTCCGGAGTTCGCGCTGCCGCGTCGCCGCGCCGGTGCCACGGCGTGACGATCGACGATGTGCCGGCGATCGACGGCGACGACATCTGGGATCGCGGACTATCGCGCCGGATCCGAAGCGCTACTCGCGCGCCGCGCTCATCGGCGTCATCGCCGCGCGCGAGGCGTGGCGCGACGCCGGGCTGCGCGATCGGCGAGCCGGACGCCGGCGTCGTCATCGGCAGCGGCGGCGGCGGCATCGACGTCGGCGAGCGGCAGTACCACGACTTCTTCGTCGAGCGCGGCACGAAGGTCACGCCGTACGCGATTCCGGTCTCGATCGTCGGCATGGTGTCGAGCGAGATCTCGATCTCGCTGCGGCTGCGCGGCATCAGCCACGTGCTGTCGTGCGGCTGCACGAGCTCGACCGACGCGATCGGCTACGCGGCCGCGCTGCTGCGCGCCGGCGAGGCCGACGTCGTCGCTGTCGGGCGGCGCCGACGCGTGCGTCACGCCGGGCATGATCTTCGGCTTCTCGCGGATGCGAGGCCGTGTCGACGGCCTACAACGATCGCGCCGGCGCGAAGCCTCGCGGCCGTTCGACCAGCGGCCGCGACGGCTTCGTGCTCGGCGAAGGCGCGTGGATGCTCGGTGCTCGAGCGCGAGGATCGCGCGCGCGCGCGCGGCGCGACGATCTACGCGTCGATCGACGGCTACGGATCGACGTGCGACGCCTACCACCGCGTCCAGATGGCGCCCGACGGCGAGGAGATCGTCCGCGCGATGACGCTCGGCGATCGAGCGGTCGGGCGCGCAGCTCGAGGAGATCGGCTACGTCAACTATCACGGCACGTCGACCGCTGCTGAACGACGCCGTCGAGTCGCGCTGCGTGCGGCAGCGTGTTCGGCGCGCACGCCGATCGGCTGCGCCGGATCGTCGGTGAAGTCGATGATCGGCCACCCGCAGGGCGCGAGCGGCGCGGCCGGCGTCGTCGACCGCGGCGCTGGCGCTGTCGCGCAGGACTTCTGCCGCCGACGATCAATCAGTCGCGACCCGGATCCCGCCTGCGACCTCGACTTCATCCCGAACGCGGGCCGGCCGGCGCGGCGTCGAGGCGGCGCTCGTGCAACTGCCTCGGCTTCGGATCGAAGAACAGCGCGATCGTGCTCGGCCACGGGTCTGAACGCGTCGAATGCGACGATGCCATGATTGTCGGCGCGGGCCCCGCAGGCACCGATCGCCGCGCTCGTTGCTCGCGCGCGCCGGCGCGCGCGTGCGCATCGTCGATCGCGCCGACGTTTCCGCGCGACAAAGCTGTGCGGCGACACGGTCAACCCGGGCACGCTGGCGATCCTGCGGCGGCTGGGCCTCGACGCGCCGGCGCATCGAGCGGCGAGCCTGCCGTGTCGACGGGATGATCGTCACCGGGCGAGCGCGGCGTCGGCGGTCGAGGGCCGCTACCCGGCGGCCTGTCGCGGGCGTCGCGATCGGCCGCCGCGATCTCGACTCGGCGCTGCTGGCGCAGCGCCGTCGCCGCCAGGCGTGTGCAGTTCGAGCCGGGTCGCTGCGGTGCGCGAGGCGGTCGTCGACAGCAGGTACGGCACGCCGATCGTCGCCGAGCGATTGCGTCGGCGCGACGGCACGGACGCCGGCAGCTGCAGCGCCGGCGCTGGTGATCGCGGCCGGACGGCCGGCGGTCGCGCGCTCGCGTTCGGGCGCTCGGTCTCGCGCGCCATCCGGCCGCGGCCGCGGCGCTGGGCGGTCGGCGCCTGCAGCTTCGAGGACAGGGTCAGATGCGGATCTGCACGCTGGGCGAGATGCACGTCCGCCGCGGCGCTACATCGGCGTGGCGCCGCTGCCGGACGGCTTGAGCAACGCCTGTCTGGTCGCTGACCTGGATCGCGCGGACGCGGACCTGCGCGATCCGTCGCAGCGCTGCTGATTGCGCGAGCTCGCGGACGACGCTCCTCGGCGACCGCGCTCGCCGGCGCGCGCGCTTCGCCAATGCGCCGGTCGAGTATCCGGTCGTGCTCGGACCGCTCGCCGTCGGACGTGGCGCGCGCCGATCGATCGACGGGCTGCTGCTCGCCGGCGACGCGGCAGGGTTCATCGATCCGATGACCGGGGACGGCCTGCGCGCTTCGCGGTCGGGGGCGGCGAACTGGCGGCCGCGGATGCGGCGCTCGACGCGCTGGCAGGCAACGGCTGGACGCGGGGTGCACGACGAACATGCCTGGGCGAACGTCGGCGCGCGTTCTGCCGGCGAAGCGGCGCTTCAACCGCGCTGCTGCCGCGCAGCTGGTCGCGCGTCGCCGACGCGCGGTGGATCTGGCCACGTTCGGCGGCCGCCTCGCGCCCGGCGCGTTCCACCGGCTGGTGACGCGCCGGCGGCTGGTGCCTTGTAAAGTCGTGGGGTCGGCTTTAGCGCCAGGCGACTGCGGACTGGCGTCGGCGCCTGAGGGCGGACCCGCGTCACGCGGTGATCGCCGCGTGCGGGTGGCGCGCAGCCGATCGATGACCGTGGCTCGTCGCATTCGTCGGTCGTCGCGGTCTGCATGGCCGTCGGAAGCGTTCCGCGCCGTCGCAGCAGACGAGCCCGCTCAGCGCGCGCTCGGCGATCGAGGCGCCGGGACGATGTGTACCAGCTGGATGCAGCGCGGCGTATCCGGGGGCGTTTCGCGGCGATGCTTGGGGAAGCAGCTGATGGCGGGGCGCGCCTGCGGCCGACTCGCTGCGCGATCGCCGGCGGGATGGTGTTCACCCGTGGCGAAGGTGCTGAAGTGGTGGGCGATCGTGACGCTGGGTCGGTGCGTGGACCTTCCGGGTGATCGTCGTGCCGGGCGCGACGCTCATCTCCCGCGGACCGTACGCTTCCTCCGGCATCGAACTACGTAGGCGTGATCGGCGAGCTGAGTGGGTGTCGGCTTATACGACGAGGCGCTGTGTGGCCGGGCCCGTCGCGACCATCCGTTTTGCCATGTTCGGCGTCGTCGCCGTGGAAGAACAGGCGCTCAGGGGACAGCTCTCGGGTCCGTCCGAGCGTCTAAATTCTTATGCCTTTTCGAAACCGCGGCCTCTCAGCCGTTCGGCATCTGACTTGCAGCCTATAATACGAATCGCAATGAGGTCGCGTCTTGTGCCAGATTCTCTCCTGATATCGGAGCGCTCACATTCTAGCTCTGCCGACGTCCGGTTCGGCGCAGGCCCCTCTCGCCCGCATTCGACCTCGCCGCTCGGCGCCGCCACCAAGGCCTTTATTGAGGGCCGGTCGATGAAATCGAATCGCTGACCGACAAGCTGGACGCCCGCGACCCGAACGTCGTCGCGCTCAGGCGCAGGCATTCGCCCGCGGGAAGTACGCGACGCCGAAGCAGTCCTCAAGCCGGCTGTGCAGCGGGCGCCGACGAGCGAAGCGGCGGCGCTGGAACTAGGCCTCCTGTATCGAAAGATGCTGAAGACCCGGCCCCGACGCCGAAGGCGCTCGACCGCGCGTCGCGCCGATGGCCGACACGAGCAACGATCCTTACGAGGTGGCGCGCGCGGGCCGTGCGCTGCGCGCTCGGACGCTTCCAGGGGAAGCCAACGCCTATCGCGAGGCGGCAGGCGCTGACGACGCGATCCCGCCGTCCAGACCGCCTGGGGCGAAGCTCTTCCTCGACAGCCACAACGTGCGTGAGGCGAGCAATACGTA
>ERZ1370068.3419-contig-2531_pt1 | contig 17797 bp, 32 predicted proteins | sample MGYA00561227_ERZ1370068 | MGnify/ENA primary metagenome ERZ1370068 (study PRJEB38410, sample SAMEA6850437) | metagenome | study: Metagenomic assessment of the ecological functions of the soil: analysis of the soil microbiota associated with the...
GTCCGCTCGAATCGTTCGACCACGGTGGCGTGTGCACGGGCTCCCATTTGCTTTAACAGGCCCGGCGAACGCGTAATTAACTGCATCGCGTTCGCCAATCCAACGTGATCTTCCTCAGCTACCAGGAAGCCAGTGCGCCCATGCTCCACCGCTTCCGGTATCCCACCATGACGCGTCGCAACTACCGGCAACCCGGTCGCCATCGCTTCCAGGACCGAGTTCGGCACACCTTCCTGGTCTTGATTCGCGGATATTTCGCTCGGATGCAAAAACAGATGCGAGCTCGCATAAAGCTCAAGCAGTTTCCGTTGCGACAGAAATCGAACGAAATGCACGTCTCTAAGAATTCCTAATCCGTCGGCAAGCATCTCCAGTTCTGATTGGAGAGGTCCTTTGCCAGCGATGTAAAATTCCGCTTTGGGATTGTCTTTCTTAAAAACCGCAAAAGCGCGCAAGCTCGTCGCAACGCCCTTTTTCGGAATCAACCGGCACGCTTGCACGACTCTCCATTTTCCATCGCCGGGTGGTTGTCTATCCAACGAATGGAAATTCATTGAGCGGGATACCAGTGCGATTGATTCGCAGTTTTTCCGGCGGGCAGCCCAGGTGGATCAATCGGTCGACCAGTGATTGGGAACGCGCAAACACGAGCGGAACCGCTTTGAAAAAGACGGCGCAGCTTTGCCGGATAATCCTTGATGTCTTCTTTGTGGGCGACATCCGCGCCATGAAAAGATACCACACACGGCTTGTCCCATTGCTCGATGAAAGGGAGCAGGTGCACGCCCGTATGTCCAAAGTAGATATGCATCAGGTCGGCGCCATGCCGTTCCAACAACGAATCAAGCGTTTGATACTCGCCCCGATAGACAATGGGCGGGCGTCGCTGCACGAATTTCAGCCAGCCATGCACGAGCAGGATTTGTGCGCCGCTTCGGTATAACTTCCACAGCGGCAAACGGAAATCGTTCCGCATTCTGCACCTCTTTTGTGACAACGAAGGTATCGACGCCCTGCAGCGCTTTCACCTGTCGGTAAATATGCAACATCTCCGGCTTCAGAAAGCTGGAGCAATAGCTCGCTACGACCCGCCTGCCCATAAACGCGGCCAGTCTCGCCAGAGATTCCGGGCTTGTCCACCTTTTATTGGGTAGGTGATGTCCCGGACGACTGTCGTATCTTTCCTGACAATGTTTCCTTCAACGCATCTATTCCCTCCCCTTTTGCGGCCGAGATCGGAATGATGCTGATCTTGGGAAATCTCTCTCGCAGCATCTCGAGATTCTCGTTCGCATTGGGCAAATCCATTTTGTTTGCGACGACCAACCATGGACGCGATGAAAGCGCCGGATCGTACAAATCAATTTCCTTCCGAAGATTCTGTAAATCTTCCACCGGACTGCGTCCTTCGCTTCCGGCAACGTCAATCACGAATATTAAAAGGGGGCAGCGTGTGATGTGGCGCAAAAATTCGTGGCCCAGGCCAATTCCACGATGCGCCCTTCGATCAGACCGGGAATGTCTGCGATCGTGGCATGGCGATAACCCGGCAACTCCATCACACCGACAACTGGATGCAACGTGGTGAACGGATATGCCGCGACCTTTGGCCGTGCAGCTGAAAGTTTCCGCAGTAACGTCGATTTGCCTGCATTCGGATAACCAACCAACCCAGCGTCCGCAATCGTTCGCAGCTCCAGTAGAAAATATCCATGCTCGCCCTCTTCGCCCTCGGTGTATTGCCGCGGCGCGCGATTACGCGAGCTCTTAAAATGCACATTGCCTTTCCCTCCTCCTCCGCCTCGGCAAAGCACGAATTCCTGCTCGTCTCGCACGAGATCGACAACCGGCTGGATTGCAGGTCGATCTGAATTAAGCGTTGGATGTTGGGCGCCTGCTCCGATTTATCGGAGTTAAGCGTTGGACGTTGACTCTCCTCAGCAGGCCAAACGATTGTGCCGACGGGAACTTTCACGATCTTATTCGCGCCTGCGCGTCCAGCCATTTTCTTCCCTTTGCCGTGGCTGCCGTTCTTCGCTTTGATAATCGGCTCATAAAAAGATTAGCTAAATTATCCACATGCCGGTCCGCACGTAGAATCACATCGCCACCCCGTCCACCGTCGCCACCGTCCGGTCCGCCTTTGGGCACAAATTTTCCCGCCGAAAACTCACGGAGCCGCGCCCGCCGTTCCCAGCTTGGGCCAAAACTTTGATTCGATCTACGAACATAGCCGTGTGTTCAAAGTGCCACTTACGACATTGAATGTCATCCCGAGCGAAGCGAGGACTTCGCCCACGATCCTGGCTCACACGGTTTAGCTTGAGTAGTCAAGCACCAAGCGTGAGATCCTTCACTGCGTTCAGGATGACCCAAGCCGACAGCTCATGTAGCCGTGCCCAGCCTTGTTCTGCTTGCGCAAAAATGGTGATGCGAGTAACGAACAGTGCCGCCATTTTTGCGCTTCGCTGCGAGCGCCGTTCAACGGAACTGCGTTTTGAGCGTCTAATTGGCATTAAATAACCGGACTATTCGTCTTCTTCATAAATCATGAAATCATCCTTCGTCATCGTCGCGTTCCTGAGCGCGTTCAGTTTGCAGGCTCAAACAGAATCGCCATCCCAGCCGGCTCAAGGTGTCTCGCCAGTCAACCACAATCCCCCGCCGCTGGATCCGAAGAACATGGATACAGCCGTTAAACCGCAGGATGATTTTTATCTTTACGCCAACGGCGGGTGGTTAAAGCGCAATCCTGCTCGCCGGAATATGCGCGCTGGGGCAGCTTCACTGAGTTGGAAGAGAAAAATAACGAAGCGCTCCACAAGATCGCCGAGAAAACTGCAAATACCCACGTCGATGCAAAACGCGGCGCCGGAAGTACAAAAGTAGGCGATTACTACGCGAGCGGCATGGACGAAAAAGCAATTGACGCGGCGCGAACCAAGCCACTCGAAGACGAGCTAAAGCGCATCGACGCGATCAAAGATCGCGCCGATCTGCTGAACGCGATCGCGCGATCTGCACACCATTGGTGTCGATGCATTCTTCGAATTTGGCTCCGGCCAGGATGCAAAAGATAGCACGCGCGACATTGCGCAGGCGCACCAGGGCGGACTTGGTCTTCCGGACCGCGATTATTACACAAAGACCGATGAGGACTCGAAAAAGAAACGGGCTGCATACGTCGATCACGTCACAAAGATGCTGACGCTGCTCGGCGAGGCGCCGAGCAAAGCTGCTGATGACGCCAGGAAGATCATGGCTCTGGAAACTTCTCTCGCCAAGGCATCCCGCACTCGCGTGGAGCTGCGCGATCCGCAGAAGAACTACAACAAGATGTCACAGGCCGATCTGCAAAAGCTCACGCCGGACTGGAATTGGGCTGATTATTTTAAAGCGATCAATCTCGCCGAGCCGGGCGACATTAATGTGGGCCAGCCCGAGTTCTTCAAGGCAGCCAACGCGATGTTCACCAAAACATCCATCGACGATTGGAAAACCTATCTGCGTTGGCATCTTGATCAATGACGCCGCAGCGGAATTATCGAACGATTTTGTAAACGAAGATTTCAATTTCAATCAGGGCATTCTGCGCGGCACAAAGCAAATCAAGCCGCGCTGGAAACGCGTGGTCGCTTCTACCAACGGCGCCCTGGGCGAAGCACTCGGCAAGCTTTATGTTGCCGATTACTTCCCGCCGGAAGCCAAGGCGCGCGCCTTGGAAATGATTAACAACCTGAAGGCTGCGCTGGCTGATCGCATCAAAACCGTCGACTGGATGGACGAACCGACCAAACAGCAAGCGCTCAAAAAACTCGCGGCCATGAACGTCAAGATCGGTTATCCGGATAAATGGCGCGATTACTCGCTGCTCAAGATCGACAGAGGCTCATATGTCTCGAACGCCATGCGAGCCGCGAATTTCGAGGCGAATCGCGACCTCAAAAAATCGGCAAACCGGTCGATCGCAGCGAATGGGGAATGACGCCGCCGACGGTGAACGCCTATTACAACCCCATGATGAACGAGATCGTTTTCCCGGCGGGAATCTTGCAGCCGCCGTTCTTCGATCCGAAAGCCGATGACGCCGTCAACTACGGCGGCATGGGCGCGGTAATCGGACACGAAATGACGCACGGATTTGACGATCAAGGCCGGCAATTCGATGAGGTCGGAAATTTGCGCGACTGGTGGTCGACAGCAATCAGCGGCAGGAATATGACAGGCGTCGCAAAGCGGTTGTCGATCAATATTCGGAGTATCGAGCCGCTGCCAGGCATGCATATTAACGGCGAACTGACGCAAGGCGAAAACATCGCGGACATTGGCGGCATCAAGCTCGCTTATGCCGCGCTGCAAAAGCGCTCGATAAGAACCCACAGGCGCGCGAACAAAGATCGACGGGTTCACGCCGGAACAGCGCTTCTTTCTCGGCTGGGCCCAGGTGTGGCGGGCGAATCAGCGCGAAGACGATTTGTGTACTGCGCCTGAACACCGATCCGCATTCACCAACCCATTACCGGTGCAACGGTCCGATCTCCAACATGCCGGAATTTCAACAGGCGTTCAATATTCCCGACGGATCGCCAATGGTTAGGCCGGCAGACAAGCGAGTCAATATTTGGTGAACCGGTTTTGTAGGGCGTTTGTGTCAGACGCCAACGGTTTGAGATCGGCGTTTCACAGAACGGAGCCGGCGGGCGCCGAGCGACATAGACGGGCAGGTCGCAGACCGAGTGCGCGAAGCGAACGAGTCAAACGCCCTACCCTACTCCTTCGACACCTTTCCGCCCCAGCTCAGGATCTTCGCTTTCGCCCCGGCAGCTTCGGCTTCCTTGATATTGCCGGCGCGATTGTAAAATAGCGAAAGACTTGTCCAGCCGATCTGATCATTGGGCCGAAGCTCGACTGCTTTCCTTCCCGCTTCGATTGCCTCGGTAAAACGGCCCAGTTTCATCAGCGCCATTCCAAGCGCGTGCCAGCCGTCAAAAAATTCCGGGGCTATCTGCACACAGCGCCTGTATTTTTCCACCGCACTGTCCAGGTCGCCGACGGCCAGATCGCCGTTCGCGTCGTCAAAAATTTCGTCAACGGATTGATCCATCGGAGGGGCGCAGGCGCTGCCCCGAAAGCGTTCGGGGCCACTACAAGCTTAGCCTTTGCTAAATTGCAGACCGGCAGCTTGCCCACGGTCACGCAGCCATTCCATCAAGACAATTTGCCGTTTGTTATCGAGGAGCCGTTTCTCGTAGGCAGCCTTTTTCTCCGAGGCACTGGCTTCGGCTAATGGCTCCCGCTTTTCCAAAACTGCCACAAATCCATTTTCACCCGCTGGAAAAAATCGCTCACCTCGCCCGGGTTCAGAAATGCTACAGCCTGTTTGATGGCTGGAAGATCAGCTGGTTCGTTCTTCTTCGGTTCTTTGTCTTCCGATTTTGGTTTTTCCTCTTCGATCAGCGAAAACGGCGGGATCTTCTCAGCCTTCCCACCAGTCTTTTGAATTGCCGCCTCGAGCGGTTGCCCGGACTGCTTCGCTTCACGTAATTGTTGAACCACATCCGCTGCCTTTCGTCGACATTAGCTCCTTTGCTTTCGATTTCTTGAGCGTCTCCACGACTTTCGGTTTCGCTTCTTCGAGCGTGAGCGGACGCGCCTCGGTAATCCCGGCGAGATGCAAAATATAAAATCCATCCGCCACCTGAATTGGATCGCTGTTCGGCTCCTGCATTGATAGCTTGAAAGCAGCGGCGCCAAGTTGCGCATCGACTTTCAACTGCGGGTCAGGCTCTGCTGCGGTAAATTCGCCAGTTGTCATGCACCGGCAACTGAAACTTCTCAGCGGCCTGCTTGAAATCTGCGCCTTTCTCCAACAGCGCCTGCGTGAAATCAGTCGCGCGGTCGGAGAGCTTCTGCAAAGCCTCGATACGCTCTTTGCCGGTTAATTTCTTTTGCTCATCAGTCAGCGCGAGGCTGACAAACTCGACCTTGCGTTTTTCATCAGTTTTAAGCTCGGCCTTGTGGGCGTCATAATACTTTTGCACATCCTCATCGCTGACTGTGATGTCCTTACCAAGATCGGCCGGACTGAAATCGAATAACGGTCACAAATAATGTGTCGTAGGCCACGCTGAAAATTTTCATCGAGCTCTGCCTTTGGGAAGCGTAGACGCCAGCCGCTAGAAGCTGCTTGATTTGATTCAACGACAGCTGGTCGCGAACCAGTTGCTCGATGTGCTCTTCAGCAAGACCCATCGGCGCCAGCGCATTCTGCGACAAAATCAGCTGAACTTTTTCATGTCGAAGCCCGAGTCGCCTTGAAACGCCGGCAACGTGCGCACGACATCGGCGATCTCAGAGTAACCAGGACGAATACCGAGCCGAGCCGCTTCGTGCCGCAAGGACCAACAGAGTTAACAATGAATTGGACAGCAGTCTGGTTCGGATTCATGCCTGCCCCTGCCGTCAACGTCTGCACAAAATCAGACATGCCGAGGGCCTGCGCCAGAGTCGAGCAGGCGCACCATCTGCTGCGCTTCCAACATCGAAACATTCCGATCGTAAATGCGAGCAAACTTGATCGGCGCGCATCGCGCCGTAATCCGGCCGTTGCACGAAATAGAAAATGAACGGGATCGCCAGAATCGCGATCACGATCATCAGCCAGTGCCGGTGCTTGCGCAGTAACTTCATCATAACGGAAGAAATTGTAGAGGCGGCTGTCGCTCAGCCGCAAATTCTGATAGCCGCCGCCTCTGTGAGCGGCGCGTTGCGCGCTACGACAGCAAGTCAACGCGCGCTTGCACAGCGAAGCGCTACAGTCGCTCGCTGTTTCCGAATCATTTCCCAAGCGTTGCGCAAATGATCCTCAGTCGTGAGCACATTGCCCAGACCAATTCGCATCACCGTTCGGCCGCGCAATTTCGTCTGCGTGAGATAAGCGCGGCCGCAAGCATTGATTTGTTCGACAATCTCGCTGTTCAGCTGGTCGAGTTTGTCGTCCGTTTGATCGGTCGACCGCCGACTCATCAAACCGAAAACAAACCACGCCCATGCTGACCGGCGCGGCGAGCTCGAAGCGATCGTCGCTTTTGATCCACTCAGCTAAAAGATTCGCCAGCCGCATATGATTCGCGAATGCGGGCCGCCATTCCTTCGCGACCAAAGCTGCGGAAGATCACCCACGCTTTCAGCGCGCGAAATCGGCGGCCAAGCTGGATGCCGTAGTCCATGTAATTTTTCTGCGCTTCGACCGTGTCGCCGCGCAAATATTCAGGCACGAGTGTAAAGACGCGGCGCAAGCGCTCGAGATCGCGCACGTAAAGCACGCTGAAATCGAGCGGAACGAAAAGGCTTTTGTGCGGATTGACGACGATGGAATCCGGCTTCGCTCCAACCGTTGGTCAGCCATTTGTGCTCCGGGAGAATGGCGAAACCCGCGCCGTAAGCGCCGTCAATGTGCAGCCACATCTTGTTTTCGCGGCAAATTCTTGCGATCTCAGGAACAGGATCAACGCTCGCGGTTGAAGTTGTGCCGACTGTCGCGATGACGGCCAGCGGTTTGAAGTTCTCGCGAACATCGCGCGCGATCATTTCGCGCAGCAGCGCTCGGATCCATTCGAAAGTCGCGCGTCCGTCGGGACGCGCTGCACGTTTTCTTCGCCGATGCCGAGCGCAATCGCCGCTTTTTCGGCCGAGCTGTGCGCTTGATCGGAAGCGTAAATGCGAAACGCTGGCAGACGCCGCGACCGGCTAGGCCGAGTTTGCGGCTGGATGGCGCAGCCTCTTCGCGCGCGACCGCGAGCGCGTGCATCACGCCCGACCGACGCCGTGTCGTAAACCACGCCGTCAAATTCTTGCGGCAAACCGCATCCATTGCCGGATCCAATCGATCACGACGCGTTTCAAGTTCGGTCGCAGCCGGACATGTGCGCCACGTCATCGCGTTCACATTGAGCGGCGCGGTGATGATTTCGCCGAGAATTGCAGGCGCAGTCGTTGTCCAGCCGAAATAACCAAGAAACATCGGATGACTCCAGTGCACCATGCCGGGAACAATGAGCTCGATCGACATCGCCAAGAATTTTCTCGAACGGCTCGCCTTCTTCGGGCGGCTCGGCGGGGAGCGCAGCCAGAATCGCGCCCGGCTTGTCGTTAGGCGCGACCCGCAGCGATCCTATATGTTTGCCGAAAATCTGCAATCCAATCGGCCAGTTCGATGCAACTGTCTGCGGAATTCCTCAGGTGAAGTATCACCAAGCGGTTGTCGATCTTTCATCGTCGTTAGTAACCGTCCTCGCGAGTCACGCGCTACTGAACATGATTAGCACATCAGCGCTCAGCGCTTCCCACGGGAAGCGGTCTACATAAAACGCAAAGCCAAAACTGAAATGGAACGCGCCGAAATCTTCGTCAGGGCGCGGATCGGGATTGACGCCGTAATCGAGACGGATCGGACCGACCGGCAGTTTGTAGCGCAAGCCCGCGCCTATGGCATAACGCATATCGTCTAAGACCAATGTCTTCCGATGTCGGCAACAGATTGCCAGCATCAGTGAAGACGCGCGCCCTGCAATTCTCCGAGAATCGGAAAGGTATATTCGACATTAAACACGGTGAAGAATTCTCCACCGACGGGATGACCCGTGATTATCGTGTGGACCGAGATCGCGTTCGCCGAAGCTTCGCACGGTGTCGGCGCCGCCGTTGAAGAAACGTTCGTCGATCGGAATCGCAGTCGCTTCCTCCGGACCGCTCGCTGTGAGCGAATGAATAATGCCGGCGCGCGCGCCGAATGCGATCGAGGACTGCTGGAACCAGCGCTGCAACGGAGTGCCTCGCTTGGTCTTCCGTCACGCCGGGCGTAGGTCACCTTCGGCGAAAATGGCAGGTAATAGCCTACGCCGCATCGTGCCTCGGATATATTCGATGTCGCTTCCGAAAGCGCTCGATGCCAGATCCACCGTGTTTTTGATCAGAAACCCGCGCGGGTTCACGTACGGGCTTTGCCGCATATCCAGAGTGTTTGTGAAGTCCGATCGTATTTACAACGTAATTTGTCGTCGACCCAGAAGAAATGCCGGCTTGATCTCAGAGTCGGTGATTTTCACATGCGCGAACGGCGACGGTCAGGCCGGCCTCGTCGTACTTCGTAATCTTACGAGTGAGCTCGAATCGCCCGCCCAATTCGAATTTCGTGTAGCCATCGTAATCGAAAGTGAACGCGGCAAGCCGAGCTCTGAAGAAAAATCCGTATCAAGAAAAACGGATCCTCGTAGAGAATTTCACCCTTGTAGCTGCGTTGTGAAACCTCCACCGATGTCGTGAGCGGCCGGCCGTAGCCGAAAAGATCGCGATCGCGCCATTGCACGCCGCCAATGGCGCCCTCGTAGGTGCCGTAGCCGATCGAAAAACCGAATTCCTTGCTCTTGGCTTCCTCGGCTGAAACATCGAGCCGCAGAAGATGTCCATCCACAGGAACCGGTTTGATTTGAAGAACATTAAAGAGCCCGGTGCGCATGAGCGTGCGAAATCGCTCGTCGAGCGCTTCCGGGCTATAGGCTTTTGCCCTCCAGCTTGGTGAAACGTTTGATGACATAACTGGGACGCAGTCGATCGAGCCCAGTTACCGTGACGCCGTCGAAGTGGTAAACCGGTCCCGCGCGAAATCGTGATTTGCACCGGCACTCGGCCATTGACTGCATCCTCCGGCGCGCCGCTGGCGACGACCTTCACGTCGTAATAACCACGTGTCTTGTAATACGCCTGGAGACGCCGCGGAATATCGTCGACTCGCGCATCGGTGTAAGGCCGCTGCAGGAGATCCAGCATCTGCCCGCGCAGTGTTTCGGAATCGTAAATCGTGCGCCCGCTGAAATGAAATGCTGCCGAAGAAATATTGACGTCCCTCGTGGATCGGGATGACCACGTCCACTTGGCTGCTTTCCCGGTGAAAGGTGTAACGCGGCGCATCGACCACCGCATCCAAAAAACCCTCGGCGAGATAGAAACGATGCACCAGGTTCGCTCCTTCCTGCATGTCAGCGGCAACGAAAGGCAATTTTTCTCCGCCTCTGGAATACCGCTCCCGCGTCGGTCCAACTGCGTACTCAAAGAGTTTGTCGCTTGGCTCGCGCACATTCCCGTCGAAGACGATCGTCCCCAGCGTATAGCGCGGACCCTCTGTAATATCGAGGCGCAACCGGTTCTGGGATTCGATCGTGTAGTGCACATTTACGTCTGCATAGCCATGCTTGCGGTAGAAGACTTCGAGAAAAACGCGAGATCGTCGCCGCGCGCCGGACTTAGCCCGAAGTCTTCGATCGGTGGTGATTTCCTCCTTTAAGCGCGGTGCGCAATTCCTTTTCCTTGAAGGCTTGCTCACCGCGAAATTCAATGACGCTCGCCTGCTTCGCGCGCTTTTCCTGTTCTTTCACAACGGCCTGCCGCGCTTTTGCTGTTCTTCGGGCCGCGTCACATCGACCGCAGTTTGCGCTGCGACTTTAAATGCGAGGGCCACACTGCCAAGACAGAACAGGACCCTGTGCCGCATCTTAGGCTCTAGCGAAAACGAATCAGATACTTAAGCATCCCGCGATAATCGCCCCCGACCCCGACATCGCCAACGATGCACAAATTGATCGTTGATCTTGAATCTGGCGCTAACCTGCTGACGACCGGTTCGAGGATCGACAGCGCCCACGTCCAAATCGAGGCGATTAAAAACTGCGTTGCTCTGAGTCGGCTCGCCTTTTTTGAAAATTTTCCGGTAAAGCTGTTGCACCAGTAACATGGCGGCTCGTCCGGCCAGAACATTGCCGCGACCGGACAACTCCTGCTCTGGTGGCGCCGGTGGCGATCAAAGAAATGATTTCCTCCTGCGGCAGCGGCGGTTCGCTGGTGAAAATGGCTTCCGGCGCGAGCAAAGTTCCATAAACATAAACGCGCACCGTGTAATCGCGGATGACCGACGTGCCCACGCAGATCGATCCGCGGATTCATTGAATCGCTCGGGTCAAAATAAAGAAAGCCCGTAGGAAACCTCGAGCCGGCTGAATGGCAGCGTCGCTTCTACATTTTCCAGACGCACCGTGCCTTGCAATTCCGGACGCAGCCCGGTTCCGGTCAACTTCAGATCGGCGATCGCGCCGCCGGTCGCCAGGTTCCCGCGAATGAGCACCGGATCTTTTGTTTTAATTGCGACATCAAATTTCCAATCGCGGAATGGCGGGTCCGGCAAAGAAAATTCCGGACGCGCCGATGGCGGTTCGGGCGCTGGTCTGCCTGGCAGGCCGATCGGAATGAGATCGATATTCTTCAAGAATGTGACTGTTCGTCATCGCGACGTTGCCGGTGACCGTTGCGGTCGCGAACGGTCCGGTCACTTTGATGTCTGCGTCCGCGCGGGCGGTCGAGCGTATCGTTTCGCGCGACCAGCACGCTGTTGGCCTTCAGTTGCAAATCCAGAGTCGGCTCAGTCAGCTTTGGAAAAGTGACGCGGCCACTCATGGTGAAAGGGCCACCGGCTAGATCGCCACCGAATCGTTCCAGGCTAAGAGCGTTCTGTGCGAAGCTCAAACGCGCACTAAAATTCGTTAAGCGCCGGAAGAGTCGCGTTCGTAAAACGCGCAACGTTGACCGTCATGTCGCCTGCCCCGCTAAAAACCGGTTTGCCGATCGTTCCACTTACATCAACATCCAATCCAAGATTGCCATCAAGTTGCTCGAGCGCCGGAACAAATTGCCGAACAAAATTCACGGAACTGCGCGGGAGACGCGCCTTTGCAGTGATGGGTGTGTCGTCTGGCAATTTCCGGGCACGCGCAATCTTCGGAATATCAAAAGGCACGGCTCGCGTTTAGCTCGAGAGGCTGAATTCGCGCCTGCTGTAGTTTGCCCAAAACTGTCAGCCGATCGTGCACGGCCTGCGCGTTCAGATCAAATGTTGCTGGCTCCATTTTCGGCCAGCGATCATTTCGCAAATCCCGCATCTGCACGATCGAGACGCGCATTCAAGTCTCCGATTGTTCCGTCCGCGTCGAGCCTCGCGCTCAGCATTCCGGATGTCCCTGCTTTGATCCCGAGATCGCTGAACAATTTTTTAGATCCAGATTCTCAGACTGAATTGTGGCAAACACTTTGCCGGACGACGGAATGGTCGCGGCGTTCGTTCCAAGATTTCTCCACACCAGCGGGAAAGAGATGTATCCCGACGCGAACCTCGCCTGGCCCTTGATCGAGTTGAATCCTGGTTATCTCGAGCGTCTCGCCTTTTGCCTGCGCGACTGCCTGAAAATCCGTGTTGCCGGTGGCGAAAAAGATGATCGGCACATCAAGACCGTCGGGCGAGTAGGACGCATCGATATTCGCCCGAAGCGATTGTGTATTTCCGTAGCGTCCCTTCTCGAGCACGACTTTCAGGTTCCCTGAGCTCCTGGAGATTTGCGCGTCACCGTTTCCTTCCCAGTCGAGCGTAACTGACCCGGCCAATTCGTTCTGATTACCAAAAGTGCGAAGCAGCGGTTGAAGCGTCGATAAGTTCGCTATACTCGCCGAAACCTTGCCATTGTAATGATGAGGTTGCCGCAAATTCAACCTCCCGGTCGCGTTAAAGAAGTCCGAATCGTTCAGACTCGCCCGGCAATCGTTTAAATACACGATGTTATTTGAGATCGAACATTGCGTGCTGAGTTCGTGGAAAACCAAGTCCCGCATTTTAAGATTTGACCCGGAAATCGAAACCTGGCCGTTGGCGGTCTGTTGTCTCCATTCGATTTGCGCCGTCATTTGCAACGGCCCACTCAATTTGTTCGGAGAATCCGCAACCCAGAAGTCGCCAAGTTCCGGCGCGTTGAGCGCAACATCCAAATCCGCAGGTTGTGACGGAGCTTTGCCAACTTCCTCCGGTAGCTGTGTAGCGCCCCCGAACATTTAGTTCGTTCTGATTTCGCCGCAGACTCAATCGGTCCAGCCCGAGAATATCATCGCTTCCATTTAAAGATCCTTGCACCGAATCAATGATATGATCTCGATAACGTATGGCGGCCAAATCGAACTCCATCGCAGTGCGAAGATCCGCAAACCACGGTCTTTTAGCTGTAGCCGGGGGCGGCGACCCCGGCCTAGTATCGGGCCTCGCAATCGTCTTGGACGCGCGCAGCGTGGAGCTCAATTTCTCAATTGTTCCATCCGGAAACCCGATTGACTCTCCGGTCATGCCAAGAGTTGCCTCTATCTTCGCATTAACGATATCGATCTTGCCGGTGAACTGAGCCGAGCCAGTCAATTGCACAGGTATTCCTGTCGTTACCCGCTGAAGGTCAGGCGCCGTTCCTGTGATTTCCAGAGTCGTCGGAGTCCGGCCAAAATCCTCGATAACCGACGGCAACTCCATCGTGCCACGAAAGTGAAGCTCGTTCTTGTCCTGGACGATGTCCGCGGACCGCAAAGTCGCTCTGCCCTGTTCTGCGGAAACTTCAACTACACCGCTATCGAAATGGATTTCAGGCCGATCCACGTTGCTGATCTGCAACGACATCGCCCCACTCCACGTGCGCGGAACATCGATCGTCCCTGCTCCATCAACAGCGAGTCGCTCGATTGTGCCGGAAAGAGAATCCTCCGGCAAAAACAAGAATTTGTTCAACGATTCAGCCGCAATTTCTGCGCAGCCACGTTTATTTTCGCGTTCAACGAAGACTCTGTTCCGGTTAACGCAGCGGACGCGGATAGTTGGCCGCCGCCAATGGCGCAATCGAGTTTGAGTCCCAGCGCTTTGTCGTCGATGCGCGATGCATCGATGTTTAAGAGACGGATCTGTTCCTGGTCGCTGAGAACCAGATCACGCAGAACAAGGTTCTTGTTCGCGTAAGAAGCTTGCCCGGAAATTCTGGACCAACTGTCACCGGATGGGAGCTGCAGTTTTTCGATGCGCACCTCGCCGGGACTGCGCGGATTCAAATCAAGATCGACGTGTTCGACGACGAAGTCGTTAGGCTTATTTCTGATAACCAGTGTTACGTCTGCTAATCGAATCCGCTCCGGAAATACCGAAGGCAGCGTCAGCTTCTGTTTCGGGACGCGGTTTGCGTGGCGGCGCTCTCGCCGGATTCAACACAACCTGCGCAGAACGCACTTCGACATCTTCAAAAAGTGAGAGAGCCCATGTCGCGTCAATCCGAACAAACTGTAATCAACATATAGCTGGTCGATGTCGATCCGATTCGATCGCTGATGCCCCAGTCGGTAAGGCGCGAAAGTTTCATGCAGTCAGATGACTAAAGGATTGCCTTCGAGCCGAAAGTCGATCTTTAGATTTTCTCGCGCAGCGTAGCGCAGTCACGATCTGCCGACCGATTGCCAGCAAGATTGGACGATGAAAAATGATCAGTAGCGCCACGCACGCAGCGAGGCCGATCAACACACGATGCCAAATCCGACCGGGGCGCGGCACCTCTTTCTGATCGCTTTCGGCCACCAGAGCGATTGTATTGCCGCCTTCTGAGAGAGCAAATATCAGATTCCGCGCCGACCTCCGACTTCATCATTGCGTGCAGAGCACCTATGACGTGACGCTTTCCACGTTCCCGAATAATGAATCCGGACAAGCTTTTTGATTACCTCGAGGGCAGGTTACCTGCGGCAGAGCGCGCCGCGCTGGAACAGCGATTGATCTCAGACAAACAACTGCAACGCGAGCTAGCGGTGGCGCGCCAGATTCACGCGGGAATGCGCGGCGATTCTCGCGAAGTTCTGTTGCTGCCCACGATCCGGATGTGACGGAACAAGGCCGCAAAATGGCCCTTCGCGTAGGCGCAGCATTCATAGTCCTCATGGCGGTCAACGTCGGCATCGGTCTCTGGTTAATCGCGCGACACGAAACGAAGAACCCGAATCGGTCCCTGCTTGAAACGCAAATGCGAGAGCAGATCGCAAAATCGCTGGAGCACGCAGCGGCGACACTTCACACCTGCGCCGCTGGGTGTTGGCGAAATTATGGTTCCCGCAGCAACTGGGAAACTGGAGACAGTTGCTGACGAAGTGGTCACCATCGCAACTCGATCCGGCGGTTCTGCTACAAAAGGTCTCGCGGACCAGGGCCGGCTCAGTGTTCTTGTTGATCTTCCATCAAGTCGCGAGCCGGAATTTCGCGCAGCGATTTCGTCGATGACTGGGGAAGCGCCCCGGGCTCGCCGACCCCGGCTACGCGCAGCTGCTGCAAACGAGAAGAAGAGTTTCGTTGTGCAAATCGTCGAGGCGGCGGCAAAGTCCGATTAATCGCGACGAGTTGTTGCGAGGCTAACTCACTTCATGATCGCAGTCACGTTTGCGTTACCGGCCGAAAGCGCGGAGTTCTTGCGCTGCCTGACAAACAAAACTTGCATCGAGCGCAATAGCGTTGGGATAATCCGTGGCGAGATCGATCATCGGACGATCGAAGTTCTTCATACGGGCGTTGGAGAAAAAGGTGTGCCGACAACGACTGGTAAGATTTCTGGACGATCAGGAATTCGCCTGTTCGATCAGCACCGGCTTTGCAGGGGCGCTAAACGATGATCTGCAAATCGGCGACCTTCTTCTGGCAGAGAATTTCTCAACAATTGACCTGAGTGAGACGCGCGCCTCGCTTTCAGGTTTGCCGATTCATATCGCGAATCTTTTGACTGTGCCTGCGTTGATCGATTCTCGTGAGAAGCGAAACAAACTCGCGCTCACATCGGGAGCTGTCGCGGCGGACATGGAGACGCAATTCATTGCACGCACCTGCGCCGCTCGCGGGATTCCCCTGCTTTCACTTCGAGTAATCAGCGATACGCCGCGCGACCTGTTTCCCAGCTTCGGCCAGATGTGTCTGTTCGACATCGAACGACAGCGAACTCCGCATGCCGAAGCTGGCAAAATATTTTCTTACGCATCCGAATCGCGTTCCGCATCTGATCCGGTTCGCGAGGAGAATTGCATTCGCACGAAAGGTTTTAGCGGATGCGCTGGTCGCTGTCGTGGGAAAGCGGTAGCCGGGTCGTTGACTCCGGCGGCCGCGCCGCCGATCGCGGCTACAGTTGTGCCGGCTCGATATGAACGAGCACGTCGGCAATGCGTGAGTCGTTTTGCTGGATTGCGGTCTTTACTCGATGCGCGATCTCGTGGCCTTCGTGCACGGAAATCTTGCCATCCACTCCGACGTGAAGATCGACATAAAAATCCAGGCCCATCTTGCGAGCGCGGCATTTTTCAACTTCGATGACACCGGGGACGGTGCTGGCAGCTGAGCAAATGGACTTGACGATTTTTCGCGGCGCGGTGTCCATGATTTCGTAAAACGCCGGGCGCAAAAGCCTGATGCCATTTGCAGCTGATGACGCGCGCAGGCGAAAAGCGCTGCCCAATCGTCCGCACTTTGCCAGCCCTTGCCGCCAATCAAGCGCAACTGAAATGCCGATGAATGCAGCAGCTGACGTGAGCGCATCGCTGCGATGGTGCCAGGCGTCGGTTTGCACAGCTGTGCTCTCCACGTCTGCGGCCAATCCGGTTGACGTAACGGAACAAAGTTTCCTTTATCACGATCACCACGATCAATATCACGAGCGTGTACGGCGCCGGCCCGTGATGCGGCAGGAAGATTTCGCGCACGCTTTGAATGGCCAGACCAACAGCGGCGGCCAGGACCCCGATTGCAACAATCGACGGCCGCAATCGGCTCCGCTTTCCCGTGACCATAGGGATGCGAATCATCAGGCGGACGCGCGGCAACTTTCAGCCCGCTCCAGATGACAAACGAGCCGCGCGATGTCGAGCCCGGATTCAATGCCATCGGCAATGAGAACATAGGCGTGACCGAACACGCCGCCGAGAATCTTTTGCCACCGCGAAAATCGAATTCACAATCATGCCGAAGAGCGCAACCCGCGCACCCGTCTGCCAGGCGGACGACGTGATCCCGCCAGGCGGCCGACGCGTTTGCAGATTGTTTGCGGAGGCTTGAGGATGCTGAGGCGAGGACATCATGAGAACTATAAACGCAGCCGTGTACGAAACGCACGGAAATCCGGCGGACGTGTTGCACGTCGAATCACGGCCGTGGCCGACGCCAGCTCCGGGCGAAGCTATCGTGAAAATGCGCGCAGCGCCGATCAATCCGGCCGACTTAAATCAGATCGAAGGAAAATATCCGGTGCGAGCAGAACTGCCGGCGACGCCCGGGTTCGAAGGCGCAGGAGTCGTTGTCGATGTCGGCGCGAACGTCACAAAGCCTGTCGCAGTGGCGCCCTGGTGATTTTGCCGCACAACGTCGGCACATGGCGCGACGCCGTTGCAGTGAAAGCCGATGAACTGGTTGTTGTCCCTGCCGGGAATCGAGCCGGTGCATGCGGCGATGTTGAAAATCAATCCGATGACGGCGTGGCGTCTGCTGCACGATTATGTCGATCTCGCACGCGGCGATTGGCTGATTCAGAACGCGGCGAATTCAGCCGCAGGTCGCGCGGTGATCCAAATCGCGCGCGAGCTTGGCTACAAGACTGTAAATGTCGTCCGACGCTCGGAATTAATCGACGAACTGCGAGCGGAGGGCGGTGATGTTGTTCTGGTCGATAGCGAAAAATCTTCGCCACGAAGTGGAAGACGCGATTGGCGGCGCGCCAATTCAGTCTGGGATTGAACGCCGTCGGTGGCGAAAGCGCGCTGCGTCTGGCTAAATTGTCTCGCTCCGGGATCAACGCTGGTAACTTACGGCAGCGATGAGTTTACAGCCGCTGAAAATCCCAAATGGCCTGCTCAGCAATACGTAACTGAACGAAGTACA
>ERZ1370068.1359-contig-11248_pt1 | contig 17793 bp, 26 predicted proteins | sample MGYA00561227_ERZ1370068 | MGnify/ENA primary metagenome ERZ1370068 (study PRJEB38410, sample SAMEA6850437) | metagenome | study: Metagenomic assessment of the ecological functions of the soil: analysis of the soil microbiota associated with the...
CGGGGCCGTGGCTTGTCAAGACTGCGCGCCGTGTGTAGCATGCCGCCCGACGATGCGGACGACGCTCGCACGGCTCGCGCCGCTGGTCCTGCTCGGTTTCGCCGCTGGCTCACCGGCCGTGGCACAGGCCCCCGACGATCCCGCGCGGCTCGAGCCGGTCGTGGTCACGGTGACCCGCATGGAGCAGAAGGCCGACGAAGCGCCCGCGAGCGTGACGGTTCTCACGCGCGACGACATCGAGCACTCGGCGAGCCAGACGGTCGACGATCTGCTCCGACAGAGTGCCGGGCTTCAGCCTGTTCAGGCGGGCCTCGAGCCTGGTCACCCACCCGACCACCCAGGGGCTCTCGCTCCGCGGCATCGGACCGAGCGGCACCAGCCGAGCGCTCGTGCTCGTGGACGGGATACCGGCCAACGATCCGTTCGGCGGCTGGGTGTACTGGGGTCGTATGCCGATGCTGGGCATCCAGCAGATCGAAGTGGTGCGCGGCGCCGGGTCGAGCGTCTGGGGTAACTACGCGCTCGGCGGCGTCGTGCAGATCCTCACGCGGCCGCCAACCGAGCGCGCGCTGTACTTCGATGGCAGCTACGGCAACCACGAGACGATGAACTTCGACCTTCGGCTCCATGACGTCGAGGGGCCGTTCCGGATCGCGCTCGAGGGCAACTATTTCAGCACCGGCGGTTACGACGTCGTCAAGGCATCGCGGCGCGGCTCAATCGACATCGAAGCCGACTCGAACCATTCGACCTTCAACGGCCGGGTCGAGCTCGTGGCGACTCGAGACGCGTCGTTCTTCGTCTCCGGCTCCCTATTTCTACGAGGCCCGCAACAACGGCACGCCGCTGCAGATCAATCACACCGGCACCGGCTCCGGAGCGGTCGGCGGCCGCCTCGGCACCGTGGACGAAGGCGAGTGGCGATTCGCGGTGTTCGCCGACACTCAGGAGTTCCGCAGTACGTTCTCCAGCCAGGCGGCCGACCGGAACTCGGAGACCCTGGCGCTCGATCAGCGGGTGCCCAGCACATCCGCGGGCGGAGCGCTCCAGTGGAGCCATCGCTTCGGCCCGAACATCCTCTCCGCCGGCGGCGACACGCGCTGGGTGCAGGGTGAGACCGACGAGCGCGTCTACAACGCCGGCGCGTTCGTCCGCAATCGCGACGCCGGCGGCCAGCAATTCATCGCAGGTGTCTTCCTCCAGGATGTCTACACGCCCATCCCGGCGCTCGAGATCGTCGGGGGATTCGCGGCGACTACTGGTACAGCTACGACGGGACGCGGCACGATACGCCGCCGGCGGCCGGCGTGCCCGCCGAGCAGACCTTCAACAACATCGAGCGGCTCATCCCGAGCGGGCGGCTGGCGGTGCTCTACCACGCGACGCCGACGACCGACATTCGCGCCTCCGCCTACGAGAACTTCCGGGTGCCGACGCTCAACGAGCAGTATCGAGTGTTCCGCGTCCGCAACGACGTGACCGTTGCCAACGAGTCGCTCCGCCCCCGAGCAGCTCTACGGTGGGGAGCTGGGCGTGCAGCAGCGCTGGGGGCCGTTCGGGGGCGGGTCACCGGCTACTGGAACGACGTGCACGATCTGATCGCGAACGTGACGCTCTCTCGCGCCTGCCCGACTGCCCGGTCGGAACGACGTGCCGGCAGCGTCAGAACCTCGACCTCGCGCGCATCCGCGGCATCGAGACCGAGCTCGAGCTCCGCCCGCACCGCGACTGGCGCGTCCTCGTGAGCTACCTGTTCGTGGACGCGCGCGTCGTGAACGCGCCGCCAGCAGCCGAGCCTCGAGGGTAAACGGCTGGCGCAGGTGCCGGGAGAACAGCGTCACGGCCACGGTGCGCTTCTCACGCCCATCCTGGTTCGACGCCTCGGTCACCGGGCGCTACGTCGGGCAGCAGTACGAGGACGATCTGAACACGCTCTCGCTCGGCGGCGTACTTCGTGCTGGACGCCATCGTCTCGCGCGCGATCACGCAAGAACGTCGAGCTCTACGTCGCCGCCGAGAACATCTTCGACCGGGTCTACTCGACCGGGCGGACGACCGGCTGGGGTGATCTCGATCGGCGAGCCGTTCACGGTCCGCGGCGGCGTGCGTCTGCGCTTCTGACCGCGCGCGGAGGACCGAATCGTCGGTCAGCTGACGAGGTCGAGTCCGAGCAGCGTCCCGAGCTCACGCAACGCCTGCTCCGGCTCGTCGACCTTGATCGTCGCCATCCCCAGCGCCCGCGCCGTCTTGAGGTTCCGGCCGATGTCGTCGAGAAACGCGACGCGCGGCGGCGCCACGCCGAGCTTCTCGCAGACGAGCGCGTAGATCCGCGGGTCGGGCTTGCGCAGGCCGACGATCGCGGACTCGACGAAGACGATCGAAGTGCGCGTCGAGGCGGGCGCGCGGCGCGTTGTCGCCGCGCCCTCGTGTCTCGGCCACCAGTTGTTGGTGAGGGCGGCGACGCGGAGACCGCCGGCGCGAATTCGCCGGATGGCTTCGAGCATGAGCGGGCGCGGGAACGCTCGCCTCGGCGATCTTCGCCATCAAATGGTGGCCGTCGATCGCGATGCCGTGCGCGCGGCAGTCGGCCTCGAACGGCGCGATGAACGTCTGAACCGTCAGCTCGCCGCGCTCGAGCCGCGCCCAGGCCCCTGCTCGCCCGCGGCCACCACCACACGGTTGATCGCGTTGGCGCTCGATCCCGCGCTCTTTCTCGTAGCGCGCGATGGCGTGAGCGGCGAGTCCTGCACGACGCCGCCGATATCGAACACCACCGCCGCGATCGCTCCCATGATCAGGCCCCTTGGAACATAGCAAATTCGCGGCTACGCTAGCGCGCCATGGACACCGCACGACCGTTCGCCGGGATCGAGGTCGTCGAGTTCGGCCAGTTCATCGCCGTCCCCTTCTGCGCTCAGGTCCTCTCCGAGGGCGGCGCCCACGTGATCAAGATCGAGTCGGTCGAGGGCGATCCGGTCCGTCAGCTGGCGCCGCTGGCTCCCGGCGAGACCCGTCACTTTCTTTCGCGAAACCGCGGCAAGCACTCGCTGCCGCTCGACCTGCCGGCATCCGTCGGCCCGCGCAAGTCGTCGAGCGCCTGCTCGCCCGCGCCGACGTCGTGCTCATGAACTTTCGCCCGGGGCTCGCCGCCGAGCTCGGCCTCGACTGGCCGAGCCTGGCGCCGCGCTTCCGCGCCTCGTGGTCGGCAACGTCAGCGCGTTCGGCCGCCGCGGGCCGGCCGCGCGGCTGGCGGGCATGGACCTCGTGGTGCAGGCGCGCAGCGGGCTCCTCGCCGCGGGCGGCAACGTCAGCGACGGCGTGCCGACCGGCGGCGAGAATCCGGTCGTCGACTACATGTGCGCGATGACGCTCGCGTTCGGCATCGCCTCCGCGCTCTTGCGCCGCGCGCGCACGGGGCGCGGCGGCGAGGTGGACGCCTCGCTCCTGATGGCCGCGCTGGTGGTCCAGAACAACAACATGGTGCGCATCGACTCGGCGGACCGGGCGACTCACACCACCGTGCGCGAACGGCTCGCCGAGCTCCGGGCCGCCGGCCGGCCTACGCCGAGCAGGCGGCGCTCACGCCGCAGATCCGTCCGCCGGGCACCGTCAACGTCTACTACCGCACCTACGCGACCCGCGACGCGGCGCTCGCCATCGCGTGCGGCAGCCCGGCGCTCCGGCGCGCCTTCATCCGCGCGGTCGGGCTGAGCGACGACGCGCTGGATCGGCCGATCTCCGACCGCGCGAAAGAGGTCGAGCACTACGTGGCGCTGCGCCGGCGCGTCGAGGCCACGGTCGCCACGCGCACCACCGCCGAGTGGCAGGCGACGCTCGAGGCGGTCGGGGTGCCGGCGGCCGGGGTCAAGCTACCGCTCGAGCTGCTCGACGACGAGCAGCCGCTCGCGAACGGAATGCTCCACGACCTGACTCATCCGGTTCTCGGCCCCGTGCGGGTGCTGGCGCCGCCCGTCTCGATCGACGGCGGCGGATTCGTCCCGGCGCCGGCGACCGCGCCGTTCGGATCGGAGACGCGCGCGATCCTCGGCGAGCTCGGCTTTACGAGCGCAGGAGGTGGAGACGTTGCTGGCGGACGGGGTGACGCGCGACCGGCTGAAGCGCTAGTTGCGGGAGGCGTCCGGTGCCGCGGACTGAAGGTCGCCGGGCGTGATGCGGCGATCGATTCGGGGGTTGCCCAGGTCGACGGTGACCCGGAGCGCCCGCAGGCCGTGGACCCCCTGCAGCTCGTCGAGCTCGACGTCCTCCACCGCGCTCGGTGAAGTACCCGAGTGACTGCAGATACTCGATGTAGGCGCGATACTCGTTGCCCTCGGCGGAGTGCGAGTAGACGATCGCGATCTTCCGGGCTGCGTGATCCGCTCGTCGGTTCCCGTGATGATGACGGCCTTGTCGATCCGCTTCTTGACGATCTCGTACCGGATGTCGTAGGCGCCGTCCACGTCGAACCGCTTCTCGTCGAAGCGGAAGCGGATCGACAGCGGCGCGTGCTGGACCAGCACCAGGTGCGTCACTCTCGAGCGGGATCGGGAGCTTGTCGCGTGAGCCGGTTGACCTTCAGCGCGACGCCGCACGTGACGCATGAGCTGCCACAGGCGCAGGCTCTTCAGGTAGAGCGGGTCGAACTTGCCGTCCTCGAGCAGCAGGCGCCGACGTAGATCTGATGGTCCACGCCGTCCGTCTTCTGCTTCTCGAAGTAGTGCGGGAACATCGTCCTGGGCGGTCTGCTCCTCGAGGTCGAGGTACGAGGAGATCCCGTCGGCGATGCGCGTCACGCTCTCCTCGAACAGCCGGCGCTGTTCGTACACGGTGCCGATCCGAGGTCGAGCGCGGCGCGGTAGGCCTCGATCCGCTCCCGCACGCCGCGGCCCGAAGGTCTGCGAGGTGGTCGAACAGCGACTCGACCTGCGCGCGGAGGAACGCGATGATCGAGACCTCGTCGCCCGAGTTGAGGTTCATCTCGATCTTGGTCGATGTGCTTGTCGATGCGGTAGAGCAGCTCGTGCAGGCCGGGCAGCGGCCGCGCGTCGTGCGCCCAGCGGATCACGTCGCGCGGCCAGCCGCAGCTGGCGTCAACAGATCCGCCTGGATCGCCAGGCTCCGCTGCGTCGAGGAGCCGCGGATGTCGGCGAGCGCGTACAGCGGATAGATCCGCTCGAACACGATCGGCTCCATCTCGACGACCGAGTCGTCGGCGTCCCCGGCTGGTCGTCCGATGCCCTTGAGCACGGCCTTGCGGAAGCGCCACTCGACCACCGGGTGGATCGCCGTGCACTCTCTCCTTGATGAACGCCTGGATCCGCGCGTTCAGCTCTTCCATGCTGCGCTGGACGGCCATCGAGAAGAGCGGCAGGATCTGCATGAGCTTCGAGCAGGTGCGTCCAGTCGAGATCGCCGGGCCGCGGCGAGCCGAGCTCGAGCGTGCCGATCACCCTGTCCTGATAGAAGAGCGGCGCCACGATGATGTTGCGCAACCCCACTCGATGATCTCGTCGTCCGCCGGCGTGCGCCCGGGCATCTCGGTGAGATCCTCGACGATGAGCGGGCCCCCCTGCTGGACCGCGCGCTCGTAGATGGACCCGCGAAACTCCTCGACCGTGTGATGTCGGGAGTCGGCGAAGATGCAGGCGTGCTCGCTCTCGGCGCCGTAATTGAGGACGAGCACCTGGTCGCCGTCGAGGGCGGCCAGCCCGAAGCGCAGCTCAGGGCGCCGGAAGAGGGTCCGCAGCTTGTCCTGCAGCGCCTCTGAAGCGCGTGTGGAGACGATCGACTCCCTTGTCGATCAAGTCGCGCTTCGAGCGAGGACAGCACTTCCTGATCCGTGACCTCGATCGCCCGGAAGATCGTGAAGCCGCGGAACACGAAGCGATCCGCCGGCAGGACCTCGCGGAACAGATCGGTCTCGAAGAGCTCGCCGTGCAGGCGCCGCCGCGTCGCGTCGGTCAGCATCGGGCACGGGACCGATCGTCTCCACCTCGACGAATCGCCAGTCGAAGTCCATCTTGAAGTGGCGCTCGAGCCCCGTGTCGGTGTCGGTCGTCGTGAGGATGAGCGGATAGTCGACGTCGAGCTGGACTCCGTAGATCCGATCCAGCACGAGCGCGTAGGCGAAGAACAGGCGCATCGCGCTGATCATCGCGGGATCGAGGTTCACGCGGCCGCGCAGCGAGCCGTCCTCGGCTTGCAACAGCTGCTCGAAGGGCGGCGTGGCGTAGAAGCTCTTCAGCATGAACGGAATCAGGACGGCCGAAAACTCCTGGTCGAAGAAGGCCGACGGGAAAATGCCGCCCATGAGCACATCCACCAGGGCGCGGTGGCGCTGGATGACGCCCAGGTCCGTGATCGGATTCAGAAGCTCCGGCACCTGCTCGACCTGTTCACGGACCGTCCGGACGAACGCCCCCTTGGCGGAGGTGTCGTCACCGTACTTCTTGGCCCAGAACGCGAGCAGGGGCGCCAGGCTCAGCTCGGTCTTGAAGGAAAGCTGTCCGGCGAGGTCTTCAGCACGGCCTGAAGGTCGGCGGTGCGCTCCAGAAGCCCGCGGGTCGTTCCAACCATGCGGTTATTGTAGCAAGCTGCGCCAGCTGAACCGCACCCCGCTGGGTGTAGAATCGCGATCCATGGAAAACCGCCAGCTAGGCCATAGCTCGCTCTCCGTGCCCGCCCTGGGCCTGGGATGCATGTCGATGTCGGGCACCTACGGCAAGCACGACGACGCGCAATCGATCGATGTGATACACCACGCGCTCGACCTGGGCGTGAACTTCCTCGATTCCTCGGACATGTACGGCTTCGGCCACAACGAGGAGCTCCTGGGCCGCGCCATCCGCGGGCAAGCGCAATCAGTTCGTCGTCACGACCAAGTTCGGTCAGGTCCGGACGCCCGAAGGCCGCATGACGGTCAACGGCCGCCCCGACTACGTCCTCCAGGCCTGCGACGCGAGCCTGAAGCGCCTGGGGATCGACGTGGTCGATCTGTACTACCAGCATCGCGTCGACCCGACCGTGCCGATCGAGGACACGGTCGGCGCCATGAAGCGGCCTGATCGAGCAGGGCAAGGTGCGGTATCATCGGCCTCTGCGAGGCGTCGCCCGTGACCGTGCGGCGCGCCCATCGGGTCCATCCGATCAGCGCGCTGCAGAGCGAGTTCTCGCTGCTCTATCGCGTCGAGGCGGAGGGGATCCTGCCGACCCTGCGCGAGCTCGGCATCTCGTTCGTGGCGTACTCACCGCTCGGGCGCAGCTGGCTCACCGGTCGCGTCGAGAACCTTGCCGACATCCCGTCCGACGATCGGCGCCGTGATCACCCGCGCTTCCTGGAGGCCAACTTCGCGAGGAACCTCGAGCTGGTCCGAGCGGATCGAGCCGCGTCGCGAAGGAAAGGGCTGCACACCGGGGCAGCTGGCGCTCGCGTGGCTCCTGGCGCGAGGCCCGGACATCGTGCCGATTCCGGGCACGAAGCGGAAGGAGCGGCTCGACGAGAACGTGAAGGCCACCGCGGTTCGGCTCGACGCGCGTGACACCCAGCGGATCGCGGAGGCGATCCGTCCGGCACCGCGGCCCGGCACGCGCTATCCGGAGGCCATGATGAAGGGGCGTCCACATCTAGGACGCTCGATCGAGGGTCGCCGTCGATGAAGTCGCCGCGACCGCTCGACCGGCCGAGGTCGAGCATCTCGGGAAGGTTGCGCTGGCCCTCGGCGGGTACGAGCCGGGTGATCTGGTTCATGCGCACGGACGACCTCGCGGATGCGCTCGAGCGCCTCGAGCATCGCCGCGATCCGCATGCCCGGGCCGGAGCTGGCCTCGCGCGCCAGCAGCTGGAGCTCGCCCGAGACGACGGTGAGCGGATTGTTGATCTCGTGCGCGGCGGCCACCGCCAGGCTCGCGACCAGCCGCAGCTTCTCCGCCTCGCGCAGGGTCGCTTCGGCTTGCTTCTTCTCGGTTACGTCGCGGCCGATCGCGGAGGCGCCGATGATGCTGCCGGACGAGCTCCGGGGCGGCGACACCGTGACCGAAACCTGAACGCGTGCCGTCCTTCCGGATGCGCGCCGTCTCGTCAGGGCTGGACGTGCTCCACCGCGCTTGAGCCGCGCCAGGATGCGGAGCAGCTCGTTGGGATGATCGGGCGGGATGACGATCGAGATCGATCGGCCGATCACGCCTCGGCCGCGGTGTAGCCGAAGAGTCGCTCCGCGCCCGCGTTCCAGCTGGTGACCACGCCGTCGAGTGTCTTGCTGATGATGGCGTCATCGGAGAACTCCACGATGGACGCCAGAGTGGGCCAGCGCCGCCTCGTCCCGCTTTCGCTCCGCCACGACGGCCGCGATCATGATGCTCATCACGGCCATCGTGCCGAGAAATGCCTGCAAGAGCAGCAGCGACCTCGTTCGGCGGTCCATCGGCGAACGGCCCGAGGCCGTGCACGGTGCCCCAGATCGCCAGGGTGGACAGGACCGCGATCGCGGCCGCCGTCTCGCGCTGGCCGAAGCGAAACGCCGCCCAGATCATCGGGGGCAGGCACAGAAACGTCAGCGGCTGACCGACGAATCCGAAGAACACCAGTGACCCGACCGCGATCACCGCCGCGAAGAGGGCCGCCCCCTCGAGCACGCGCCACCAGCTCCGCGGAGCGGCGATGCGCGCGCACCAGAGCACGATGACCGGGTCCGACGACGAGCGCGCCCACCGCGTCACCGAGCCACCACGTGAACCAGATCGCGGGGTACTCGCGCCAGTTGGCGGCTCCGGCGACGGTCAGGCTGCTGACCCCGATCGTGCGCGCTCACGGTCGTGCTGAAGAGCGCGCCCAGCACCACGAACTTGACGACGTCCCGCGCGCGGTTGAACACGTCGCGGCCGTTCGCGAACAGCCGCACCAGATCGGCGCCCAGGCGGCCCTCGATGGTGTTGCCGATCGCGATGCCGAGCGAGGTCGCGATCGATCCGGTGGTCGTGACGTTCACGAGGAACGCGCCGAGCGAGAATGGCGGGCCAGATGCGCGGGCCCAGCAGGAGAAACGAGGCGAAGGCGATCCCGGTCGGCGGCCACACCGGCGAGACGCTCACGTTGACGACGGCCAGGGCGAGACCGAACTTTGCCCGCGAGGAAATAGGCAAGCGTCAGGAAGGTCAGCTGCCAGAGCACGACCGGTCTTCGAGATTCGGTCATCGCCCGACCTGCTTCGACACCGCTGTCGGGCCCCTGCAGCCCGGGTCGCTCAACCGATTCCGATAACACCAGCTTAACACTCGCGGGGAGGGCCGAGTCGTGTAGGCTTACCCGGTCGCGGCGCAATCGCGGAGGAGGAACAACGTGAACGGCTGGCTCGAGACGTATCGCGGAATCGTCTACCGCTGGGAGGTAGACCACAACGACCACCTGACGGTTGCGTTCTATTTCGCGCGGCTCGGTGACGCCACGCTCACCCTGCTCGATTCGCTCGGGCTCGGTCGCGACTACACGCGGCGCCGCGGAAACCTTTGCCTGACCGCCGATTGCTACGTGCGCTACGTCCGCGAGCTGCGCGTGGGCGACATCATGCACGTCGTGAGCGGCGTCATCGCCGTCGAGCGCGACGCGCTGGTGCTCGGACACAAGCTCTTCAACTCCGAGACCGGCGAGGTCTGCACGACGGTCGAGCAGCGCGTGCGCCACGTCGATGCGCGGCGACGCACCGCCGGCCCCTGCTGGCGGCTCAGCGCCGGGCGGCCGAGCAGCGACGGGTCGAGTGGGACGTCCCGGCACGTGAGCGCCGCCCGCGGCCGAGCGGGCTCGACGGCTTCCACGAAAGCTCACGCGATACGGTCAAGCCCGACGAGGTGGACGTCCTCGGGCAGGTCGCGCTGATGCACTACATCCATCGGTTCTCGGCCGCCAACGGCCACGCGACCGCGGTGTTCGGCGTCACCCCGGGCTACATGCGAACCGAGCACCGCGGCTTCTCGACGTTCGAGTTCCAGCTCGAGCTCGGCGGCGCGCTCCGGCCGGGCGATCCGGTCCGCGTGCGCTCGGCGCTCGTCCACGTCGGCAATTCCTCGATGCGCCTGTTCCACGTGATGACCAACGAGCGCACCGACGAGCGCGTGGCGACTCTCGAGCAGCTGGGCGTGCACCTCGACATGGACGCACGGCGGCCGACACCCCTGCCCGACGCGATCCGCGATCGGGCCAAAGCGATTCTGGTGTCCTGAGGTCGGCGGGCGGGCGTTACGCGCCTGCGCAGCGCGGCGCGTCGCGCGACGACGGCCGCGGCCGCCGCGGCGCGAGCGCCGGCGGCTCCGCCGCGGCGCCGCCGCCGGCGCCGCCGCGACTTCCACGGCTTCCTCGGCTTCCTCGGCGACCGGCTCGAGTGGCGGCGGCGGAGCCTCGACTCGACTCACCGCGCCCGGCACGAGCGAGATCATTCCCGTGGGGCTCACCGACAGCTCCTTGATGCGGCGCAGGCGCGTGACCAGCCACGCGGCGAGCCGGGCGGCCGGCTGAAGCCGCGCGCCTGAGCGTGCGCGCCACGTTGTCGATCAGCACGGCGCCGTTGGGGGCAGCGCTCCGCGAGCTCGCGGACGAGCAGCACCAGCTCGTCGTGCGGCGCGCTGTGCGCTTCGTCGGACTCGACGGGCGCTGGCGCGTGACGGACCGGCTCGAGCCGTCGCGGCTCGGTCTCCATCCCGGCGGGTCGTCCACCGCGCCGCCCGCGACCCCCGCGCCGGCGGCTGCGGTCGCCCCTGGACGCGGGACGGCTCGTCTCCACCGGCGCCGCGCCCGCCAACGTTCGCGCCGTCAGCCGGTGAAAGGTGATGCCGAGCGCCGCCGCGACGTCGCCCACCGCGTCGAAGGCGCGATCATCCGACACGATCTCGAGCACATCGCCCGGTCGCGCGCCGGCCAGCCACACGCCCGCGCTCACCGCGATGCGGAGGTCGCTCCAGTCGCGGACTCCGGTGGATGGCGCGCTGTGCAGGAGCTGGGCGCCGAATCGCGCCAGCACGCGTCCCGTCTCGTGCCCGATCACGCGCCAGTTACCGACGGCGAAGAACTCGGTGCTCCGGCCGCCGTGATCGATCGCGAGACGCCCGACGACCCGCTCGATGTGCGTGGGGTTGCTGGTGTTCTCGACGTCGAAGAAGATCGCGTGGCGCGTGGTGGGGCGCAGCCGCTCCGGCTCCGGCGGCGGAACGCGCGTCGCGAACACCGGCTCCGGCACGACGACCGGCAGCGGCGGCTCGGGCTCGGGCTCGGCGACAGGTGGCGCGGGCGGCGCGAGCAGCTCGACGGAGCGGGGACGGCGGCGGCGACCTCGGCGGGGACAGCCGCCTTCGGGGCGCGTCGCCGACGAGCTCGAGTTCGACTGAGTGGTGGTTCGTTCCATGCCCGCATCATACGGGACACGCCGTCGTCTATTCGCGAAGAAGACACCCGCGGCGTGTCACCAGCGATGCTGAAGAGTCCTTCGTTCCCGCCGCCCCGCGCGTCGCGCGGCGCGGCGGGACGGCGCGGATCTCAGTCCTGCTGAGAGATGGGAATCGGCGGCGCGGTCTGCAAACGCCGCGCGATGTCGGCCAGGGGCCGGTGCATCTGCCCGAGCATGTCCCACGACGCCGCCGAAGGCCCCTGGCGACCGCCGAGCGCTCGCCCCGCAGTGCATCGAGCTCGCCCTGGAGCGCCCCGTGGATCCGGCGAAGCTCACCGAGCTCGCCGCCCAGCCGCTCGCACTCCTGCTCTCGCGCCTCGAGCGCACGCCGCAGGCGCTCGCGCTCCTCGACCAACGACGGAATCACATGACTGAGCTGATACTGGCTTTCGGCGAGCCAGCGCGTCGTCCGCTGCGCGTCATCGATCGTCTCGATCTGACTCATCTGGCGTGGTGCCTCCTCGTGGAGAGCGGGGGTTGCGGGTTAGGCGTGGGGGACTCGACGGGCACCTCGGACGCGAGCGCGACCAGCTCGTGCGATGCACCGGTCATGAGCGACGACCGACGGCGACGACGATCGGCCGGCGGCGGGCTGTCTGACGACTCGTACTCGATGGCGCCGCGCCGATCGAGCATCACGCGGACTTTCGGATCGGCGAGGTGACGATTGCGGAGGTGCTCGTAAACCGCGGGCTCCGTCCGCGCGACCACGATCAAATAGCGCGTCATGCCGCCTCGGTTCAGTTCCTCCGCTGTGCGCTGTGGCTCCGGCAAGATCGGAAATCATCTCCCGGAACAGCGAACGGAGGAGCAAGAGATGCATTTCGGTATCCTCGTGATCGAAGCGGACTTTACACGCACGCTCGTGAACATTCAAGAGTGAATCACTTTTCACATCGCGTGTGCGGCTCAGTGACGACCGCTCACGAGAAAAATTGCACGATATCCTCGGTGCGACACGCCTGACAGCGCCGGGCGCGGCCGACTAGCCTCGATTCGCACCGCGTCATGGATTTTGAATTCGCCGTCGAGCACGAGAGCTTCCGCAAGGAATTCCGCGACTGGCTCGCCACGAACCTGCCGCCGGAGCTCTGCCTGGACGACGCGTCCGACGACCGCGTCGCGTCCGATCGCGAGACCTTCGAGCGCCGGTGCGTCTGGCAAAAGACGATGCACGCGGCGGGCTGGGTCGGCATCACGTGGCCCAAGGAGTACGGCGGCCGCGACGCCGGGCTGATCGAGCGCGTGATCTGGGACGAGGAGTACGCGGCGGCGCGCGCGCCGGTGCTGCCGGGGAACATGGGATTGAGCCTGGTGGGGCCGACGATCATCCACTGGGGTACGCCCGAGCAGAAGCGGCGCCACCTGCCGGCCATCCTCAACGCCGACGAGATCTGGTGCCAGGGCTTCTCGGAGCCGGGCGCCGGCTCCGATCTGGCGAGCCTCCGGACGCGCGCCGTCGACCAGGGCGATCACTACGTCGTCAACGGCCAGAAGGTGTGGACCTCGGGCGCGCACTTCGCGCACTGGATCATCCTGCTCGTCCGGACGAACCCCGACGTGCCGAAGCATCAGGGGATCAGCTGCCTCCTGGTGCCGATGACGACGCCGGGGGTCAGCGTGCGGCCGCTCGTCGCTGATGACGGGGCACCATCACTTCAACGAGGTCTTCTTCACGGACGTCGTCGTGCCGAAGGCGAACCTGCTCGGGCCGGTGAACCAGGGATGGAAGGTTTCGACCACCACGCTCATGTACGAGCGCCATTCGGCCGGCGGGCGCAGTCACACGGCCCAGATCGCCCGCCTGATCGCGCTGGCGAAGCAGGTCCCGATCGACGGGCGGCCCGCGTGGGATCATCCGGCGATCCGCCAGCGGCTGGCTCAGCTCGCCATCGAGTCCGAGGCGCTGAAGTACCACGCGCCTGCGCAGCCTCACCCGTCAGCTACGCGGTGAGGCCGCCGGGACCCGAGGGATCCGTGCTGAAGCTCAGCGGCTCGGAGCTCGGCGTGCGGATCGCGGACGCCGCCGGCGAGCTCCTGGGCATGCACGTGCTGGTGAACCAGGCCTCGTCGACCGTGCCGGACGCGCCGCGCTGGTTCAACCGGGTGCTCGCCGCTCGGCAATACACGATCTCGGCCGGAACGAGCGAGATCCAGCGCAACATCATCGGCGAGCGCGTACTCGGTCTGCCGCGGCTGAACGGCCGCCTCAGGCCGGCAGCGAGTCCAGGAAGCGCAGCAGCACGCGGTCGAAGGCCTCCGGCTGATCGAGGTTGGAGGCGTGCCCCGCCCCGGTGATCACCTCGAGCCGCGCGCCCGGAATCTTCTTCGCCATGTACTCGCACGGCGCCAGGAACGGCGTGTCCTGGTCGCCGACGATGACCAGGGTCGGCACGCGGATCGACGCCAGACCGTCGATCACGCGCGCGCGTCTTGCTGCGCGAGCATTCCGCGCGGCGTGGGCGAGGCCCTGGGCGCTCTTGTGGTGGCCGAGCGCGTCGCGGACCTCGCGGCTCCGGCCGCCGAGCGCCTCGAGCCCACGCGCCTCCAGGGTGCCGGCGCGCTCGTTGGCGCGCGCTGGTTCCACGCGTTGCGAGCCTCGGCATTGCGATAGCCCGGCCCCGAGTCGCAGATGATCAGCGCGTCGACCATCTCGGGATGCGCCAGGTAGAACGCCAGCGACATGTAGCCGCCGAGCGAGAGCCCGCCGACCACCGCGCGGCTCACGCCGAGTGGCCGAGCGAGCGCCCGCATGTCGGCCACGGTGGTAGTCGGTCGAGTACTGCGCCGCATCGCTCCGGGCCTTCGGTCTGGCCATGGCCGCGCGCATGTCCCAGGTGATGAGCCGATAGCGGTCGCCGATCGTCTGGCGCTGGCCGTCCCACATGCGCCCGGTGGCGCCGTAGCCGTGGCTCAGGATCACCGGGCGCCCGCGCCCGCTCACCGTGTAGTCGATCTCGATACCGTTCAGGCACCGTTGCGCCATGGTCAGAGACCTCAGCAGCTGCCGGCACGGCGGGAAATCCAGCGAGTAGACCGGCTGCCTCAAAATTCTTCTCGGGGTTGTACATTCAGAACTATTGACCGCCTGAGTACGCTATAGATGACGGTGTTCTGGAGCTTGCCGCCCACCCGCTCCACCCTTACGGATATAGATGCCTGCGTCGGGTTGCCGTAGGCGTCCATCTACCACCGGGCCGCGCGGGGCGTCGGTGATCGCCGACCTTGCGAAGCGCGGCCATGAGGCGGCGCGGTCCTCGACCTTCGCGCGATCGCGCGCACCGCCTCGTTGATGATCCGGGCGCCGGTGCAATTCTCCGAATAAAAGGATGGAACGCGGTTGTAGGCCTTCTCGAACGGCGCGCGGAAACGCTTGTTGGCCGGCGTGTCGAGCGACGCGGAATAGTGGTGCGCGCTCACGACGCCGATCGACTCGTCGCCGAGCTGCGGCGAGGACGTGCTCGTCGGTGTAGTCCCGCCGGCGATGAGCGTGAAGCGCGCGACCGCGGAGCGTCGCTGGACGCGTACTGTTGCGCGAACAGCGGGGTCCAGCGGCCGAGCGCCACCACGAACACGGCGTCGGCGTCCTTCTTGATCTGGGAAAGATACGGCGGAGTAGTCCGGGACGTTCAGCGGGACCCAGAGCTTCTGGATGACCTGGCCGCCGCGTTGTCCTCGAACGACCTCTGGGAATCCGCCCACCGATCTCCCAGCCGAAGGCGTAGTCGAGACGCCACCGTCACGACCTTCTTGTAGGCCGAGGACGCTTCGCGCCGCGTACTCGCCGAACGGGTGCATGTTGCACGCCGGCCGAGAATCCGGTTGCGGATGAGCCACTTGGGCCGCTTGCGCTGGCGTGAGATCGTCGGCCGAGTTGATCCGGGTACATCGTGGGGGATTTCCTGGGCTTCGATGTACGAGCACCAGCGCGTAGGCGACGTTCGACAGGATCACGCCGGCGACGATGTGTGCGATAATCGTTCTCCACGAGCTTCCGGAGCTTGACCAGCGCGGTGGCCGGATTGCCCTCGTTGTCTTCCAGGATGACCTCGACCTTGCGCCCGGCCATCTGCCAGCCGTTCTCCTGCCAGTAGAGCTCGCAGCCCGAGTACATGTCGCCTTGCCGGCCGCCGCGATCGCGCCCGTGCAGCGGCGCGATGAGCTCGATCTTGATCGGTCCTGCGCATCCGCCGTACCCACCGCGAGGACCGACGACCTGCCAGCAGAGCATCAGCTCGCCGGGCACATCGTCGTCCCTCAGCACTCGGTTCGGCGACCGGAAGCTCGTCGGCCGGGAACAGCGTGATGATCTGGGCTCCGCTCGGCGTCACGATGACTTCCTCCTCGATGCGGGCTGCCGACATCCCGTCGGTCGCCGGGCAATAGGTCTCGACCGCGAACATCATGCCCGCCTGCAGCTCCATCGGGTCGTCGAAGGAGTTCAGGCGGCTGATGATCGGCCGCTCGTGGAGCCCCAGACCGATGCCGTGGCAGAAGTTGAGCCCGAAGGCGGCCATCTCGGTGTCGAAGCCGATCTCCTGCGCCTTCGGGAAGGCGCGCGCGATCTTGTCGGTGGCCACGCCGGGCTTGATGAGCGCGATCGCCTCGTCCATCCACTCGCGCGCTCTCTTGTAGGCGGCGATCTGCGGCTTCGTCGCGCGGCCCACGCTGAAGGTGCGGTAGTAGCACGTGCGGTAGCCCGACGAACGACATGATGATGTCGAAGAACGCCTGGTCGCCGGGCCGGATGATCCGATCGGTGAAGTTGTGCGGGATGCGGGCTGCAGCGCTCGCCCGAGATCGCGTTGATCGCCTCGACGCAGTCCGAGCCCATCTCGTAGAGCACGCTTGGTGGCCAGCCCGACGATCTCGTTCTCGCGCGCGCCGGGCTTGAGCGCCTCGAAGATGTCCTGGTAGACGCCGTCGACCATGGCCGCGGCCATGTTCAGGAGCGTCAGCTCGTCCTGGCTCTTGAGCATTCGCGCCTCGAGCAGCACCTGCTGACCGTCGCGCACCTCGACGCCGGGTCCTGGAGCGCGAACAGGAACGGCGGCTCGACCAGGTCGATCCCGAGCGGCATTCCGGCGACGCCTTCAGCTTTCAGGATGTCTCCGGATCTCGACGGCCGCCTTCTGGAAGAGCCCGGCTTTCGGCGAGACCGCGCCGCGCATGCCGACCATGCCCGCCAGCGACTGGCGGGCGGGTATCTACGGCGCGTAGAGCCGATGGTGGCGCGCGGCGGAGCCGAAGTCCCACACCCACGGCTCGCCGTTGCCCGGTCAGCAGGCACCAGCGCGTGAGCTTGTCGCGTGCCCACTCGCCGATGACCGTGCCCGAGAGATAGCGGATGTTGTACTGGTCGAAGACGAGGATCGCGCCGAGGCCCGACCGCGCCAGCGCCTGACGCGCGCGGCCCAGACGATAGGCGTGCAGCCGCCGGAAGTCGACCCGCTCCTCGAAATCCACCTGCGTATGTCCGGGCGCCTGAAGAGGCCGGTCCCAACGGTAGCGGGGATCCACGTCCTCGGCGGTCACGGGCCGAGCCTTCGGAGCGTCCTGCTTCCGCGCCATGGGTGGCCTCCTCTCGGGGCGGTACTTTACCCCAGCTTGCGTTAGAATCCCCGCCCATGGACCTAGAACGCCCGCTCCCGACTCCGATCACCCCCGAGTGCCGCCCGTACTGGGAAGGCGCGCGGGATGGCAAGCTCATGATCACCAAGTGCCGCGCGTGCGGGAAGCCGTTCATGTACCCGCGCGTGTCGTGCCCGTTCTGCGCCTCGCGCGACATCGGCTGGGTGCAGGCGTCGGGGCGCGGCCGGCTCTTCTCGTTCGAGATCGCGCACCAGATCCTGAACAAGGCGTTCAAGGTGAAGACGCCGGTGGTGCTCGCGATGGTCGAGCTTCGAGGAAGGACCGCGGCTTCTCAGCAATCTGGTCGGCGTCGCGCCGGATCCCAAGCAGATCCGCTGCGACATGCCGGTCGAGGTCTGCTTCGAGAAGCTCACGGACGAGATCAGCTTGCCGATGTTCCGCCCCGCGGGAGGTGCGCGATGAGCGACCTGGCGCGGTTGCGAGAGCTCAGCAACACGGCGTGCATCGTCGGCGTCGACGAGAGCGACGAGATCGGCACGTTGCCGGGAAAGAGCCAGCTCACCCTGCACGTCGAGGCGATCACCAACGCCGCGCGCGACGCCGGAATCAAGGTGTCCGAGATCGACGGGATCTTCACCGCCGGTCAGCACTCGCCCGCGACCATCGGCGAGGCGATCGGTGTCGTCCCGCGCTACGTGGACGGCACGACCGTCGGCGGGTGCTCGTTCATCATCATGGTCGGTCGCGACGATGGTGGCAGCAATGCGTAATA
>ERZ1370068.6355-contig-5342_pt1 | contig 17792 bp, 22 predicted proteins | sample MGYA00561227_ERZ1370068 | MGnify/ENA primary metagenome ERZ1370068 (study PRJEB38410, sample SAMEA6850437) | metagenome | study: Metagenomic assessment of the ecological functions of the soil: analysis of the soil microbiota associated with the...
TCAGTTACGTATTGCTGCTGGCACTCACCGCCCGCTGTCGCAGGTTGGTTGAATGGTGTCTCCAACCTACAAGTGGTTACGGCTGCGTAACTGCTGCCGGAGTTTGAAGCGTTGCACTTTTCCGGTGGCAGTGTAAGGTAACCCGTCCACGAAGATGTATCGTCGCGGCTGTTTGAAACGAGGCAGTGCTGAGCGTGCGAGCTCTCGCAGACCGAGTTCGAAGCTCTCCGCTGTCTACGGATGTCGCAGATCGCACGACGAAAGCGCAGGCGCATGGCAGGCGATCGTCATCAAAGTCTTCAACCACAGCCACGCGACTAACGCCTTCGTGCCGCAGCAGAACTCCCTCAACTTCTACCGGGCGAAACCCACTGACCGCTTGATTTGAAACAGTCGTCTGAACGACCCATGTGAAACCAATAACCGTTGGCGTCCTGTCGATAAAGATCTCCGGTGCGCACCCAACCGTCAACGAAGGTGTGGGCGGTAGTCTCAGGCCGCTGCCAATACTCGATGGCAGCGCTCCGGCCTTTGACCCAAAGATTTCCTTTCAGCGCCGGGCGGTGTCTGATTTCCCTCGGGGTCAAGCAGTCGGGCTTCGTAACCCTGCAACAACTTCCCGCTGCTGCCGTAGACCACTTCGCTTTCGTGATTAGACATCCACATATGCAGCATCTCGGTCGAGCCAATCCCGTCGAGCAGCGGAGCGCCAAAGGTCTTTTCCCATTCCTCGCCGAGTTGGGCCGGCAACGCTTCGCCGGCGGAAATGCATAATCGCAAACTAGAACAATCAATGCGTTGAACCACCGGATGCTTTTTCGCTTCGTCGAGCAGGATTCGATAGACAACTGGCACGCCGAAGAAGATCGTGGGTTTGTAGTTTGCGAAAACTTTGGCAATAACCTCCGGGACAGGCTTCTCGCGACAGAGAATTGTCGTACAGCCATTCAGCAGCGGAAACGAGAAGGCGTTTCCCAAACCGTAAGCGAAGGGCAGACGTGAAGAAGAAAACAGCCTGTCGCCCTTTCTTAGCCTCAACACTTCGCGACAGTAAGTTTCATTCGTGTAGAAAATATCAGACTGGCGATGAACCGCGCCTTTCGGCTCGCCAGTACTGCCGGAAGTGTAAAGAATGAAGGCCGGCTGATTTTGATCTGGAGAAGGGAACTCGGGAACAGGTTGTCGCTGCGATTCACTCAATAGGTCAGCCAGGAATAGCCTCGTGTATCTGTGAACTTTGTGTTTCGGTAGTTAATCCCTCATTGTTTCTCACCGCGACTGACTATAACGACCTGTTTTAGATGATTTAATTCGCTTTCCGCCAGCAGCGCCTCGCAGAAATCTTCCTCGACAATCGCCACACGCGCGGTGCAGTTGTTTAAGATCGCGCGCTGCTCCTCCAGGCGCAGCCCCATGTTGATGGGTGCGGCAATCGCGCCATAGGAACAGATAGAAACGAAGGCTGCGATAAACTCGGAGAGTCGTTGAGCAACAACGCCACACGATCACTGCGATCCACTCCTCAATGCGCGCCAGCCGCGTGCAATCGCTAATGTCTGGTCGCGCAATTCGGCGTAGCTAATTTGCCGCTGCTCATAAAGAATGGCCGTGCGCCCAGCTAAATTTTGCTTGAAGATTGTGTCGCATAGATTCATTGGCGTTTGGGCGCATCACGCGGGGCAGACCGTTTTCGGATTATAGTCTCCAGGCATATCTTTTCAGCAGTATGCAGTGTTCCCGCTACACACTTCGACGAAACTGCGTCAAGCGAAGTGCTGGGACCGCGGGCGTCCTGCCCGCAAACCCGCCGCAAGGCGCGCAAGTGTTAGCTTGAATGTTGGACTGGATTTGTTCGCGCTTCGCGCTCATTTGCGGGCGGGACGCCCGCGCCCCAGGAAAAGTATGGCGTACTCCCAAAGACAAAGGCATTCCTTCGATTAGGATACGACCGAGAGACAGGAATGTCAGGTCCTACTTCTCGTCGAGTTTCCTACCCGCATTCAAGTTCTCAAAATTCAGAATTGCGTTGAAGACGAGGAAGTAGCTGCCTTTGGTTTGGCCACGCCATATCGGGTTGGTTGAGAAGAGTACGACGTGGCCACGGCCTGAAGGCACGTCAATCACCGCCGCGTGTTCCGCGATTTCATCGCCGCCGTCCAGCAACCCGGAGACAAACAGATCCTTCATGTCGGCGTAACGCAAGACTACGCGCGGTCGCTCGGCGGCGGGAATCACCATGCCGCCACTGTCGCGACGCTGTTCGTCGGTTAAAGGCATGGCTTCCCAGGTTTCTGCCTTCGGCGATTCCGGCACTTCAGCCGGTGGCCGGCCCTGCACAGTATCTGGATCGTTGGCAGTACCCCGTCCGGTGAAGCGTTCAGCATTGCGCCGACGACCACCGCCACCGACGGCGACGTTACTGAGATTAAAGATCGGGCCATTAGCGCAATACATCGCTAGAGAATCAGCGAAGCCGTAGGCAATCGGACTCGTCGGCATCGACAGTTTTCATTCTTAGAATATCGCCGACAGCCTTTAGTCGATTGGGGCGGGCGATTGAGACAGCCTGGTGTCAAGCCATAGTTCACTGCAAAGCCCGCGGTATCGTCCACCGTGATCAGAACTCCGCCTTGCTGCACGAATTTTTGCAGATTCATGAGGCCGGACCAACCAAGCCCGGGCCGCATGTCGTCAGTCGAGTCAATCTTGCCGAGGTTAGGAGTAAGCGACGTTGTTTTCCATGGCAGCGGGTTTCCGTACATTGGCAAGCCATTCACGATCAGCGCCGCGTCGCGCGTCGCGGGTCCGAAGACGATTACGTCATACTTCGCTTTCAGATTTTCCTCGCGGGAGACGTCCTGGGTACTGATGTAGGCATAAGGTACCTGGAACTGATCAAACGCAATTCGCCACCAACCTTCGTCCTGCGTGTTGATCCACGTATGCATCATCGCAATGCGCGCTGGCTTGAGCGCGTGCGTCTTGAACCGTGGGAGCTTCCGCGACCGCATAAACTTGAATTCCAAGATCGGCCGCAGCCCGTTGTATTTCATCGGCGGACGCCTTGCGGATAATAAAAGAGCCGCGATTAAACTTTTGTCCGGCGGCTTCAAAAGGTTCTTCGGCGGCGTCAACGTTTGCGTCCTTCAACCGAAAGCGTAGCGTCACGAGCGCGTTGTCGGCGTTGTGATTGACGAGGTAAGTTGAGCCCGAACCGATGATATTTCCAGCTGTGCGAACGTCCCCATTCACGCGGGTCGCGGGAGCGTCCAACACCTTCTTGTCAGTTATTCGCGACACTTGCAGGTTTGCCAGCTCACCCATAGTCCAGGCGGTGTCGTCGTAGACTTCGGTCTGCGGATCGTTTGGCGACCAGTATTGATAGTCAAGCAACGCGTCGGCGATTCGACTGTATGGTTGATCCATGCGCACGATGTAAGAGCCGGCCGGGAAGGTGCGCGTGCCGGATGACGGAGTCGCCGAAGGTGTTGGTGTAGGGACTTGGTGTTGGAGCAGGCCCGATCGCTACCACCACATTTGGGCTTCGGGCCGCTGCCGGTTCTGACTTTGTGCTAACCGTGAAGGGTGCGGTCGCACGATGAATCTCCACGCCTTGCGCTTGCAGCGTGCGCAACAATTCCGCCTGATTGCCCGGTCGCGGATCGTCGCCTGGGAACACATACGCTGCCGGTCCTTCGTTCTTCGGTTTCAGGATCGAGCGTTTGCTCTTCAGGTAAAAATTCTTAAGAAAGAGCTCTGCCGTTGTTGCCGAAGTAATGAAGCGAGGTTAAAAGCGCGGTCTGCTGGTAGTTGTTGTTGTTGCGCTGCGACCATTTTGACTTTCGGCAGCGGCGGATTCTGGCGATACCAGGTGCGCTGGTACTCACCTGGCGAAGTAGTTCTCTCCAGCGTATCGGCGCCGTCATTGCCGAAAGTTTCGTAGAGGCGACTGATGCCATTGTGCGTTGCGGCAATGAACATCAGGTAACCCGGCGACCAGGTGTCGAAGTTGCCGTGAGCAAACACGCCGGGCATGCCAAACTTCGTCATCTCCGAAACGTTGTTCCAGCCGATTATTTGCCACTCGTCCGTCAGGATCGGATCGACCCAGGCATTGTAGGGCCCATCGCCAATGGTGTTGTCGTAAAGATAAGGGACTGACTCGTGCAGATCGTGAAGCACCTGCGCTTTCCAGCCGATGAAGGTGTTAAGCACGTTGCGCGTAAGCTTTAGCGAAAGGCCGATTGCATCGCGGTTATTGTCGTGCGCGACATAGTGACCCCAGTAAATTAGCGGCGGTACGTTTTCACCCGGGTGGGCCAGGTGCCAGTTGTAAATATCAACCATGCGATTGCGCCCGTCGACTTCGACAACAGGAGTGATCAGCGTCACGACACTGTTCGCGAATCGACTTAACGTAAGCGCTATCGTCGACCGCCGAGGCGATAGGCCAGTTCCATTAGCGCGGTTGGAGAACCGGTTTCGGTGGAGTGAATGGTGCCGGTGATGTAATAGATCGGAAACGAAGCAGCGACGAGCTTGTCGGCCTCGTCATCATTGAGATTAATTATCCGTGGGTCAGCTAGTTTGGTGAGCCGCGCGCGATTTTCATCAAGATGCGCCAGTAGTTGCTCGGAAGCAACGGCGACCGCAGATCATCTCACGCCCTTCTTCAGTCGTCCCGATTGTGTAGACCTTTACGCGCGGGCTCGCTTTTTCCAGTAGGCGCATGTAGCGATAAACTTCTTCGGCATAGGGCAATTTCCGGGCGCGCCCGCAACGTCACCCAGCACCGCCTTGGGTGTGGGCACATTTGGCGAAGCGGGCAGATAATCTGTAAGTGGCGAATTGAAGAAAGGCTCCGTGGTGTAAGCCCGGATCTTTTGAGTGTATTCCTCATCGACCGGTTGGTTGGCATCGCGGCCGGGTTTGATCCTGACCACTGGCAACTGGACCGGCGGTAACAAAGAACAGACCAACAATCAGGCAACGTAAGAGTTGACGAGTCATCCGCGTTTTTCACCTTACACCAGAATTAGTCTTGCTTATTTGCTGGGGAGAAGAAGCTTTTAAGCTAAACGGGATTGCAAGTCAAACTTTGTTTCAAACCGGCAAGTGATTTGCTCGGACCGTGGGCGCCCCGCCCGCTAGTGTCCCCAATTTCAATTTCGCGCTTCGCGCTCATTGCGGGCGGGACGCCCGCGATCCCAGCAAATCACTTGACCGGTCCCTGCCAATCACGCGATCGCTCTGTTGAACCACAGTGGCGCGTCAACTAGAATCAGTTCGTTACTCGATCGGGTTAATCAATAAGTGTCTAAACCAAAAACTAAAACATCGCCATCTGGCGCCCAACCGCCTGAAGAACGGACTCTTGTCCAAATCATGCCGGTAAGCAAAGTGGCCGGTGGAATTCCCTCAATCGTGGCTACCGCGAAAGCCGCCTGGAGCGAGATGGGAGTCGCACGTGGTGTTCGCACGCTATTGAAGCTCAATCAGAAGATGGGTTTCGACTGTCCCGGCTGCGCCTGGCCCGAACCCGATGGCGAGCGTTCACACGCGGAGTTTTGTGAAAACGGCGCCAAGCATGTTGCCGACGAAGCGACTACGAAACGTGTCACGCCGGAATTTTTCCGCGACTGGAGCGTCGCTGATCTTACCGAACAGTCTGACTATTGGCTGGGTAAACAGGGACGCATTACGCATCCGATGGTGCTTCGTCGCGGGGCGACGAACTACGAAGCGATAAGTTGGGACGACGCGTTTGCATTGATTGCCGGCGAGTTGAATTCCTGCGCAATCCAGACGAAGCCATCTTTTATACTTCCGGACGGACGAGTAACGAAGCCGCGTTCCTCTACCAACTTTTGCGCGACTGTTTGGCACCAACAATCTTCCTGATTGCTCCAACATGTGCCATGAGTCGAGTGGCTCTGCCCTGGGAGAAACAATTGGGGTCGGCAAGGGACGGTCACCCTCGAAGACTTTGATCTTGCCAAGGCAATATTCGTCATTGGACAGAATCCTGGAACGAATCATCCGCGCATGCTGACTGCTCTGCAGAAGGCCAAAACAGAATGGCTGCAAGCTGGTGCACATCAATCCGCTGCCTGAGGTGGGGATGACGCAGTTCAAACACCCGCAGGATGTTTTGGGTTGATTGGAAAGGGAACCACGCTGGCGGACCTCTTTCTCCAGGTTCGGATCAACGGTGACGTGGCGTTGTTGCAGGGAATTATCAAAGCGGTGTTCGAAGAAGAAGGGCGACGCCAGGACAAGTCCTCGACCACGAGTTCATTACGACTTACACAGAAGGGTTTGAGGAATTTGCGGTCGCGATCGATAACGCTTCGTGGGATGAGATCATTGCGCAATGCGGCATTTCGCGAGAACAAATTGAAGAGGCTGCCAGGATCTTCATTGATTCAGAACGGACAATTTTTGTTGGGCCATGGGCCTGACACAACACAAGAATGCGGTCGCCAACATTCAGGAGATCGTGAACTTGATGTTGTGCCGTGGGCAGATTGGCAAACGTGGCGCCGGACTCTGTCCGGTCAGAGGCCATAGTAACGTTCAGGGCGATCGCACAATGGGGATATGGGAGAGGCCTACAGACTCTTTCTTGAAAAACTTGGAAAGGAATTCGGTTTCGAGCCACCGCGCCACCACGGTTACGATACAGTCAAAGCGATTGGGGCGATGCACGCCGGTAAAGCACGCGTCTTCTTTGCGCTTGGCGGCAACTTTCTTTCGGCGACTCCAGACACCGAATACACCGCTGAAGCCCTGCAGCGCTGTAGTTTGACCGTGCACGTCTCCACGAAACTTAATCGGGCGCACTTGATCACCGGCAAGCAGGCCCTAATCCTTCCGTGTTTGGGACGAACTGAGACTGACCTGCAAGGTTCTGGTCCGCAGTTTGTAACCACGGAGAATTCAATGGCGGTTGTCCAGGCATCGCATGGTTTTCTGAAGCCCGCCTCGAATAAGTTGTTGAGCGAGCCGGCGATCGTCGGCCGTTTGGCAATGGCCACTCTGGGCATTCGATCGAGTATCAATTGGGAGGCGCTCATTGCTGACTACGATCTGATCCGAGAACATATCGAGCGGGTCGTTCCCGGGTTTGACGACTACAACCTGCGTGTGCGCCAGCCGGGCGGGTTTCATCTTCCCAGTCCGCCACGCCAGCGCATTTTCAACACTCCCAGCGGTCGCGCTGTTTTTACTGTCCACGCGTTGCCGCATCATGACCTTCAACCGGATCAATACCTGATGATGACGATGCGCAGTCACGATCAATTCAACACTTCAATCTACGGACTAGACGATCGCTATCGTGGTATTCACAACGGGCGTCGCGTAGTTTTTCTTAATCCTGACGACGTCCGGTCAGCTGGCTTGAGAGAAGGTCAAACCGTTGATCTTATCAGCCACTTTGCGGGCGAGGAGCGCGTTGCCCGAAACTTCGTTGTTGTTCCCTACAGCATTCCCCAACGTTGCGCAGCCAGTTACTTTCCGGAGACAAATGTTTTGGTGCCGCTTGGGAGCGTTGCCGACAAAAGCAATACGCCGGCGTCAAAGTCTGTGGTCATCAGTATTCGACCATCGGGGTATGCGGAGTAAGGTAATGACTTTTCAAACCGCAAAATCAGAAGCTGCTTCAAAACCGAGTTATATGCAAGTTTGCAATTGCAGCTTCGCAGCCTGCTCGAGGGCGAGCGCGACTTCATCGCGAACGCCGCGAACTTTTCTGCGTTGCTCTATCATTCTCTTCCGGACTTGAATTGGGCCGGGCTCTATTTGCACAAGGGTGGCGAACTCGTGCTGGGACCATTTCAGGGACGGCCCGCCTGCGTGCGCATCGCGATCGGCAAGGGTGTTTGCGGCACCGTCCGCGGAACAGCGCCAGACTATTCTGGTTGATAATGTGCACGAGTTTCCCGGTCACATCGCCTGCGACAGCGCGTCCAATTCCGAGATAGTCATTCCGCTTATCGTCAATGATGAATTGGTCGGAGTTCTCGATCTTGATAGTCCTTCCCTTTGCCAGGTTTGACGATGAGGATGCGCGCGGGCTTAATGAGTTGGCAGAGATTTTTATTCAAGGCAGTTCGGAATTCAAGTAGTTTAGTCAAGTCTTAACTTAGCGGCTTCCCAAAGAGTAACTAAAAGTTGAACTCTGAACTATTCGACTGCTAAGTAACACGAGGGAGTTTTTATGATCACAATTCGCAAAGCTGAAGAGCGCGGGCATTTCGATTTCGGCTGGCTCAATACTTATCACAGTTTCTCCTTCGGCGATTACTACGACCCAAAGCACACACGCTTTCGTACGCTTCGCGTAATCAACGAAGACTTTGTTCAGGCGGGCCACGGCTTTCCCACGCATGGCCATCGCGACATGGAAATTGTCACTTACATTTTGCAGGAGCCCTCGAACATCGCGACAGCATGGGCACCGGATCGGTTATTCGACGTGGCGATGCGCAACGCATGAGTGCGGGCACGGGCGTGACTCATAGCGAAGCTAATCCGTCTCGGGACGAGCCCGTGCATCTGCTGCAAATCTGGATTTTTCCACGCGAGCAGGATCTGCAGCCGGAATATGAGGAGAAGAAGTTTTCCGACGATGAGAAACGAAATAAGCTGCGGCTCATTGTTTCACCCGATGGTAGCGAGGGCTCGGTGAAGATTCATCAGGATGCGAAAATCTTTGCGTCGCTTCTGGATGGTCGCCAGGAAGTTGTTCAGAGTTTAGAAGACGGGCGAGGCGCCTGGCTTCAAGTCGCTGCCGGCTCGGTAAAGTTAAATAATGTTGCCCTCAAGCAAGGCGACGGTGCTGCGGTAAGCCAGGAGTCGCAACTTCGCATCACTGCCGAAGGGCCGGCGGAAGTATTGTTGTTTGATCTGAAGTGATTCTCTATGACTGCTGAAAATACCAGTGAAATACTCGCTGCCTGGGAAACATCTTCGCAATACTGGAACAAGCACCAGGCCTTGATCGAGCAGAATGTACGCACCGCTGTCGCGTACCCTGATTGACGAAGCAAAGATTGGTCCCGGGCAGACGGTGCTGGACATCGGGGGTGGCAGTGGCGAACCTTCGTTGACGATTGCGCCGGTGGTGGGAGCTCTGGTTCTGTGACCTACACCGATCCGGCGGCGGGTATGGTCAGGGCCGCACGAGAAGAAGCAAAGCGAAGAGGACTAAGCAACATCCAGTTTCATCAATGCCCGGTGGAACAAATTCCGTTTGCCGACGATTCTTTTGATGTTGCTGTAAGCCGATTGTCGGCGATGTTTTTTCCGGATGTACTGAGCGGCCTGCGCGAGGTTTTGCGAGTCGTAAAACCCAATGGTGTAGTTTCATTTCTCGTCTGGACCGGCAAGGAGTTCAATCCTTTCTTCAGCGTGGTTACTGAAATACTCGATCGATTTGTGCAGGCTGAACTCGAAGAAGAAGACGCGCCGGCAGCTTTTCGTTTTGCCGCGCCAGGAAAGCTCGCCAAACTTCTACAGCAAGCGGGGGCGACATCCGTAACAGAGCGCGTCTTTGAATTTTCGATTGAAGCGCCAATTACCGTAGAACAGTTCTGGGAACTGCGGACTGAGATGTCTGACACGTTCAGGAATAAGCTTGCGAGGTTGGTACCCGATCAGGTGGCGGCAATCAAATATACCGTTCAGAAGAAGATGGCCAGCTATTTCAAAACAGGTGCTATGGTGATTCCCGGGCAAGTGTTGCTGGTGACTGGCAGAAGACCTGAGAGCTCAAGCTCAGCTACGTAAATTCCCGGAAGGACGTACCTCAGACTTACTCATCATGTAGATTCTCGACGGTAATTCGGTGCTGACCGAGTTGTTCGAGCACTGCGTTGCTAATTACAACCAGAGAACAATCGGTCTCCATTTGTTCAATCACTCTCTGAATCTTCCTGATCCAGGCCCAAGTCACGCGGTCGCTATACTTTGCGTTGTTAACGCTATGGTGACCAAGAAAGCGCAGGAGACCAGAACGCATCTTCTCAAACGCCTCCTCGGGAGTGGAATTACAAAGATAGCAAGTGGCAACGGTCAGGTGGCTTAGATGTGTGAATCCTTCTTTGCTCGTTCTGCAGGTTTCGAAACCTTCGACAACGGCCGCAATCTCTTGTTCGCTTTGGTAATGCTCTCCCATCATCACTCCTTTCTTCGTTAGAGAACTCCCGACAAGGAAACGAGGTCAGTACCACCACGCGGTAGCGGGTGGGTTGTGGTTTCGGAGCTCTCGACCGAAATGCGATCGAAACCCACCCGCTACCGCGTGGTGGTACTGACCTCGTCCACCCTATGAATGTCATTGGCTTGTCTGTCATACTCAAAAATAAACGAGGCGGACCGAATATTCGATCCGCCTCGTCCTGAAATTGTTTTCGTTTGAATTACTTGGCTGCAGCCGCATTCGAACGAGCTGTCAAGCGCGACTTGTATCGCGCGGCCGCATTCTTATGCAATGCTCCATTCTGTACTGCCTTATCGATGGTCGAAATCGTCATCGGTAAAAGCTCTTGAATCTGCTTGGCGTCGCCGGAGCCAATCGCCCCACGTAGATTCTTTATCGTAGTTCTCAAGCGGCTGCGATTGCCGCGGTTAATCTTTCGGCGCGCCTCGCTCTGGCGCATCCTCTTTTCTGCTGACTTATGATTGGGCATTCACTTCTCCGTTATCTATTACAACTAACTCGTGCGTTCGCAGTCCTTACACAGACAGTCTACACAATGACTTTCAATGCGCAAGTGACGGAGTATAAGGATGACATCAACGAGTGTCAAGCTGCGGTTGTAGGGGACCGGCTGCGCTAAGGCAACCCAATATTTGACACCTATTGCAGTGTGTAGTAGCGTCGCAGCCTACAGCATATGCCAGCAATTCCAGCACGCTCACGCACCCTCGTTCACCAGTCATCTCGAAGTTTGTCGCCGGCAGAAAGAGAGCGCGACAGCATTTGAAGCAAATCGAACTTCCTCCTCGCGGCCTGGAAACGCTCTTTGGTGTTCATGATCAAAACATCAAATACCTGGAGTCGCTGCTTGACGTTCGCATTGACGCCCGCGGCCAGGACGTCTCCATCGATGGTGACCCGGAAGATGTCGTGACCGCCCAAAGAATCCTGGAGGATTTCTCCGAACTATTTCGAGAAGGCCGTTCCTTTACAGACAAGGAGCTGCGGGAAGCCTTCGCCCAGATTGCCGAAGATCGCGCCTTTAGTTTGCGCGACTATTTCACCAAGGCGCGCTTTAATCCAGCCGGTAAGAAACAGGTCGCGCCCAAGTCTGCTAATCAACGGAAATACATCCAGGCGATTCAGGAGCAGGATGTAGTCTTCGGTATCGGCGTAGCCGGTACGGGAAAAACCTATCTGGCCGTGGCGCTGGCGGTGCAGGCGCTGATGCAAAAGCAGGTCAACCGTATCGTGCTGGCGCGGCCTGCGGTTGAGGCCGGCGAAAAGCTGGGTTTTCTCCCCGGTGATTTGCAGGAGAAGGTAGATCCGTATCTGCGTCCGCTCTATGACGCGCTGTTTGATCTGATCGACTACGAGCGCGTGACGAAGCTTCTGGAGAAGCAAGTGATCGAAATTGCGCCGCTGGCTTTCATGCGGGGGCGCACGCTTTCGGACGCCTTCATTATTCTCGACGAGGCGCAAAACACCACCAGCGAACAAATGAAGATGTTTCTGACGCGCATTGGCTTTGGCTCGAAGGCGGTGATTACCGGCGATGTCACCCAGGTCGATCTACCTACCGGAAAGCGCAGCGGACTAATCGAAGCTGAGCGCGTGCTCAAAAATCTTACAGGCATTGAGTTTGTCTATTTCACCGAAAAAGATGTGGTGCGCCATAAGCTGGTGCAGATGATTATCAAGGCTTACGAAGAACACTCCAACCAGAAGAGCCACATTTAGTTCGAGTATCCGCAGAGCAGCATCGGCAGAGAGCAAATCCGCAGATTACGCCGATTTCACAGATTTGAGAAAGAGCAAAAAGCGATACTCGGCCTTAGTAGTTCCTCACGGTTTAGGTATTCCCAATCTGTGCAATCTGTGGATTTATCTCATGATCGAAGTTGTTAACCGTCAGCGCAAAATGCCGCTCGACTGCGAGCGCTGGCAGAAGTTTGTGGAAAAGACGTGGCAGTTTATTCCCACCAAAGCCGAAGGAGTGACGGTTGCTTTCTGTTTCAGATCGAGCAATGCGCGAACTGAATCGACTTTGGCGTCACAAGCAGGGAACGACTGACGTATTGTCATTTCCTGTTGAGCAGGATGAGTTTGAAAAGGCAGAGGGCTCAAGCCTGGGAGACGTGGTCATTTCAGTGGAGCAGGCGGCGCGGCAGGCGAGAGAGAACGGATTGACCCTCGAACAGGAAATCAAGCAGCTCATTCTGCATGGTCTGATTCACCTTTGCGGGTACGATCATGTCTACAGATAATGGTGAGATGAATCGGCTCGAACTTCGGTTACGACGTCGGCTAGGCATATAGGCAACCTGGAAGGTTGCAGAGTAGCCAGTGGTCGTAGCGAAGCGAAGTCCATCGGTTCAGTAGCCATGAATGGCCGCACTCCGATGACGGGGTGCCAAACTGACATTGGCACGCAAGAGACTCGCACGACTTCGGTGGTGCAAATTTTTCTGAATTGTTCCGATGGATTTCGCTGCGCTCAACCACCGGCTACTATCTGCCAGCCCTCCGGGCTGATACTGAGTTACCATTCACCATTTACCTAAGTTACTATCTAGCAACGAATGCAGAACCAGATTGAGCTCACTCTAACCCTCCTGCTATTGGTCGGGTTGTCATTGCTCGCGACGGTCGATATGGCCTTTGGCCAGTTGAGCGACGTCGGCCTCCGCCGCCTGATTACGGAAGCCGAGGAACGCGCCAAACTACGCTCATCAGCCTTCCTGAAGCAGGTGCTCGAGAATCGTCCCAGGTTTAGCTTTGCTATCTCGGCGACAATTCAGATTTTGCTCGTAGTCATTGCCGTTCTCGTCACCTCGATTTCGCTAAGCGAATTTCAGCAGGACCGTTTCGTACTATTTGGTCTGCTTGGGGGCTTGGTGCTTGCCGGCATCTTCCGCCAAATCATTCCCCTGTTCATCTCGACGCGCGATCCGGAAGGAACACTGCTGTTTCTCTTGCCGGTGATTCGTCCTCTCTTGCCGTTGATGGCTTTCGCAGCAGACCCGTTTCATCGCTTGTTTGATCGCTCGCGTCGCAAGGAGCAGGAGCTGGAGGACGGCGAAGAAGATGAAGAGCAGGATGCCGGCGACGACATCCAGGCGTTTATTGACGTGGGCGAGGCAGAAGGAATACTCGAAGAGGAAGAAGGTGAACTGATCCAATCGATCCTCGAGTTTGGCGACACCAGCGTCAGTGAAGTGATGACTCCCAGACCCGACATTGTCGCGGTGTCGGCAGCGGCTACGGTCCGCGAAGCTCGCGACATCATGGTAGAGTCGAAGTATTCACGCCTGCCCGTGTACCGTGATCAGATAGACAACGTCGAAGGACTCATTTACGTGCGCGATCTCCTCGAGCGTTGGGCTGAAGGAAACGAAGACGGGCCAATCTCGCCGCTGGTACGCCCGGTTTATTTTATCCCTGAGACCAAGCCAGTTGCCGACCTGTTGGAGGAAATGCAGAAGGCTCACGAGCAGCTCTCGATGGTGATAGATGAATACGGCGGCGTATCAGGTTTGGTGACCGTCGAAGACATACTCGAGGAAATCGTCGGAGAGATCGAAGATGAGGACATAGCGGCGGCGAGGAATTAAACGATATCGTCGAACAAGACGACGGTTGTTACGAAGTGCTGGGCTCTACCGAAATTGGCAAGATCGAGCGGCTGTTTGATATGGAAATTGAAGCCGACGATTTCACGACCATTGCCGGACTCGTCATCAATGAGTCAGGCAAGGTGCCGCAACCCGGCGAGCAACTAACCTTTCGCGGACTCGAGCTGGAAGTCCTGGAAGCAGACGAGCGACGCATCGGGCCGTCTGCGCGTCAAGAGAGCGTAGGCGGGAACGCAAACGGAGCAGAGCCAGGCGACCTAAAACCAATGAGTGATCGACAGAGATGGCAAAGCGAACAAGCAAGTTTTTACAGGGACGAAGAATCGACCCGGCGCCAATAACTCCTGATACAAGCATCGCGGAACTGGTCGACGAAGCATTTCTGGCTTACAACGGCGCGCGCCTGCGCGAAGCGTGTCAACTCTTCGCGCTGAAGATGCTGCGAACCGGAAGTGACCATTGGCATGTCGATCAACTGGGGCCCTTACGCCTGCAGGCTTAGGGATGTCGGCGCTGATTCCATTAATCAAAGCCGGCTTTGTGGATTGGATAATTTCGACCGGCGCGAATCTCTATCACGACACACACTTTGGCATCGGCCTGCGTGATGCGCGAAGGCAATGCGCAAATCTCCGACATAATCCTGCGCCAGGAAGAAGTTGTCGCGCATCTACGATATCTTTTTCGACTACTCCGTGTTGCTCGACACCGACGCATTCTTTCGCAAGATGATCACCGCGAAAGAGTTTCAGAAAACGATGTCTACCGCCGAGTTTCACTACCTGGCAGGACGCGTTACGTGCATGAACGAGAGCGCATGCACTGGGCCTGAAGGATAAATCTTTGTTGGCGGTAGCTTACGAGTATGCCGTGCCGATTTACACTTCATCGCCGGGCGATTCTTCTATCGGTATGAACGTCGCGGCAAAGGCGCTGCAGGGCAATAAGCTGGCGTTTGATCCATCGTTGGACGTGAATGAAACCGCGGCAATCGTCTTGGCGGCGAAGCGTAATGCGGGCCCCGCAAAGGCTAGGCCGAGGTAAAGCCAATAAGAAACCCGGCCGTTCCGCCTGTTTCATTCTTGGCGGTGGTTCACCAAAGAACTTCCTGCTGCAAACCGAACCGCAGATTCAGGAAGTGTTGGGCATTGACGAACGCGGACACGACTATTTTCTGCAAGTAACCGACGCGCGACCTGATACCGGAGGTTTGTCCGGCGCCACTCCCGGCGAAGCCGTTTCCTGGGGCAAAGTCGATCCTGATCGTTTACCCGATGCAGTGGTCTGTTACGTTGACTCCACAGTAGCGCTTCCGATCATCACAGCTTATGCTCTGGCGAAACATCCGCCTCGTGAACCAAAGCGCCTTTACGATCGTCGCGACGAGTTTATGAGGCTGCTCCGCATCTGAATATCGAAAATCAAAGCGACGGTAAATATTTTGGAATGCTGGCGAGTATGTCAGCGCGCTCCTGCTGTCTGAGAGGAACAAGTCGAATATGGGGCTCAACATCACCAGCTACCGGTAACAAAGCGTTAAAGTATGACTGCGATAAGTGCATTGCCTACTGCTGCTCGATCTACGATCGCGTTCAGGTCACTCCCCGCGACATCCGCAGGCTCGCGGCGCATTTTCGCGTAGCGCCTGAAGTTGCGACCCAGCGGTTTACCAAGGTGTTCGGCAAAGAAAGAATTCTGCGGCGCAAAGCCGATCGGTTGTTTGGACAGGCCTGCACGTTTCTGGATCAGGACACGCGGAAATGTACTGTCTACAACGCGCGACCCGCTGACATGTCGTGAGTTTCCACTACCTCGCGCTGCGCGTACTACGATCTAATAGAATTTGAACGCGAGCAACAGAGCCGACCCGGACGTTATGCCACTCGTAAAGATTACTTTTAAGAACGGCAGTGAGTAAGACAGACAGTCTTATCTTTCATTCAGAAATTGACAGGCAGGAATGCCTGACTCATTGGCTGAGTCATGCAGACACTTCTATCCAGATTATTGGGCAAGAAAATAGATGTCTACTGCGGTGGAGCATCGAGCCTGCGCGGCGAGGTTTTGAAGGTGGAAGAAGGGTGCTTCATCTGAAAAACAGTGACGACAAAACGTGTTATGTCGCGATAGATAAGATCCTGGTGGTGTGGGAGTCAACAGGATGAAGAACATCGGGCGCCGGTTTCGTGCCCTCACAGTCCTTCCCGGAGAGGTGTTCTGCAAAGTAGTCCGGTTCGTCGAATCGGGCGTGAATAGGGTCCAGTTCAACGCCAACAAAACGCCGGCGCAATAGCTGGAGCGTCGGCGAACTCGCGACGGGCAGCGATCTGCAAGTACACGCTCAATCGAGGGTGCTCCGATCGGACCCGCAGCTGAGCACGGCCGCGAGGAGCTGGCGAGTTGCTGGAGTAAAGAAACCGGGACCGTTACGGGAACTTTCCGGAAGCCAGATCAATGCGCCTCGAGCTTCCAGTATTCGTTGAAAGGTGAATAGAACCACGCCATGATGACGGGAGGCGTGATAAAAGCCATGCTCGTCAGCCACGATCCCGACGCGCAGCAAAGATTGCTGAAAGAAGACCAAGGAGTGCCCAAACTTGTATTGTTCTTCCGGGTCCGGCGCGGCAAACCGACTCCACAAAGGTTCGCGCACTGGCGCCTCGATTGGAAGCCTGTCCCAATCCGGCCGGTTGGTAGATGCTCAGAACAAAGAGCCTGAACGGTCGAGGACCCAGAGGTCCGGTGGCGCCCCAACGGTAGGGAGAGCCATTAGCCGTACTTCTATCGCCAAGATGACGGCAACTGCTGGTATTGAGGACCGCCGGTTTGGCAACCAACGGTTTCGATGCTTTTTTATGTCTTCCGCCACGAAGACCAGCGAATGATCGCGGCTCACTCTCGGCCGCAGGGCTTCATCACATGAGGGCGGATCGTGATGCGAGGGCAAAGCTTAACAAGTTATCTTGAATGTGGTTTGCATGGCAGCCTGGAAGCACGAGAACAAGCAGGCCTATAAAAGTGCATGAGAACAGTTTTTATGAACTAACCAGGGTCAGACTTCTCTCCTTAATTTTTTTCTTCAAATGAGAGAAATTTTCCTGGGAGGAGCAAGAAGGATTCAAGGACCAGCTTTTCTATGGTTTCTTAAGCAACAATGTGACTATTTTCGTGACCCGAATCACACACTACATAAAAAAACAAATACAAGACCAAGGAGTCACCAGCTTGTTTGGAGAATAAATTGGCTGCAAAAAGAATGATCTTGTTTGAGAATGTTTATCTTTAAACACTGTGATCAGTCATCATGAAGAGCAGGACTTAACACCTTGGGCATAAGCTGAAATAGTTTTAAGGTGCAGAACAACAGCGTGAGAGCTGGCGTCATGCCAGGAACAATTTCCAGCTTCGCGTTTCTGGTGGCGAATTGAAAATGCGATCAATCGCCGAAGCGCTTTGGCTCGACTGGCAGAACTCGAATAACCATTCCCCAGGTGATATTGCTCATTTCGCGTGCGCAAACCGGCATTACAGCAGACCGGGACTGTCTGAAGCGATCAGAGAGTTTTGAAACAAGTTCGGCTGCAAGTAGGATGCGGCGCGATATAGTTCAGTCCGACGGTGATTATTTACATGGCAACCTGTTTGATCGTGGGGAGGCCGCTGTGGGCAGCCGAGTCGGCGGGAATCTTCACCAGCGGCGATTTGTGGATTTGGGATTCGCTTCGAGCAAATAAAACTGTCCTTCTTCAGTCCGGGGCGGTAATCCGGCGCGCATATCCGCTAAGAAAGAGGTAACGATAGATTCGTTTGGAGAGCCGTTCGAGGTCTTATTTTGCTCGGGGGTGAGTTCGGCGGCGCGCGTCGCTGACGCCGACTTTTTCCTGTTGCCCCGGATCCACTTGACCCAGCAGGCGTGGCACAATATTCTCGGAACCTTCGGGCAATACGTGTGC
>ERZ1370068.7526-contig-644_pt1 | contig 17791 bp, 26 predicted proteins | sample MGYA00561227_ERZ1370068 | MGnify/ENA primary metagenome ERZ1370068 (study PRJEB38410, sample SAMEA6850437) | metagenome | study: Metagenomic assessment of the ecological functions of the soil: analysis of the soil microbiota associated with the...
TGCTACGGTTGCTAAGACCTGCGTAGTCGGCACCGATGATCGAGAAGAGGAGCGCGACCGTCGCGCCTTCGCCGGCCGAGCGTTCCAGCAGACGCTCGACGAGCGCGCGCGCGTGTCCGCGGCCGCGGTGGGCAGGCGCGGTGAACAGCGCACCGATGCCGGCGATTCGCAGCGGACGGCCGTCGAGCGAGGCGTCGAGGGTATACAGCTTGGCGCTCGCCAGCACCTCGCCCCGCTCGACGAGCGCAAAGCGCTGCAGATGCGATGCGACCCCAGGGCGTCGCCGAGCTGGCCCGCGTAGTAGCGCCCGTATGAGGCGCGGCTCAGGCCGTCGTGCCAGACCGGGATAGCTGTGGTCCAGAACCTGTTGAAGATAAGGACCTTCGACGATCGCTAAGATCTGCCATGGGTCGCCAGAATTGTATGGCGGTTTCTTAAACGTTCCGGATCGCCGGCCTGTCTAACCTACGCAAATGAAGCGATTTCTGCCATTTGTCCTGCCGTTCACGATTGCAGTTCTCGCCACATCTAGGCCGGCCGAGACGACCCAGTCGGCGGCCAGGCGGGCGACAAGGCCGGAGACAAAGCCATTGTCCACGTGCTCAACCGTATCGCCTTTGGACCACGGCCTGGCGATGTCGAGCGGGTCCGTGCGATCGGCATCGACCGTTACATCGATCAGCAGCTGCACCCCAGCGCGTGTTGCCGATCCGGGCATGGCGGCGCGATTCGAGCGATCTGGCCTCCATCGGCATGAGCTCGCGCGAGATCGCGCGTGACTAGAGCCTGCCGCAGCTCAAGCCAGGCGCGAACGGAAACAGAACGCCCAGGCCGACCAGGCTGGGAGCGCCGCCAAAACCCGATCCGCTCCAGCAGAAGGCCAGTGGCGTGATCGTGCAGAGCTGGCCGAACAGAAAGTGCTGCGCGCGATCTACAGCGAGCGGCAGCTGCAGGAAGTGCTCGCCGACTTCTGGTTCAACCACTTCAACGTCGACGCGCGCAAGGGCGCCGATCGGTTTCTGCTGACCGAGTACGAGCGCGAGACGATCCGGCCGCACGTGCTCGGCAAGTTCCGCGATCTGCTCGGCGCGACCGCGAAGAGCCCGGCGATGCTGTTCTACCTCGACAACTGGATGAGCGCGGATCCGAACGGGCCGCATGCGCTGACGACGCCGCCGTCCGCGTGTCGGCCCGCGGTCGGTTCGGCGGCCGCGTCGTCCCGACGCCGCGGCAGCGGCCGCAGGGCAAGAACGCGCCCAAGGGCCTCAACGAGAACTACGGCCGCGAGCTGATGGAGCTGCACACGCTCGGCGTCGACGGCGGCTACACGCAGAAGGACGTCACCGAGGTGGCGCGCGCGTTCACCGGCTGGACGATCGACAGCCCGCGGCAGGGCGGCGGCTTCACGTTCAACCCGCGCCTGCACGACGCCGGCGAGAAGGTGGTGCTCGGCCACGTCATCAAGGCGGGCGGCGGCGAGTCCGACGGCGAGCAGGTGCTCGACATCCTCGCGACGGCATCCGTCGACGGCGCGCTTCATCGCCACCAAGCTGGCGCGCCGCTTCGTCAGCGATACGCCGCCGCCGGCGCTCGTCGACCGCGCGGCGGCGCGGTTCCGCGCGACCGACGGCGATCTGCGCGAGGTGACGCGGACGATTCTCACGTCGCCGGAGTTCCTGGCGCCCGAGGCCTACCGCGCCAAGGTCAAGACGCCGTTCGAGTTCGTCGTCAGCGCCGCTGCGGGCGACCGGCGCCGACGTGCGGACGCGCTGCCGCTCGTCCGTCAGCTGCAGCAGCTCGGCATGCCGCTCTATCAGTGCCAGCCGCCGACCGGCTACGAGGACACGGCGGACGCGTGGGTCAACACCGGCGCGCTGGTCAGCCGCATGAACTTCGCGCTGACGCTTGCCGGCAACAAGCTGCGCAGCGTGACGCTGGCGCGTCGCCGACGGCAGACGCAGTGCTCGCCGGCGATCTGTCGGAGACGACGCGCGCGACGATCGCAAGGCGACCGATGCGCAACAGATGGCGGCGCTGACGCTCGGTTCGCCCGGAATTCCAACGACGGTGAGTTAGTCATGCTGTCACGAAGAGTCTTTCTGAAGAACGGCGCGTTCGCGTTCGTCAGCCTCGGCTTCGCGCCGTCGTTCCTGTCGCGCACGGCGCATCGGCGGCGTCCGGACGCTCGAAGCAGCTCATCGCGATCTTTCAGCGCGGCGCGGTGGACGGTCTGAGCGTGGTCGTGCCGTTCGGCGAGGCGCGACTACTACCGCGCGCGGCCGAGCATCGCGATTCCGCGTCCGAAGGCGGCGAGAGCGGCGCCATCGATCTCGACGGCTTCTTCGGCTTCAACCCGCGGCTGCAGCCGCTGAAGCCGCTCTGGGACCGCCGCCAGCTGGCCATCGTCCACGCCTGCGGATCGCCGGACAGCACGCGGTCGCACTTCGACGCGCAGGACTACATGGAAACGGCGACGCCGGGCGTGAAGAGCACGGCCGACGGCTGGCTGAACCGGTACTCTGCAGGCGCGAAGCAGGCGCGAGGAAGCGACGCCGTTCCGCGCGGTGGCGCTGACGCCGCAGCTGCCGCGCATGCTGCAGGGCACGGCGCCCGCGCTGGCGATGAGCCAGATCGCGCAGTTCGGGATTCGCGGCGGCCAGGGCGGCGACGGCGCCGGCGCGTCGTTCGAAGCGCGAATACGCCGCGGCCGCCGACCATCTGCTGAACGGCACGGGCAAGCGAAGCGTTCAACGCCATCAAGATGCTCAAGAGCAGCCGACCCGTCCCGCTATCAGCCGCGCGAACGGCGCGGAGTATCCGCGCAGCGCCGTTCGGCCAGGCGCTCCGGCAGATCGCGCAGCTGACCAAGTCGAACGTCGGCCTCGAGGTCGCGTTCGCCGACGTCGGCGGCTGGGACACGCACGTGAACCAGGGCGCCGCGCAGGGTCAGCTGGCCAACAAGCTCGACGACTTCTCGCGCGCCATCGCGGCGCTCTGCGTCGCGGATCTCGGCGATCCGCATGGAGCGACACCGTCATCCTGACGATGTCGGAGTTCGGGCGGGCGGTGAACGAAAACGGCAACCGCGGCACCGACCACGGCCACGGCAACGCGATGATGGTCATCGGCGGCAACGTGCGCGGCGGCAAGGTCTACGGCAAGTGGCCGGGCCTGGCGGCCGAGAAGCGCTACGAAGGCCGCGACCTCGCGCGTCACGACCGACTTCCGGGACGTCTTCGGCGAAATCGTCGCGCGTCACCTCGGCGTGTCGAACCCGAGCGCGATTTTTCCGGGCTACAACGTTCAGCCGTCAAGATACCGGGACTGTTCGCCTGATTTGATCTGATGGTCGCGTTGGCAGAATAATCCGCGGCATGCCGAAGCACGGAGGTGGCTTCGCCGCGACCTTCGCCGCGCGCTCCGTGCGATCCTCGAGCCGCACGCGAAACGGCTCGCCGTCACGGTCGACGAACCCGAGCCATTTCGAGCTCGCATCGCCAGCCATGACGGATCGCGTCGGCCGGCCGCCTTTTCTGCGCGGCGGTGCAGATCAACAAGAGCTACGTCAGCTACCACCTCATGCCGGTGTATGCGGCAACCCGGCGCTGCGCAACAGCTTCCGCCGGCGCTCAGGAAGCGCATGCAGGGGAAAGTCGTGCTTCAACTTCACCACCGTCGAGCCCGGCCAGCTCAAAGAGCTCGCGGCGGTCACCAAAAAGGGCATTGCGGGTTTCAAGAACCTCCAGCCTCCCTGGGCGTGACCGTTTCATCGTCAATTCGCCACATGCTGCTTCCGGATCTTCCGACGCCCCGAAGTCCTGATCGATCAGCGCGCGATTGCGATGCGCGAACATCGATCGTGCGCAGCAGCTCGGCCTCGAACGCCGCGCGTGGCGCTGCGGCCGCACGCGAAAACGCACAAGTCGCCGGTCGTCGCGAAATGGCAGATCGATCGCGGGCGCGGTCGGCGTCTGCTGCGCGAAGGTGGGCGAGGCGGAAGTGTTCGTCGACGCCGGGATCGCGCAACATCCGTCTGCCATACCCGGTCAGCCCGTCGAACGCGGCGCGCGATTCTGGCGCTGCTGGACCGGGCAGCGATTTCGATCATCGTCGATCACCTGGATGTCGCGCGCGGCTGGTCGGAGGCGATGGCGCGCGCCGGACGCACGCTCGACGTGCTGATCAAGGTGGACGTCGGATTCCATCGTTGCGGCATCGACCCTGACGGCGACGCGCTCGGGTTCGTGCAGCGCGTTTCGGCGCTGCCGGGACTTCGCCTGCGTGGCCTGTTGAGCCACGCCGGCCACGGCTATCACGCGTCGTCCGACGACGAGCTGCGCGCCGTGGCGCATCGCGGAGGCGGAGATTCTCACGTCGCTGCGCGATCGCGCCGTGAAAGCCGGCATCGCCGCTCGAGGAGCTGTCCGTCGGCGCGACGCCGACGCTGCCGCTTCAGCGCCGGCGAGCGTGGTCTGACGGAACTGCGTCCCGGCAACTACGTGTAGCTTCGACCGCACGCAGCTCGCGCTCGGATCGGCGACGCTCGACGACTGCGCGCTGACGGTGCTCTCGACGCGTGGTGACGCAGCACGACGGGCGCATCATCCTCGACGCCGGGAGCAAGACGCTGACGAACGATCAGGCGCGCGGCATCACCAGCGGCGCCCGGGTGCGGCGCGATCCTGACCGCGGACGGCGCGGCGATCGACGACCGGCTGACGATCGAGCGGCTGTCCGAGGAGCATGCGACGGTGCGCGTCGACCGGCGCCACGGCACTGAAGCCGGGCGACCGCGTGCGCGTCGTGCCGAATCACTCGTGCGTCGTGTCGAACCTGGTGAACGAGGTGCGGCTCGTCGACGGCGATCGCGTAATTGACACGCTTCCGGTCGCCGCCCGAGGGTAGAATCCAGTAACCCCATGGCTGACAAGACGAAGGCAGAGATCGGCGACGCGCTCGGCATGGTCGAGACGCGCGGCCTGATCGGCATGATCGAGGCGGCCGACGCCATGGTCAAGACGGCGAACGTCGTGTTCGTCGGCTGGCAGAAAGTCGACGCCGGTCTGGTCACCGCCATCGTCCGCGGCGATGTCGGCTCGGTGAAAGCGGCAACCGATGCCGGCGCCGCCGCGGCCCGCCGCGTCGGCGAGCTCATCGGCGTCCACGTCATCCCGCGCCCCGCCGACGACCTCGAGAAGGTCTTTCCTATCCGCTAGACTTCGAACTTTTAACTTCTAACTTTCAGCTTCTCGCTCTTCGCTTCTCGCCTTCGACTCTTGCCTCGCGAGCTCCTTCAGCAACCCTTCGTTGCCAATCGCCAGCAGCGGCTGCGCCGGCGTCTTCAGCAGGTTGAAGAACTGACCGCGTCCGGGTGCGTGCGTAGATCTCCCGGCCGTCGGTCAGCAGCTCGACCTGGCCGCCGCCGCCGGTGGCCTCGAACAGACGCGTCCCGAACTGGCTCGCCAAGCACCCGCAGGATGCTGATGGAGCTGGTGGACCGTGAACCCGCGGCGCCTGAGATCCGCAAGCACGAGCAGCTCGAACAGCTCGATCGGCGTATATCGCCGTTCGGTGTAGCCGCCGGCGCTCGGTCTTGTGCGACGGGATTGACGGCGACGAGCAGGCCGCCCGCGTCCCACAGCTGCAGCTGCCGCGCGGTCAGCCCGGTCAGCGCCGCGACCTCGCGCGAACTGTAGGTGCGCTTCAGGCGCATTGATCGGCCATGGCGGCGCCCTTCGAAGTCCTTCGTCGGTCAGTCCTCCTTCGCTGTGGGTCGAATACGTGAGCGTCACGCGCTTGTAGTTGATCAGGATGTCCGGATGGTGATCCGCGGCCTCGGCCTTCGGCGCCAGGCAGTTGACGAACGCGATCGCCTCGAGAAAATCGCGAAACGTGAACTGCTTGCGGATGGCGTCGCCCTGAAGCGTCCAGCCGTTGAGACCCTTGATCCGCTGCTCCGCGTCGGTCAGTGACAGCCTCGCCATGAATTCTGCCTCTCTGTGTCCTTTGTAACCTTTGTGTCCTCTGTGCGCGCGCGTCAGGCTTCGGGTTTCCGCGCGCGTGCGCTATCCAACTCATGCGCGCGCGCTCGACTGCCGCCAGCGCATCCCGCTGGATCTCGACGGCGGTCGGTCCCTCGGTGGGACTCGTAAACGCGCTGCCGGAAACGGTCCGGTGATACGCGCGTTCCGCCTGCTGCAACGCGTCGAGCGCCGCGGCATGGTCGCTCTGCCAGTCGAGCCAGCGTGTCAGCCGCTCGATCGCCTCGTGCTCGGTGTCGCCGGCGCACTCGATGCCGAATGGATCGCCCGTATCTTCCGCGCACGGCGTGCGCCACCCATCGGCCTTCGCGTTCGGCGCAGAGTATTTTCATCATCCGGCAAAGCGCGACGGACCGAGGGCGGCGATGAGCGGGTCGACGCGGCCGTCGAGCATGCGCGTCGGCCACCAGCCGGGCGGTCAGCGGCGCCAGCAGCACGCCGTTTCGATAGTGCCCCGACGCAAACATGACGTTCGGCGCGCCGTCCGACGCGCCCGATGATCGGCAGGCCGTCCGCGGTGGCCGGCCGCAGGCCGACGCGCGCGCCGCGAAAGCCGGCCGCCCAGGCGTGCGGCACCGCCTCGCAGGCGGCGGCGAGCAGATCGTGCACGCCCGCGACGGTCGCGCGTTCGTCGAAGCCGGCTTCTTCCACCGTGGCGCCGACGAGCATGGTGCCATCGTCCCACGGCACGAAGTAGCAGCGGCTGGTCCAGGTGACGCGTCGCATGCGCGGTCCCACCCACGCGAGCGACAGCAGCTGCCCGCGCACCGGACGGACCGGCACCCGCGCCGTGACGCCATCGATCGCGATTTCGCCCGACCAGCTCCCGGCGGCGACGACCACCGCGTCGCCGCGCAGCGATCCGCGATCGGTGTCGACGACGATTTCGCCGCGGCTGCTGCGTGATGCGGCGCACGCGGCGCTGTTCGATCAGCTGAGCACCTGCGCGCCTGGCCGCGGTGGCGATGCGCGCGGGTCAGGTCGCTCGGCGGCCACGAATCCATGCGTGTCGATGAGCGAGGCCGCCGGCGACGACGTCGCCGACGATGCGGCTCCTCGGCGCGGACGGCCGCGGCGTCGAGCAGCCGTGCGCTGACACGCCGCGCTTCGCGAGGGCGTCAGCGCTGGCGGCGAGCGCGCACATTTCCGCCTCGCTCATGGCGACGTCGATGCGTCCCGTTGCGGCGGTAAGGAATCGCCGCGCCGCTTTCGGCCGACGACGCGCGCGATGAAATCGTCGTAGAGATCGAGACTGCGCACCGCCAGGTCGTGAAGCGGTCCGTGCGCACCGGCTTCGATGTACGGCGCCAGCACGCCGGCGAGACGCCTGCGTCGCACCCATGCCGACCGGCCGCTCGTCGACGATCTCGACCGACGCGCCGCGCCGTCGCCAGCTCATGGGCGACGGCGCAGCCGATGATGCCCGCGCCGACCACGATGATGTCGGAAGGCGGCGTCATTGGCGATCGTTTATGCCCCAACGGCCGTCAGACAGCAGTTGGTGAGTTGGTGAGTCGAGATTCGGGATATCGGTGAGTTGGTGATTACCTCACGCGCGTCGAGCACTGGCAGCGTGACGAACGACGGCAGCGGACGCCGATCGGAAGACCTTGTGCGTCGCCTTCCGGTAGTCGCTGTCCTTGCGCGTGGTAGATGTCGGTGAAGGTCTGCGGATTGCGATCGAACATCGGGAACCACGAGCTCTGGATCTGCACCATCAGGCGGTGGCCCTTCAGGAACGTGTGGTATTTGTCGCCCAGCGTGAACGTCAGCTTCGTCGGCTGATCCGGAACCATCGCCTCCGGGTGGCTCATGCTGTTGCGGAATTTCGCGCGCAGGATGTCGCCGGCGAGCAGCATCTGGAAGTGCCCCATCGAGCGCCGGGCAGGATTCGCCCGGATAGACGTCGATCACCTTCACGATCCAGTCGCCGTCGGTTCCGGTCGTCGCCACGTTGCAGGCTGACGTCGATCGGCCCGGCGATCGTCAGATCCGTCGGTCGAGCGGCGGCGTCTGGTAGACGAGCACGTCCGGGCCGGCCCGCGACGAACCGCTGATCCTCGACCATGAAGAGATGTCCTTCGGTGGTCGTGACCTCGGCGGTATGCGGCACCGGCTTCGCGGGATCGCTGCACGTAGTCGTCGAACGCGTCGTCGATCGATCGGCCGGGCGCCGTGAACGACAGCTGCCCGTCCGACCTGCAGATACAGGTTGCGCGGCCGCGCGCCTGCCGGCGGCCACTTGCGGATAGTCGTGCCACCGGTTGCCGCCGGTCTCGAACACGACCGCCTCCGCGAGATTCAGGCGCCCTTTGTCCTTCGAGGTAGAAGTTGAAGAACGGCAGCTCGATGCTCGCGCGGTAGTGCGCCGCGGTCTTCGACCCGAACGAGATGTGGCCCGAGCGTGTCGCCGTCGCCCGCGGCCCACCCGCCGTGCAGCCACGGGCCGACGGCGAGCGTCGTCTTGTTCGCCGGGATTCTTCTCCTTCAGCGCGCGATACATGCGGAACGGACCGTAGAAGTCCTGCGCGTCGAACCACGCGGCGACGATCAGCACCGGATGATTGATGTCTGACGAGATCCTTCGGGCACGTTGCGCGCCTGCCAGTACTCGTCGTAGGTGCCGTGCGCCATGTGATCGTTGCAGGTCGGCACATCGTCCGCGAAATAGCTTGCGCGCGTTGGCGGCGGCGCCGAGCTCGAGGAAGAACGCGATAGCCGTCCGGCGTGCCGTAATCGAACCGCTCGACCGTCGCGCTCCGACGGCGCGACGCGCGCCCGCGCGTTGGTCGACATCCAGTTGAAGCCGTACATCAGCTGATAGGCGCCGCCCGGAGTGGTAGTCGTCGCCGAAGAACTGATCCTGCGGCGGCGCCTGCGGCGACGACGCCTTGAGCGCGGGATGCGCGTCGATCATGCCCTGCGACACTTCCCAGCCGGCCCACGAGATGCCCCACTGGCCGACGCGCCCGTTGTTGTTCGGCACGTTCTTCACGAGCCAGTCGATCGTGTCCCAGGTGTCGGTGCTCTCGTTCGGCTTCGAGCGATCCCTTGACGATCGGCACGTGATGAATGAACTCGCCCTCCGACTTGAACTTCCCGCGCGTGTCCTGGTAGACGAAGATGTAGCCCTCTTTGGCGAACTCGTTGTTCGGGCCGAGCGACGGCGCGGTAGCTCGTCAGGCCCATGCGGTGCGATGCCGTACGCCGTGCGCGTCATCAGCATCGGATAGCGCTCGGTGGTGGTCTCGCGGCGAGTAGATGATCGTGAACAGCTTCACGCCGTCGCGCATCGGAATCGCAACACCTCGCGCTTGACGTAATTCGCTTTCACGTCATACGACGGCGTCTGCGCCGGCTCGTCATCGACACAGCCGCGAGCGTGGCGATAACTGCGAACTCTCAACCGCGGCAGCTGCAGTTTCTTCAATGTATCCGACGCCGATCACGTCACTGAATCGCACCACCGATCTGCTCACTGACGCTGGTTGCGAGGTCCGTGGATCGTGGTGCGGCCTGCTGTTTCCCGCATCAGATCGTTCCAGTTCGCTGATGGCGTTGAACCCGAGCGTGTAGGTGCCCTGCGTCTGCCAGCGCCAGAACGGCCGGATCGCGAACATCACCACGTGCCCCTTGCCGAGCGGATGAGTCGAGCGCCGCCGCGCGGTTGGCGAGGAACTGACCGTTGAGCAAGCGTGCCCGACAGCAGCATGTCGTTCGGATTCGGCCGAGAACTGCATCACCACGCGCGGACGCGGTGTCGTCGATCGTGATGCCGAACTGCTGCGCCATCTGCCGGAACTGCGCCATGTCGTCGGCCGGCGGACGCTCGCCGCGCGCCGGACGGCGCCGCGTTGGTGTCGGCCTCGAACGGCTGAATGCGCAGCGGCACCGCGTTCGGCGTCACGTTCTGGCCGATGCCGGCGTTCGGGTTCGTCCCGGCGCGCCGCCGCGCCCGCCGCCGCCGAACCCGCCGAACCCGCCGCCGCGCCGGCGTTCAGCACCGGCGACTGGTTGAAGTAGACCGGCAGATCGGTGCTGCCGTAGCCGTAGGCGATCGGGCTCTTCATGTCGGTGATCTTGCGCGCGCAGGATCGACCCGCGCACGAACAGCGCGCGCCGGCTCCTCGACGGTGACGCCGGTGGTGATGCCATACTCCGGGAAGATCGTCGCCGTCGATCCTTCGGTGATCAGCGTGCCGCCTTCCTGCACGAACTTCGCGAGCTCGACCAGCCCCTCGACGCCCATCCCGCCGCGGATGTCGTCGCTCTGAGTCGACGTAGCGCGAGGTTCGGGAACGTCGCGCGGTCTTCTTGTACGGCAGCGGCGCGCTGCCGGTCTTCGGCATGCCGTTGACCTGCGACACCGCGCTGCCGCCGACGTGCGGGAAGATGATCACGTCGTACTTCGACCGCAGGTTGCCTTCGCGCAGCTTCTGATCCGCGAAGTAGGTGTAGCGGCACGCCGAAGGTGTCGAGCGCCGCGCGCCACCAGCCTTCGTCCTGCGTCCGCGTCCAGCTGTGGATGTAGCCGATGCGCGGGATGTCGAGGTCGTGCGTCTTCACCGCTCGGCGCCGACGCGACCGCCCACGCCGACAGCCCGAGATCCTTCAGCATCGGCTCGAGCTTCGCGCGATCGGCGTTCGGCGACGATGATCGCGCCGGCGCGGAACTTGTGGCCGGCCAGCTCGAAGTCGTCCTCGGCCGCCAGCATCTTCACGTCCTTGTTCTTGAACCGGAACGTGACGATGGTTGTTGTCGCCGGTGTGATCGACGACGAGGACGCTGCCGGTGCCTTCGATGCCGCCCGGCGCCTTGGCATCCGCCGTCAGCAGCGTCATCTGCTGATCGAGGATCGCCTTCTCGGCTGACCGGCAGGATCTTGAGGTCGCGCATGTACTGGAACGTCCAGCCGGTGTCGTCGTACGGCGACGGGTTCTGCGGCGCGTAGTTCTGGATCGAGAAGCTACATGTCGGCCAGCGTCCGGAACGGCTGATCGCCGCGGACGACGTAGTCGCCGGCCTTGACGTCGATGGCGCCGGCCTTGAACGCCGACGGCCGCCTTCGACACCTCGAGCCCCTGCGCGCGCAGCTCGTTGACCGCCTGCGCGGCGTCGGCCTTGCGGCGCTGCGTCGCCGGAATCACCCACGCGTAGGTCGGGCCGGTCTTGCCCTTGTCCACCGCGCGCTTGCTCTTCAGCCAGTAGTTCTCGAGATACAGGTCCTTGTTCTTCGCGACGTGGCTGAGCGAGAACAGCAGCGCCGACTGCTGGATGTTGGTGTTGTTGCGCGGGCCCCACTTGATCGACGGCAGCGGCGGGTTCGGCCGGAACCACTCCTTGCTCGTCGTCGTCGCGCCGGGCGTGACCGTCGTAGGGATCGGGGCCGTAGCTCTGGACCTCGTAGAAGCGGCCGATCGAGTTGTGGCTGTGCGCGATGAAGAACATGTAGTTCGGCACCCAGCCGTCGTAGAACCCGTAGGTCCAGACGCCGGGGACGCCGCGCTTGGTCATCTCCATCACGTCGTTCTGCGCGAGCGTCCACCACTCGGAGACGACGATCGGATCGATGTCGTTGTTGTAGGGCCCGGTGCCGGTCGACGAATACAGGTAGGTCTGCGCCTCGTGCAGATCGTGGATGACCGTCGGGTGCCACTCGAGCGTTTCCTTCGTCACCGCCTGCGTCAGCTTGAGGAACTGCCCCATGCCGTCGCGGTTGTTGTCGTGCTGCACGTGCTTTGCCCTGCATACATCAGCGGCAGCCGCGCGTCGCCCTGCGCGCGCTTCTTGTTGAAGTAGTAGGTGTCGACCTGCTTCTCGCGGCCGTCCACTTCGATCACCGGCGTGATCAGCGTGATGACGTTGTTGCGGATGTTCTGGATGAACGGCGTCTCCTCGACGATGAGGCGGTAGGCGAGCTCGATCAGCATCTCGGGACCGCCGGTCTCCGGCGAGTGCATGCCGCTGATCGCGTAGTAGATCGGCTTGGCGGTGTGCAGCAGCTGCTGCGCGCGCGCCTCGGTGGTCTTGCGCGGATCGGTCAGCTCGCCGAGCATGTCGCGATACTTGTCGAGCGACTCTGATCGATCGCTCGTCCGCGATCGCGAGCAGCACGATGTCGCGCCCTTCCTCGGTGGTGCCGACCTTCCAGTATTTCGCGCGGGTCGGCGCCGCCTTCGCCAGCGCCTCGTAGTAGCGGTAGATGTCCTTCGCGTAGGTCAGCTCACCCGGCGTGCCGACGGCGCGGCCGAGGAACTTGAGCGGCGAGGGCACGGTATCGGACGCCGGCAGGTGATCCACGAGCTCGGTCGTGATCCGCGGATCCTGCAGGTTCTGCTTGATCGGTCTGCGTGTATCTCCTCGTCGATCTTCTGCGGCGGCTTCGGCGCCGGTCTTCTGCGCCTGGAGGCCGGAACCGAGCATCAGGGCGAGTGAGGTGTGTGCGGGAAAATGCGGGATTTCCATGCGGAGATCGTAATCCGCAATCCCGCAGTTCCGCAACTGGAAATTCAGCAGCTATTTCGATGCCGCTGCACCACGGCGGGACATTCGGTGACACGCGTCAGCGCCGCCGAGAACAGGAGACAGGCCGACGCGGGCGCTCCCCGCGCACAGCAGTGGATCTCCGCGATGCGCTCGGTAGCTCACGGCTAGCTGACGCGCACGGCGCCCCGCGTGGTGCTGGCACTGCCGGGACAAGGGACGATGATCGGGACCGGCACGGAAGACCGGAGGCGGAACAGGGCAGCGGCTGGCTCCGTGACACCCGCTGCGTCATCAATCGGACTCTGACGTATTCGGCAGCTGCGGGCCGTGCCGACGACAGCAGACTACCGGCGGCAGCGGTCTACCGGGAGCCGCCACGGGTGCGACCGGGCTCGCGGGAAGGCGGCTCGTTCGGGCGGCCGCTCTTGATGAGCGCCAGCAGGATACTGTCGCTGGAGGCCGTCGCGCTGCAGCTTCATGATCAGCGCCGGCGACAGCGTGAACAGCGTCTGGTCGCGCTCGATGACCAGCCACGATGACCTGCCCGGAAACTCCGCTCTTTGAAGCGCCACGACCTCGTCGATCGTGATCGCCGATGCGCGTTGCCGGGACGCAGCCGGGGAGGACCGGCATCAGCAGAGAAGAGGCGCACGTCCCGAAGCTGCATTGCAACCCCCTCGCCAGTCGAGCGTGCGCGGGTTTGCTGGCTTTTTTACGAGTGGACAGCTGCGCTCAGCCCAGGACACCGGATCACTGGGATCGGACAGTGGCCCGCATCAGGCTGATTTGATAAACTTGCTATTTTCTGCCTGGACTTAGGCAGGATCTGCGCGCGCGGCCGGGGCTGGCGCAGACGGCGCGCTGCCTCTCCTCTGCGTCGCTATCCAAGTCGCGAGGTTCTGCGCTGCTCCTCGGATCGACCTCGCCGGTCGCGGCACTTGCTCTGGCGTGTGTATCGCACCGGCCGCCTGCCGGCGGAGCTACCACGGTCCGCGAGCCCGGTAAACGCCGTCCTGACGCCCGCTGCGGCTTCGCTGACGCACAGGAGCCGCTGGCGCCCGCCAGTCGGTTGCCGGTAGCAAGCGCCGGCGACTACGCCAGCCACGCCGCGCCGCGGTCGCCGCTGCGGTCCCTGAGCGCGCCCGTGCAGGAGACCGGAGCCGTCGTGACCGAGCCGGCGAAGAAATCGACTTGGCCGTCGCGAAGCCGACTGGTCGCCAGCGAACGCAGCCGAGCCGCCAGCGAACGCGGCGCGTCAGACCGCAGGCGCCAGGCGGCGCGCGCGAGCGCGCGCCACGTCAGCCGCCTGCCGCCAGATCGGAGCACCCCGCAGCCGGCCCACAGCGCCTTCGTCGCAACCGCCCGGCCGCTCCGGCGCCGCCGTCCACCGAGACTGCCTCGCCCTCGCGTCGGCACTGGGCCGGCCCGCGTCAGCGCGGGATCCGCCGCGGTGCTGCGGCGCGGCCGCCAGCGCCAGACGTTCATGAGCCCCCGTGATTTGCGCGCGATTCGGCGATCGTGCGCCCGGACTGAAAACCGCATCTTCTCGGCCGCGCAGTGAGATCGGCGCGCGTCGAGTGACCGGGCGGACGCGCCCGCGTCGACGCGCGACGTGCACGGTTGTCGGCGACCGCGGCGGGATGCGGCCGCGGGCGCCCGGCGCCAGATCAGGATCCCGGTGTCAGCTCGTCGGGCGCGGAGGTGGCAAAGTCTCAAGGGACGAGCGCGCGGCTCGGCGTCCCGTTTCCACGCCTGCGCCTCGCCGGGACGGGACAGCGCGCCGATCCGCTTACCGAAACGATTGATCTTACAGGGGACGGCGATGCGCCCGCCACCGGCAGCGGCTGCCTGCAGAAGGTCAGGCGGCTTAGCCGGTCGCAGTAGCTCATCATCGCGCGCCAGCGGCGGCGGCAGACAGGGGCGGCGATCGGCGTCGCGCGGCCAGGCCGGCGCGGGCGGCGCAGCCGTCGTGGCCGGCGGACGCCAGGAAGCGGTGCTGCCGCCGGGAACGGCGCTGACCGCACGCATCAATCCAGCCGGTCACGGTCACCATCGAAGGTAGGGGCTGGGGACTGTGGGGGCCTGGCCTGCATCCGACCGACCCGACCTGTCAGCGAGAGAGGTGATTGCCCTTCCGGGACGCGTCCGGAAGAGTCATCCATGGTTCTGCGCCTTTCACTGGCTGATGCTGGTGGCGTTCGCTTCTCGCGCGCCCGGCCGGCGCTCCAGGTCTGCAAATCGGAAGTCCCCGGCGTCACCGAATTTCGCGCGCCTGGAAACCACCGTCGCCTGCGGCGGCGCGACGAAGCCCGAAGGCGTGCCGAGATCAAGAAACTCGGGTTCAAAGTCGATCATCAACCTGCGGCTGCCCACCGAAGCGGGCGCCAACGTCGATGCGGAAGCGGCGGCCGCGAAGCCGCCGGCATCAAGCTTCTACAGCATCCCCTTCAGCGGCCAGTCGCCCGACCCGGCCGTCGCCGACAAGTTCCTCGCGACGCTCGCGACACCCGGCAACGAGCCGGCGTCCATTCACTGCGCCGGCCGGCAATCGCGCCGCCGCGATGTGGATGATCAAGCGGCTCGCGGTGGACCACTGGGACACCGACCGCGCGTTCAGGAAGCGACGGCGCTCCGGCCTCACGAGCCCGGCCCTGAAGCAGTTCGCCATCGACTACGCGCAATCGCACAGAAGCGATTCGCCGGGGACGTCGGGACTTGGGTTCACTGGGGACTCGCACAGTCCCCAGTCCCCTGAATCTGATCCCCTCGAGCTGCCCTAACCTCTGCCGGCGGACGAGCTCGTCCGTTCGCGAGCCCGATGTGCGCCTGGCAACGCCTCGCTGGGAGTACGTCGCTTGCACCCCAGACGGGCGGAGGTGCACGCAGAAATCGCGACGTGCAGTGAAGTGTCTAATACTCACAGCGGCAGCTGCGCTGGCGTTCTGTCGCCGAGTGCGGCGCGCGCGGAAGCTACATCAGCCCCTGGGTGGCCGCGAACGCCGGCACCGGGTTCACGACAGCAACAACCTCGGGCGAAGCTTCGACAACGGCCGCGCTGGCATCGGCACTCAGGTGGCGCGATGGGCAAGGGGCATCATCGGCGCCGAGCTCGACTTCGGCTGGAGCCCCAGCTTCCGGCACGCACGAACGACTTCGGCAGCAACAGCGTCATCGACGTCATGGGTAACATCATCGTCAGGATTCCTATTGGTGGAACTCACGGAGCCGGCAGGTCCGGCCGTACGCCACGGCAGGGCCTTGGCTTGTGCGGATGCGGACAGATCGACGGCGGCACGGTTGCGACCGTCAGCTCGTCGAATCAACGACCTGGGCTGGAACGCGGGCGCCGGCGTGATGGGGTATTTCTCGGATCACTTCGGCCTGCAGCGGCGATCGCGGTATCTGCGGAACATCAGAACACCAGCACGGCCAACAACTCATGCTTCGATCCGGGCAACTTCCACTTCTGGAGAGCCTCGATCGGCGTCGTCATATTCGGTAAGAGCACTGTAGGGGCTGGGGGCCAGGGCCAGCCAGCTGCTGGCACCATGCGCTGGCACCAGCACCTCGCACCCACCCCGGCACCATCGCACCCAGCACCTAGCACCCGGCACTGGCGCGCGCTTCTCACGAGGCTTCTTCAACCTCCACATCTCCCTCCACGTCTCCCCGCATCCTCGGTCGTCAACGCCACCACGCCGTTTATCGGAAACTCGACACCCGCTTCGCCGCCGACGACGAGCAACAGAGCAGCCGCGGCAGATGGGTGAAGTGCCCGGCAATGAGGATGTCGCGCGTTTCGCCGCGCAGGCGATCGCGAATCCATTGCGCGGGATCGTCGGGCTGCAGGTCGCCGCGTGGCCGAGAATCCGCGAGCGCGTTGCACGCGCGCCGGTAGGCTTCGGCCGTCTGCTTTGCTCCGCAGTTTGCCGCTGTGCCAGACGACAGCGGCGCTTCGCGCCGAGGCTGCCGCGGCCTGCGACGCCAGGCCGCTCGACGTTCGCCAGTCCTGCCGGCGACAGCGGCCGGCGCGCAGCCAACCTCGGTCCGACCGCGACGCCGATGGATGCAGACGAAGGTAGCTCTCAGGAACAGTGGACTGGGATTGGGATAGCGCATTAGCGCATCAGCCGGCCAACAGGCATGTCCACCGGGCGATAAGAGACGGTCGGTCGGGCGTCGGCGGATGGTTGCTACTGCTGCTCGCGATTGTTGATCGTGTGGCATCCGCTCACCCTCGCGATCGCGCGCGATGGGCGCGCTCGCTGCGATGACGCGTTCGCGGCGCCCCCGGTGGTGGCGGTGCCTCGTCGTCCGGATCGTGGTCACGGCTGTTGAAGTCGCTGCCGGGATCGCGCTCTCGAACCGGCATGCCGGCGCGGCGCACGCTGGCGAAAATCGCGCTGATCCTCCGCCGCGACCGCCCACGTCTCTCTCGTATACTCGACGCCGCATTGCTTCCCAACAACCCGGATGCCCGGCGACACGATTCACTACGTCGCCGCGCCGTCGCATGGCGCATGCCTGGCGGGCTGGCACGATGTATCTCTTCCGCTCCAGACGCGCAGACGACACGTATTGAGGCTCTGATGCCGGAAACGCCCCTTTCGACGAGAGAACGCACAGTGCCAGATCGCAAAGTAGCGACTGGTCATCCGCGGTCTTGGCGTCTTCGCGTCTCGGCGTGATCATGTTCCTCGGCGCCGCGTTCGGCGCAGCAGCGCGCGCCGCAGAACGAATCGATCCGGCAAGGAGGATCTGCGTGCCGGATCTCTTCTTCCTGGCTGGCGATTCATTGCGCGTGCCGGGCTCACGGATACCGGGGAGAACCGGACCGCGGCCGACTTTCATCCGCCTCGCGCTTCGAGCGCATGGGGCTCAAGCCGGCCGCCAGCGGCAACTCCTAGCTTCCCGGCCGCGTGACAACTCCGCGGCGTGGTGCAGGCACCCACCATCACCTGCCCATCGCTCCCAACGCCGCGCACCACCGGAGTTGCCAGACGCCCCCATCCATTAATCGGCACTTTTAGAGCCGCGGAGTTTCTGATCACCGCGCTTCCCCGTCCCATGCGTGCGTCGAAAGTGCAGTGACTGGCCACTGCCGCGTTTGCCGGCTTTACGCCGGCGCGTGCTGCTAGTGTAGCTGACGTCACTATACATATGCGCATTTGGTGCGGTCTTCGGTCCCGATCACCACCATGAGCCGGAGTGGATATGGATCCTGTTTTTCCCCCAGCAATACGCCGTAACTGAACGGAAGCAC
>ERZ1370068.9827-contig-8576_pt1 | contig 17791 bp, 24 predicted proteins | sample MGYA00561227_ERZ1370068 | MGnify/ENA primary metagenome ERZ1370068 (study PRJEB38410, sample SAMEA6850437) | metagenome | study: Metagenomic assessment of the ecological functions of the soil: analysis of the soil microbiota associated with the...
AGTTACGCATATACTTTTCAAAGATCGGGACGGTCGCACGTGGATCGAGATCACGGGACGGCGCGGCCCGTCAGGCGTGATCAGCAGAGCGCCGAGGCCGGCGGCGTCTGGATCCTGCGCGTCGCCCTTCGTCGGGCGGCGGCCTCGTACGACCACCGCGTCTGCCCCGGCGAGGCCGATGCTCGTCGCGACGACGCACTTGCGCTCGAGGTGAGCCGCGACGAGGAGCACGTCGCGCTCTCGCTCGCAAAAATGCCGACGAGGTGACGCCGCCGCGCGCGCGCGCACCACGAGCTCCCGGGCGCACCTGGGCGCGCGCGGCTCGGCGACCGCGACGCCGGCTTGCCGCCCGGCGAGCAGGGGTGGTCTACGTGGACGACGCCGCGGACTTGCGGATCGAGCCGCAGCACTTCAACGTCAACGTGTTCCGGGCGCCAGCAGCCTGCGCGCGCGGGGATGATCGACGACGACGTAGCGCGACTTGAGGTCGAGGATCAGCTCCTCGATGCGCGCGGTCGCGGTCGGATCCAGCGCCGACGCCGGCTCGTCCATCAGGATCACCTCGGGCTCGACGGCGAGGCAGCGCGCGATGCACAACCGCTGCTGCTGGCCGCCCGAGAGCTGGAGGGCCGAGCGCTGGAGCCGATCCTTCACCTCGTCCCACAGCGCCGCGCGATGCAGGCTCGCCTCGACGCGCGCCTCGAGCTCGCGCGCGGTTCGAGCAGCCCGAGCATGCGCAGGCCGAACACGACGTTCTCGAAGATCGACTTGGGGAACGGGTTGGGGCGCTGGAACACCATGCCGACGCGGCGGCGCAGCTCGACGACGTCGGTCGCCGGCGCGAACACGTCCAGGTCGCGCGACGCGCACTTCACCGCTCACGCGCACGCCCGGGATCAGGTCGTTCATGCGGTTGAACGAGCGCAGGAGCGTGCTCTTGCCGCAGCCCGACGGGCCGATGATCGCCGTCACGCTGAAGCTCGGGATCGCGACGTCGATGCCCTTGAGCGCCTCGTGCGTGCCGTAGAACAGGCGATAGCCCTTCGTGAACAGCGCGATGGGGGACGGCCGCATCGCCGCGGCTCGCGGGCCCGGCGCTCGCGGGCACAGGCCGAGGGACGTTCGGCGTCACGCCGGGTGGAGCGACCGGGCTCGGCGTCTTCGGAGTCTCGACCACCACGTCAGCTCCTCCCCGCGAGGCGGGCGCGCAACCGCGCGCGCAGCACGATGGCGGCGAGATTGAGGGCGAACGTCAGCAGCAGCAGCACGAGCACCGTGCCGTAGAGCAGCGGCCGCGTCGCGTCGACGTCGGGCGATTGGGTCGCGAGCACGAACACATGATAGCCCAATTCCATGAACTGGTCGGCGGGCGACGACGGCAGATACGGCAAGAAGTAAGCGGCCCCGGTGAACATGATCGGCGCGACCTCCCCGCGCGCCGCGCGCGACCGAGAGGATGGCGCCGGTCAGGATCCCCGGCAGCGCCTGCGGCAGCAGCACCGTCCACACCGTCTGCCAGCTTGGTCGCGCCCAGCGCCATCGCGGCCTCGCGCATCTCGCTCGGCACCGTGCGCAACGCCTCCTCGGTGGTCACGATCACGACCGGCAGGTTGAGGAGCGCGAGCGTCAGCGCGGCCCACAACAGGGCAGGCTGTCCCCACACGAGGTCGAGCCCCAAGCGCGCGATCCATGCTGCGACCCAGGAACTGGACGAAGAAGCCGAGCCCGAACAGGCCGAACACGATGCTCGGAACACCCGCGAGGTTGTTCACCGAGAAGCGCACGGCGCGCGTGAACCACGCGTCGGCCGGCGCGTACTCGGTGAGGTAGATGGCGGCGCCGACGCCGAACGGGATGAGCGCGATCACCATCAGCAGCACGAGCGCGGTGGTGCCGAAGATGGCCGGGAAGATCGCCGCCGGCCGTCATGCCTGAGCGTGGGCGCCGCGGTCAGGAACTCCCACGTCACCGTGCGCCAGCCGAACCACACGATGTTGCCGAGGATGATCGCCACCATCGCGACGATGAGGAGCGCCGCGACGCCACGACACGGCGCTGAGCGCGCTTCCGCCCAGTCGACGCGCCGCACGCTTCTCGAGCGGCGACAGCGCGGGGTTCAACGCGTGGGTCGGTCATGCGCCCTCGAGCCGCCGCCGCAGCCGGCTCGATGAACAGTCCCGGCGCACACATTGATCACGAACGTCGTCGCGAACAGCATCGCGCCGAGGAAGAACAGCACCGAATAGTGCGCGCCGCCGACCACGACCTCGGCCAGCTCGGCCGCGATGCGACGCCGACAGCGTGCGCACCGAGTCGAAGGCGCTCGCCGACACGATGGCCGCGTTGCCGGACGCCATCAGCACGATCATCGTCTCGCCCACGGCGCGCGCGAGCCGAGCAGAATGCCGGCGGCGACGCCGGCCGAGGCGGCGGGCAGCGTCACGCTCCACGCCGTCTGCCAGTGTCGAGGCGCCGAGCGCGAGCGAAGCCTCGCGGTAGGAGCGCGGCACCGAGCGCAGCGCGTCCTCGCACACGGTGAAGATCACCGGAATGATTCCGAGCGCCAGCGCCAGCCCGGCGTTCAGCGCGTTGAGCCGCGACGGGGCGCCGGTCCACGCCTGCACCCACGACGCCATCACGATCAGGGCGAAGAATCCGAGCACCACCGACGGGATGCCGGCGAGGAGCTCGATCGACCGGCTTGAGGGCCTCGCGCACGCGCGGCCGGCGCGAACTCGGACGCGAACACGGCGGCGAGCAGCCCGATCGGGACCGCGAACAGCATCGCGAGAATCACGACCTTGAGCGTGCCGACGATGAGCGGCGCGATGCCGTACTTGGGCACATCGCCGACCGGCTGCCACATCGGCGTCGCGACGAAGCGCACGGAGGCTCGCCTCCTTGTGAACCTCGGCGCTCGTCAGCACCGGCAACGGCCTCGCGGAACACGAACACCATGATGAGCAGCAGTCCCGCGACCGCGGCGAACGCCGACGCGCGCAAGAGCACCTCGATGACCACCTCGCGCCGGCGCTGCGCGATGCGGCGGCGCGGGTCGGACTGCGGGCGCGAGAGCCCGGTGGCGGTGGACGAGGCGACGCTCAGTTGGATCGGGAAGTAGCCGACCTCGGTGACGAGCTTCTGGCCCTCGTCCGAGAGCGCGAAGTCGATGAAGTCCTTCGACGGTCCCGCCGGCGCCGTGCGGAGGTAGAAGTAGAGCCCGCGCGAGATCGGGTAGGCGCCGGTGCGCACGTTGTCCGGCGTGGGCCGGAACCCGGCGCTCGGCGTCGTCGACGCTTGACCTCGACCTCCTTTACGCCCTTGGCGTACGCCGCGCCGCCGTAGCCGATGCCGTTCGGTCCTGAGCGACCGCGTTCACCACCGCCGCCGTGCCCGGCAGCGTCTGCACCGCGGCCGCGAAGTCGTCGCCGGTGAGCACGTGGTCCTTGAAGTACTCGTACGTGCCCGAGCTGTTCTCGCGGCCGTACAGCGTGATCGGGGCGTCGGGGCCGCCGAGCTGCTTCCAGCGCGTGATCCCGCCGGTGTAGATCTGCTTGAGCTGCGGGATCGACAGCGCGTCGACCTCGTTCCCTTCGTGGACGTAGATGGCGAGCCCGTCGCGCGCGACCATGACCTCGACCGGCGGCTGCCCGTACTTCGTCGCCATCTGCTGCTTCTCGTCGTCCTTCATCGGGCGCGACGATTGGCAGATGTCGGTCGTGCCGTTGATGAGCGCGGCGATGCCCGGTGCCGGAGCCGCCGCCCGTCACCTGCACGACCGCACTCTTGTGGGTCGCCATGTACTGCTCGGCCCAACGCTGGCCCAGGATCACCATCGTGTCCGAGCCCTTGAGCGTGAGCGCCTTCGGGCGCGATCCGGCTCCCCGCAGTGGGTGAGCCCGACAACGGCGGCGACGGCCGCCGCGGCGAACGCGAACTTTCTGAGCACGCGAACCTCCAGATTTCAGCGCACGGGAAAGTAGCCGACCTTCGTCACGTCCTTCTGGCCGTCGGTCGAGAGCACCCAATCGACGAACGCCTTGACCTTACCCGACGGCTTGGTGCGCGTATAGAAGTACAGGTAACGCGTGATCGGATAGCTGCCGTCGCGGATCGTCGCGTCGGTCGGCTGAACGTAGGGCCCGTCGGCGGTCTTGCTCACCGCGACTTCCTTCACGCCCTTGGCGTACGCGGCACCACCGTAGCCGATGCCGTTCGGATCGTGGGCCACTGCGCTCACCACTGCCGCGGTTCCCGGCAGCGTCTGAGCGCGCGCGGAGTAGTCCTTGCCGAGCAGAACGTTGTCCTTGAAGTAGACGTAGGTGCCGGAGCTGTTCTCGCGCGAGTAGAGGCGTGATACGGGCGTCGGCGCCGCCGACCTGCTTCCAGTTCGTCGACCGCGCCCGTGTAGATGAGACGCAGCTGCTCGAGCGACAGCTTCTCGACCGCGTTCTGCTCGCTGACGTAGATCGTGAGCCCGTCGCGCGCCACGGGCAGCTCGACGCCCATCGTCTGGTAGCGGTCGCGCAGCTTGCGCTTCTCGTCTTCCTTCATCGGGCGCGAGGCCATGCACACGTCGGTGGTGCCGTTGATGAGCGCCGCGATGCCCGTGCCCGAGCCGCCGCCCGTGACCTGGATGACCTCGCCGGCGTGACCGCTCATGTAGTCCTCCGCCCAGCGCTGGGCGAGGATGACCATCGTGTCCGAGCCCTTGAGCGTGATGCGCGCGCGGCGCCGACGCGCCGCCCCCGCGGCCAGCACCGCGCCCGCGAGGCCGAGTGCCGCGCGACGACGACGACCGGTCGGGCCGGCCGCATGGTCCGAATTCGAGTGAACATGGTCTGCGTCCTCCCAGAACTTGATCTGGGCCTGGAAGGTCCAGCTGTTGTCGTGGGGATCCTGATAGACCGTTCCGGTCTTGCTTCTCGGTGGTCGGAATGTCGTACTCGATCGTGAGGCGCGTGAGCCGTCGTAGAAGCAGTGCGCGGCCATGCACACGCGCCTGAACTGGTCGTGGTCGAGGTCGACGTTCGGGTCGTACCAGTCGTAGCGCCCCGCGACCTGGAACTTCTCGCCGAGGTTCTGCACCAGCATCACGTAGCCGCCCTGGAAGTCGGTGGCGAGGTGCGCGGGATCGCGTCCGGGGGCGACCAGGATCGCGTCGCCGTTCCGCACCAGCAGATTGGTGAGCGAATCGGCGTTGACGTTGGTGCCGACGTAGTACTCGCCCCTGAGCGACCCGCCGCCCAGCGACGGCAGCGCGTAGTAGAGCTGCGCATCACCGCCGAATCGCGTGCGGTCGACCTCGGCGTCAGGCCCCGACAGCGGAATCGTCTCGCGGCCGTCGTAGAGCGACACGGCGGCGTCCACCGTGCCCTGCGAGTAGCGCGCGCGCAGCGTCAGGTCCTTGCCGCGGCTGGGATCGCCGTCGGGGAAGTTCACGTTCTGGATGCCGCCGCCATTCAGCACCGAGACCACTGTCTCGAGCTGCGGCGTCCACGGATTCACCAGCTTGATGCCCCGGTCGCGCTCGCCGGAAACAGCACGTTCTCGGCGCGCGAGCGCTCGAGCAGCTCGCGCACGCTCGACGAGCGCTCGATCTCGTAGCCGAACGGAATGTTGAACTGGCCGAACCAGAGCGGATTGCGGTGGTCCGGCGTCCACGGGTCCAGCAGCATGACGTAGGCCTCGAGCAGCTTGACGAAGCGATCCTCGCCGCCGTTCAGGTAGACGACGCCCTGCGCTCAGCGGGCTCGCGTCGTAGGTGAGCTTGAGGCGGCCGCGGCGGATGAAGAAGCGGTCCTGATTCGCGGGCGTGAACGCGATCGGCGTGCCGCCCACCTTCACGGTGTCGCCTCGTTCTCCGCGTGCATCCAGCGCGCCCTGCACGTAGCCGGAGAACTTGAAACGCTTGAGCCTGTCGGTGTCGCCCTGCAAGGTCTGGAGCTGTTCTCCCATGCTTTCGAGCCGGCCCATCACCTCTTCGGTCGAGGGTGCGGCGGCCGCTGCCGAGTCGCGAGCGCTGTCCGACTGGGCTCGGGCCGGCGCCGCGCTCGCGAGCGCCAGGCCCAGAATCAGGTAGATCGCGAATCGTTCGCGCTTTCACGCGTCCTCCGTTTCGATGGCGGTCGATGGCGGGCTCTTCCCGCATCGCGCACGCCTCGATGACGGCGGGACGATAGGGTGCTGGGGTTGCCGCTATTTGATCGGCTTGTTAACGCCGGGTTACAAATGGCTGCCGGAATTCAGGGCTCGACGTACCCACCGGCCGCGACGACAGCCGGCCCCTCATGCGTCGGCGAGCGGACGGCGGCGCAGGCCGAGCGCCGCTGCGCGTCGCCAGGGCACGCGTCCGCGCTCGGATGATGGCGGTCCCGTAGTCGAGCCCGGCCGCGAGCACCGCCGCCGACCACGACCCGAACAACCGGCGCGCGCGCGCGTACAGCCCGCTGTGCGTGCGGTGGACGCGGAACAATCCGTCGCCGCGATCCGCGAGGCGCCGGACGTGCTCGAGCACTTCCTCGGGGCTCATCTCGAGCGGGCGGCCGCGACGACGCGGCGCCGCACGACGTCGGTCGACGTGGGAGTTTCCGCCGTCATGAGGGCATCGTCATAGGCGATCCGCTGTGCGCTGCTCATGGCGCGGTCTCCTCGTGAGGACTGTTGCGGCCGCGGCCTGGCGGGTCCGAAGTCCCATCGCCCCAATGAAACCCCGAGTCGCGGTTACCGGGGCGTTACGGCGCGATGGACGGATCGAAAAAACGGCAACCTCCCGAGCGTCCGGCGAGGAACGGGAACGCGGCGAAGGTCGACGCCGCCCGAGACCACCGACCCGCCGTGGGAGGCCCGCGCCGCAAACATTCGCGGGGTGGGCGTGCCAGGCCCACCCCGCGCGACACGACTGGCTCCGATGCAGTGACGGGAGGGCGGCGGATGCATCGCACGAAGTCGATCGACGCGACGGGGAACTCGGTGCTGGAAGTCCTCGCCCCGACGCGGCCACCTCCCACCACCGACAGGCTAGGGCCGCGAGCGGTCCGGGGGCGTCACCGTCACGCTACGAGGGCGCAAAAGGAATTGCCGGCGGGTTACGCCCCTCGGCGGCGCCTATGCCCCCAGCGGGTGCGTCGGGATCTCGAACCGAAAGGTGCTGCCCTGGCCCGGCGCGCTGCGCAGGGACACCGTGCCGTCGTGGAGTTCCACGATGTGCTTCACGATCGAGAGCCCGAGCCCCGTCCCGCCCTGCTCGCGCGAGCGCGCCTTGTCGACGCGATAGAAGCGCTCGAACACGCGCGGCTGATGCTCCTCGGGAATGCCGGCGCCGGTGTCCTCGACCTCGCACCACGACATGCCGTCTCGCACGCCGGTGCGCACGATCACGCGCCCGCGATCGGTGTACTTCATCGCGTTGTCGAGCAGGTTCGCGAGCACCTGCTCGATGCGCGCGCGATCGGCGACGACGGGCACCGGCGAGCCTGGCGCGATCTGCAGCTCGAGCCCCTCGTGGCGCGCGCGATCGCGGAACGCGGCGACCTGAGCGCGCGCGACCTCGCAGCAGATCGAACGGCTCGGCGCGCAGCATGCCGTCGGGACGCTCGAGCTCGGCGAGTGCCAGCAGGTCCTCGGCCAGCGCCTGCAGCCGCGCCGGTCTGATCGCGGATGATGCGCACGAATTCCTCGCGGTGCTCGACGTCGTCGAGCCCGCCCTCGAGCAGCGTCTCGGCACTAGCCGCGGAGCGACGTGAGCGGCGTGCGCAGCTCGTGCGAGACGTTGGCGACGAAGTCCTGGCGCACGCGGTTCACGCGCTCGACCTCGGTGAGGTCGTGGACCGCGAGCAGCACCCCGGCGTCCGCGTCGTCGCCGAGCGGCGTGGCGGTGGCGCGCACGAGGCGTTCGCGCGGCGTCCACAGCTTGACCTCGGCCTCGACGGTGCGGCGCTCGCTGCGGCACCGCGTGAGCAGTGCCTCGAACTCCGGCGCCCGTGCGAGCCCGAGGAACGACGTGCCGGGGCCGCGGGCAGCGGTTGCCCGAGCAGCGTCGCGAGGCTGTGATTCATGTGCTCGACGCGGCCGGAAGGATCGAGCAGCGCGACGCCGTCGCTCATGTGGGCGAGGATGCGTTCTCGTTCGTCGCGCTCGCGCTCGAGCGTCGTGACGCGCTCGCGCTGCTTGGCGCCGAGTTCGGCGATCGCGCGCGACAACCGCGAGGCGGGATCCGATCCGGCGGAAGGGGGCAGCGTCTCCGGACGCTTCATCGAGCCGGAGCACCATCCGCTCGAGCCGCGCCAGCCGGCGGGCGTCGCGGCGCGCCGCCCACAGGGCGATCGCGGCCACGAGGAGGGCCGCCCCGCCGCCGCGAGGCACCCCGTTCATGCGCTCAGGTCACGCCCTCGCGGCTCACGGCCCACTTGTAGCCGGCGCCGAGGACGGTCTCGATCAGGCGCAGGCTCTCGCCGAGCTTCTGGCGCAGGCGCCGCACGTGCACGTCGACGGTGCGCGTCTCGCCGATGTAGTCGTAGCCCCACACCTTGCGCAGCAGCTCGTCGCGCGACAGCACGCGGCCCGGATGGCGGGCGAGGAAGCGCGAGCAGATCGAACTCGCGCGGCGTCAGCGACAGCCGCTGGCCGTGGCGCGTGACCTCGCGAGCGGCGACGTCGATGCGCAGATCGCCGGCCTCGATGATCGGCTGGGTTCCGCGTCGTGCGCGCGCGGCGCAGCAGCGCATAGACGCGCGCCACCAGCTCGCGCGGGCTGAATGGCTTGGTCACGTAGTCGTCGGCGCCGTGCTCGAAGCCGAGCAGCTTGTCCATCTCGGCCACCCGCGCGGTGAGGATGATGACGGGCAGATCGCGCGTGCTCGGCTCGCCGCGGATCTCGCGCACGACCTCGAGCCCGCTGCGGCCGGGCAGCATCAGGTCGACGATCACGGCGTCGGCGCGCGAGGCGAACAGGCGCTTGAGACCCTCCTCGCCGTCTTCGGCGGACGAGACGCGGAAGCCGGCGCGCTCCAGGTTGTAGCGCACCAGGTCGCGGATGTTTTTCTCGTCCTCGATGACCATCACCAGCTCGGACATGCGATCCTCCCTCGGCCGACGATGCTACGGGGGCGGGCGAAGCGGGTCAATGCTCGAGCGGGCGGGATCGCGTTCGGTTGCCGGAACGGCGGTGCTAACATCCATCATCGGTTTTCGACCCTCGTCCCATCGGAGCACTTCACGCGATGACGCTGGACCACCACGCCGGCGCCCTGTCGGTGGATCGCCTCGGTCCGCCCGACCTGCTGGACGTCTTCGGCTACCTCGATCGCGACCCGGTGCTCAACGTCTACCTGTTGGCGCTGACGCTGCGCGACGGCCTGGGCCACCCGCGCGACGAGTTCTGGGCGGTGCGGCGCGACTCGGAGATCGTGGCGCTGCTCCACCTCGGCGCCCAGTCGGGCGCGGTGCTGCCGGTGGGCGAGGGGCCGGCGGCGCTCGAGCTGCTCGCCGAGAAGGCGGTCGCGCGGCGGCGGATCCTGCCGCGGCGCTTCCAGATCATCGGCCCGCGCGATGCGTCGACGGCGTTGATCGAGCGCTTCAAGAGCGTCGACGTCGCCCCCGCCTCGAGCGCCGTCAGGTCTACATGAGCCTCGTGCGCGGCGCGCTCGGGCCGTTCGAGCGCCTGCCCGAGCTGCGACGCGCGACCCCGGAGGACTTCGACCAGGTGCACGAGAGCGGCGCGCGCCTGCGCGCCGAGGAGCTGGAAGAGGATCCGCGCACGGCCGACGCCGCCGGGTTCGCGAAGCGCGTCGAGGACGAGTGCCGCGGACGGCTACACCCACGTGTGGATCGAGGACGGCGCGCTGTGCTTCCGCTCCAGCGTGAGCGCGATGACGCCGGATGCGGCGCAGGTGTCGGGGTCTACACGCCGCCCGAGCGCCGCAACCGCGGGCTCGCGCGCCGCGCGCCTGTCCGAGCTGTGCATGCGGCTGTTCGATCGCAGCCGCACCGTGTGCCTGTTCGTGAACGACTTCAACGCGCCCGCGCTGGCGTTGTATCGACGCCTGGGTTCAAGACGCTCGCCGACTGGGCGTCGGCGTTCTACGACGTCCCGCGCTGAGGGCGGCACCGCTCGAGCCCCCGCGGGCCAGGAGGGCGACCCGCCGAACCCCGGGGCCCCAGGTTCACTGCACGACGTCACGAGCCGCCGGTCAGATGGTGCTTGACCCCGCTTGGTGCGATTTGGGACGTTCGAGCCGCGGCGGTTCATGGATGCCCCGCATGCCGTTCCCGCTCCCGACATGGAGGTTGGTCTTGAAGACAAAGTTGTTGCTTCCGCTCGCGGCGGCCGCGCCTGCTGTTCGCCGGCGCCGCCCACGCCCAGGTCCTCGGGCAATTCACCGGAGCCGAGACGCTGCCCGTCAACGGGCATCTGATCGGGGCCTATCTCCACTCCAGCGAGAACGTCGTCGGGCTGCTCGGCCAGCTCCGCATGAGCTTCTATCCCGACGTGGACTTCGGCTTCCAGGGCGGCCTGTCGCGGCAGCAGTTCGAGTCCAGCGACCGCACCACGGTGAATGCGCTCGGCGCGGACCTCAAGTACGCGGTGGCGAAGCCGAGCGAGCGGCTGCCGCTGGCGATCGCGATCGGGGCGCGCTGGCACTCGAGACCGGCGACGACTTGAGCCTGATCACGCTGGGGCCGACCGCGGTCGCGAGCCACGCGTTCGCGACCGGGGCGTCGTCGAGCATCACCGCCTACGCCGGCGTCGGCCTGATGTTCATGAACGCGAACGCCGGCGACAACAAGAGCAGCGATCTGTCGATGCCGCTGCGCTTCGGCGGCGACTTCCGCATCACGCCGCAGGTGGACATCGTCGGCGAGCTCAGGTGCGCGTGAGCGACGACTTCAACGACGACGTCGGCTTCTCGGTCGGCGTGAATCTGCCCTTCTAGCGGCGCAGTCGAAGACGCCGCCGCGCGGGAATCCCGCACGCGGCGCACGAGGCCGTCGCGATCACGCGGCGTCAGTCCTCGGTGCTGTAAATCTTGTACCGCCCCTTCCGCGCGGCCACCGAGCGCAGCCACGTCCAGCGATGCACGGTGCCCTCGTCGTCCTTGGCCACCAGGGTGAGCCGGCTGTAGAGCTTGAAGTTCTTGTACTCGCGCCGATCGAGTCGGCGGTGAAGCGACTGAACTCGTACTGGTGTCCCCCAGTCCCGCACGGCGTGCGCGTTGCCGGCGTTCAGACGCGCGCGTACAGGATCGGCCACGCGTCCTCCCACTGGAGCCCGACGACGGGACGGCTCTGCGGGAACTCGGGCCACAGGATGTCGCGGAACTCGTCGTCGGTGACGCACAGCGCCATCAGCGAGTCCTTGCTGCCGACGTGGAGGGCGCGGCACACGGTGCGGCCGAGCGCGTCGAGCGACTGAGCGCCGCCGCGGAACGGCTTGCTCACTACGGCCGCGTTGGGGCGGCGGCCGAGCTTCTCGGCGGTCGACTCGGGATCGAACAGCGGGACGTAACCGGGTGAGTCCCTGACCGAGGGCGCGCGGCTCACGGGCGCCGTCGACGTCGAAGCCGCCCCCACGGCGGCCGCCGCCGCCAGCGTGAGCCCGATGACGACGGTGAGCGCGACCCCGCGGCGGCGCGATTCGGAGCGAGCGGGAGCGTGAGGCGAGTGGTGTCCGATCGGCGGTCCATGCTCACCACCCGTAGGCGAGCGAGACCGAGAGGGCGCGCCCGCGGTGATACCCCGACACTTCCTTGCCGTTCTGGAGCTGCTGAATCCGGGATCCAGCAGGTTCTTCAGCGAGAGCTTCATGCGCATCCGCTCGAGGAGCAGCGTGTTGAACGTCGCATCCAGCGTCGACGTCGGCTGCTCGTAGACGTCCGGCAGCGGGTAGAGCCCGAGCGCCTTGAGTCGCTTGCCCACGAGACCGCTACAGGACGGCGCCGTCGAATCCCGGCGGTCGTGCGACGTGTACATCATCGCCACGTTCACCAGGTAGTCCGCCTGTCCCTGGAGCGGATGCTCCTGCGTGCCGAGCAGCGAGACCTGCGGCGGCAGCACGATCTTGGACGAGATGATCGAGCGCGTTCGTGTTGATCGACAGCCCGCGCATCCGGCGCGAGAGGCGCGTCGAGGCCGGCGCGCGCCTCGAGCTCGACGCCGACGTTGTGACCGTGGTCGGAATTCCGCGGCACCAGCAGGTTCTGGTTGCCGCCTTGAATGACCTGCTCGATGGGTTGGTACAGGTTCTTGTAGAACGCGCCCGCGGCCAGCACCTCGCCCAGTCCGGGGAACGCCTCGGACGCGGACGTCGTAGTTGTCGATGCGCGCGCGCTCGAGCTCCGGGTTGCCCTTGACCAGGAATCCGCCCACGTACTCGAGGAACGGGCTCGGCGACAGCTCGTTCAGGTCCGGGCGGAGAGCGTCCGGCTCGCCGCCAGGCGAACGTTGATCGCGTCCGTCATCGACCACGACAGGTTCGCGGATGGCAGCCAATCGACGTTGTCGAGGTGCCCTTCCTGCAAGATGCTGTCGGGTCGGAACTCGTAGAAGCTGACGACGTTCTGCTTGCCATGCTCGACGCGCACGCCGAGGTTCATGCGCAACCGCTTGCCGAGCGGGACGTCGGTGCTCGCGTACCCGGCCTCGACGTTCTGGTTGGCCGTGTAGTTGTCGACGCTGCCGTGGAACTCGTTGAGCGTCGACTCCTGGACGTAGCCGGTGCCCGGAGCGCCATCGTTGTTGTCGGGATTGAACAACGAGTCTCCCGGAAGCTCGCCATAGCGCACGCGGTCGCTCGGCACTATCTGAAAGCGGCGATAGAGGTTCGTGCGGTCCTTGTTCTGCTGGTCGTATCCGAACGAGACCTTGCCGTTGCCGTGGAACAAGCGGTAGGGCACGAAGGTGTTGGAGCGTGATGCCGTGCCCTTCCTCCTTCATGTCGCCGTACTCGCGGCCGCCGAGCGAGCCCAGGATCCAGTGGGCGGTGTCCCCCTCGAAGTAGTAGCGCTTGTCGTAGATGTACTCGCGGCGGTCCGGCTGCTGCGCGGCGCGTTCGACGTCCGTGAGCCTCCAGTCGAAGTGGGTGCCGAGCACCTTCCGGGAACTCGTGCTCGCCCTCGAGCCGCGCCGGACAGGCACGTCGCGCTGCACGTACAGGAGCCGCGTGCCTTGATGCACGAGCGGGTTGCCGTAGATGTCCTGGCGGTTGTGATCCGGTCCTTCGTAGGTCCGCACTTCGTCGTCGACGCTGTTCGAGTACACGCCGCGAACGTGGATGGAGTGGCGCGGCGACAGTCGATAGTTGAGGGCCGCGAGGCCGCCGAGCTGCGAGGACTCCGTCACCGCTCGACGGCGTAGTCGTAGAGCGTGTCGTCGTTGCTCACGAAGAAGCGCTTGCGACTCCTCCTGGTGGTCGTACCCGTGAAGGAAGTTCACCGACCCGACCAGGCCCGAGCGATCGGCCGAACACCTTCATCTCGTCGCCGTAGGTGAGCGCGTACTGACCGTTGGGAACGGTTCGCTCGGACTTCGGCGTCCACCGCCGCTGAAGTCGCGGCCGAGGGTGGCGAGCAACGGAATGTTCGCGTTCGTCGGGGGCGGCAGCGCCGCGTTCTCGACCGCCGTGGGCAGCTCACGAGCTCCGACGCCGAACCGCGCGCCGCCGTCGTACATCATGCGATCGTCGAACGTGCTGCCCTCGCGGACCCCCATCTCGAGCGACGCGGAGAAGGTGCGGGCGCCGGGGAAGTCCTTGGTGTGCACCTGCACGTCGCCGCCGCCGAACTCGCCCGGGCGGTCGGCGGTGTACGTCTTCTGCACCACGATGTTCTCGAGCAGGCTGGCCGGCAGCAGGTCGATGCGGCACGACGCGCTTGTTCTGCTCGGGGCTCGCGATGCGCACGCCGTCGACCTCGGTCGAGCTGTAGCGCTCGCCGAGGCCGCGCACGAACACGTACTTGCCGTCCGACACCGAGAGCCCGGTGACGCGGCGCAGCACCTCGGCGGCGTCGCTTGTCGGGCGACTCTGCGCACCTGCTCGGCGCTGACGGCGTCGCCGACCGACGTCGGCCTTCTTGCGCGCGGCGAGCAGCGAGGCCTCGGTGTTCTGCCGCGCCTTGGCCTCGACGACGACCTCCTCCTGCTGGATCGCCTCCGACGCGAGCGCGGCGTCGAACGGCAGCAGCTTGCCCGTCTCTCGATGACGATGCCCTCGATGCGCTTGCGCCGCGTACGACATCGCGCGGATCTGCAGCGTGTAGCGTCCAGCGGGCGCCTCGAGCAGGATACGTGCCGTCCGCGTTCGTGAGCCCGCCGACCGCGGTGCATCGTCGTGTCGGCCGGAAGCAGGGCGATGTCGGCGAACGCCGATCGGCTCGCCGTTGTCGGTGCCGACGATCTTGCCCTGGATCTTCCCTGTCGGAGCCGCGAACGCGCGCGCGCGCGGCGACGATCAGGACATGCGACAGGAGCCGGACGCCCGCGCGAAGCAGCGCGGGCGAACGGGACGGCGGTCATTCTTCGACGGTCATCCGGTGGGTCTCAAAGAACGTGGGTGCGACTCGAACAAGACGTGGACGTGATCCCCCGGGCGGTCAGCCTGAGACGCGTCCGTCACCGAGCCGCCTACGCACGTGGACCCGGATCAATCCACGCGCGTGATCTTGCCCGCTGGACCGGTTGGCGCCGGCCAGAACGCGATAGAAGTACACGCCGCTCGCGCGTCGCGCGATCGACCGTTCCACGTCAGCGTGTGCGGACCGGCCACCATGTCGCCCTGCGCGAGCGTCTGCACCCGACGGCCGTCCGCCGAGTAGATCTCGACCGACACCGACGCGCGCCTGGGAAGCGTGAAGGAGAAGTCGACGCGGTTGCGGAACGGGTTCGGCGCGCTGCGCGCCACGAACACGTTGCCCGTCGTGATCGTGGTGACGCCGATGCTGTGCTGGCAGAACACGCGCCGGAGCCGCCGGCAGCGCGGAGCAGTGCGCCTGCCACGTGGCGTCGTCGTCGATCTTCAGCGCCGCCGATCTTCATGTTGTAGATGATCGAGTTGAGCATCGTGCCCGCGGTGCCGCGCGCGCAAGTTGACGCCGGCGGTCGGGTCCGGGGAACTGCGGCGCCGACGCGCTTGTCGCCGATGATCGTGAAGTTGGCGAGCGTCGTGTTCGAACGGCCCGAGCACTGCGTGCGCGTTGAAGTCGAACTCGTTGTCGTCCGCCTCGATGCCCTTGTCGCCGTTCTGGTCGCCCGACGGGGCGAAGAACGGCGCGCGGCGCGCAGGATCACGAACTGCGCGCGGTTGCGCGTGCCCATCTGCCAGTCGTAGCCGTCGTCGGTGCCGTCGATGCCGATCAGGTGCTTCGTGTCCATCGCGCCGCCGAACCACTCGAAGCGAGTCGTCGGCGCCCTGATAGGCCTGCAGGTAGTCGCCGTGCGTGTTGCTGGCCCGCACGCATTCCACGTGAACGAGTTGAGCTCGTTGTTCGGCGTGATTTCCTTGCCGGCGAACTCGACGCGCACGTACCGCAGCGTGCCCGAGTTGTCGTGTGTCGTCGTTGCCGCCGTAGAAGCCGATCGCGCCGCCCTCGGCTCGCGGCGGAGTCGCCGGCGCACGAGTTGACGACGTTCGTCTTGGCGCGGCCGTTGATGCACGATGCCGCCGCAGTGGCCGCGCGTGAACGCGCCCGGCGGGTCATCCGGAGGTGATGATGATCGGCGCGCCCGCGTTGCCGACCGCGTACAGCTTGCCGCCGCGCTCCGACGACGATCGTGCCCAGCGTGGCGAACTCCTCGAACACGACGACGCCGCGGATCGATGTTCAGCGACGCCGCCGTTCTTGATGCGGAGCTGGCCGCGCACGAGGTAGTTGCTGTCGGCGCGAGAACTGCTGGAAGCCGAAGATGCTGACGTTGGCGTAGATCGCGAGCGGACGCGGGTTGGGCATGCCGGCCGAGGTGGAGATCCTGCCGGCTCGGCGCCGGTCGAGTCCCAGTAGGTCCAGCCCTTCGTACCAGTCGGTCGCGCGGCGTTCGGGCCGATCGGCGCCCGCGTAGCAAACCTGCTCGAAGAAGCCGTCGGCCGGCACCGTCACCGCACGGCCGAACGCCGGGCTCGCCGGCCGCGCGGCTGGAAGTTCGGCAACGACGTTCGGGCAGATACGGGCGCGTTCGGCAGCAGCGGGTCGGCGTAGGCGTTGTGCGTGTAGGTGACGGTGCCGAGCGTGGCCGCCGTCGTCCGGCCCGCGCACGCCGGGTGCAGCCCGCGCCGCGCGGCGCCGACGAACTGTCCCGCCAGCGTGCCGCTGACGTTGTTGTTGAAGAGCAGGTTGCCGTCGAACACCAGTTGCGCCGCGCGCGCCCCGGACGTCAGGGCGGGCAACGCAAGGGGGCGAGGAGTCCGCCCGCAGTGTTCGAATTCCATCGCCGTGAGGAATCGCTGGTGCCTCAATGGGGTTGCTTCGAACAGGGCGTGCGGTTTCTCGCTGAGTCGGCCGCCGCGGAGAGACGTGCGACGCGGGAGCGCGTCGCGACGGGAAGGCTAGGGGCCGGGCCACGACGACCCCATTACTCGACTGTTTCCGCGCCGTAAAAACGGACGCCGGCGCGATCCGCTCGCGGTGGTGAATGTGTGGAAAACGAGGGCGAGCCGCGGATCACGCGCATGGATCGAGCGCCGCGAGCGCGGCACTCAGGCGGGCGTGGGACGTTGCCGAATCGACGACGCAACGGATTGCGGCGAATACAGATCGCAATCCTTGTTCACGGATCGGTCGGGTGCTAGCCTTCGCGCGCAGCTCGAGGAGCCTTCTGCGGCCACGGCCGCAACCTCGACCGGGCCAACCACTCAAATCATCGATAGTCTGAACGTGTTACGCGTCCGTTGCTCCGGACCGGCGGCGGAGCCTGTCGCGCCGGTTGGAAACCGTTTCGTTACCACGATGGTGGAAAAGCTGTGGAGGAAAGGAGGCGATTTCTCCCTTAACGGCAGTCTCATGAAGAGCTTGTAGGTCCATCGGCAGATGTGGATAAGTCGCCCTCGCGAATTCCACAAACACCTGCCCCACGCGGCCGGCGGCGGCACCTGATCGAAGCTCCCGCGGCCTCCGACCCATGTGGATAAGTCGAGGACCCTTTCAGCAAGGACGATTGAAATGGCCGTCCAGCCAGTGCAACCGGAGATCACGCAGCTCTGGGAGCAAATCCTGTTGTCGGTCCGGAGGCAGGCTCGAGAGCCAGCAGTCCTCTCGACACGTGGTTTCGTCCCCTCGTCCCCGGGACGTGGGTCCTGAAGTCGTCGATCTCGAGTGCACCAGCTCGTTTTTCGTCGGATTGGATCCACGAACACCACCTTCACACCCTTCGCCAGAGTCTGGTCGAGGTGTTCGGGCGCGAGCCCGAGCTGCGGCTCACCGCCATCGACCCGGCATCGAAGGACATTCCCGAGCTTCTATGCGAGACCCCGAGCTTCGCGCCGCGTCCGTCGACCCCGTGCCCTGCCGTCCGGTCGAGCGCCGCGCCATCCCTCGGGCGGCCGCCGCTCGGGGAGCCCGCGCTCCATCCGCGTCTCACCTTCCGAGGCCTCGCAGGTCGTGGGGGACCGGCAACCGCTTCTCTCCCGCCGCCTGCGCCTCGCGGTCGCGTGGACAATCCCGGCACCGACTCACAACCCCGCTCTTCCGTCTTCGGGCCTTCGGGCTCACGGCGAGACGCGCACTCTGCGCCACGCGATCTGGCCACGCCGTCCGCCACCGCCTTCCCGACGCGCGCGTGTGCTACGTCTAGCAATACGTAACGC
>ERZ1370068.7414-contig-6330_pt1 | contig 17756 bp, 33 predicted proteins | sample MGYA00561227_ERZ1370068 | MGnify/ENA primary metagenome ERZ1370068 (study PRJEB38410, sample SAMEA6850437) | metagenome | study: Metagenomic assessment of the ecological functions of the soil: analysis of the soil microbiota associated with the...
ACCGAAGGTCAATCGGGAGCATGAAATGTCGAAGTTCAAGGTGTGTGACGCCGAAGGGCGCCGAGTTTCACGGTCGCCGGCGGCGGCTACGGTTACGAGAATGGAGGCGCTCGAGCCGATCGGCGCCGAGATCGTCGAGGCGCCGGCCAGCGAGGCGGAATTCATCGCCGCGGCCCGCAACGCCGACGCCATCTACGCCAAGGGCATGCACGATCACGCAAGACCATCATCGATGCCTGGAAAGCTGCAAGGTCGATCACGCTCGGCAGCGTCGGCGTCGACAGCGTCGACGTCGAGGCCGCTACCGCGCCGGGCATCCCCGTCACCAACTGTCCCCGACACCTTCATCGAGGAGGTCGCCGACCACGCCATGATGCTGCTGCTGGCGGGCTTCCGCCGGCTGGTCGAGCAGGACAAGCATGGTGCGCGAGGGCCGCTGGCCGGAGGGCCGGCCGCAGCTGCTCAAGATCCCGCGCCTGATGGGCCAGACGCTGGGCTTCATCTCGTTCGGCCGGGTGGCGCGCGCGGTCGCCAAGCGCGCGGCGCCCTTCGGCCTGCGGATGATGGCCTACGATCCGTTCATCCAGGAGACGCTGATTTCCGACCATGGCGTGGTGCCGGCGACGCCTGTCGGAGCTGCTGTCGCAGTCCGATTTCGTCTCGATGCACGCCGCCGGCGACGCCCGAGGTCCATCGCATGCTCAGCGAGAAGCATTTCAGGCAGATGAAGACGAGCGCGCATCTTCATCAACACCGGGCGCGGCCGACGACCGTCGAGACGAAGCGCTGATCAAGGCGCTGCAGGAGGGCTGGATCGCGCACGCCGCGCTCGACGTGCTGGAGAAGGAGCCGCCGTCGCACAACAATCCGATGCTGGGCATGGACAACGTCGACCCTGACGGCGCATGTCGCCTCGCGCCTCGGCACGTTTCGACGAGGCGCGCAAGCGCCGCGTCGGCTACGAATTGTCGCTGGTGCTGTCCGGACATGTGGCCGGTAAGCTGCGTCAATCCGTCGGTGCTGCAGAAATACCTCGCATTGCGGCGCTGGCAGCCTGTCAGCATGGATCGCGGCCCGAACAGCTAAGCCGGGTTCTCAAGTGTCACCGGCGGTTCAACGCCGGGAACAGGAAAAATCAGGAGAGAAGCATGACGAACGAGATCACGCGCCGCGACGCGCTGGCCTTGGGCGTTTCCGCCGCCGCACTGGCCGCGACCGGCGCTTCGGCGCGAGACCGCATCGACCATCAAGGCCGCCGACGTGCCCGCGCCGACGCTTCCGATCGAAAAAGGCGCCAGCCTGCGGATGCTGCGCGCCGGTGCGGTTCGTGCAAGCCGGATGAAGACGTGTTCCGCGCCAATGCCGCAAAATTCACCGAGAAGACCGGCGTCGAGGTCAAGGTCGACTTCGTCGGCTGGGAAGACATCAACCAGCAGACCGCGGTGACGTCGAACACCGGCGCCGGCCCCGACATCATCATCGGCTTCTCGGACGCGCCGCACATCTACGCCGACAAGCTGATCGAACTGACCGACGTCGCCGACTATCTCGGCAAGCGCTATGGCGGCTGGCTTGCGCTCGCCGCAGAAATACGGCAAGACGCGCACAAGAGCAACACCTGGATCGGCCTGCCGTTCGGCGCAGCGCGCCGGCCCGCTGATCTATCGCAAATCGGTCGCTGCAGGCAGTCGGCTACGACAAGGTTCCGGACGATCACGCCGGCGTACCTCGAGCTGCTGCAAGAAGCTGCAGAAGGCCGGCAAGCCCGGCGGGCTTCGCGCTCGGCAACGCGGTCGGCGACGGCAACGGCTTTGCCAACTGGCTGTTGTGGTCGCACGATGCCTCGCTGCTGGACGAGGAGGCAAGGTCATCATCAACAGCAAGGAGACGATCGCCGCGCTCGAAATATCTGAAGGAGCTCTACCCGACCTTCATCCCCGGCACGCCGTCCTGGAACGACGTCAGCAACAACCGCGCCTACTCGGCCAGCGAAATCTCGCTGACCGCGAACGGCGTCTCGCTGTATTTCTCGCTGAAGAACGATCCGGCGACGGCGGCGATCGCCGAGGACACCGAGCATCAGTTGCTGCCGAAGGGCGTGGCGCAACGATCTCGCCGATGGCGGGGCTGACGCTGAACGCCATGGTGTTCAAGCACAGCCAGTATCCCAACGCCGCGAAGGCGTTCCTGCAGTTCATGCTGGAGAAGGAACAGTACGAGCCGTGGCTCAACGCTGCAGCTCGGCTACTGGTCGCAGCCGCTGGCGCGCCTATGCCGACGCCGCGGTGTGGACCGAGCGATCCCAAGGTCAAGATCTTCAAGGACACCATGAAGAGCACAGTACTACGACCGGCTACAAGGGGCCGATCTCGACGCGCGACCGGCGCCGTCAGCGCCGACTACGTGCTGGTGCAGATGTGCGCGTCGCGTTGCGACCGACGCCGCGACGCCGGAGGCGCGCGGCCGCGGAAGCCGAGCGCCGCGCCAAGCGGTATTTCCGCGCAGGTCAGTAGCGCCGTTGCGAATCGTCGGATGGTGCGCAAGCACGCGACCGACTCAGATTCGGTCCGATGCATTTGCATCGCCGCGGAATGACTGATCGCACTGCCAGGACATCGCCTGAATGTCTGTAACGACACTACCCGCTCGCACGTCTCGTGCACCGGCAGCCAGGCTGGCTGGTGCGGCTGTTCGACTACAAGCCGTTCCTGATCGTCGTGTCTGCCTGACGCCGGCGATCGGGCTGCTGCTGGTGTTCCTCACCTATCCGCTCGGGCTCGGCATCTGGCTCGCCTTCACCGACACCACCATCGGCCGGCGCGGCGTCGTTCGTCGGCTTCGAGAATTTCCAGTATCTGCTGACCGATCCGCTGTGGTGGAACGCGGTGTTCTACAGCGTGTTCTACACGGCGATCGCGACGTTCGGAAAATTCGCGCTCGGCTTCTGGCTGGCGCTGCTGCTCAACAACCATCTTCCGTTCAAGAGCATCCTGCGCGCCATCATCCTGCTGCCCTGGATCGTGCCGACGGTGCTGTCGGCGCATGGCGTTCTGGTGGATCTACGATCCGCAGTTCTCGATCATCTCCTATGTCCTGGTCGACGTGCTGCACGTCCGCACCGCCAATATCGACTTCCTCGGGACGCCGCCTGGCCGGCGCGCTGCTCGCTGATCGCCGCCAACATCTGGCGCGGCATTCCGTTCGTCGCGATCTCGCTGCTGGCCGGCCTGCAGACCATCTCGCCCTCGCTCTACGAGGCGGCGATGCTCGACGGCGCCACGCGCCTGGCAGCGCTTCCGCTTCATCACCTTCCCGATGATGCTGCCGATCCTGGCGATCGTGATGACGTTCTCGATCATCTTCACCTTCACCGACTTCCAGCTGGTCTACGCCATCACCCGCGGCGGGCCGGTCAACTCCGACGCATCTGCTGGCGACGCTGGCGTTCCAGCGCGGCATCGCCGGCGGCGAAGCTCGGCGAGGGCGCGGCGATCGCGGTGTCGATGATCCCGTTCCTGGTGTTCGCGACGCTTGTTCAGCTACTTCGGCCTCGCGCGCCGCAAGTGGCAGCAGGGAGAGAGCCAATGACTGACGTAGCTCGCCTCAAGCCGAGCCAACAGCCGTCGCCAGCGCCACGCCGGACACCATGGCGTGGGATCGCGCGCGCGGCGCGTGATGATGATCTACCTGCCGCTGTCCTGCTTCGTGCTGCATCCTGCTGTTCCCGTTCTACTGGATGGCGATCACCTCGTTCAAACCGAACGCGCGAGCTGCTCGAACTACAAGGACCTACAACCCGTTCTGGATCGCCTCAGCCGACGCTCGCGCATATCAAGCATCTGCTGTTCAACACCGCCTATCCGACGCTGGCTGATGACCACGATGTTCGGTCGGCGGTCGCGCTCGACCTTCCTGTCGCTGGTTTGCCAGCACGCTCGCGGCCTATGCGATCGAGCGGCTGCGCTTCCGCGGCAGTCCATATGTCGGCCTCGGCATCTATCTCGCCTATCTGGTGCCGCCGTCGATCCTGTTCATTCCGCTGGCGACCGTGATCGTGCCAGTTCGGCCTGTTCGACACGCCGCTGGCGCTGATCCTGGTGTATCCGACCTTCCTGGTGCCGTTCTGCACCTGGCTGCTGATCGGCTATTTCAAGTCGATCCCCTACGAGCTGGAGGAATGCGCGCTGGTCGACGGCGCGACGCGGCTGCAGATCCTGCGGCGGATCACGCTGCCGCTCGCGGTGCCCGGCCTGATCTCGCGCCGGCATCTTCTCCTTCACGCTGTCGTGGAACGAGTTCATCTACGCGCTCGCCTTCATCCAGAGCAGCGCCAACAAGACCGTGCCGGTCGCGATCCTGACCGAGCTCGTCTCCGGCGACGTCTATCAGTGGGGCGCGCTGATGGCGGGCTCGCTGCTCGGCTCGCTGCCGGTTGCGATGTTCTACTCGCTGTTCGTCGACTATTACGTCTCGTCGCTGACCGGCGCGGTGAAGGAATAGGAGTCGTACCGGCAGACGCCGGGACCGCCGACTATCAAGCAGGCGACGGCATTCGCCATCGCACCACATCGAACTCACGATGGTTGCCAGGTTATTTTCCGCGGGACGACCGCATTTGTTGTTGACTACCTCAGACGGCTGGCTTCCACCACGCACCAGCGCGTTCTGATCTGCTGGGTTGCCACCACGACGGACGCGGCGATCCAGTCTTGAAATTGGTCTGATGACGGTGGAATATCCGATTTGCGCCACGGTACTCGGCAGTCAGCACGCTGGCAGCCAGGTCACGCGATTTCCGATCCACGCCAAACGCGGAACGTCAATCACCGGTGTTGCCGACGGCGGCGCAAGGTGGTGCGAGTCAGCATTGAGCATCTTCTTGTAGTTGGCGAGCCAGTCCTTCACCTTTGCCCTTGGCCGTGTCCTCGTAGGGAATTTCGAAGACCGACGCGGCGTAAAGCCCTTCCACGGCTTCCTTGCCGAGCGCCGGCACTTCGAGCACGTTGGTCGGCGTGGCGCCGAGGAAGGTCACGTCCCAGCCGAGCTTCTTGGCTTCGCTCATCGCGCCGATGGTCTCGCGGATCACCGTGCCGAGCACGACCAGGTCGCAGCCGTCGGATTTCATCTTGGCGACCTGCGCGCTGAAATCGGACGCGCCGCGCTTGTAGCTGGTGACCGAGGCCGGCGTGCACCTTCATCGCGTCGAGCTGCTGCGTGAAGCCGTCGAGCACGTTTTTGCCGTACTCATCGTCCTGATGCATGATGCAGGGCTTCTTGAAGTTCTTCGCCTCCATCATGTATTTGAGCGCGGCGCGCGTGCTCTCGACGTAAGGCAGAAGGTTGTTGAACTTCAGCCGCTCCTGCGGCTTGGCCGGATCGAACTTGAAGGTGAATTCGGCCGCGGTCAGCGGAAACAGCTGCAGCACGCCGGCATCGAACAGAACGTCCTGCGCGGCGAGCACGGTCGGCGAACCCATCGGGCCGATCATGGCGAAGATCTTGTCGCGCCTCGACCATCTTCTGCGACGCCAGCACCGCCTTCTTCGGATCGTAGCCGCTGTCCTCGAGGATCAGCTGCAGCTTGCGGCCGTTGATGCCGCCGGCGGCGTTGATTTCTCGACCGCCATTTTCATGCCGTTGGAAACCGGCACGCCCCAGACCTTGATCGGGCCCGACAGGTCCTGATGGGTGCCGATCACGATCTCGGTCGCCGAGATGCCTTCATTGGTGACCTTGGTCTGGGCTGCGGCCGGCAGATGGGTCAGCGCCAGCGGCGCCCACCGCAAGGCCCAGCGCCTTGAACGATTTCGACATTTCAAGTCTCCTCTCCGTTGGCCCGTGTTGAGCGAAGGCTGGGGCCCTTTCAGTCCTTCGCCGTTTTCGATTGTCCGCCGCTGCTCACGCCACCGCGCGGTCGCCATACGATGGCGTCGATCTCGATCGCGTAGCGCTTGTTCACGAAATTGCGCTTCAGCTTCATGGTCGGCGTCAGTTCCTCGTCCTCGGGCGTCAGCTGGCGCTCGATCAGGAAGAATTTCTTGATGGTTTCGACCCGCGCGAAATTGACGTTCACCGCCTCGATCTCGCGCTGGATCAGGTCCTGGATCTCCGCCGCCCGGCACAGGCTGGCGTAATTGGTGAAGGGAATGTCGTGGTCCTGGGCGAATTTCTCGACATTCTCCTGGTCGATCATGACGAGGCAGGTCAGATAAGGCCGCTTGTCGCCGATCACGACGGCGTCCGGAAATGTAGGGCGAGAATTTCGAGCTGGTTCTCGATCTCCGACGGCGTGATGTTCTTGCCGCCCGAGGTGATGATGATGTCCTTCATCCGGTCGGTGATCTTGACGAAGCCCTCATTGTCGATCGAGCCGACGTCGCCGGTGTGCAGCCATCCCTTGGCGTCGATGGTCTCGGCGGTCTTTTCGGGCTGGTTGAGATAGCCCATGAACAGGAAGTCGCCCCTGATCAGGATTTCGCCTTCGGGCGAGATCATCGACCTCGCCCCAGGGCGCGGCGCTTGCCGACCGAGCCGAGCTTGACGCGATCGCGGCGGCATCACGGGTGGCGACGCCGCGATTCTCGGTCTGGCCGTAGACCTCGCGCATGTCGATGCCGAGCGCGAGATACCAGCGGATCAGGTCCGGCGCGATCGGCGCCGCGCCGGTGAAGGCGAGCCGGCAGCGATCCAGCCCGAGCATGCGCCGGATGTTGCGGAACACCAGCCAGTAGGCGGCCCGGTTGGCGAAGCCGCAAGCGACAGCGGACGGCGTCTCGCCCTCGAGCCTGCAATCGGTCATGCGATAGCCGATCGCCAGCGCGCGGCGGTACATCCAGTTCTGGAACGGGGTCGCATCCTTCAGCGCGATCGTGACGCCGGAATAGAACTTCTCCCAGATCCGCGGCACCGCCAGAAACGCGGTCGGCTGCACCTCGCGCAGATTGTCGGGCACCGTCTCCGGGCTTTCGGCGAAATTCATCACCGATCCCAAGCGCCAGCGAGATGTAATAGCCGCCGACCCGTTCGGCGACGTGGCAGAGCGGCAGGAACACCAGGCGCTCTTCGTCTGTCGGTGGAGGGAAACAGATCGTTGGCGTGGCGCATCTGGTGCGTGACGCTGCGGTTGGAATGCATCGCGCCCTTGGGCGGGCCCGTCGTGCCTGAGGTGTAGACCGAGGATCGCGAGATCGCCGGCGCCGCGGCTCGCGATCATCTCGTCCCACAGCGCTTCGCGGCCCTGGATGTGATTGCGCCCGAGCGCCATGAATTCGGCGAGCGACATCACCATCGGATCGCTGAAGCCGCTCAAGCCCTCCATGTCGAACACGACGATCTTCTGCAAGCGTCGGACAGCGCGCGCGGCACGCCAGGATCTTGTCGAGCTGCTCCTCGTCCTCGGCGAAGATCACCGTGGTGCGGGAGTCGTTGACGAGATATTCGACCTGGACCGCGGAATCGGTCGGATAGATGCCGGATGAAACGCCGCCGGCGCACAGGATGCCCATATCGGCAAACACCCATTCCGGCACCGCGTTGGCGATGATCGAGGCGACGTCGCCCGGCCGGAAGCCGATGGCATGCAGGCCGTAGGCGATGTCCTTCGAGATCTGCAGCCACTGCCGCCAGCTGGTCGGCTGCCAGACGCCGAACTTCTTCTCGCGGATCGCCGGCCTGTCGCCGCGCGTCTCCACGGCAAGCAGAAAACTCTTCGCGATCGTGTCGGCGACCGTCAGCACTGCCGGTCTGGCCATGCTCGTTCCTCCCTCTGCTTCGGCCCGCTGCGGATGCCGGCTTTGACAGCCGGTCTTGTTCCCGAAGCAGGAATCTAGCATCCTCTAACGCCACGTTTTCTTCTTCTTCCAGCGCCGTTCGCCCCGCGCGCCCGCTTCCTTGGCGCCGAGATAGAACTCCTGAATGTCCTTGGAATGCATCAGCCGCTCGCAGCTGTCGTTCATGCGACCACCCGGCCGATTTCCAGCACATAGCCGTAATGCGCCGGTTTCCAGCGCCACTTTGGCGTTCTGCTCGACCAGCAGGATCGACATGCCCTGCTCCTCGTTGACGCGCCGGATGATGGTGAAAATCTCCTTCACCAGGATCGGCGACAGGCCGAGCGAGCGGCTCGTCGAGCAGCAGCAGCGTCGGCCGGTTCATCAGGGCGCGCCCGATCGCGAGCATCTGCTGCTCGCCGCCGAGAGCTGGCCCGGCCGGCTGGTTGAGCCGTTCCTTCGAGCCGCGGGAAATATCCGTAGACCCGCTCGAGATCGTCGGCGACGCCGTCGCGGTCCTTGCGCGGATAGGCGCCCATCATCAGGTTCTCGCGCACGCGACAGGAACGGAAACACCTCGCGCCCCTCCGGCACATGGCTCAAGCCCAGCCGCACGATCTTGTCGGCTTCCATGCGCTGGATCGGCTTGCCGAGAAATTCGATCGAGCCCTTCTGCGGATCGAGAATGCCGGAGATGGTCTTCAGCACCGTGGTCTTGCCGGCGCCGTTGGCGCCGAGCAGGGTGACGATCTGGCCGCGCGGCACCTCGAGGCTGATGCCGCGGATAGCCATGATCGGCCCGTAATAGCTCTCGATGTTGCTGAGCTTCAGGATGATGTCGGAAGCGCTCATGCCATCATCCCTCAAGCGCCGAGATAGGCGGCGACGACGTCGGGATGACGCTGCACCTCGGCCGGCGAGCCCATCGCCAGCACCCGGCCGTAGTTCAGCGCGATCACGCGGTCGGAGACGCGGTTCACCAGCGTCATGTCGTGCTCGACCATCAGCACGGTGATGCCGAGCTCGGTCTTCATGTCGCGGATCCAGAACGACATGTCGTCGGTCTCCTCGACATTCAGCCCGGACGACGGCTCGTCGAGCAGGATCAGCTTTGGTTCGGAGCACAGCGCGCGCGCCAGCTCGATCACCTTGCGCACGCCGTAGGGCAGCCCCGAGATCAGCTTGTCGCGATAGGGCTCGAGATCGAGGAATTCGATCACCTGCTCGACGCGGCGGCGATGCGCCTTTTCGCTTGCGCGCACGCTCGGCAGGAACAGCAGTTCCTGCCAGAGCTGGGTGGTGGAATGGCGGTGGCGGCCGACCAGAAGGTTGACGAGCACGGTCGCATTCTCGAACAATTCGATGTTCTGGAAGGTGCGGGCGATGCCGAGTTTGGCGATGCCGAAGGCGGGCTCTTGCGGTGATGTCCTGATCCTCGAAATAGATCTTGCCCGAGGTCGGCGCTGTAGATCCGCGAGATCAGGTTGAAGATCGAGCTTTTGCCGGCGCCGTTGGGGCCGATGATCGAGAGGATCTCGCCCTTCTCCACCGCGAAGCTGACGGCGTCGACCGCTTTCAGGCCGCCGAAATGCAGCGACAGATTTTCGGCGCGGAAATAGCTCATCGGTTCCGCTCCGATTTCACGTAGATCTTCTGCCGCTTGAAGGTGGCGCGCTTGTAGAGCGGGAACAGCTGGAAGAAGAGTTTTATCTTCAGCCAGCGCCCGTACAGGCCGAGCGGCTCGAACAGCACGAACAGCACGATGATGACCCCGTAGATCGCGCCCTTCAGGCCGTTGGCGGAGGCAAAGGCGGCGACATTGCTCCTGGATGTGCGCCGCGCGCTCGCCTGCCCGCGCCGAGCGTCGCCGCGACGCCCGCGATCATGCCGGGCATGTCGTCCTTCGAGGTAGGTCAGGAACGGATCGATCATCGACGATGAAGATCGCGCCCAGCACCGCGCCGTGCAGGCTGAACGCGCCGCCGATCAGGATCACGATGATGAACTCGATCGAGAGCTGCAGCGTGAACATTTCCGGGCTGATGAAGGACAGCTTGTGCGCGAACAGGCAGCCGGCAAAGCCGGTGATGGCCGCGCTGATCGCAAACGATTTTACCTTGTAGAGCGAGACGTTGACGCCCATGCTGCGCGCCGCCGTCTCGCTGTCGCGGATCGCGACGAAGGCGCGGCCGGTCGGCGAGCGCAGCAGATTGAGCGAGCCGACGATGGTCAGAATCAGCACGCCAAGGCAGAGAAAATAGAATGCCGGACTGTCGCGCGGCACCGTGGTGCCGAGCAGCTGAATGCGTCTTGACGCGCATGCCCTCGTTGCCGTGCGTCACGCTTTCCCAGCGCGCCAGGATTTCCTCGACGATGAAGGCGAAGGAGATCGTGGCGATGACGAGATAGATGCCCTGCAGCCGCAGCGCCGGGAATCCGACCAGCGCGCCGATGACGCCGGTCAACAGCCCGGCGGCGAGGAAATAGACCGGAACGGGCACGTTGAATTGCTGCAGATAGGCGGTGGTGTAGGCGCCGATGGCGAGAAAGGCGGCGTGGCCCAATGACGCCTGCCCGGTGAAGCCGGTCAGGATCATCAGCCCGACGCCGACGGTGGCGTAGATGCAGACGAACACCAGCTGGCTGACGAGATAGCTGCGACAGCACGAACGGCGCGATCAGCAAGCAGCGCCAGCAGAATGCCGTAGGAGATGACGTAACCGCTGATGCGGAAACAGCCTGATGTCGTCTTCATAATCGGTCTTGAACATGAACCGCATGACTGCCTCAGACCTTCTTGCGCATGTGAAGGCCGAACAGGCCTTCGGGCTTGAGCAGCAACACCACCAGCAGCACGATGTAGGGCGCGACGTCCTTCCACCCCTGCGGCAGATAGAAGCCGGCCATGCTCTCGATCACGCCGATCAGCACGCCGCCGACGACCGCGCCGGAATCGAGCCGAAGCCGCCGAGCACGGCGGCCGGAAACGCCTTCAGCCCCAGCACCAGGCCGACATTGGAATGAATGAAGGTGATCGGCGCCAGCAGCACGCCGGCCGCAGGTCGCGACCGCCGCGCTGATCGCCCACACGATCGACACCACGCGCTTGACCGGGATGCCCATGTAATAGGCCGCCAGCATGTTCTCCGAACTGGCGCGCATCGCGGTGCCGAGCGTGGTGCGGTTGAAGAACAGATAGAGCAGCGCGCACAGGATGATGGTCGCCGCGATCACCGAGAGCTTGTCATAGGCCAGCACCAGCGCTGCCGATCCGCAGCACGCCCTGGCTGAACGGCGTCTCGATCTTGAAGTCGTCGGTGCCCCAGATCGATGCCGACGATCGAGCGCAGGAAATAGCCAAGCCCGATCGTCGCCATGATGATGGAGAATTGCGGATAGCCGAGGATCGGGCGCACCACCACGCGCTCGGCCAGCATGCCGAACAGCGCCATCGCCGATCACCGCGCCGGCAAAGCCGATCCAGTAATTGAGGCCGAGAATGCCGATGAAGGTGAAGGCGAAGAACCCGCCCAGCATCATCAGGTCGCCCTGCGCGAAGTTGACGACCTCGGTCGCCTTGTAAACCAGCACGAAGCCAAGCGCGATCAGGCCGTAAACGCAGCCGAGCTGTCGCCTTGACAATTGCGCGAGACAGAGTCAGCGCACCCTCCTGATACGCGGCGGTTCTTAAGACCGCTTTTTCCGCACATCTTCTGTCGTTGCGCGAGTTTCGCGCTGGCCTGCTTGGACTGAAAATCGTTGCGTCGCCAGTTGCTGGCCCAAAGCGGCGGCGACTGTCGGCTTAGCGGTGCTGCGTCAGGCGGACCGTCATGCCGCAGCCGCCCTCGCTCGGGGATGACGTGCGCCAACCCTGGTGCGGAATCATCGATGGCCGAAATCCGCCGCGCGGGCATTGCCGTCTTGGCGCTGACCTGCCATGCGGCTCTGGCTTCTAGCCACCGCTTCCAGCGCCTCATCGACGGTGTCGAAGCGCTTGCCGACAGAAGTCGGCATGGCCTGATTTCCACTTGTCGGTGGCCAGGCGAGATAGGCGTTGCCGGGGCGCGTAGTGTAGGCGACGTCATCGCCGTGCAACGACACCCACCACAAATTGGGATTGCTCGTGCGGCGGATTTGAAGATTGTCCATCCCGCCCCTCGGGGGACAGGCGCTTCGGTTTGGCCTGTTGCAGCGGAACCGATGATTGCGGCAGGCGGCTCGGCTCCGACAGCGACGGTTTGCCGGTCGCCATAAATTCCGTCGAGCGGCCAGCTGATGACCAGTTGGAAATAGACGATCGCCGCGACGGCCACGGCGAACAACACGGCAAGCTGGATCGACGCGGGTTCCGGTGATCCCGGACCAATAGTCGTCATTGTTGTTTCAGCTCGCTTGATCGAATGACGGCATCGGGTTCTCCGTTAACGGGGTTTGCCGTCCCTGATGAACAGCTAGCGCGCGCGCGCGCTGGCGGAATTCGGATGTGAACTGCTTCACGTCGGGCAATGGGGTCAGACAAGTGACCCCGGCAGGAAAAGGGATGGCCGATGATTAACCTTGGCTGCTCAGACACGCGCCAGCGTTCGGTTAAGAAAAATGCTTCCTCGAAAATGGTTCCAGTCGCACGCCTGAATTACCGGCGTTAACCGATGAAACCTATGAATGGTTTCGCGCCAGTTCACCGCGGAGGAGGTGCGGCGACCGGATCGCCGAACCTTCGTCGTCCGTGCGCGCGCCATCTGGTTTCTGGCGGACGCCGAACGTTTTCGACCATGCCTGCACCCGCTGGCGCCGGTGACTTCGCTGAACTGATGGGTTCTGGTGTTCACCTGCGCGCGGATAAAGGTCGTTGACCTTATCCCGCGCTGGCACTGTTTGCGGTTCCGCTGATTATCATCGACCGGCGGATCAGCGCCAGGTGCGGCGTCTCGACCAGTCATCATCGATCGAACTTCGTGCTGGTGGTCGGCGAAATCCTCAAACTGGTGCTGAATTGGGCGGCTGTTCAGCCTCCAGCTCCGCGACCAAAGCTGCTGTCGTCCCACATTCGCATTGAGCTGGAAAATTTCGGCTGTTCGGACCGTGGTCGATGTAGATGGTGCGGCGGTGGGTGAGGATCGCGAAGGTTTCCGATCCGCAGCAGGCTTGCGCAATTCAAAGCCTCGTCCAGCCTGCCAATGACACGATGACGCAGCCGCAGTTCCGGATCGGTACCCGCCGGGTGGAACGTCCATCGTTGTATCTCGACCAGATACCGCCGGGCGGCAGCCATCGCGAGCGCTACGCCCAGTTGTGCGCCAGCGCCGTAGAGATCAGTTCGTCGTTCATCGGCCACACCGGCGCACCACCTATCGGCGATGGGCGCAATGTGTGCCGACGACTTTCGCTTGCCCAGTCAAGGTGCCGGCTATCACCCGCTGGCGGGCTGGCGGATTGCCACGCGCGCCGCTCGATCGTTTCGCCGACGAAGTTACGGGGCTCGGCGACAAGCTCGGCGTGCTGGTGCAATTTTGCGATCGTTACCAGCAAGCGCATCGCCGATGGTTTCTTCCGCGACTTGCGCGCGCATCGACATCGATGTCTGCGCTGGAGCCTCGGCATGCCAGTTGGTTCGCACCCGATGTAGACGACTGGCTGGCGAAACGCCGCATCGCGCGTCGCCGCCGATCGTCAGCGCTGGGTCGCCGGCGCCGGCGAAGGCCCGGCGGCTTCAGACCCGGCTACGCCACAATATCGCTGGCACGGCTCGCCGCGGATCAGCTATTCGGATTGCTGGCGCTGCAGGGGCTGGCCGCGCGCAAAGCGGCGCAGCGAGGCCAATCCGGAGGGCGAAGGCACTTCGGTGTGGTGCATCTTCGACAACACGGCTTCGGGCGCACGGCGCTTGGAAATGCGCTGACGCTTCAACAGCAACGTGACGTGAGGGAAACAACAGAAAGCGAAATCCACATGAGCGAGCGACTGGGAAAAACCCTGAAAAAAGCCGCGAGCGAATGACCGACGACCGGGACGCGTTCGCCAAAGGTACTTACCCGCGCCCTTCGATCGCGACAAGGCCGAACCGGGCACGCGTCCGAAGTTCATCCGAAGGACTCGGTTGCTGATCGACGCCATCGATCGCGCGATCGGCGGCGAACAAAGGCGAGCCTGCTGCCGGCCGCCTGGCGCTGCAGCAGGGTAAGGCCTCACCAGACTCCGAAACCGCCAAGATCATCCGCTTGGCGTCGAACGGCAGCGACTTGATATCCATCATGCCAGCCAGCCGCTTGTCGGCCATCACCCTTGCGCGTTGACGCGGTCGCGTTGCGCACGCGACTTGTAGGTGATCCAGGAGAACACCACGGTCTCGCCGGGCCCGGAAGCGACGCTGCGCGGGAACGAGGTGCGCTTTCCGACCTTGACGTCCTCGGCGACCCATTCGCGGTAATCCAGCGCGCCGATGCTCGCGCCAGACCTTGCCGGCCTTCTTCGCCATGCGGCGGTAAGCCTGCAGGTTCTTCTTCGGCACAGCGACGATAAATCCATCGACGCTAGGGCATGGCTGGTCCTCCTCGTTATGCCTCAGTGTCGCGCGCGATTATGCTCGGGTGTGGCAGCAGGACGGCGGTGCCGGGCGCCGGGCTGATACTCGGTCGCGTACGCTTCAGCCAAGCCACCATCGGGTGCCGGCCAGCCCTCATGGCGTCCCATGGGCGTGATGATCGAGCAGCTTATGATAGGCGAGCGAGATTCATCACGTCGAGCGCCGCAGCGCGCTGCACGAATAGGTGTGGAAGATGTCGCCGGCCTCAGCCTCGCGCGAAAACACGCTGTTGCCGGGCAGCATCATCCGATGCGCGAAGCCTCGAGCGTGCTCGCTCAATTGTAGGCCTTGCCACCTTGCCCTTGAGCGGTTCCGGCGCGAGTCGGAACCCGAGACGTGAAAGTCGTACTGGAAATCGCCATGCCGCCGGACGACAGCCCGTCGATATCCAGCTCCATGCGCTGCCGCAGCAGCGCGTCGCTCTCGGCGAGGGTGCGCGCGAGACCGCGACCAGCGCGGCGTCGCGCTGCCGCGAGATGCGGGATCACGCGCCTGCGAATCCGTCGGCGCCAGAACAGAGCAGCTCGATGCAGCCTTCATTCCAGCCGGGCGCGAGCGTGAAGATGACTGACACGACCAGCACTGGCTGCGGCCGGCTTGAACCGATCGGCCAGCGTCTCCCGCTTGCCGTTCGGTCCGTCGAACACGGATAGGCCTTGTCGACCCTGACCCACGGCAACGCGCGGCGCTCCGCGCTGCGCCGGTCCGCGGGCGCGGGTGTATTCCTTCTCGTGGGCGAGATGGGCGCTCTGCGCGCGGCAGATCCACTCCTCGCGCGTGACGATGGTGGTGCGGCTGCATGGCCGGCCCTCCTGTCAAAATTAATTTGGATCGCGGCGATGGCTCGGGCGACGAGTTTCTCCAGCCTGTCGAGCGAGCCGGTCCCAGCCGTCCGCGCTCGTGGCCGTCGGCGGGCGGCGCAGCCGAGCAGCTGCCGTGGTGCAGCGTGAGCAGCGTGCCGTCGCCGTCGGGTTTCAGCGTGACCGGGACCTGCGATCTCGCGCTCCGGCGTCGAATGCCAGGCCCAGCTGAACGCCAGCCGCTGGTTCGGCACCACTCTCGCGATAGACTCGCCGCCGACTTCGTGATATCTCGCCGTCCATCGGTATTGAAGCTTGACAGCGCGTAACCGGCCGCCGACGCGCCGTCGAGCTTCCGCGCTGCACCGAAACTCGCTCTTGGCGTCTGCGAGCGGCCCGAACCAGCGCGACTATTTGCGCGGGTCGGTCCACGCGGCGTAGACTCTTTGCCGGCGGCGCATTGAGACGACGTTTGAGGGTGAGGCTTGGCTTGGCGATGGCCGGCGTCGCCGACAGCGCTTGTTTGCGGCCATGCATCTTCCTCCACGAAGGCGGCAAGGCGCTCAGCCAGCTCGGTCCAGAAGCGCTGGTAGCGACTGAGCCAGTGCATGGCCTGCTCCATCGGTGTTGCCGTCAGCCGGCAGCGCCACGGTGCGGCCGGTCTTTCGACGCGCGATCAGGCCGGCGTCCGGACAGCACGTCGAGAGTGCTTCATGATCGCCGGCAGCGACATCGCGAACGGCTCGCGAGTTCGCTGACCGACATGCTCTTGCCTTCGCCGAGCCGCGCCAGCAACGCGCGCCGGCGTCGGGTCGGCAAGGGCGGCAAAGGTGCGGTCCAGCGCTTGGTCTTGATGCTTAACCATATGTGGTTTAGTGGTAGACGCGAGCACCGAGATATCAAGCCTCGATCGTCGTCATTGCGAGGCGCAGCGACGAAGCAATCTGAAGATCTTTCTTCATAGCGCTCTGGATTACTTCGCGGAGCCTGTCATCGAGCCGGCGAAGAAGCCAGATCCAGATGGCTCGCAATGACGGAACAACAAGGTCCCGCGCCGCCTCGCTCCACGCTGGCGATGTTGGCGCCTCGATGCTTTCTTCCATTTCTCGGTTTCGGCGACGATCATTGCGCGAACGCCTCCGGCGTGCCGATCAGCGACTTCACCGCCGAGGTCGATCAAGCTTTCGCCTTGATCGCCGGCTCCATAACACCGCATTGATCTCGCTATTCAACAGCGATGATTTCGGGTGGCGTTTTCTTCGGCGCGCCCATGCCGAACAATGCACTCGCCTCGTAGCCCGGAACGGTAGCCGCGACGGTCGAATACCAGCAATAGCGCCGACGGCTCCGTCGTCGTCACCGCCAGCGCGCGCAAGAGCACCGCCGGATATGCTGGATGATGGATGGCATGTTATCGAAGATCACCTGGTCTGACCACCAAGCATATCCGGCGATCGCAAGCGCGGCGCGATAAGCACGTGCTACGCCCGTCATTGCCATGAACATTTCGCCGGACAGATCACCAGATTGCCGTTGCCGAAACGAGGCGCGACTGCCGGGGTTAGCCGCCGTAGGCAATGAACTCGAAGAGCCGTCTTCCTTTCCACGTCCTTGGCGACTGGCGCTATCATTGGGCACGCGATTGGAATGCTTGCGATCGGCATGATGTCGCGAACGAAGTTGAACTTCAGATTGGCGTAAAGAGTGGCGTTGACGGCAGTTCGCAGGGTTTACGAAACAGCACTGTCGTAGCCATCAGGTTCCGCATTGATCACCGCTCGGTGGCGTGTTGCCGGCGCCGGGCTTGTTCTCGATGATGGTGCTGGCCGAGCGCCTCCGGACAACCGCTGGCTGATCGAGGCGTGCGATGATATCGGTAGCGCCGCCGGGCGACAGCCAACCACCCGGCGCACACCGACCGCATCGGACCCAATCCAGCGCAGCCGCGCTTCCGATCAACCAAGGCGAAAACCGATCGCGATCGCCGTGGGTGACGATACAGTTTCTGGCGGCGCGTTATCGCGGTCGTTTGTGTTGAATTGACAGCGGCGCGCGTTGCCAACAAATCAAATCCGGACCCAGCCGGTGCGGCACACCCGCGCGCATTGGCCGCCGACGAAAGGATAATCCCATGACCCGTCAAGGTCATTACCTCGGTATCTCGTCATCAATGTCGCCGGACGTGGCGCGTTCCGCGGAATGAGTATCCGCAGGTGCTGGGCATGGAGTCAGATCGTCGATCGGGCCAGGGCGGCGTTACCGCGCACCTCGCTGATGTTCGGCGCCAGAAGATCAATGGCCACGCGATTGCGCGACAAGACAGATGGTTCTGCAAACCGCCAGGCCGCCGGCGGCGGCGATCTGTGCTTTCTGACCTCGGCAGGCCACCAGGTGGTTGCGCAGCATCTCACCGCCTGCGGCGTTACGCACGTCCAGGAGGCGGAGGCCAAGCAGGGCGCGCACGCGGCACGCTGCGTTCTTCATTGCATATTGCCGCGACCCGATGGCGGCCTGATCGGAAATTTCGCGTCGTATGAGGAAGGCGGTTTCATTCGCGTCGTGAGGCCAATGACGGCAATCAGCTGCCAGCTCTGGTGGCCGTAA
>ERZ1370068.4850-contig-3902_pt1 | contig 17755 bp, 30 predicted proteins | sample MGYA00561227_ERZ1370068 | MGnify/ENA primary metagenome ERZ1370068 (study PRJEB38410, sample SAMEA6850437) | metagenome | study: Metagenomic assessment of the ecological functions of the soil: analysis of the soil microbiota associated with the...
TCGGTAGATGCTCCTGGTCGTCGATGCGGACGCGGGCGCCCCGGCGCAACTGTTTGGCGCGCAGCGCCGCGACGTCGACGAACAGGAACCGGCTTTGATGGGAGGCAGAGGCTCCGGCGGAACGACCGGCGCCTCGGGTGTTTCCGGGACTTGTGGCGTGATCTCGTCCATCACCGCTACAGCGTAGCATGGGCTGGACGGGCAGGACAGGAAGGGCAGGACGGCCTTCCCGCCACCCATCCTGCCCTTCCCGCCTATCCAGCCCATCCCGCCTTGTCTATGGTTACGCGGCGACGTCGACTTTGATCGACCGCGGCTTGGCTTCCTCACGCAGCGGCAGCCGGCATGGTGAGCACGCCGTTCTTATCTCGGCGGAGACCAGGCTGGGGTCGACGGTCTGCGGCAGCGAGAACGAGCGGCTGAACGTGCCGTAGCGCCGCTCGACGTGGTGGGCATTGCTCGTCCTTCACTTCGTTCGCGACTTTCTTCTCGCCGTGCACGGTCAGCACGAAGTTTTCGATGTTGATATCGATGTCCTCGCGCGCCATGTCGGGCAGCTCCGCCTTCAAAACGAGCTCGTGTTCAGCGGTCTGAAAGATGTCGACCGGCGGCATCCAGGCGTTGTTCGGCGTCGTGAAACCAAAATCGCGAAACGGGATCCCAACGAACGATAGTCATACGTCCTCCTTACGAAATGCGTGCTGCGTTACTTGGCCTCGGCGTATTCAGCGTCGACCACTTCTGCGTCCTTGACGTGCGGATCTGACGGCCCGTGCGAACCAGGTGCACCCGCCGCGCTCTGCGAACCCTGCGCACCTTTGTAGAGCTGTTCGGCGATCGCGTGCGACGCGCGCTGCAGCTCGTCGGACGCCTTTTTCATGGCGTCGAGGTCGTCGGTCTGCGCCGCCTGCCGCGCGCCGGCGATGGCCGCTTCGATGCGTGCCACGTCCTGCGACGACAGCTTGTCGCGGTTCTCGGCGACCGTTTTCTCGACCGACTACGCCAGCGAGTCGGCCTGGTTGCGCGCGTCGATGACGTCGCGGCGCTTCTGGTCGTCCGCCGCATGGCTCTGCGCGTCCTTCACCATGCGATCGACGTCCTGTTTCGAGAGGCCGCTCGATCCGCTGATGGTGATCTTCTGCTCCTTCCCGGTCGCCATGTCCTTCGCCGAGACGTTGACGATGCCGTTGGCGTCGATATCGAACGCGACCTCGACTTGCGGCACGCCACGCGGCGCGGACGGCAGACCGACCAGGTGGAAGCGGCCGAGCGTCCGGTTGTCGCGTGCCAGCGGCCGTTCGCCCTGCAGCACGTGGACTTCGACGCTCGTCTGGTTGTCGGTCGCGGTCGAGAACATCTCACTCTTGCGCGTCGGAATCGTCGTGTTCCGCCCGATGAGCGTGGTCATCACCCCGCCCAGCGTCTCGATGCCCAGCGAGAGCGGCGCCACGTCGAGCAGCAGCAGGTCCTTCACGTCGCCGGTCAGGACGCCGCCCTGCACCGCCGCGCCGACCGCCACGACTTCGTCAGGATTCACGCCTTTGTGCGGCTCCCTGCCGAAGAACTCGCGCACGAGCTGCTGAACCTTCGGCATGCGCGTCGAGCCGCCGACCAGCACGACCTCGTCGATCTTCCGTGGATCGACGCCGGCGTCCGCAAGCGCCTGCTTCACCGGCGCCATCGTCCGCTGCAGGAGATCGTCGACCAGCTGCTCGAGCTTCGCGCGCGCGAGCTTCACCTGCAGATGCTTCGGTCCGGTCTGATCCGCCGTGACGAACGGCAGGTTGATGTCCGTTTCGATCGTCGTCGACAGCTCGATCTTGGCTTTCTCCGCGCCTTCCTGCAGGCGCTGCAGCGCCATGCGATCCTTCTGACAGATCGATGCCGTCGGTCTTCTTGAACTCCGCTGACGAGCCACTCGATGATCGCGGTCGTCGAGGTCGTCGCCGCCGAGGTGCGTGTCGCCGTTGGTCGCCTTGACCTCGACGACGCCTCTCGCCGACCTCGAGGACCGAGATGTCGAACGTGCCGCCGCCGAAGTCGTAGACGGCGATCGTCTCGTCCTTCTTCTTGTCGAGGCCATGCGCGAGCGCCGCCGCCGTCGGCTCGTTGATGATGCGCTGGACGTTCAGGCCGGCGATCTTGCCGGCGTCCTTCGTCGCCTGGCGCTGCGCGTCGTTGAAGTACGCCGGCACGGTGATGACGGCGTCGGTGACCTTCTCACCGAGGTAGTCCTCGGCAGCCTGCTTCAGCTTCTGAAGCACGATCGCCGAGATTTCGGGTGGCGAGTACTTCTTGCCGCGCGCTTCGACCCACGCGTCGCCGTTGTCGGCGCGCATGACTTTGTAGGGGACGCGGGTCGACTCACTCTGACCTCGTCGAACTTCCGTCCCATGAAGCGCTTGATCGAGAAACATGGTGTTCTCGGGGTTCGTGACCGCCTGCCGCTTCGCAACCTGACCGACGAGCCGTTCGCCGTCCTTCGTCAAGCCGACCACCGACGGGGTCAACCGGGCGCCCTCCTGGTTCACGATCACCGCGGGCTGCCCGCCTTCCATGACGGCGACGACGGAGTTCGTCGTGCCGAGGTCGATTCCAATGACTTTGTTTGCCATGCGGGAGAGTATACGGACCATATGAGTGTGTGTCAATCATATTTTTTGATTGATTAACACTAATAGCAATACTCCAGGTTAACTCCACAGCTGATCTTGGGGTTATCGCCGGACCGCTGGCAGTCCAGGTCGCCGCTGTGCCATGATGCGGCGATGCGGACGCGAATCCATGCGGTGGCCTTCCCTTCCGAGATCGGTGATTTTGCCGACGAAGTCCGGCGTGTTTTTGTCGAGCTCGGGCGGGCCTTCGGCGCCGAATCACTGGCCGGCGAATGCGCACCGCCAATCGACGTCTACGAAACCGACGATGCGGTGGAAATCGCGGTCGACCTGCCCGGCGTCAACCGCGACGGGGTTCGCATCATGAGCAAGGCCGACACCATCCTCATCGTCGGCGAGAAGGCGCCGCGCCTCGCCGGCCGCGATTCCAGCTTTCATCTCGTGGAGCGCGGCTACGGCCGGTTTGCACGGGTCGTCAGACTCAATCGCGCGTGCGACACGTCGAAGGCGCGCGCCCGGCTGGCCGACGGCGAGCTGCACGTGACCGTCCCGCAAGGTCGCCGATCGCCGCGGCAAGACCGTGACCGATCGCCCTCGACTCGCCCGGCCACTAGGCGATCATGCGCATCCTCTTCATCGGCGACATCGTCGGACGTCCCGGCCGCGATCTGGTGCGGCATGGCCTCGCGCCGCTCGTCGAGCAGCACCACGTCGATCTCGTGATCGCCAACGCCGAGAACTCCGCCGCCGGCTTCGGCATCACCCGCGAGATCGGCGATCAACTACTCGATTTCGGCGTCGACGTGATGACGTCGGGCAACCACATCTGGGACAAGAAGGAAGCGCTCGACTACATCGGCGCGGAGCCGCGCCTGCTGCGGCCGCTCAACTACCCGGCCGGCGTGCCCGGCAACGGCAGCTATCTCGCGCGCACCAAGGACGGCGTCAGCGGTCGGCGTCATCAACGCGATGGGCCGCGTCTTCATGCTGAACATCGACGACCCGTTCGCGCGTGGTGCTCCAGGAAGTCGACGCGCTGCGGCAGCGCGCGCGGATCATCTTCGTGGACTTTCATGCCGAGGCGACGTCGGAGAAGATCGCGATGGGCTGGCATCTCGACGGCAAGGTGACGGCCGTCGTCGGCACGCACACGCACGTGCAGACCGCCGACGAGCGCATCCTGCCGAAGGGCACCGCCTATCTCACCGATGTCGGGATGACCGGCCCGCACGATTCGATCATCGGCGTCGAAATCGAGCCGGCGCTCGGCCGATTTCTCACGGCGCTGCCGGCGCGTTTCGAGACCGCGACCGGCAATCCGCGGCTGAATGCGGTCCTGATCGAGGCGGACGAACAAACCGGCCGCGCCACCGACATCGAGCGTCTGAGCTACAGTCTCGATGAGCTGAAAGACCTGTCCAGTGTCGGATCTGTTCGATCTGCCTTTTGAAGAAGACGAAGAACCGGAGCCGGAGCCCTCGCCGGCTCCCGCGCCGCTTCCGGCTCGCCGCGTCCTGAGCGTCACCGAGCTGACGGTCAAGATCCGCGATCTGCTCGAGGCCGAGCTGTTCGAGGTGTGGGTCGAAGGCGAGCTCTCCAACTGCCGCGTCTGGAACACCGGACACCTCTACTTCACGCTCAAAGACGAAGCGACGCAGCTGCGCGGGTTCATGTTCCGGTCGGCGCTGCGCTACCTGAAGTTCAAGCCGACCGACGGCACACGTGTCGTGGCGCGCGGGAAAATCACGGTCTACGAGCCGAAGGGCGAGTATCAACTGGTCTGCGAGCATCTCGAGCCGCAGGGTCTCGGCGCGCTCCAGCTCGCGTTCGAACAGCTGAAAAAGCGGCTGCAGGCGGAAGGCCTGTTCGACCCGGCACGCAAGCGGCCGCTGCCCGCGCTGCCGCGCAAGATCGGCATCATCACGTCGCTCGACGGCGCGGCGATTCGCGACATCATCAAGGTGCTCCGGCGGCGCTACGCGAACGCGCATCTCGTGATCCGGCCGGCGCGCGTCCAGGGCGAAGGCGCCTCGATCGAGCTCGCGCAGGCGCTGCGGCAGATCGGGCGCGTCGCGAGCGTGGACGTCGTGATCCTCGGCCGCGGCGGCGGATCGATCGAAGATCTGTGGGCCTTCAACGAAGAGAACGTCGCGCGCGCGATCGCGAGATCGCCGGTGCCGGTGATTTCCGCGGTCGGCCACGAGACCGACTTCACGATCGCCGACTTCGTCGCCGACGTCCGGGCGCCGACGCCATCGGCCGCCGCCGAGCTCGTGGTCGCGCGCAGGACGAGTTCCGCGGCCGCATCGATGGGCTCCTCGATCGCCTGCGCGCCGCCGCGCGCGGCGGCATCGAGCGCAGGGTCCGCCGCATTCACGTCGCCGACAGCCGTCCGGCATTCGCCGGGCTGCCGGGACGCGTCGCCATGCGCGGCCGGCACACGTCCGAGCTGACCCACGTCCTCGCCCGCCTCGTCCGCGCGAGCCTCGCCGCGCGCGTGCGACGGCTGCAGCAGCTCGAACGTCAGCTCTCGACCTTCGACGCCGGGCGGCGAATGGCCGGCGATCCGGACGCGGCTCGTCGCCGCCGATGGCCGCCTGCGAATCGCCGGGTCGCGACCGCACGGATCGCGCGCGCGCACGGTTCCAGACGACCGTCGGACGACTCGAGACGCTGAATCCCCTGGCCGTCCTCGGCCGCGGCTACGCCGTCGCGTGGAACGCCGACAAGACCCGAGTGCTGCGGGACGCATCGGCGGTCGTCCCCGGTGACACCGTCCGCGTCACCTTGAGCCGCGGCGAAATTGAGGCTAAGGTGTCGAAAGCTGATGGCTGACACATCGATTAAGGACTTCGAAGGGGCAATCGCGGAGCTCGAGACGATCGTCAAGAAGCTCGAAGAGGGCGACATGCCGCTCGAGCAGTCGCTCGCGCTCTACGAGCGCGGCGTGCAGCTCTCCCGTTTCTGCCACGCGCGGCTCGAAGAGGCCGAGCGCCGCATCGAGATTCTGAACGAGCGCGGCGAGCTGAAGCCCGCGCCCGGATCCTTCGCCGAAGAATCCAACCGCTCCTGAACCCTGTGGCGTCTTCTGCGCTCGAGACCTTTCTGACGACGGCCCGTGCGCGGGTCGACGAAGCGCTGGACCGGTATCTGCCGCGTCCGCCGGTCTGCCCCGTCATCGTGTCGGACGCGATGCGCTACAGCGTGTTCGCGGGCGGCAAGCGGCTCCGGCCGGTGCTGACGCTGGCCGCAGCCGAGGCGATCGATCGCGAGGCATACGCGACGGCGTTGCCGGCGGCGTGTGCGATCGAAATGCTCCACACCTACTCGCTCATCCACGACGATCTGCCGGCGATGGACAACGACACGCTGCGCCGCGGCCGTCCGACGCTCCACGTGATCTACGGCGACGGCATCGCGATTCTCGCCGGCGACGGCCTGCACGCCGAGGCGTTCACGCTGCTGGCGCGCGAGCCGATCGGCGACGAGGCGGCGATCGCCGCGCGCAAGCTCGCGCGTCCTCCGCGTCATCGGCGACGCCGCCGGTCCGGCCGGAATGGTCGGCGGCCAGGCGATTGATCTGCAAGCCGCGGGCAAGCACCCGGACACGCTGTCACGCTGAATGCAGACGGCTTGCGCGAGATGCACGCGCGCAAGACCGGCGCGTTGATCCGCGCGTCGGCGGTCAGCGGCGCGATCATGGCCGGCGCCGGCGACGACACGGTCGCCTCCGTGGACCGTTACGCCACCGACGCGGGCCTGGCGTTCCAGATCGTCGACGACATCCTCGACGTCGAAGGCGCCGCCGCGGAGCTCGGCAAGACGGCGGGCAAGGACGCGGCCGGCGCGAAGCCGACCTATCCGCGCGCTGTTCGGCGTGGAGCAGTCGCGAACGCTCGCCGCCGCCTGCGTCGCGCGCGCGCGCCAGACGCTCGTCGACGCGAAGCTGACGGACGGGTTTCTCGATGCGATCGCGGAATGGGTCGTCGTGCGGAAGAACTGATGCGCAACTCTCCACCACAGAGGACACCGAGGACACGGAGGGTTCATCCGTGATGATTTTTTCTTCGTGTCCTCGGTGTCCTCCGTGGTGGAGAGCTTCCTCGATGTTTAGTCCCTGGTGCTTAGCTTGGCCCGCAAAGCCCGCCTCGACATGATCGTCGTCGATCGCGGCCTCGCCCCGTCGGCGCGAACGCGCACGCGCGCTGATCCTCGCCGGCCACGTCCGCGTGGATGGACAAGTCGTGTCGAAGGCCGGCGCGCCGGTTGCCACCGATGCACGCGTCGAGCTCGAGACGCCGGACCATCCTTACGTCAGCCGCGGCGGTGTGAAGCTCGCGGGAGCGCTCGACGCCTTTGGCATCGACCCGGCCGGACGCCGCGCACTCGACGTCGGCGCCTCGACCGGTGGCTTCACCGACGTGCTGCTGCAGCGCGGCGCCGCCACCGTCATCGCGCTCGACGTCGGCCGCGGACAGCTCGACTGGCGGCTGCGAAACGACCCGCGCGTGATCGTGCGCGAAGGCGTCAACGCACGGGCGCTGACGCGCGATGACGTGCCGCACGACGTGGACCTGGTGACCATCGACGTCGCGTTCATCTCGCTGCGGCACATCCTGCCGGCGCTGCCGCCGTTTCTCGATCGTCCCGCCGACATCGTCGCGCTCGTGAAGCCGCAGTTCGAGGCCGGCCGTGAAGAGGTCGGCAAGCGCGGGCTGGTGACCGATCCGGCGGTCCACGACGCGGTGATCGCGCGCGTCACCGACGCGGCGGCCGCGTGCGGCTTTGTGCGCACCGCGCTGACGCCGTCGCCGATTACCGGCGCGACCGGCAACCAGGAATTCTTTCTCCATCTCACGCATGGCCGCGTTTGATCACGTCATCGTCCTCGGCGGCGGTGCGATCGGCAGCGTTCTACGCCGCGAAACTCGCGGCGCGGCACGACGTCACGCTGATCGCGCGCGAGGAGCACGTTGCGGCGATCGAGCGCGACGGCCTGCGCCTCACCGGCCGCGAGGAGATGACCGCTCGCGTGCCCGCGGCGACTCGCCTCGAATCGATTGCGCCCGGCACGCTCGTGCTCCTGACCACAAAAGTCAGCGACAACCGCTTGGCGGCGGCGCTCCTCGCGTATCACGTCCGGGCCGACACCGTGATCCTGTGCGTGCAGAACGGCCTCGGCAGCGAGGACGTGGTCAGGACGTGCTCGGCGGCGGCGCGACGCGTGCTCCGCGCGATCACGCAGTTCGGCGCGATCTTTCGCGCACCCGGCATCATCGACTACAAAGTCGCCGGCTACACGCTGATCGAGCAAAGCCCGCACAGCGCGGCGATCGCCAGCCTGCTGACCGCCTGCGGCCTCGATGGCCGGGTCTCCGCCAACATCCGCGCCGAGGTGTGGCGCAAAGCTGATCTTCAACTGTGTCATCAATCCGATCACGGCGATGCTCGGCACCGACGTCGGCAGCATCGCGGACGCGCGGCCTCGGATCCGCTGAAGCGTCTGGTCGTGGACGAGTGTCCCGCCGTCGCGCGCGCCGACGGCGTCGACGGCCTCGACTACGAGGAGGATTTCGTGACCACGATCGCCGGCGTCTTCGGCGCGTCGCGCAACATCGCGTCGATGCGTCAGGATCTCCTGCGCGGCAAGCGCACCGAGATCGACTTCATGAACGGCGCGGTCGTCGCGCGCGGCCGGCAGCTCGGCGTCGACTGCCCGGTGAACGCGGCGCTCGCGTCGATCATCCAGACGATGGAAGCACGCGGGCTGGCGGCGCCTGACGCTCGTGCCACAATGGGCCGGACATGAACAAGGTCGGGATCGTCGCGAAAACCCGGCTGACGAAAGCGACGACGCACCTGGTCGAGATTGGCGCGTGGCTGGAGCAGCGCGGCGTCGAGCCGGTCTACGAGACGGCCACGGCGGCGCTGATGCCGGCGGGCACGGCGCGTCGCGTCGCCGACAAACAGGCGCTCGTCACCTCCGTCGACATGGTCGTCGTCCTCGGCGGCGACGGCACGCTGCTGTCGATGGCCGACTGCATCGGCGCCGCCGGCACCGGCATCCCGATCCTCGGCATCAACTTCGGCAGCCTCGGCTTCCTCACCGAGGTCACGCTCCCCGAGCTCTACCCCTCGCTCGACGCCGGCGCTGACCGGCGCGCGCGCCGAGTCGAAGAGCGGATGATGCTGCACGCCACAACGGTCGCGGCGCGGCGAGACGTTTGCCGATCACATCGCGCTGAACGACGTCGTCGTGACGAAGGGCGCGCGCTCGCGGATGATCGATCTGTCGGTGCCTGGTCGGCGACGACTTCATCACGCGTGTGAAGGCCGACGGCCTCATCGTCGCGACGCCAACCGGATCGACGGCGCATAACCTGGCGGCCGGCGGTCCGATCGTGCAGCCGACGCTCGATGCGCTGCTGCTGACGCCGATCGCGCCGCACACGCTGACCAACCGGCCGATCGTCATCCCGGTCTCGGCGCCGGTGCGCGTCCAGCCGAACATCGATGGACGAGCGCGAGGAGCTGTTCGTCACCTTCGACGGTCAGGCGGGGTTTCAGCTGCAGCGCGGCGACGAAATCCGCATCTGCCGCGCCGAGCGGACGCTGCGGCTGATCCGTCCGTCGACGCGCAGCTACTTCGACGTGCTGCGCGAGAAGCTCAAATGGGGCGAGCGGTGACGAACCGACGTCGTAGGGGACGGCCTTTAGGCCGTCTCTGATCGGCACGCCCTGAAGGGCGTGCCCTACGAAAACGGCGGGACCGTCGGCGCGATCAGCGCCGTCCGGCCTTTTTGATCCCGGAGCTTACTGCACCTGCACTTCTGCACGTTGCGATTGTGCTCGTCGAGCGTGCGCGCGAACGCGTGCGACCCGTCGTTGCGGCTGACGAAATACAGATACCCGGCGTCGGCCGGGTGCACCGCGGCTTCGAGCGATCCGCTGCCCGGTGACGCGATCGGGCCGGGCGGCAGCCCGGGATAGCGATACGTGTTGTAGGGCGAGTCGAACGCGCAGATCCTCGCGGTGCAGGTTGCCGCTGTATCCGCCGGCGCGCTGCAGCGCGTAGATGACGGTGGGATCGCGTCTGCAGCGCCATGCCGATCTTCATCCGGTTGCGTGAACACGGCGGCGATCAGCGGACGCTCGTCGGGCCGGGCCGTCTCCTTCTCGACGATCGAGCGCGAGCGTCACCGCCTGGCGCACCGACAGGTTGCGCGCCGCGGCCGCCTGCCGTAGTTCCGGCGTAAACACGTGCTCGAAGCGCGTCACCATCAGCGCGACGAGCTTGTCCGGCGTCGAGTCTTGCCGCGGCAGCGCGTAGGTTTCGGGGAAGAGATAGCCCTCGAGATCCCTCGGCCGCCGGATCGAGATCGTGGACGAGCGCGGCGTTCTTCGCCGGCGGCGACGAACGCCGGCGGCGTCGCCGAGCCCGTGCGACTCGAAGATCTTCGCCATCTCGGCTGATCGTCAGCCCTTCGGGAAAGGTGAGATGGATCACGTAGACGTCGCCGCGCGCGATCTTGTCAATCGCCTCGAACGGCGTCATCTCCTTGTCGAAGCGGGCATCGCCGGCCTTGAGGCGCCGCGCGTCGCCGCTCATCCAGAGCGCGAGCCGATACGTCATCCGATCGCGAATCACACCCGCGTCGACCAGCCGATCGCCGATCGTCAGGCTGCTCGAGCCGGGCGGATCTCGATGAACTGCTTCGCGCGCCGGCGTAGCCCGCGATACGACTGATTGACGCGCTGATATCATCACCACCGCGGCCGCACCGGCGACGACGATCAGCAAGAACAGGAAGAGCAGGAGCTTTTCAATCGTTCTATCCGCGCCTGTCGAGATAATCCTGCAGGATGATTGCTGCGGCCGCCGCGTGTCGAGCTTTGCTTCCGTTTCCGCCAATCACGCTCGCGCACGGCGAGCGGCTCTCGGCTTCGTGGCTCGTCAATCGTTCATCCTCCGTCAGAATCACGACAGGGACGTCGTCCCCGAAGGGCTTGACGAACTCGACCGCACGCGCGGTGGCGGCGCTCGCCGACCCGTCCAGCTTGACTGGCAGCCCAACCACGACGGTGCTCGAGCCCATCGTCCTCCGCTGCGCAGGCTCGTGATCGCGTCCGCGACCCGATCGACTGCGTCGCGCGCGCTCGCGATCGTCAGCGTCGCCAGCGGCCGCGCGAGCGTGCGCGATCGATCGCTGATCGCGAGGCCGATCCGGCGCTCGCCGACGTCGACGCCAAGGACGCGCATATGCAGATGTTATAATTCCACGCTCCTGACACACGTTGTGAAACGAACCCTCGTCGGATTGCTCGCGTCGGTTGGTGTCGCTGGCGCCGCGGCGTGTCAGCCGAGCCGGCCAGCGGAGAAGTTTCGTCAGAAGCTCGTCATTCTCGGCTTCGACGGCATGGACCCGCGTCTGGTCCGGACGCTGGATGGACGAAGGCAGGCTGCCGAACTTGCAAGAAGCTCGCGACGCGGCGGCGGCGGCGCATCCGCTTCGGAACGACGCACTCGCCGGAGTCGCCGACCGCGTGGGCGTCGTTCGCGACCGGCGTGAATGCCGGCAAGCACAACATCTACGATTTCCTGATCCGCGACACCAGCTACGTATCTGCCCGATCTCGGCATGGTGCATGCGCGAGCCGCCGCGCTTCATCCTCAACTACATCCCGATCTCGAAGCCGGATGATCACGTCGCATCCGCGGCGGCACGTCGTTCTGGGTCACCGCCGGCAGCCGCGGCGTGCGATCGAGCATGCTCACGGTGCCGGTGACCTATCCGCCCGAAGACGTGCCCGAACGGCGAGACTGCTCTCCGGCCTGCCGCTGCCCGACATCCGCGGCGACGATGGGGACGTGTTCTATTACTTCGGCACCGATCTGAGCCGCTACGAGGAAGGCAACACGGAGTTCGGCGGCATCCTGCAAACGGCCTCGTCTTCGACGGCGACGTCGCGCAGACCGAGCTGGTCGGCCCGCCCAACCCGATCGTCCGCCAGCAGCTGCGCGAGCGCGCGCGCTCGCCGTCGCCGCTGAGCGAGCTCGACAAGATGAAGATCGCCGGGCTCGAGGCCCGCGAGGACGTACGGCTGCCGATCACGGTCCACTGGAACCGCGCCGGCAAGTCGGCGACGATCGACATCGGCGACAGCTCCATTCGTCTGGCCGAGCACGAATGGAGCAAGTGGATCAACCTCGACTTCACGATCAACCTGCTCGTCCGCGTCCACGGCATGGCGCAGCTCTATCTGATCGACGCCGGACAGGAGCTGCAGCTGTACGTCTCGCCGGTCAACTGGAAGCCGGATCGAGCCGCCCGCGCCGATGTCGTCGCCGCCGTCGTTCTCGGCCGACCTCTACGAGCGGCTCGGTCCGTATCGCACGCTCGGCTGGGCCGAGGCGACGTGGCCGCTCAACGAAGACCGCATCGACGAGAAGACGTTCATGGACGATCTGTATCGCGCGTTCGACGATCGCGCGCAGGTCATCCTGCAGCGCCTCGACGCGAAGCAGTGGGATCTGCTCGTCGGCGTGATCGGAGTCGACCGATCGCGTCCAGCACATGATGTGGCGGCTCATCGATCCGCAGCATCCGATGTACGACAAGGCGCTCGCGGCGAAGTTCGGCGACTCGATCGAGCGCGTCTACCGCAGGTGCGACGACTTCGTCGGCGAGGTGATGTCGCGCGTCGAGCCGCGACGACGCCGATCCTGATCGTCTCGGATCACGGCTTCCACTCGTTCCGCCAGTCGGTGAACCTGAACACGTGGCTCGTGCGAGGAAGGCTTCATGGCGATCCAGGGCCAGCAGCCGGGCGAGAAGAAGCTGCGAGGATCTGTTCGCGGCGGCGGCACCTTCTGGGAGAACGTCGACTGGTCGCGCACCAAGGCGTACGCGATGGGGCTCGGCCAGGTCTACATCAACCTCAAAGGCCGCGAGGGCCACGGCATCGTCGCGCCGGGCGACGAATCGACGAGCGTGCAGAACGATCTCGCCGCGCGGCTGCTGACGATGACCGACCCGAACAACGGCGCGCGGATGGTCGACGCGGTCTACAAGCGCGACGACGTCTACTCGGGCGAGTTCGTCGAAGAACGCCGTCCGAGCTGCAGGTCGGGCTGGCCGACGGCTACCGCGTCTCGTGGCAGTCGACGCTCGGCGGCTCGCCGCCGGGGCATCGTCTACCCGAACATGAAGAAATGGTCGGGCGACCACGGGTCGTACGACTACAAGTCAGACGCCCGGGCACGCTGATTTCGAGCGTCAGCCCATCGCCGCGGCGCAGCGCGACTGCAGCATCATCGGACATCGCGCCGACCGTGTTGAAGCATTTCGGCCTGGCGATACCCGGTGATATCGATGGCAAGCCGTTGTTCTGGAGGTCCGGCTGAAGCCGGACACCACAGTCACGAAGGCGGCAGCTGGATCGACGGTCGTGCGTGCGTCGTCCGCCTTAGGCGGACCACGCTGATCCGCGTGATGGCCACAGCGGTGTCATCGCGGCGTCGCTTGGCCTGGGTGCAGCCCAGCAGCCGTCCGATCGCGCGCCGGACCGAGGCGCTCGCGCGGCGCGCCGGCGAACGGCTCGCAGGCGCTGCAACGCGAAGCGGATCGGCTCGCGTCCGAGGAATCGACGCTGCTCGACCGATCTCCGCAAGCTCGAAATCGAGCGGCAGATCAAGGCCGAGGAACTGAAGCAGCTCGACGCCGATACGGATCACGCGTCGGGGCCGAGCTCGAGCGGCGACCACCGGCCGCATCGACGCGACTCGACAGCAGTCCGAAGCGATCGAGCGGCCTGAAGCTCAGCGCGCGGCTCGTCGAAATCTATAAGCTCGGTCAGGCACGCTACCTCCGGCTGCTGCTCTCGACGCCCGACCTCAAACGCATCGGCCAGGCATCGCGCACGGTGCGCCGCGATGGCGCAGCTCGATCGCGACCGCGTCGCGTCGCACCAGCGGACGATTGCGGCGCTGAAGTCCGAGCGCGCGCGACGCTGCAGGAACGCGAGCAGGCGTTGACGACGGTCCGCGCCGACGCCGCAGAAAGCGCAGGCCGCCGTGCAGCGCGCGGCGCAGGCCCGCAACGATCTCATCCGGGACATCGACCGCGCGCCGCGATCTCAACGCGCAGCTGGCCGGCGAACTGCAGACCGCGCAGCAGAAGCTGCAGCTGGCGCTGCGCGGATATCGCCGGCGGTGCGCCGCCCGCCGACGTCGCGTCGCTGCCGCATCGCGCCGTTCCGCGGAGACCTCGACTGGCCAGTGCGCGGCGCGGTGCGGCGCCGGTTCGACCGCCGGATCCGTGTCGAACGGGATCGAGATTGCCGCGCCCGAAGGGGACGGACGCGGTGGCGCGTTCACGACGGGCATCGTGGCATTTGCGGGCACTCTTTGCCGGATTCGGCAACCTCGTGATCCTGGATCACGGATCGCAGACGTTCAGCTGTAGCGGCGATCTTGCTCGATATCGATCGTCAAAAGGGCGACGCGCGTCGAGCGCGGCCAGACGGCTCGGGCGTCGGTCGGACCCACGCCGCCGGCGCGCCCGGTCTGTATTTCGAGCTCCGCGTCGACGGTCAGCCGGTTGACCCGCTACAATGGTTGAAGAGACGTTGAGCTGAGACCGAAGCCGACAGTTGATAGCCGAAACCGACAGCTGATAGCCGCCGTTCATGGAAAGGTGACTTATGTCTTCCAGAACCCGCGTCATCGTCATGACCATCTCGGCGCCGGTGATCGCGTTCGCGATCGTCGGCGGCTTCCTCGGCAAGGCGATGGCCCGCGAGGACACCTATCAGCACCTCAAGATCTTCGACGACGTGGTCGAGCTTGATCGTGAGCAACTACGTCGAAGAGGCGAACGTCGACAAGGGTGATGCGCGGCGCGATGCACGGTCTGGCCGACGGCCTCGACCCTGACAGCGCCTACCTGACCAGCGACGAAGTGAAACAGGTCGAGAGCAGCACGCCGCTGGCCACCGGCGACGTCGGCATCGATCTCACGCGGCAGCATTACCTGCGCGTCATCGCGGCGCGCGACGACTCCCCGGCCGCCAAGGCCGGCATCCGCACCGGCGACTACATCCGCGCGATCAACGAGACGCCGACGCGCGAGATGTCGGTGTGGGAAGGCGTCGCGCGCTGCGCGGCGCGCCCGGATCGAAGGTCAGCGTCACGGTCATCCGCGGCAACGCCGCCGATCCGCACGTCGATCGAGTCTGACGCGCGCGCCGATCCCGGCCAACGACGTCACCGGCCGCATCGCCGCGCCCGGCGTCGGCTACGTCCGCGTCGCGGCGATCGGCGCGGGAACGCCGGGCCGTGTGAAGACGCAGATTCAGGAGCTCACCAAGAACGGTGCCTGCCAGCTGATCGTCGACATCCGGCGGACCTCGAGCCGGCGTCGCCCGAGCACGGCCTCGATCTGGCGCGGCTCGTTCGTCGCCGACGGCACGCTCGCGCGATTCGCGAGACGCGCGGCGGCGCCGCAGGAAACGATCGCGGCCGCGTCGGGCGACGGATCGATCACCCTGCCCGCGGTGCTGCTCGTCGATGCCGGCACGTCGGCCGCCGCCGAGCTCTTCGCGTCGGCGCTCCTCGGCAACAAGCGGGCCGACCTGATCGGCGAACACACCATCCGGGCGCGCCGCCAATCAGAGGCTCGTGAAGCTGCCCGACGGCGCCGGGCTCTGGCTCTCCACCGCACGCTACCTCACTCCGGGCGGCGCGGCGCTGCACGAAAAGGCCTCGAGCCGACCGTCGCCGTCGACGAGCCGGACGTCGAGTTCGGCCAGACGCCGCCGCCCGGCGATCCGGTGCTCGAGAAAGCGCTCGAAGCGGCTCGCCGAGAAGCACGCCGCGTAACTCCCATTTCGGCGGCGTGTTATACTGACCGTTCGTTTAACGCCCGTTTTTCATGATGTAGGCGCGTAGCTCAGAGGTTAGAGCGCCTGCTTGACACGCAGGAGGTCGGTGGTTCGAGTCCACCCGTGCCTACCAACGAAAGCAGCTCTCGGCTTTAGCTATCTGCTCTCAGCCAATCCCGAATGAGTCACGCAGTCAACATTACGCTTCCGGACGGGTCGCATCGCAGCGTGCCCGCCGGCACGCCCGTGCGCGCCATCGCGGAAGGGATCTCGCCCAACCTGGCGCGCGCGCGCGCGCTGGCCGGACTGGTGGACGGCAAGCTCGTCGACCTCGCCTACCCGCTCGAACAGGACGCCTCGGTGCGGATCGTCACCGACAGGAGTCCCGAGGCGCTGGCGCTGTATCGGCACAGCACCGCGCATCTGCTCGCCGCCGCCGTGACGAATCTGTTCCCCGGCGCGCAGTGCGGCATCGGTCCGGCCATCGACGAGGGGTTCTTCTACGACTTCGTCGTCGAGCGTCCGTTCGTGCCCGAGGACCTCGAGGCGATCGAGCAGAAGATGAAGGAGCTCGCGTCAGCAGGATCTGTCTACGAGCGGCAGATGTGGCCGCGCGAGGAGGCGATGGCGTTCTTCGCCCAGCGCGGCGAGCCGCTCAAGGTGCAGCTGATCGAGGAGAAGACCGGAAGGCCAGCAGGAAGTCTCCTGCTACACGATCAAGGACAAGGAGACCGTTCATCGACTTCTGCGTCGGCCCGCACGTGCCGTCGACCGGCAAGCTGAAGGCGTTCAAGCTGCTCAGCACGTCGAACGCGTACTGGAAGGGCGACGCGCAGAACGCAGCCGATGCAGCGCGATCTACGGCACCGCGTTCTTCTCGGACAAGGAGCTCGACAGGCGCACCTGACGCAGATCGAAGAAGCGAAGAAGCGCGACCACCGGAAGCTCGGCACGCGAGCTCGGGCTGTTCACGTTCCATCCGTGGGCGCCGGGCGCGGCGTTCTGGCTGCGACAAGGGCACGACGCTCTACAACACGCTCGCCAACTACATGCGCGGCGTGCTGCTGCCGAACGGCTACGTCGAAGTGAAGACGCCGATCATCTTCAACAAGGCGCTGTGGGAGACGTCCGGGCCACTGGTCGCACTACCGCGCAGAACATGTTCCTCGTGCAGTCGTCCGACGGCGAGGAGATGGCGCTGAAGGCCGATGAACTGCCCCGGACACTACCTGCTCTACGCCAGCGAGGTGCACAGCTACCGCGAGCTGCCGATCCGCTTCCACGAGCAGACGCCGCTGCACCGCAACGAAGCGTCCGGCGTGCTGTCCGGGCTGACGCGCGTCCGTCAGTTCTCGCAGGACGATGGGCACTGCTTCGTGATGCAGGAGCAGATCGGCGACGAGGTCGAGCGGCTGCTGCAGGCTGGTGCAGCGGGTCTACGACGACTTCGGCATGCCGTATCACGGCCGAAGCTCGCGCACGCGGCCGCCCGAATTCCTCGGCGAGGTCGCGACCTGGGATCACGCCGAAGCCGCAGCTGCAAGGCCGCGCTCGATCGCGCCGGCATGGCGTACGACGCTCAACGAGGGCGACGGCGCGTTCTACGGACCGAAGATCGACTTCGACGTCACCGACGCGATCGGCCGCAAGTGGCAGTGCGCGACGATTCAGCTCGATTACCAGATGCCGGAGCGCTTCGATCTGAAATACATCGGCGCCGACAACACCGAGCATCGTGTCGGTCGTGATCCATCGCGCGATCTTCGGCAGCTTCGAGCGGTTCATCGCGATCCTGATCGAGCACTTACGCCGGCGCGTTTCCGCTGTGGCTGGCGCCGGTGCAGGCCGATCGTCCTGCCGATCTCGGATCGGCATCTCGGCCTATGCCGGCGTCGGTGTCGCGACGCGCTGGCTGGTCGGCCGGGCTCCGCGCCGAGCTCGACGAGCGGCAGGAAAAGAGTCAGCTTTAAGATTCGCGAGGCGCAGCTGCAGAAGGATCCCGTAGCATGTCGTCGTCGGCGACCGCGAGGCCGCTGAAGGCACGGTGTCGGTTCGGGAACGATCGGGCGGCGACAAAGGGGCAACTCCGATCGACCGGTTCCTGCCGCGGCGCCGAAGAGATCGAGAACAAAGGTGGGCTCTCGGCTGTGCGGCTCTCAGCCATCAGGAAGCGCACAGCGCTGTAGCCGAGCGCTGAGAGCTGAGAGCCGTGAACGCCGATAGCTTTAGCAATTTCACGTAACTGAACGAAGTATTAC
>ERZ1370068.6205-contig-5203_pt1 | contig 17747 bp, 26 predicted proteins | sample MGYA00561227_ERZ1370068 | MGnify/ENA primary metagenome ERZ1370068 (study PRJEB38410, sample SAMEA6850437) | metagenome | study: Metagenomic assessment of the ecological functions of the soil: analysis of the soil microbiota associated with the...
CCGGTGTACTTCGTTCAGTTACGTATTGCTGGCCTTCAGGTTTCTGGCTACCACCAACCCAGATACACGAAAGTAGACCATGATGTGCGAAACAACGGTGCGACCCAGGATAGTCCCTACTCCGTCTTGACGATAAGGAGAACTCATGCGCTCCGTCATTATCATTGCTGGAGGACTCGCGGTCCTCGGCCTTTTCGCTCTCGTGGCGTGGCGGTTTGGCGGCGGCGCGCAGGCGGTGGTAACTGCCGCGAAAATCTTCATTCCCAATCTGGCTCGCCGCAGCGCTGATCAATATGTGGATCGGAGTGTCGCGGGCCGGATATTCGGTGGCGGAGGAGTTGCCGATCTTCCTCGCCATATTCGCCATTCCCGCTGTTGTCGCGGCATTTGTCTGGTGGAAGTTTTCGTGATCGAGCCATGAAGTCCATCGCACCAACGACCGCCTCCAGGCATCTCGCCGGCCAAAGCAGCGCCCGCGCCGCAAGGCCCAAGATGCCTAATCCTGCCATCGATGGGGACTACAATCGCGCAATGCCACTTGTTGCCTCAACGACCAGGCAGCGTTACTGGCGCCACTTGACGTTGGCGATAAGGTCAAAGCGTGACGCCACTCGGCATATCCTCCATCGCGTTCGCATGCGTCGTGGCGGCCACTCTGGTTGGCTTGCTCCTCCACGGCATGCTGCCCAAAGAGCATCTGAGCGATGCCTCGAAGGATACGGTGAAACTGGGCATGGGCATGGTGGCGACGCTGGCGGCCCTGGTGCTCGGCTTGCTGATCGGATTTGCAACCAATTCTTTCAACAACATGAGGAGCGAGATCCAGCAAACGGCCGCAAACACTATCTCTGCTGGATCGCGTCTTGGCGAGCTACGGGGCCGAGGCCAGGGAGATTCGCGATCTTCTGCGCCAATCCACCCGCGCTCGAATCGAGTTGATCTGGCCCGAAGGCAAGTTCGAGCCGTCCAGGCTCGAAAGCACCGAGGCGGTCGCCGCGTCCGAGGCGATTCAAGGCAAGCTGCGCGAGCTGTCGCCGCGCACCGATGCGCAGCGCTGGCTCCAGACGCGGGCGCTGTCACTCAGCGGCGACCTCGCACAGACGCGCTGGCTGTTGATCGCGCAGGCCGATAGTTCGATCCCGGCGGTGTTGCTTGCCGTATTGATTTTCTGGGTTGCCGTCATTTTCCTGAGCTTCGGATTATTCGCGCCTAGCAATGCCACGGTCCTCGCGGCCTTGCTGGTCTGCGCGCTATCGGTTTCCGGATCGATCTTTCTCCTGCTCGAGCTGAACACTCCGTTCGATGGCGCGATCAGGATTTCCAGTTCACCCATGCGTGCCGCGCTGGCTCAGCTCGGCCGGTAGCTTTGCAAGACCCAACTAGGAGAAACACCATGCCAGTTCAAAGGATCAGCCCACGCTTGTGGTTTGACAATCAAGGCGAAGAAGCAGCCAAGTTTTATACCGCTATCGACATTGGTGAATTAAAGCGGGCGTATGCTGGATAGCGTCGGTCCGTCACAACCCATCCCAACCCATCCAGCCATCATGACGACAAGAACAAGCATTATCGTCGCAGCGCTATTCGCTGCCAGCGCTTCGGTGAAGCCCAAACCCCAGGCGGTGGCAATCGGGCGAGCCGCGTCAGCGCTGCGGAGCTCGTCGCAGCAAACTGCCCAAAGTTCACTTCGCAGCTTGTCGATCGACCCGAATTCAAAGCCATTCTCAGCCAACGTCCAGTTGACGTCAGTGCCGTCTGCACCTGCACGCAACGATCGTTCGTCGCCGATGCTCGCCTTCAGAAAGCCCTGAATGTCGACGACCAGGTTTTGATCGAGAGGATGCAGGCCGAACACATGAAAGCGTACTTGACTGTGCGCCTTATGGCGTCGACCTTGTCGTGCCTCACGCCTGAGCTGGAACGGGCATTGGCGGCGACCTCGCCCGTGAAATGACACCTGACCCTCATTGCGATTCGTTTCCAGAAGGCCGCTGAGCATAGGCCCGCCTCAATCCACCTTGATGCCGGCTTCCTTGATGAACGCGCCATAGCGTGCGCGATCGGCCGCCTGCCGGCTCACGAATTCCTGGATCGTCATCGGCGCGACCTCGCCTCCGAGCCGAGCCATGTTCTCCACCAGCGCCGGTGAATTCAACGTCCGCGCTGATCTCCTTGTTCATCCGCTCGATGATCGCGGCGCTTACGCCGGCCGGCGCGTAGACACCGAAGGTCGGTGTCCGCGTCGACGCGCATGCCCAGTTCCTCGAGCGTGGGGACATCGGGATATCGTGAAGCGCGCTTGGCGCTCGCGACGGCGAGCACCGTCAACTTGCCGGTGGCCGCATGTTGCAGGCCCGGACCGGGATCGAACATGAACTGGACCTGCCCGCCCAGCAGGTCGTTGAGAGCCGGCGCCGCGCCCTTGTACGGGACGTGGGTTGCGTCGATCTTCGGCCGCGCGCTTGAACATCTCCGCGGCGATGTGCGGGGAGCTGCCGCTGCCCGCCGACCCGTAGGAAAGCTTGCCGGGATTGGCGCGCGCGTAGGCGACGAACTCGTTGAGGTTTTTCGCGGGCACCGAAGGGTGGACCATCAGGAAGACGCGCACGATCGCGAGCGACGCCACGGCCGTCAAGTCCTTCTGCGTGTCGTAAGGAAGATTCGCGATAGATGAACGGATCGACGGTCATCGCACCTCCTGACGTGACGAGGAACGTGTAGCCGTCGGCAGGCGACTTGGCGACCGCATCGGCGCCGATGGCACCGTTCGCCCCCGGACGATTCTCGACCACGACCGGCTGCTTGATCGCCTCGGAGACGCCGGGCGCAATGGCGCGGGCGAGCGTGTCCGCGACGCCGCCGGGCGGGAAGTTGACGATCAACTTGACCGGCCTGTCCGGCCAGGTCTGCGCGGCCGCGTGAGCGCACAGCGCGCATGCTGCGATCAACGGCGACGATGCTGCGCGCTATTGCTGAAGTGATCGACATGGTGCCTCCTCTTGTTGTGTCCCTGGAACGGTGGTGGTCAGCGACAGTGGCGATGAATCGATTCAGGCGACGTCCACTTCCACAAGCGTCGGAACGGATGCCTGCAGCGCGTCGATCAGCGCGTCGCGCAAATCCTGCGCGCGGTTCACGTTCACGCCGCGGCATCCCTGGCCACGCGCCAGCGCCACGAAATCGATATCGGGCAGCTCGGTTCCGGCCAGCGGCTCGTCCGGACCGAAGCCGAACGTCGGCGCGAACTCCTGCAGCGCGGCATAGCGCCGGTTCTTGAGAACGATGAACGTGATCGGCAGCGCAAGCTGGGCGGCGCTCCACAAGGCCTGGATCGAGTACATGCTCGATCCGTCGCCGATCAGGCCGATGACTTTCGCGCCCGGCTTGCCCAGCGCAACCCCCACGGCCGCCGGCATGGCGTACCCGAGTCCGCCGCTGCACATCGTGTAGAACGTTTCGCTGCGCAGGATCGGCAGATAGCTCTGCATCGCCCGCCGCGAGCTCGGCGCTTCCTCCACGACGATCGACGCAGGATCACGGATCTCGGCAAGCGTTTGCATGACGAAGTCAACGGACATCGGTGTCGAAGGCTCGACGCGCGGCGACTGGCGGCGCGGGGTGGGACGCTCGCGCGGGCGCGGCGGCTCGCGCGCGAGCAGATCCAGCACGCCGAGGCGAATGCTTCCTACCGCGGACGTACCCTGCGGCGTCCAGGCGGCGATGTTCGGATCGTCGATCAGTTGCACCAGTCGGGCGCCCGCGGGAAGATGCGGCCCGGCGCCTTCGACGTGGTAGGTGAATGCGGCAGCGCCGAGCGCGAAGATGACATCGTGTCCCGGCAAGAAGACTCACGATCTTCTCGCGCATCGGGGGAAGGAACCCGGCAAAGAGCGCGTGATCCTCGGGGAAGCTGCAGCGCCCCGACATCGGCGCCACCCACACCGCCGCGTTGTGCCGTTCGGCGAGCCGCACGACATCGCTCCAGGCGCCGTCGCGATCGACCGCCGCGCCGACCACGAAGGCCGGACGCAAGCGACGTGTCGAGCGCCTCGCCGATCGCGTCCAGCACACGCGGCTCGGGTCGGATCTCGGTGCTCACGACACGCGCCGGCGACGGGCTCGCAGGGCTTCGCCCAGTCATCGGCCGGAATCGAAACCAGCACCGGTCCGCGCGGTGGCTGCATCGCGATGTAGTAGGCGCGCGCGATGGCGAGCGGAACATCCTCGGCGCGCGCCGGCTCGCAGCTCCATTTCACGTACGGCTTGGCAAGCTCCGTGGCCTGGGCCGAAAACAGGAACGGATCGTAGGGGAGGATCGAGCGTGCCTGTTGACCCGCGGTGATGACGAGCGGCGTGCGATTCCTGTATGCGGTAAAGATGTTGCCCATCGCGTGACCCACGCCCGCAGCGGAATGCAGATTGACGAAGGCGGCGTTGTGCGTCGCCTGCGCATAGCCGTCCGCCATGCCCACGACGACCGCTTCCTGCAGGCCGAGCACGTAGCGGAAGTCCTTGGGGAAACTTCGAAACAGCGGCAACTCCGTGGAGCCGGGATTGCCGAAGATCGAGGTCATCCCGAAAGCGCGCAACAGGTCCAGGACGGCGGCGCGGACGGTCATCGCGATGCCAGCGTCTTGCACAAGGCCCGGCATGGGTGTGCTCGACGTCACGATGTTTTCTCTCGCATCCATAATCTCGCGGGCGGCCTCAATCATTCTCGGCCGACCCTAAATATCGATTCAAATGATATTTCAATTGTGAGCGGCCGGGGGAACTAACAGAGCAATCCGGGGATATGCGTTACAGTTACACTTCGAGGCGTTCCCGCCCGCCATAGGGCGCCCTCGGGTGCAGTGATGGAGGGAATGTGCGATCGTGAACGTCGTGAGAGCGATATTTCTTGCACTGGTTGGGAGTGCCGCGGTAGCGATCGCTTTCCGGAGCCGAGCTGCGGTCCACCGGCGTGGTCACGGGGCAGGTCGCGGAGTTCTCGATTCCGGTAGCCCACGAGGGACCGTGGCGGTGGGCCCGCGCAAAGACCGACGACAACGTTCTTGAATTCATTTGGGAAGTCAGCGTCAAGAGCAGCGACGGGGAGTACCACTTCGGATTTTCCTTGTTCAAGTTTCCCGGGGCGGCGGAAGGAGCCGGCAATCTTGATGAGCTGTTGAAGGCAGGTCAGGCGTCATTGTGGAAGATAGGGCCGGATGGTGGCGGCTCCGTGGTCGAAGGTGCGATGGTTTCCGCGAAGGCGGATGCCGGCCGCGTAGTGATCAGGCTGTCCGATCCGGCATCGGTGCGTTTGCTGTTCGGCAATCGGCCGACGGTAGCCAAGGTCTTGACGAGGACCCCCGACAGTTCGACGAGAGTCGAATGACGTCTCGATCGAGTATCGTCGGTAGCGCATCCGACCCTGCTGCTCGACCCAACGTCAGGCCCGACGCCGAAACCACCCCGTCAACGCCAAACGCTCGCGCGTCGCCGGCAAAACCTCGTGCTCGAAACGATCGGACAGAAAGCACACCGAGCGTTCTCTCCCACGCGGCAGCACGTCGCGCACCCGTTCATCGTCGTAAATGCGAAGAGCACCGCCGTCGGCCGAGGTCCAGTCATGGTTGAGGTACATCGCGCAGGAAATCACGCGCACGTCGGATGAAGACGCGCGGCCGCGAAACTGGTCCCGGTGGCGGCGATAGAAGGCGCCCGGCGGGTACAGGCGCGTAGTGTGCTTCGATGGAGAAGAGGCCAAGCTGCAAGCGTCTCGTTGAGCGCGCAGCGCAGCGTGTCCAGCGCCTGCCAGAACGGTTGCTGGACCGGGCCTGCCGAGCCTTGATCGAGCCACAGGATGCGATCGCCGCGTACGTCGCTACGCTGCACGCGCGCGCTGCCGCGACCGACGCCGGCGGCGTGAAATTCCCTGCCGCATCGCGCGCCCGCGCCTCGTCTGCCAGCGGCAATCGCAGCTCGCGGCAGAAAATCGGCTTCGACCGCACAGCCTTCATCGGCGATTGCCGCGCAAATCCGATCAGTCGCGGCGGTCACGCTGAGCGTCGCGCTTACCTGGCCCGGTAGTTGCGCGTCGAGATCACTTGGCTGCTGCATCCGGTTGCAGCATGCCGAAAATATTGCCTTCGGTGTCGGTGGCATAGGCAAGCCAACCCACGCCCGGGACCGCCATTTTCGGCACGACGACCATGGTGCCCAGCTCGCCCACCTTTTCAACGTGGCATCGAGATTGTCGACGCCGGATCGGTGCAGACATAGGCATTGACCGCCTGCATCGGCACCGGCGGCGGTCCTCGTCGCGGGAGCAGGCCGCCATCGATGCCCATCGTGTCCCTTCTCGCCCGTCTTGATCAGCCAGTAGTCCTGTGGACCTTCCCATTTGTTGAACGACCCAGCCGAACAATGCGGAGTAGAAGGCGATCGCGCGCTTGGGATCGGCGGCTTGAATCTCGAAATGGATGGGACGCGGCATGATCGGACCTCCGGCAGGTAGGATCCTCTATCTTATAATGCTGGACACGAGCGATGCGAACCCGCGCTCCATCGCGGGAAGAATGTGACAACAGGAGGCCTTGGATGCGCGTAGTCATCACCGGCGGTGCGGGATTTCTCGGCAGCCGCCTCGCCCGCAGCATTCTCGAGCGCGGCCAGCTCACCGACGCCAGCGGCGCGCGCCGCGAAGTGAAAAGACTGGTCTTGATCGACGTCGCGCCGGTCGTCGCTGCACGATCCACGCGTTGAGTCCATCACCGGCGACCTCGCCGATCCGGCGCTCATCGAACGTGCGCTCACGCCGGAACGGACTCGGTGTTCCACCTCGCGGCGGTGGTAAGCGGCCAGGCGGAAGCGGTTCGACACCGGCATGCACGTCAACCTCGACGCGACCCGCGCCCTTCTCCGAAGCGATGCCGGAAACTCACCGGCCGCCGCGTGTTCCGGCTCGCCCGATGGTCCGCGGCGATTCGCCCGCACGCCGCCCTCCTACGGCGCGCAGAAGGCGATGGGCGAGCTGATGGTCTACGACATGACGCGCAAGGCTCATCGACGGCCGCTCGTTGCGCCTGCCCACGGTCACCGTGCGGCCGGGCGAAGCCGAATCGCGCCGCATCTTCGTTCGCAAGAGCGGCATCATCCGCGAGCCGCTGTCCAGCGTCGACGCGGTGTGTCCGGTCACGCAACCTGGCGGACGTGGATCACGTCGCCACGATCCGTGATCGCCAACCTGATCATCGGTCACGAGGTAGCGGCGGCCGAATTCGCCAAGGCCGGCTTCGCGCACACCCGCTCGGTCAACGTGCCGGGCCTGCGCGTCGGTATCCGGACAAATGATCCGAAGCATTGAATAGCGTTGCGGGGGAGGCTGTCGCGGCGCGCGTGAAATGGCAAATCGATCCGGCGATCGACCGCATCGGTGGCGACGTGGCCCGCGAACTTCGCGCGGTGCTGGGCCCGGCGCTGGGCATGCGACGCGGATCAGGATTTCGAGTCGGTCATCCGGCAATACATCGAGGACGAGCGCCCCGTCGGCAGGACCTCACTGAGCAGGCGTGCGATGCCGGACGGCACGTTCCTCCAATGGCCATCGCGCAGGCGGTCGCACGCAATATCGTTCCACTGGTCGGCATATTGGTCTTTCACTGGTCAGGCAGAACGTGCTGACTGCTGTATCACCTCACTCGATACGCTGCTCGCGATGGCGGTCGTCATCGCCGGGCTCACGCGTCGAGCCTCGCTCCCCCTGCGGACGTCGAAGGCGATCGGCGGGCTGGGTCTTCGCAGAAGCGGGCTATGTGCTGGGGGGCCTGTTCACCGCCGCGCTCACTCGCGGTGCCGCTCGGCATGCCGGTAGGCATCCGTGCTCGCGACGAGCGGTTTCCTCGTTCCGCGAAGCGTTCAACCGACTCGTCGCTGCGCGGCGTGTGCGCTGCGTCCAGACGGTCGTGGCGCTATGGTCGTACATCGAGCTTTATCGCGCGCTGCACCCACTCTCCAGCGCAGCTCAAGTTGCCAACGCTTCGCGCTGATGTTCATGCGCTGGGTCATTGGTCATTATGGTGACCTATTTCATCCTTGACATTCTTCCGCCGAGCGAGCTGACGGCGTTGATTCTGGTCGTCAGCGTACATCGCCAGTTCGATCGTCGCCGAAATTGCCCCGGACCGGTTCCTAGCGCGTTGCGATGCCCGGCAGCGCGGCGGACAACCCCGAGCCGGACGTCCGCAAAGGATGCCCACGCGCACCAGAAATGGGCGGGGCCGGCGTTAATGGGTTGGTTGCAGCGCTACTTCGTCGTGCGCATTCGTCGGGATTTCCGGCGATTTCACGGGCCTGCCGAAAATGCCGACGAGAGCGCCGAGCGACAGCCACATGGCGGCGTTGGCGAGATACGTCGCGCGAATGAATTCTTTCGCCAGATCGCCGACTGTTCACGCCGTCGTCGATGTGCGGCTGCGGCGCTCCGATGGCATGCGGCGCGCAGAGCAGCACCAGGCCGAAGACACGCACCAGGCGGTTTCCCGGCGAACGCCGCGAGCCACAGTCCAGCCGCCGTGCAGCTCGCGGTGCCGACCCACCACAGCTGACGATCGGAGAGCGGCGCGGCGTCCGTCCCGGGCAGCTCCGGCGGCAGCCCCAGCGCGGGCGCGACAAAAACACCACGTAGCCTGCGATCCCCCAGACGAGCCCCGCGCGCCAGCCGGAACTTCGCCGCAACGACATCGCCGAGCTGAGCAGCAGCGCGAAGGCGATCGCCAGAATGATGTTGGATACCGCGGTGGCGAGAGCACGTTGCCATCCGTCGTGCGGCGTCCAGGACTGATTTGCCTCTGAGTGCAGGTGCGCCTGCGAGGCCACGGTCGCAGCCTCGCGCGCTTCAGCCGCCTCGATCAGCGGCACGATTTCGATTTGCTGGATTACGGTCAGCAGCAAACCTGAGATCAGACGCCGGCCAGCGCCGCCGCAGCAACAATCCGCTTGAACATCCAGCGAGCGTTCAGTGGCAGGGAAACCCGGCGGAGTGACGGGTGTCGTGCGTGCCGTTGTGGATTTCCACGGTCTGCGCAAAGCCCGCGGCGTACAGCAGCACGAGTCCGAGCATTGCCGCGCAAACCGGCGCCGCGATGCTCGACGCAACCGCGCCGGAACGCCCGCTCGATGCTCGCGTTTTGACGACTTCCGCAAGGTGCGACATCGCAACGTCCTCCTTACGGACTATGGCTCCAGTTCGATCGGCTGACCGTGCGGCGTTCTGCGCGCCGCCTCGTCCCATTGCTGGCGGCGCTGCAGCAGCAACGCGTCGCTCACCAGACCCTTGCGCGCGGCGATGCGCTCGAGCGCGGTCTGCCAGTGCCGATAATAGTGCTCACCGGTGTCCGCCTCGCCGCGCTGTCGCACCTCTGCGATCACGTCGGCCAGGGTTTGTGCCCATTCCTTCCAGCTGAACTCGCCGCGCTCGTGCAGTGCCAATGCCATCGCGAACGCCTGCGCTTCCCACGGCGCGTTGAACACCGGTCCGCCGCTGTCGCAGGGCAAGCCGGGCAGCTCGGCGCGCATCGCGGGCAGTGCGCGCCGGCGGCAACCGAAGTTGCGCGGCGAGGGATCGATGACACAGCCATCTCAGCCCGCCTCGAGGTACGGTTCCCAGCAGTCGACATGGACTGCCGCGGCGCTCGTGTCGGAACCCCACAGCTCGCTGCCTTCGAAGCGCACGGTGTACAACCACTGCGGCTCGCCCTGACCGCGCGCGTTCGCATCGGCGAATACGTGCGCGCCGTGCGTCATGGTGACGGTCCCGCGTTTGCCCCGGCAATACCGCGGCAGCCGTGTATGCGTCGGCGTATTCAGAACTCTTGTCCGCACCGCGTCGCCAACCCGGAAGCGCGCCGCGCCGGCGAGCGGCCGCTCGGTCGGGCTGCCTCGTGCCAACGCAGCCGTCACCTTGTCGGCGGTCACCACGTTCGGGATTGGCACCGGAGGTTCGTGCATACGGCCTTCGGCGAGCTCCTCGCGCGTGATCAAGCCACGCTCGAGCATGAGCTTGATGAGCCCGTCCAGCCAGATCTGGTAGTAGCTGCTGGCGAGATATTGCGCCGGCGGCAGGCTTTCGCGCGCGGCCCGAGACTGGTCGAGGTTCCACACGCGCGCGCCGCCCATCGCCAGCGTCAACGCGAAAGCGCGCCGCTCCCACGCGGCATGAAACCGCGGCTCTCCGGCCTCGGGCACGACGGGGCCGAAATTCTGCATCCCGCCCATGTCGTGCACGCCGTTCATGATGGCGCCCGCGGACGCTGCGCCGGCGTTAGCGCCCGGCCGGTGCCGATCATCGAATCGCGCGTCACCAGGGTCGCGAGCTCTTCTTCGGTCCAGCCGTCGGTCTGCCCGGGACGCTCCGGCACGACCAGATAGCGGATCTCCGCGGTCGAGTCCCACACCCGCAATTCAACATCGTCGGGCAAGGTCACGCCGAAATCCGCAAGCACGCCCCGCGGATCGATCACCGCGCGGGAGCGATACGGAGCGGACTTGTACCAGACCGGAGGCAAGCCCAGGACCGGACCACGGATAACACGAGCACAGCGTGCACACCACCATGTTGTGCACGCGCGGCGTGTTCTCCAGCGCGACCATCTGCTCGCCCTGCCGGCCGCTGTAGCCGAGCGACGCGATCGCGGCGGTGGCATCGTCGAGGAGCCACAGCCTGTACTTCCGGATCGGCCCATGCCTTGGCCACGACTCGCGCGCCGTTATGCGGTCCGACCCTGGTTTCGTAGGTCTCGATCAGAAGGTCGAGCGCCTTGGGATCGACGTAGCCTTTTCGACGAGCAGCGATTCGAGCGCACGCACGCGCAAGTCCATCTCGGATAGCTCCGAGCCGGCGTGCTCGTGCTCATGTCCGCTGTCGTGAGCGCGATCATGCTGGTGTTCAACGCCGGCCTTGCCGTGGTTTGTGCCCATCTGCCGTTTATTATCGCGCGTGACGGTCGCGAGCGGTAGCGGTATGGCCCGGCGCAGGCAAGCGTCACTGGTAGTACGTCAATCGACCTTGATGTTGGCGTCCTTGATCGTCTTCGCCCACTTGGCGAGCTCGGCCTTCTGAAATGTCGCGAATTGCTCGGGACTCATCGGGATGAACTTGGCGCCCTCGGTCTCCAGCCGCTTCTGGATTTCCGGCTGAGCGCATGACTTTCTGAACCTCGGCGTTGAGGCGCGCGACGATCGCCGGCGGCATGCCGGCCGGTCCGAACAGCCCGATCCAGTTGCTCACTTCGAACCCCGGCACCGATTCCGCCACCGTGGGCAGCGTCAGGCAATGCCGGTGAGCGCGTGGTCGCCGAGCACGGCGAGCGGGCGCAGCTTTCCGGCGCGCACGTGCGGCAGCACGGTCGGCATGGTCGCAAAGGCCATCGACGTCTGTCCGCCAAGCAGATCGGTGATCGCCGGCACGTTGCCTTTGTACGGGCACGTGCACGATGTCGACCTTGGTCATCGACTTGAACAATTCACCGGCGAGGTGGCTGGTCGTGCCGACGCCGCCCGAACCGTAGCTCAGCTTGCCCGGCTGCGAGCGCGCAAGCGCGATGAGCTCGGGGACGGTCGTCGGCGTGAGCGACGGATTGACGACCAGCAGCCCCTCCGCATCGAGGAGGTGGACGATCGGCGTGAAATCCTTGATCGGGTCGTACGGCATGGTGGGAAACAGACTGACGTTGACCGCGTGCGTACCGATATTGCCGATCACCAGCGTGTAGCCGTCCGGCGCCGACTTGGCGACGATGTCCGCGCCGATGTTCCCGCCGGCGCCCGTCCGGTTGTCGATCACCACCGGCTGGCCCCAAGCCTCCGTGAGCTTTTTGCCGATCTCGCGCCCGAACAGTGTCGGCGATGCCGCCGACCGGCGAACGGCACCACGATGCGGATCGGCTTGTCGGGATAGGCCGGTGCCTGCGCCGATGCCGGAGTGGCCATCGGCAACATCGCCGCACCGATCAGCATTGCGATCGTCTTGCGCATGGAAGGGTTGCTCGTCGTCATCCGATTTTCCCCTGCCGCGAGCTTACACCTCGGCAAGCGCATCCGGCTCGACCTCGCGCAGCGCGGTGAGCAGCAGCCCGGGCCCGCGTTTTTCAGAAGCACCGAGTCCGAGAGCACGCGCCGCCACGCGCGTGCCCCGGGCGCGCCGTGATAGAGGCCCAGAACATGGCGGGCGATCGCCCGCAAGCCCACGCCGCGCGCGAGCTGCGCCTCCGCGTAGGGCAACAGCGCCTCCACGACCTCCTCGCGCGAGCGCTGCGGCGCGCCGGCCCCGAAACAATACGCATCCGCTTCGGCAAGGAGATAGGGATGATGGTATGCCACCCGTCCCAGCATCACGCCGTCGACTTCGGCGAGCTCAGCGCGCGATGGCATCGTGCGTGGCGATGCCGCCGTTGATCACGATGGTGAGCGCCGCGAAAGTCCCGCTTGAGCTGGTGCACGAACGAATACTTGAGCGGTGGAACTTCGCGATTCTCTTTCGGAGACAAGCCTTTCAGAACGGCATTTCGCGCATGCACGATAAACGTCGTCGCGCCGGCATCGGCGACGGTGCCGACGAAGTCGCGGACAAAAGCGTATTCGTCGACGTCATCGATGCCGGTGCGATGCTTGACCGTGACCGGCAGCGATACCGCGTCGCGCATCGCCTTGACGCAATCCGCGACCAGCGAAGGATCGGCCATCAGGCACGCGCCGAAGCTGCCCGTCTGCACCCGCTCGCTGGGACAGCCGACATTGAGATTGATCTCGTCGTAGCCCCACGCCTCGCCCAGCCGCGCGCAATGAGCAAGCGCATACGGATCGCTGCCGCCCAGCTGCAGCGCGACAGGATGTTCGGCCGGATCGAAGTCGAGATGATGCGGCACGTTGCCGAATTGCAGCGCACCGGTCGTGATCATCTCGGTGTAGAGAACGCGCGCGGGCTGACGAGGCGCAGGAAGAACCGGCAATGGCGGTCGGTCCAGTCCATCATGGGGGCCACGCACAAGCGGTGCGACAAGTTATTCAATTCGTTGATGTTTTCGATGCTCGGTCGGTCCAGTAAACCATTGGATCGGCTCGTCATTCTATCGCCATGCGAGCACGACCGCCTTCGCTCCAATACGGCGAGGTACTCGCAGATTGGAGAGCGAATTAGCCTAGGAGGCGTTGTAGTGCACCCAGCGTAGTTCCAGGCGAGTAGAGTCGGGGCCTTTGCCGCGGCGTTGGAATCTTCAATACTTCGTCATGCAGTCTTCGTGGACCGGTGGAGGAAACGACATGCACAATCCCAAACTGATTCTGGACTACGTTTACGACCACGAGGCCGCGCAACCTGACCAGGTGCTCCTCGTCCAACCTGTCGGCGGTGGCCGTGTGGTCGAGTACACCTGGCGTCAGATGTTGGATGAGGCGCGTCGCATGGCGGCACACCTCAAGAGCCGCGATTTCGAGCCCGGTGCACGTATCGCCATGCTGTCCAAGAACTGCGCCCATTGTTTCATGTTCGATCTCGCCGTATGGATGGCGGGCGGTACCTCGGTCGCAATCTTTCCCACCGAAAGCGCCACGAATGTGCGCTACGTGCTCGAGCACAGCGAGGCGAGCCTTTTGTTCGTGGGCAAGCTCGATACCTGGGAACAGCATGCCCTGGCTCTGCCCGATAGTCTGCCGTGCATCGCGTTGCCACTCGCACCACAGACGGACTTCGATACGTGGGACGCGATCGTCGCGCGCACCGAGCCGCTGGGCGGTCGTCCGTCACGCGGCGCGGATGACCTGGCGATGCTGCTTTACACGTCGGGCTCCACCGGGCAGCCCAAAGGGGTCATGCAGAATTTCCACAACATCACGCGCACTTCCGAGCTTCGAATCAGCGACGCGCATACACGCTTTCCTGACAATGTCGAGCGGCGAGTGCTTTCGTACTTGCCGTTGGCCCATGTGTACGAACGCGCGGTGGTCGAGTGCTGCACCTTTGTCGAAGGACGCGGGCGTGTTTTCTTTACCGAGTCGCTCGCGACTTTTCTGGAGGATATCAAGCGCGCCCGCCCGACCGCGTTTGTTTCGGTGCCGCGACTGTGGCTCAAATTCCAGCAGGGTGTATTCCTGACGATGCCAGCTCATAAGCTCGACGCCATGCTGGATGACCCTGCCATCGCAACGGAAGTTGGGCGCAAGGTACTCGCGGGACTGGGACTCGATGAGGTTCGCATAGCCGTGAGCGCCTCGGCCCCTATCCCGGGTGAACTGCTTGGCTGGTACCGGCGATTGGGCCTGAATCTGATCGAGGGATACGGGATGACCGAAGACCTTGGCTACTCGCACCGCACGACCGAGGAAGCGAATTTGCTGGGCCATGTTGGCGTGCCCTTTCCCGATGTTCAGGTGCGCATCGCCGAAGATGGCGAAGTGCTGATCAAATCGCCCGGGCAACTGGTCGGCTACTACAAGCGTCCCGACCTGGACGCCGCGAGCTTTACCGAGGATCGATTCTTCCGCACCGGCGACCTGGGGTGCGGCGTAGCGATGGCCAGCTCAGAATCACCGGGCGCGTGAAGGAGCTGTTCAAGACCGCAAAAGGAGAATACGTGGCCCCTGCGCCGATTGAGTATCGACTGAATGCGCACCCGATGGTGGAAATGGTGATGGTTTCTGGCGTCGGCCAGCCGGCGCCCTATGCGATAGTGGTGCTCGCCGAGTCCCTGCGTGCGCAGCTCGGTGATCCCGCGGTGCGTGCACGCGTTGACGCTGAACTCGGCAAGCTGCTGCACGGGTGAACGAGAACCTCGCGACATTCGAGCGACTGCACGTGCTGGTGGTGGCACGCGAGCCCTGGTCGGTCGAGAACGGCTGTCTGACGCCGACGATGAAGATAAAACGTAGCCGCATCGAGGCCGCTTTGGCTGCGCAGGTGGGCGCGTGGTACGCGGAAAAGAAACCTGTGGTCTGGGCTTGATCGAACTCAGGTCTCGGCGGACGGCGCTGGCGATCTCGCATCGCCCCCTACGATTTTATAGGCGAATGGCCGTTTGGGCGTCAGGCGCTACGGCACCCGAACATCACGTGTTGGGTCATTCGGTTGAAGTCCCGTCGCGACAAGTCGTTCATTCTTCAGTTGCCGCGCAGCCGGTCGCGAGCACGGAACCACCATGTCATCAGTGGCCGGAACCAGGCCGTGCCGTTGTAGAAGGGCACCGCGGCAAACGATATGTCATCAAATGCCGTCTTTCCATCCTGCTGGCCGAGCACTTTCAGCGCGACCTTGTGGCCGAGGTAGGGCATCAGCGCCACTCCCGACCCATTGCAGCCGAGCGCGAACCAGATGCCGTCGCGCTGGCCGATCCCGGGCAAATCGCTGCGCGTCATTGCGACATTGCCGGTCAGACATGGCTGACGCGAGTGCTGGCCAGCGCGGGGAAAATTGCGCGCAATTCCTTCATCAGCCGTTCGGCGGCCTCGTCGAGCGGAATCGGGTGCAGCGCGGCGCGGCCGCCCAGCACGATGCGCGTGCCGTCGGGTGACGGGCGATAGTACAGGTGCTTCTCCCGCGTCTCGACGATCATCCGGCCATTCGGGATCAGGCTGCGAACGCGATCCGTTCCCACTGATTCGGTGGCGATGCATGAAGCTCGGTATCGCGACGAGACGGCGGGCGAGTGCCGGCGTGGTCCGACCCGTATAACCGTTGGTGGTGGCGATGACCGCAGTCGCGTCGATGTTTCCGCGTGCCGTCTCGACGATGAATCTGGTCGCTTCGCGTCTGACCGCGGTCACCGGCGTGTGGCCCGCGACGAACGCTCCGGCGGTCCGCGCCCGTTGCAGTAGCCCCAGGTGGAACAATGCCGGATGCACGCCGCCGTGCGCGTGAAACAGCAGAGCCGCCCTGATAGCAATCCGCTGCAATCTCGCGGCGGACATCGGCCTTGCTCAACACGTCGACCGCCATGCCGAGATCGCGCTGCAGCGCCTGCGCATCGCGCGTCATCGTCGCGTAATCGCCTGCCGTCCATGCGCCGCGCATCCGCCCGCTCACCTGCAGTTGGGCGTCGATCTTCTCGTCGACGATCAGCGCTTTCGCAAATTCGAGGGACGCCATGCCCTCGCGAATCAGATCCCCGGCCTTTTGCGGGCCGAATCGCTCGATGAGTTTGGTGTACGACAGCCGGTGGCCATGACCGATCATGCCTCCCGATCGGCTCGAAGCGCCCTCACCCGGCGCGAGCGCGTCGAGCACGACAACCGACCGGCCGGCCCGGGCAAGCGTCAGTGCCGCCGACAATCCCGCATACCCTGCGCCGATGATCGCGACATCGCAACTTTTCGGCAGCGCGACTTCGATCGGCGATTCGCGCGGCGCGGCGTCCCACCAGTACGGGTCGTGGGAAAGCGACCCCGATTCGGTCCGCATGTTTTCTCCCTTTTGGTCTTGTCCCGGCAATTGTATGATCACAGGGCGCGGATCGCTTCACCTCGATCCACGGAAACAACGCGCAAGCACGCGCGGGCAAAGACACTAAACCACTAGAGCGCCCATGCTTCGCATCGTCATCATCGGCGGCGGAATTACCGGCGCCGCCGCAGCCGCTGAACTGGCGCGTGAAGGCCACGCCGTCACGCTGATCGAGAAACACGGCATCGCCGCGATGGCGTCGGGCTGGACTCTTGGCGGCGTACGCCAGTCGGGACGCGACCCCGCCGAGCTGCCGCTGGCGCGCGCCGCGGTCGCGATGTGGGGTGAACTGGCCGAAACCTTGGGCGCCGATGTCGAGTATCGCCGGACCGGCAATCTGCGACTCGCCCGCACGCCGGCTGAAGTCGACGTCATCCGTGCACTCGTCTCGACCCAGCAGGCGCTGGGCCTGGAGCTCCACTTCCTGTCCGACAATGCCGCGATCCGAGCCGTTGCACCGGAAATATCGCGCAATGTTCTCTCCGCTTCGTATTGCCCGACCGATGGACACGCCAATCCGGTCAAGGCGACGCAGGCATTCGCACGGTTTGCGACGGTCGCACGGCGCTGCGATCCGCGAAGGTGTGGCCGCACTCGCGATAACGGTCAAGGGCGATCGCGTGACGGGCGTCGACTCGTCCGAGGGGTTCATTCCCGCCGACCGCGTAATCGTCGCTGCGGGCGTCAATACGCCGTCGTTGCTCTCGCCGCTCGGCGCGGATCTGCCGCTATCGATCAGGATCACACACGTCGTTCAGTCCGAGCCGCTGCCGAGTTGTCTTCTGCCTGCGTTCGGCGTGGCCAATGCCGATTGCGCGGGACGGCAGGAGGCCGACGGTCGCTTGCGCTTCAGCAGCGGTGCCGGTGCCTGGCCCGGCGATCCTTCTGAATGGACAGAGAGCTCGCTTGCGCCGTCGGCATCCGATATTCGCAGCGTCGTGGATCGTGTAGCCCAGGTGCTTCCGATCGCGGCCGAGGCGCCGATTGCACGCGCCTGGGGCGGCCTCATCGATCTGACGCCTGACGCGCTGCCGGTGATCGATGCGCCCGAATATCCGTCCGGCCTGGTGATAGCCGCCGGCTTTTCGGGCCATGGATTTTGCCTCGGCCCGGTCAGCGGCTTGCTATGCGCCGATCTCGCGCTCGGACGTGTTCCGCGGCATGATCTTTCGGCCTTCAGGCTGGATCGTTTCGCGGGACGCGTGACGACGCCGGCCGAACTCACCTTGCACGGATAATAGATGCTTCCTCAACGCATGTTATTGCGCATTACCGT
>ERZ1370068.2439-contig-1591_pt1 | contig 17734 bp, 20 predicted proteins | sample MGYA00561227_ERZ1370068 | MGnify/ENA primary metagenome ERZ1370068 (study PRJEB38410, sample SAMEA6850437) | metagenome | study: Metagenomic assessment of the ecological functions of the soil: analysis of the soil microbiota associated with the...
AAAGATCCGCGCCATCTCGGAGGTCGGCGACGGCCATTTCAAGTCGCGCACCCTCGACAGCACCTGGCCGGCCGAGCATGGCGCCGCCGGCTTGAAGGAGGCGCTCGACACGCTCTGCGTCCGCGCCGAGGCCGCCGTGCGCGAAGGCATCAACATCATCATCCTGTCGGACCGCCGCGCCGGGCCGGCCAACATTCCGATGCCGTCGCTGCTCGCCTGCGCGGCGGTGCATCACCACCTCATCCGCCAGGGCCTGCGCACCTCGGTCGGGCTCGTGGTCGAGATCCGGCGAACCGCGCGAAGTGCATCACTTCGGCTGCCTGGCCGGCTACGGCGCGGAGGCGATCAACCCCTATCTCGCCTTCGAGACGCTGCGTGGCGATGAAGGATGATCTCCCGCAGAAGCTCGACGAGATACGAGATCGTCAAGCGCTACATCAAGTCGATCGACAAGGGCCTGCTGAAGGTGATGTCCAAGATGGGCATCTCCACCTACCAGTCCTATTGCGGCGCGCAGATTTTCGACGCCGTCGGCCTCAAGTCTGATTTCGTCGCCGAGTATTTCACCGGCACCGCGACCCGCATCGAAGGCGTCGGCGCTCAACGAGATCGCCGAGGAGACCGTGCGGCGGCACCGCGACGCCTTCAGCGATGCGCCGATCTATCGCGACGCGCTCGACGTCGGCGGCGAATATCAGTTTCGCGTGCGCGGCGAGGACCATGTGTGGACCGCCGGCCACGGTATCGGCGCTCCAGCACGCCGTGCGCGGCAACCTGCCCGACCAATACCGGGCCTACGCCAAGGTCAGCAACGAGCAGTCCGAGCGCCTCCTCACCATCCGCGGCCTGTTCCGGCTCAAATCGGCGGACGAGGACGGCCGCAAGCCGGTCCCGATCGAGGAGGTCGAGCCGGCCAAGGACATCGTGCGCCGCTTCGCCACCGGCGCGATGTCGTTCGGCTCGATCTCGCGCGAAGCGCATACCACGCTCGCGATCGCCATGAACCGCATCGGCGGCAAGTCGAATACCGGCGAAGGCGGCGAGGAGGCCGACCGCTTCAAGCCGCTGGCGAACGGCGATTCCATGCGCTCGGCGATCAAGCAGGTCGCCTCGGGCCGTTTCGGCGTGACGACGGAATACCTCGTCAACTCCGACATGATGCAGATCAAGATGGCGCAGGGCGCAAAGCCCGGCGAAGGCGGCCAGCTTCCCGGGCACAAGGTCGACAAGATCATCGCCAAGGTGCGCCACTCGATGCCCGGCGTCGGCCTGATCTCGCCGCCGCCGCACCACGACATCTATTCGATCGAGGACCTGGCGCAGCTCATCTTCGACCTGAAGAACGTCAACCCCGAGGGTCTGGTGTCGGTGAAGCTCGTCTCCGAGGTCGGCGTCGGCACGGTCGCGGCCGGCGTCTCCAAGGCGCGCGCCGACCACGTCACCATCGCGGGCTTCGAAGGCGGCACCGGCGCCTCGCCGCTGACCTCGATCAAGCATGCCGGCTCGCCGTGGGAAATCGGACTGGCCGAGACCCATCAGACGCTGGTCGCCAACCGCCTGCGCGGGCGCATCGCGGTGCAGGTCGACGGCGGCATCCGCACCGGCCGCGACGTCGTCGTCGGCGCGCTGCTCGGCGCCGACGAATTCGGCTTCTCGACCGCGCCGCTGATCGCGGCCGGCTGCATCATGATGCGCAAGTGCCACCTCAACACCTGCCCGGTCGGCGTGGCCACGCAGGACCCGGTGCTGCGCAAGCGCTTCGTCGGCCAGCCCGAGCACGTCATCAGCTTCTTCTTCTTCGTCGCCGAAGAGGTGCGCGAGCTGATGGCGGAGATGGGCTTCCGCACCTTCGCCGAAATGGTCGGCCAGATGCAGATGCTCGACAAGCGCCAGGTGATCGAGCACTGGAAGGCCAAGGGCCTCGACTTCTCCCGGCTGTTCTTCAAGCCGCACGCGCCGGCGGGCGTGCACATCCACAATTGCGAAGTCGCAGGATCACAAGATCCACACCATCCTCGACCGCAGGCTGATCGCCGAGGCGCAGTCCGCGCTCGACGGCGGCGCGCCGGTGCGGATCGAGACCGCGATCAAGAACACCGACCGCACCGCCGGCGCGATGCTCTCCGGCGAGATCGCCAAGCGTTACGGCCATGAAGGTCTGCCCGACGGCACCATCCACGTGAAGCTCACCGGCACCGCCGGCCAGAGCTTCGGCGCCTGGCTCGCGCACGGCGTGACCTTCGAGCTCGAAGGCGACGCCAACGACTATGTCGGCAAGGGCCTGTCGGGCGGCCGGATCATCGTGCGCCCGACCGCCGACGCGAGCATCGTCCCCGAGGAGTCGATCATCGTCGGCAATACCGTGCTCTACGGCGCGATCGAGGGCGAATGCTATTTCCGCGGCGTCGCCGGCGAGCGCTTCGCCGTGCGCAATTCCGGCGCCATCGCGGTGATCGAGGGCGCCGGCGACCATTGCTGCGAATACATGACCGGCGGGATCGTCGTGGTGCTCGGCCGCACCGGCCGCAACTTCGCGGCCGGCATGTCCGGCGGCATCGCCTATGTGCTGGACGAGGACGGCACCTTCAGAGTCGCGCTGCAACATGGCGATGGTCGATCTCGAGCCGATGCCCGACGAAGAAGAGATCAGCGAGCGCATCTATCACCACGTCCACGATCTCGAGTCGCATGGCCGGGTCGAGGTGCTGGAGGACATGACGCGCTACGACGCGGAGCGGCTGCACCTCCTGATCACGCGCCACGCGCAGCTCACCGGCTCGGCGCGGGCGGCGGAAATTCTCGCCGGGTGGAAGAAATATTGTCCGATGTTCCGCAAGGTCATGCCGCTCGAATATCGCCGCGCGCTCGCCGAAATCGAGAAGGCGCGCACCATGCAGGCGGCCGAATAGCGTATGGGCAAGATCACCGGCTTTCTTGAGTTCGAGCGCAGCGACCGTGACTACGAACCGGTCGAGGAGCGCATCCAGCATTGGCGCGAATTCGTCCTCCCGCTGCCGGACGAGGAGAATACGCAAGCAGGCCGCGCGCTGCATGGATTGCGGCATTCCCTACTGCCACACCGGCTGTCCGGTGAACAACCAGATCCCGGACTGGAACGACCTGGTCTATCGCGGCAACTGGCAGGAAGCCGCGCGCAACCTCCACTCGACCAACAATTTTCCGGAAGTCACCGGCCGCGTCTGTCCGGCGCCGTGCGAGGCCTCCTGCACGCTCAACCTCGACGACAATCCGGTGGCCATCAAGACGATCGAATGCGCGATCGCCGACCGCGCCTTCGAGCAGGGCTGGATCAAGCCCGAGCCGCCCTCGGTCAAGACCGGCAAGAAAGTCGCGATCGTGGGCTCGGGTCCCGCCGGCATGGCCTGCGCGCAGCAGCTCGCCCGCGCCGGCCACGACGTGCATGTGTTCGAGAAATACGCCAAGGCCGGCGGGCTGCTCCGCTACGGCATTCCCGACTTCAAGATGGAGAAGTATCACGTCGATCGCCGCGTGGCGCAGATGGATGCGGAAGGCGTGACGTTCCATTACGGCGCCCATGTCGGCGTCAACGTGCCGGCCGAGGATCTGCTCGAGCGACTACGACGCGGTGGTGCTCGCGGGCGGCGCGGAGAAGGCGCGCGATCTGCCGATCCCGGGCCGCGAGCTCGCGGGCATCCATTTCGCCATGGAATTCCTGCCGCAGCAGAACCGGCGCGTCAGCGGCGAGCCGCAGGACGACAGGCGCGCCGATCCTCGCCGGCGGCAAGCACGTCGTCGTCATCGGCGGCGGCGACACCGGCTCCGACTGCATCGGCACGTCGATCCGCCAGGGCGCGCTCTCGGTGACGCAATTTCGAGATCATGCCGCAGCCGCCGGAGCATCGAGAACAAGATGCTGACCTGGCCGGACTGGCCGCTGAAGCTGCGCACGTCGTCGAGCCACGAAGAAGGCGCCGAGCGCGACTTCGCGGTGCTGACCACCAAGTTCTCCGGCGAGAACGGCCAGGTGAAGAAGCTTCACTGCGTGCGCGTGGACGGCAAGATCAAGCCGATCCCCGGCACCGAGTTCGAGCTCGACGCCGATCTGGTGCTGCTGGCGATGGGCTTCGTGCATCCCGTGCACGAAGGCATGATCAAGTCGCTCGGGCTCGAGCTCGACCAGCGCGGCAACGTCAAGGCCGACGTGCTGGCCTATCAGAGCTCCAACCCGAAGGTGTTTGCCGCCGGCGACATGCGCCGCGGCCAGTCGCTGGTGGTGTGGGCGATCCGCGAAGGCCGCCAGGCCGCCCACGCCGTCGACAAATTCCTGATGGGATCGACGACGCTGCCGCGCTAGGCTGCAGCGTCGTCCCGTTGGTTTATTTCATCATCATCACGGCCGTAGGCGCAGCTGTCGAGCCGCGGTCGATCCCAGCATGACTGGGCTTTGCAGTCGCCGCGGAATGCGAGCATGGATCGCGCGAGTCAAGCATCGCGCATGACAACCTCGATCAGGTCGCGGTCGCTCAGCGCGGTCGCTGTTCATCGGAACCAGCCGCCGCCGCCGCCGCCGAACCCAAAGAACGAGCGCTGCTGATCGTAGGGGTTGGGCGCGCGCGGCCGCGGGCGGCGCGGCGGCGACCGGCTTGGTTTCGGCGGTCTGACCGGCCTGGGCATCCGCCACGCCGGTGCGCGCGGCATCGGCGCGGCTTGGCGGTCCTCGCGGCCGAGTCGGGCGTCGCTGCCGGGTCGTTGACCGCCGGCTCGAGCGTGACGTTGCCGCGCGGCCAGCTGAAATCGTCCGCGCGCCCGCTGGGAGCCGCGATCGGCTCGCCCTTGGTCAGCACGCGCGTGGCGGTGGTGTCGACGGCCGGCGCCGGCGCGCGCGGCTGCCGATCAGCTCTTCCGGCGCGGCGCGAACCGCCGTCAGCGGGATCACCGGTCCGGCCGAGGGACGCTGCGCGGGACCGCCCGGCTTGGCGCTCGGCGCCTGCGGGCCGACATCGACCGGCACCGGCAACGCAACCGACATGCCGCGGTTGGCGATGGTGCGCTGGATCTCGCGCTCGACATAGTGCGCGAGCTTGCGCGCGCCGAACTTGGTGAAATAGACGCCGTCGCCGGTGCGCAGGCGGCGGATCTGGCCTTCGTAGTCCGGCCCTTGCGGCGAGTACCGGCCGGCCTCGTCGACGAAGCCGTCCCAGATATCGACATAGGCGATGCCCGCCTTCTCGGCGCGGCTGCGGTAGAGCTCGTTGAGATAGGACGAATCGGCGCTGGCCTTGGTGACCGCGCTGCGACGGCAGACCCACCCAGATCACCGGAACGCCGGCGCTCTTGAGCGCGGCGATGGTGGCGTCGATGCGCTTGATATAGGCGAGCTCCCACTTTTCCGTGTGGAATTCCCAGGGGCCGTAGCTGGCCTGCCGCGCCTGCTCCGGCGTCATGTTGGCCGGCAGTTCGGCGGCCTCGGGCTGCTCGGGCGGCTGCTGCTCGGGATCCGCCGGCGGCGCTGGCGGCGTGGTCGCCGCCGCGGGCGCGCCGGCTGGGCCGGCGGCGCGCGCGGCCTTCGGTGCGCCGGGCGCGGGCGACGGCGACGACGGCGGGCGCCTTCTCGCGGATCGTCTGACGGTCGTTGTTGCCGATCATCATGACGATGAATTTGGGCTTCTCGGCCGCGATGATCTCGCGCGCCACCTGCGGCCACTCGATATCGCGGCGCGCGTCGTAGCGGATGAGGCCGGAATCGGTGCGGTGCTTGCGCACGATGCCGATCTCGGGCTTTTCGGAGAATGCATCTTCGAGCCCGTAGGCCAGCCAATCCGCATTGGCGTCGCCCATGACCACGATCGGGGTGGTGGCTTCGGGCTTCTTCTGCGCGGGCGCGGGCGCGCGCGAATAATCGACCGGCGCCTCGCGTTCCTGACGCTGGCCGTCGTAGCGCCGGTCGTTGCCGAACCAGCCGCCACCGCCGCCGAACCAGTTGTTGTTGTACTGCTGCTGCTGGCGCTGCGGACGATTGCCCCAGTCCCAGAACTGCGCCTGCGCGGGCAGCAGGCAGGCCAGCGCTCATGCCGGTCGCCAGCGCGGCCACAAATGCTCGGGATTTGCCCATGACCATCAACTCCCGATCGCCGTTGCGCCGCTGCCGGCGGCCGCCGGTCGCAGCGGGACACCGGCCGCCAGCTTAACCACTTAATAATACGACAAAAATGTCAACTTGAAGATGGCAGAAACGGCCTCAAAGGCCCGCTCGGCCCACCCCCACGGCGTTACCGGCTGCGCAGCCGCTGCAGGATCGCCTCCGAGGCGAACCCGTCGGGCACCTGGCCGACGGTCGACTGGAACTGGCGCAGCGCGTTGCGGGTCTTGCCCCCGAGCCGGCCGTCGGGCTCGCCGACGTCGAAGCCGCGCTGGGCCAGGTGCTGCTGCAGCTCGTAGCGCTCCGCGCGCGTGAGCACGCGCTCGTGCGCGCGGCCACGCCTGCACGAACGGCCCGCCGCCGCGCAAGCGGTCGGCGAGATGGCCGATGGCGAGCGCATAGGCCTCGGCCGGGTTGTATTTCATGATGACGCGGAAATTCTGCAGCATCAGGAAGCCCGGGCCCTGCGCCCCGGCCGGCACCAGCAGATAGGCGCGATCGTCGGGGCGCGGGAACGGCTTGCCGCCGGCGCGGCGGATGCCGGCGCGCTCCCATTCGGCGCATCGTCATCATGCGCGAGCGATCGGCGAGCAGGAAATTGAAGCCCTTGCGGCAGCACGACCTCGTAGCCCCAGGTCTGGCCCGCGCACCCAGCCGTCCTTCTTGAGATTGTTCGCGGTCGAGGCGATGAGGTCGGGCACGGAGTCGACGACGTCGCGGCGGCCGTCGCCGTCGAAGTCGACCGCGAAGCGCTTGAACGAGGTCGGCATGAACTGGGTCGGGCCGAAGGCGCCCGCCCACGAGCCCTTGAGATGGTCGGCGCGCACGTCGCCGCGCGCGAGGATTTCCAGCGCCGAGAGAAACTCCTCGCGGAAATAATCCTGGCGCCGGCCGATGCAGGCCAGCGTCGCGGTCGAGCGGATCACCGAGCGGTCGCCGATCATGCGTGCCGTAGTTGGACTCCACGCCCCAGATCGCGGCGATGATGTAGCGGTCGACGCCGTAGGCCTTCTCGACCGCGTCGAAGGTCGCGCGGTGCTTGCGCGAGGATGTCGCGGCCGTTCTGCGATGCGCTCGTCGCTGACCAGAAGGTCGAGATAGTCCCAGAACGACTTGGTGAACTCGGGCTGGGCGTCGAGCAGGTCCATGATCCGCAGGTCGGGCGTGAGGCCCGCGACATTGGCATCGAACACCGCGCGCGCTGACGCCGCGGCGCTCGGCCAGCGGCCACAGTCCCTCGAGGCAGCTGCGGAAATTGGCCGCGGCGGCGCGGATCGCCTGCGCCGTCATCAGCGGATGATCGGAGGCGCCGGATTCGCCGCTCCATTCCGGCGCCGGAGTCGCGCGGAGCCGGCGCGGCCGGCGCAGCGCCGGTGGCCGCGCGCGGCGAGTCGACGGCGCGCGGATGTCGAGGCCCTGCCCGAGCACCGGCGCCGCCAGCACGGCCGTGGCCAAAACCGCGCCCGCAAGGCGCATCAGTCGGGCAAATCTCGCCATGGTGCTTCGTCTCGGATCAATCGTTGCGTGGCCGGCGATGGGGAACCGACATGTTGCGTGGACCGTTAAAGGCTGGCGCGCCGGCAGCGCGCGGGCCAAACTGGCCGGACCGGTAAAACTAGTCGACCCGGCATCCATGACACACCCAGACTTCGGCAATACCGAGACAGTGTCCGCGACATCATGAAGCCGATCCGCAAAGCCGTTTTCCCGGTCGCCGGGCTGGGCACCAGGTTCCTGCCCGCCACCAAGGCCATGCCGAAGGAGATGCTGCCGGTGGTCGACCGGCCGCTGATCCAGCACGTGGTCGACGAGGCGCGCGAGGCCGGCATCGAGCATTTCATCTTCGTCACCGGCCGCAACAAGGCGCGTGATCGAGGACCATTTCGACCGCCAGTTCGAGCTCGAGCGCACGCTCACGCGAGCGCAAGCGCAGCGCCGATCTCGAGCGCTCTGGCGCGCGACCTGCCGGGACCGGGCACCGACGAGCTTCACCCGCCAGCAGTTGCCGCTCGGCCTCGGCCATGCGGTGTGGTGCGCGCGCGAGCTGGTCGGGCACGAGCCGTTCGCGCTGCTGCTGCCCGACGTGCTGGTGCAGCACAAGCCGCGGCTGCCTGGCGCAGATGATCGATGCGGCGCGCGACCTGCCGGCAGAGCGCCAACATCATCGCGGTCGAGGAGGTGCCGGCCGAGCGCGTGCACATGTACGGCGTGGTCGGCGTCGGCGAGCGCAAGGGCAAGCTGTTCGAGCTCACCGCAGATGGTGGAGAAGCCCGCCGCGCGAGACGGCGCCGTCGAACCTCATCATCACCGGCCGCTACATCCTGCAGCCGGAGATCTTCGACGTGCTCGCCGCCGAGAAGCGCGGCGCCGGCGGCGAGATCCAGCTCACCGACGCCATGATCGAGCTCGCCAGGACGCCAGCCGTTCTACGGCCTGAAGTTCGAAGGCCGCAGCTTCGACTGCGGCTCGAAGGTCGGCTTCCTCGACCGCCAACGTCGCCTATGCGCTCGAGCGCCCCGATATCGCGCCGGCGATGCGGGCGGAGCTCCGGCGCCTGCTCGGCGAGGGCTAGCCGGGCGGGCCCAAACCCCCTGTGGTTAACCCGGGGAAACGAATATGGTAAAGCCTGATTGGGCCGGCGGGCGGTCGTTTCCGGTCGATTTCCGTGCTATCCCGATGCCCCGACCTCGAAAGCCCTGACCACTGGCAATGCCGAAGCCGCTGAGCACCGAACGAGCGACGCGCACCCGCGCCGGCGACCTGATCGCATCGGCGGTGCGCACGCTGGAGGCCGAGGCGAGCGGCATCACCGCGCTCTCGGCCGCCATTCACGACGGGCTCGGCCGCGCCTTCATCGCCGCCGTGGATCTGATCTCGCGCCGCGCGCGGCCGGCTGATCGTGACCGGCATGGGCAAGTCCGGCCATGTCGGACGCAAGATCGCGGCGACGTTCGCCTCGACCGGAACGCCGGCCTTCTTCGTGCATCCGAGCGAAGCCAGCCACGGCGACCTCGGCATGATCACGCCCGACGACGTCATCATGGCGCTGTCGTGGTCGGGCGAGACCGCCGAGCTCAAGGACCTGATCGACTATTCGCGCCGCTTCAGCATCGGGCTCATCGCCGTCACCGCCGTCACCGACAGCACGCTCGGGCGCGCCGCCGATGTGGTGCTGGCGCTGCCGCAGGCGCGCGAGGCCTGCCCGCACAATCTCGCCCCCACCACCTCGACCCTGATGCAGGCCGCGCTCGGCGACGCGCTGGCGATCGCGCTCCTGGAAAGCCGCGGCTTCACCGCGCATCGACTTCAGCCGCTTCCATCCCGGCGGCCGGCTCGGCGCGATGCTCAAATTCGTGCGCGACATCATGCATACCGGCGACGACATCCCGCTCGCCGCGGTCGGCACCCGCATGTCGGAAGCGATCGCCGAGATGACGGCCAAGACCTTCGGCTGCGTCGGCATCACCGACCGCCGCGGCCATCTCGTCGGCATCATCACCGACGGCGACCTGCGCCGGCACATGAGCGCCAACCTGCTCGATCTCGCGGTCGAGGAGGTGATGACGCCGAAGCCGCGAGACGGTGCGGCCGGATCAGCTCGTCAGCGAAGCGCTCGAGCTGCTCAACTCCACCAAGAAGACCGCAGCTGATCGTGGTCGACGGCGGCAAGCCGGTGGGTGTCGTGCATTTCCATGATCTCCTGCGCGCCGGCGTGGCGTAGCATTCTCTTGTCCCGGCCGAGCGAGCGTCAGTGAGCGAAGAGCCGACCCAGGGCGACCCGGCGCGAGGTTGCAGCGGTCGATCAATCTCCGTTCGTGTGACGCCTCCTGAGTCCCGGTCTCGCTCCGCTCGCCCGGGACACGAGAGTGGGGGCTCAGTTCAGTCCGGCCATTGTTAATAACAGCGAATTAACAATGGGACTTTCGCACCACGGCCCATTTTGCCGGGCTTTGGCGCGATCGGCCGCACGAATAACAATGGATTACAGAACAATGAAACCGCAGCATGGATGCGGTTCATCGGCACGCGCTTCGGACGTCATCCGATGCGCCTCGGTCAGAACTGAGGGTGCTTGCTGCGATGATGCAGGGTAACGCGTTGTTCCGCGCGCGCCGGGCGAGCATGCCAATCCCTATCCGAGATTCTGTTACGTAGTCAATAACGACTACAAGAAGAGAACATAATCTCTCTAAGCTGCCGCGAAGCTGCCGCGCCGTGCGGTGGCGAAGGCGCGGCGTTGACATCCGTTGAAATATATTCAATGAATATTTCTCATCGAATATAGACGCGGCAACCGCCCCCGAGACTTTCATGTCACCCAGGCGCTACCGGTTGGAACGGCGGGCGGAAACGGCCGCAGAGACGCGCCGGCGGCTGGTCGACGCCACCTTTGCGCTGCATGTCGAGCGGGGCATCTCCGCCACCACCATGACCGACATCGCCGCGCGCGCCGGCGTGAGCGTCGGCACCGTCTACCATCACTTTCCGACCTACCAGGACGCGGTCGCGGCCTGCGCCCGGCACGCGGACGAAAGCCTGCCGCTGCCGGCCGCCGACATCTTCGCCGGCCTCACGTCGATGGACGCGCGCGTGCGCCGGCTGGCGCAGGCGATCTTCGGCTTCTACCAGCGCCTGCCCGCCTACGAACGGGTGCGCTGCGAGCGCTGGGGCATGCCGCCGATCGAAGCCTATGCCGCGCATGAGGACGACAACCGCCTGGCGCTGACGCGCGAGGCCTTGCGGCCATTCCGGGTCGGCGCGCGGGTGCTGCAGGTGTGCGCCGCCTTGCTCGACGTCGCCGTCTACGGCGCGCTCACGCGCGCCGGCATGACGCCGGGTGAGGCCGCCGATGAAGTGTCCGCCGTCATCCTGGCGCGGCTGACGACGCCGGCGCGCTGAGCCGCACCGCACCACGCTGACCAGACTTCGGTTTCGAACAAGGAGAGATCAACGATGGAGACCCGAGATCGACGAGATCGCCGCCGGCATCTATCGGCTGTCCGTGTACGTGCCCGACATCGCCCCGCCGGCCGGCTTCACCTTCAATCATTTCCTCGTCCGCGCCGACGAGCCGATGCTGTTCCATTGCGGGCTGCGCGGCATGTTCCCGGCGCTGTCGCGAGGCGGTCGGCCGGCTCATCCCGATCGAAGAGTTGCGCTGGATCGGCTTCGGTCACGTCGAGGCCGACGAATGCGGCGCGATGAACGAGTGGCTCGGCGTTGCGCCGCGCGCGCAGGTCGTGCACGGCGCGACCGCGTGCATGGTCTCGGTCAACGACCTCGCCGACCGCGCGCCGCGCACGCTGACCGACGGCGAGGCGCTCGATCTCGGCGGCAGGCGCGTGCGCTACATCGACACGCCGCACGTGCCGCACGGCTGGGAGGCCGGCGTGCTCGTTCGAGGAGACGACCTCGCACCCTGCTGTGCGGCGACCTGTTCACCCATCTCGGCAACGGCGCGGCTGTCACCGACAAGGATATCGTGGGGCCTGCGGTGGAGGCGGAACGGCTGTTTCACTACACCAGCCTCGGGCCATCAACCGCGCCGAACATCCGCAAGCTCGCCGCACTCGATCCGCGCACGCTGGCGGTGATGCATGGCGCCTCGTATCACGGCAATGCCGGCCGCGCGCTGCATGCGCTTGCCGATCACTATGACGCCGAGCTCAGCGCCGCGATGCTGGCCCGCGCGGCGTGAGGCTTGGCGCGCTCTTTCCGCCGTCGATGCGCGGGCTTGCAGCTCGCGCATCCGTCGGTGCTTGCAAGGGTGCTCGACGAGCCAGATGGATCGCCGGGTCAGCCCGGCGATGACAGTCTGGTGTTGCGCGTAGCGGCGTGATGATTCTCGACGCGGGTAAGTCTCGCAAGGGCTCGACCCAACCCACAGCTGGAGCAGTATCCCGTTAACTTGGAAGCTGGAGCAATCGCCGCGCACTCGGTGTACTCCTCCCCTTGTGGGGAGGGGTTGGGACGTGGGGGTAGCAGCTGGCTGAGACGATCTCGCACACAGCGGTCACCTCCCCAGCCATCCGCCGGGAGGGACGCAGACCGAGTCTGCCGCACGAACTGATTCCATGCCGCAACTGCGGCTGGGCTAAACCCAGCCCTCGAGCTCGCGCTCGGCGAGCCGGCGGATCACCTCCATGCCCGGCGCGCTGTCGTTGAGGCAGGGGATGGCCGCGAAATTCTCGCCGCCGTGCTGCTTGAAGATGTGCGCGTTCTCGAACGCGATCTCCTCCAGCGTCTCCAGGCAATCGGCGGAGAAGCCCGGCGTGATCACGGCGATGTTCTTCACGCCCTCCTTGGCGAGCTGCCTGCACGGTCTGGTCGGTCGCGGGCTCGAGCCATTGCGCGCGGCCGAAGCGCGACTGGAACGTCAGCAGCAGCTTCGTCTCGTCGAGACCGAGCCGCGCGCGCAGCAGCCGCATGGTCTCGAGGCATTGGGCGTAATAGGGATCGCCCTTGTCGACATAGGCCTGCGGCATGCCGTGGAACGACGCGAGGATGACGTCGGGCTTGAAATCGAGGCCGGCGATCGCAGCGCTCGGTGGTGGACGCGAGCGCCTCGATATAGACGCGGCGTCGTCGTAATAGGGCGGCGCGATGCGCAGCGCCGGCTGGAAGCGCATGCGCTCGAGCACGCGAAACACCTCGTCGCCCACCGTCGCCGTGGTCGCGGCGCAGTATTGCGGATAGAGCGGGATCGACCAGGATGCGCTCGCAGCCGCGCGCCGACCAGATCGCGCGAGCCGCGACGCGATCGAGGGATTGCCGTAGCGCATCGCCCAGTCGACCACGAGGTGCGGCCCGCGCGGCGCGAGCGTGGCGCCGAGCTTCTCCGCCTGCGCGCGGGTGATGGTCTTGAGCGGGGATCTCGTTCTGCTCCTGGTTCCAGATCTTGGCGTAGTCGCGCGCCTTGCGCCGCGGCCGGATCGGCAGGATGACGCCGTTGAGCACGAGCTGCCACAGCAGGCCCTGGTTCTCGATCACCCGCGGATCGGAGAGGAATTCCTTGAGATAGCGGCGCACCGACGCCGCATCGGCGCCGTCGGGCGTGCCGAGATTGACCAGCAGCACGCCGATCTTGCCGCCCGCGGCGGGCACCGGCCGCGGGCGCGTAGACGGGGACGGCGGTATGCGTGCTGACGATCGGCGAGGCTTCGTTCATCGCCCTAACATAGGCAATGGCGGCGGGGGTTGCACGGGTGACAGCGTGTCATTTCATTGCGTGTATCCAGCGCGAGCGACAAGCGCGGTCGGCTCCTCCCACCCGTGGAGAGGCTGGGCGTGGGGTCGTGGTACACACGATGAGTGTCGCGCACTGTGACGAGCGGGCCGAAGTCGCGATTGATGCGATCCGCACCGCGTGCTGCGATGTCTGAGTACGAAGGCCTGGTAATATCGACGAAGTGCGCAGGACATTCCTAGTCGCAGCACCACGACCCTCACCCCTAGCCCCTCCCCGCAGGGGAGAGGAAGCGCACCGAGGTTGCCGCTCGACTGCCTGAAGCCACGGCCATTTCTGAAGCCACAGCCAATGCTGATGCCAGCCGCTGCTCAGGCGTCGACGATCGGCGTGAAGCCGCCATAGATCATGCGCTTGCCGTCGAACGGCATGTTGGCGTGGTCCGGCTTCATCCGCCCGTCCTGCATGATCTTCGGCCAGGCCGCGTCGCGCGCCTGCTTCGACGGCCATTCGATCCAGGAGTAGACGATCTTCTCGTCGCCCGTGGCCTTCACCGCGCCCTTGAAGTCGGTGACCTTGCCGTCGGGCACGTCGTCGCCCCACGCCTCGACCACGCGCGTGGCGCCGTATTCCTTGAACACCGCCGCGGCCTTGGCGGCCATGGCGCGGTAGGCATCCTTGTTGGCGGCCGGAACCGGCACCAGGAAGCCGTCGGCATAGCCCATCTTGCCGCCGGCGCCCTCTTCGACGATGGGCGCGAAACCGCCGAAGATCATGCGCTGGCCGTCGAACGGCATGTTCACGCCCATCTGCTTCATGCGCGGATCGCTCATCATCTTCTCGTTGGCCGCGTCGCGCGCCGCCTTGTCGGGATATTCGAACCAGGAGAACACGACGACTTCATCCGGCTTGGCCTTCACCGCGCCCTTGAAGTCGGTGAGCTTGCCGTCGGGCACGTCGTCGCCCCAGGCCTCGACCATGCGGGTTGCGCCGAACTCCTTGAACATCGGCGCGGCGTCGGCGGCGTGCTTGCGAAAGGTTTCCTTGTTCGCGGCCGGAACCGCGACGACAAATCCTTCGACATAGCTCATGGCTTCTCTCCTCGTTGGGTTGATGATGATTGGATTCGGCAGCGGCCAAAATTCGGGCCGTGCGTTCACTTCAGGCGCGGCACGTGGTCGCTGATGTTTCGTTATGTCTTATTCGATTAAGTCTTGTTCGTTGTTCCCTTGGCGGGTATTCGCATTCGGGGACCGCTCACGGCGCCAGGTCAAGGCGTCAGGTCGACCGCCGCCTTGAGCGAGCCGTCCATGTAGAACGGCACCGACGTGTGCTCGTGCGTGACCTTCCAGGCGCCGCCGATCTTTCGAAAGCAGAGCGTCAGGCGAATCCACACGCTGGTTTCGCTGCCGTCCGTCCGCTTGCCATGGATGCGATTGAAACCGTGGGCGAAGGCGACGTCGCCGCCGGTCTCGATCTTCAGGTCGCGCAGCTCGCTTCCGACCGGCCCGCTGAAGGTTGCGAACCAGCCTTGCAGATTGTCGCGAATGGTCTTGCGCCCGCCATGCTGCAGCGGCGGCGCGAGGTCGAAGTTGCGCACGTCGTCGGCGTAGTCGGCGACCGCCGCGTCGGCGTCGCGGGCCTGCACCGCTTGCGTCCACGCGTGGATCATGCGCTCGAGCTCGTCGGCGTCGCCGCCTTTGGACTTGCGGGCCGTTGCACTGGTCATCCTGACTCTCCTTTGTTGGAAGCGCCCCCGCTCCCAATCGTTCCGGACCGCGCCGGGATCGCGCCTTTGGGCGCGGCCGGATGTCAGCCGAAATAGCGTTCGAGCTTGTCGAGCGTTCCGGTCCATCCGCGTTCGTGTCCGTCGCGCGCGGCCTGGTCGAAGAACTGCTCGTGCGTCAGCGTCAGCAACGTCGCCGCGCCGTCCGGCCGCAGCGCGACTGACACGAGCGACTCGCGCTCCGGCGTCGAGCGCCACGCCCAGGTGAACACCAGCCGTTGGTCCGGCGTCACCTCGCGGTAGACGCCGCCGACCTCATGCTGCTCGCCGTTCGTGGTGCTGAATCGAACGCGGAAGCGGCCGCCGACCTTGACATCAAGCTCGGCGCTGGCCGATCCGGCGACGGTGTCGGCCGGTCCGAACCACTGCGCTAGCTTTTCCGGGTCGGTCCAGGCCGCGAAGACTTTCGACGGCGGCGCATTGAGACGACGTTTGAGGGTGAGGCTGGGCTTTTCGAGGGGCTTCGGTTGCGCAGATTTGGCTTGGAAAGATTTGGGTTGGGCAGACATGCATCCTCCTCAACGAACGCGGCGAGCCGATCGAGCTGTGTCGACCAGAAGCGCTGGTAGCGGTTCAGCCATTCCATGGCCCGCTCCATGGGAGCGGCGGACAATCGGCACGCGACGGTGCGGCCGGTTTTCGCGCGGGTGATCAGGCCGGCATCGGACAGCACGTCGAGGTGCTTCATGATGGCGGGCAGCGACACCGGAAACGGCCGCGCCAGGTCGCTGACCGATACCGAGGTCATGCTCGCCGAGCCGCGCCAGCAGCGCCCGGCGCGTCGGATCGGCCAACGCCGCGAACGTGCGATCCAGCGCTGCTGTTTGATACTTAACCATATGGTATAGTATCGGATGCAACCGCCCGCTGTCAAGTCGGCAAGGCGATGCGCGTGGATTGCCCTCCGCTGTCGGTAGGGTGGGCACGGCGCGCCGCTCGGCGTTCCCGCGTGGGCAAAATCGCGCACGCGCTGTGCCCACGCGTAAATGACAGCAGGCGATTTGCCCACCCTACCAAGCTGCAGCGCGCGCCCCGGAATGACAGCGGTAGTGGGCGCGAGGCCCCCGCAACGACGGAACCTTTAGTTCAGCACCGGCCGGAAATGCGCTAAGCACGCAGCCGCATCCCGCCGGTATGGATCCCATGCTGATCACCCGCCGCGTCGCCACCGGCCTGCTGCTTGTTCCGATCGGCGGCATCCGCTTTGCGCGGCGCGCAGCCGGCGGCCGCCACCGCGCAGGTGACCTTCGTCCTGGTCAATGACATCTATTTGATGTCGGACACGATGATGCCGGACGGCAAGCGCCGCGGCGGGTTCGCGCGGCTGGCGGCCGTGGTCAAGGCCGAGCGCGCGCGGGCTGATGCCGCCGGCGCCCAGGCGATCTTCGCCCATGCCGGCGACACGCTGTCGCCCTCGCTGATGTCGGGCATCGACCAGGGCGCCAGCATCATGACGCTGACCAACATGGTGCGGCCCGACATCTTCACGCCCGGCAACCACGAATACGATTTCGGCAAGGCGGTCTTCCTCGAGCGCATGGGCGAGGCCAGGTTTCCGCGCTACGCCGCGAACCTGCGCACGGCGGACGGCGCGCCGCTGCCCGACTTCAGGACCGTTCGATCGTGACCGTCGGCGGCGTGCGCATCGGGCTCACCGGCGCGACCTACGAGGACAGCCCGCGCGCGTCCGATCCCGGCGACCTCAAGTTCCTGCCGTCGGTCGCGACGCTCATCGATCAGGCCAAGGCGCTGCGGGCCGAGGGCGCCGACTTCGTCGTCGCCGTCGCGCATGTCACCCGCGAGCAGGGTTACGAGGTCTATCGCAGCGACGCGATCGATCTCATTCTCACCGGCCATACCCACGATCTCTTCATCAACTATGACGGCAACACCGCCATGGTCGAGATCGAACTACGACGCCCACTACGTCACCGCGATCGACGTCGCGATCGGCGTCAAGGACGAGGACGGCAAGCGCCTCGTGACCTGGTGGCCGCAGTTCCGCGTGATCGACACCGCTGTTGTCACGCCCGACCCCGAGATGGCGGACGTGGTGGCGAAGTACGAGGCCGATCTCGGCCGCCATCTCGACACGCCGATCGGCACCACCGCGGTCGAGCTCGACAGCCGCAACACCGACGGTGCGCTCGCGCGAGACCGCGATCGGCGCGCTTGTTGCCGACGCCATGCGCTGGTCGGCGCAGACCGAGGCGGCGATCACCAACGGCGGCGGCATCCGCGGCGGCAAGGTCTATCCGCCGGGCGCGACGCTCACCCGGCGCGACGTGCTCGCCGAGCTGCCGTTCGGCAACCGGCTCGTCACGCTCGACGTATCAGGCGCCGTGCTCACGGCCGCGATCGAGAACGGGCTCTCGCAGCCTGCCCAACCCGAGCGGCCGCTTTCCCCAGGTCTCCGGCCTCAGCGTCGAGGCCGATGTCAGCCGCCCGCCCGGCAGCCGCGTCATCGTCGGTCAAGGTCGGCGACGCGCCGCTCGATCCCGCGCAAGACCTACACGCTCGCCACCAACGACTTCATGGCGCGCGGCGGCGACGACTACGTGATGTTTCGCGACATCGAGCCGGTGCTGCCGGTCGCCGACTCGCCGACGCTGGCGTACGAGGTGATCGATTATATCGTGAG